>Ga0207720_100052_pt1 | contig 121395 bp, 135 predicted proteins | sample A23P2SouthBayCA_2_FD_187751 | JGI IMG/M metagenome (GOLD analysis project Ga0207720, IMG submission 187751) | Aerobic enrichment media microbial communities from Eden Landing Ponds, California, USA - A23 E3 (2) (SPAdes) | ecosystem: Environmental > Aquatic > Marine > Unclassified | place...
TTCGACGGTATTCGACAGTGACAATCCCGCAACGTGCGATTGAATACCCAACGCCATCGCCGACTCGGGTGTCCGCTCGCGCTCCACAAAATCCAAATCAATCCAGTCTCTATCCCCGCTGAGGCGGCTGATTTCTGGCATAGGCACCAAGAAATCCGTCCGCCTCACTTTTCACCCTTAACTAAACACGATGCTGCCCGCAGTCGGAGAATCCGCTTGGCGACAACGGGAGTGATTCCCCTCGACAGTTGAGAAACGGTTAACGAGGAGCATGGACAAGCCGAGTGTGTGACTGACGACATTGCGTATCCCTCTGTCGAACTCATCCTCGGTCTCCACGAACAAATCGTGGCAGAAGGTGATGCCACGGAACCGGGAGTTCGGTCGGAGGACGCGATTGGGTCCGCGCTGCAGTACGTTTCGGAGGGGTTCTTCGGGGAAGTGCCGGAGACGATTCACGAGAAAGCGGTCCATCTGATGCGACTGCTCGTTGCGGAGCATCCGTTTGTCGACGGGAACAAGCGAACGGCACTTCGGACAGTGGTCGTCTTCTACATGCTGAACGGCTACACGTTCGAGTATGGTGACGAAATCCGCGCCCTCTTGAACCGGTTCGCAACTGACGAAGCCGCAGTCGACACAAACACTGCAGTCATCTACTTCCGCGCCTGTGCCGGTCGCAACTGATAAACGGACACGCTGAGTATAATCGATCAATGGCGTCCAGTACCGATTCCTCGACGGGGGTCGACGACGAGGTCCGCCAGTTATACGAGCGGTATCAGGCTGCCGAGAGTGACGAGGAACGCCGCGAGATCGCCCTCGAAATGGGCAAACTCGACGGACGCCGCCATGCGGATATTTACGACGCACTCGAAGACGAGTGAGGTAGGTTGGTGTGGATGGCCGTGGTGAATCACTATATGATGCTTGATTCCACAGTGTCAGCGACTACTTGATGCTGCAAACCGCACACAAGACTGGCATTGCTAAACACTCGTCTTAGCGGGGCTAATCGCTGTATAAAGCTAGCTTGCAGTCCCGTACCATCTGGATATTCTCCGGCAGGGCCCATTGCTGCCACGTAGAGGATCCACCTGTGAGATAGCTATCTGCCGTGCTTGACAGACCTCCGTTCTTCGAGACTCCGCACGCTCACACCGCCGCTCACTCGTCCACAACGACGACCTTGACCTGCTGGACGCCGCCAATCGCCCGGAGCCGGTTGGCTAGCTCGGTGATTTTACCGCCCGCGCCCTCGACGACCAGGGTCTCCATGCAGGTGTCGTGGGAGAGATGAATATGCTGGACGGACGTGATGATGTCGGCCATCTCGTGTTGGACCGTCTGAAGCTCGTCAGCGATGCCCGAGACGTGGTGGTCGTGGACGATGACGATAGTCCCGTGATGGTGCTTTTCGTCACCGGACTCCCACTCGTAGGTCGCGAAGAAGTCACGTAGCGAGTCCCGTATCGCCTCCGACCGGCTCGCGTATTCCCACTCGTCGACGATGCCGTCGAGCCGGTCGACCATCGACGACGGGAGTGTCAGGCTGATCCGGTCGAGATCCTCACTCATGTGTGTCGATAGGTGCGGGCTGGCATATGGATACCTGGGCTTCGGTAATACTCACCCGCCGGCGGTAATACTGCTTGATGAAAAAGTATTATTACCGCGCCGGGGCCAGACCCGGGTAGCATGCACATTCCCGACGGGTATATCGATCTACCGCTTGCGTTGCTGTTCGGTGCGCTTGCGGTCGTCGTTCTGAGCGTCGCTGCGAAGCGTGTCAACGGTGAGATCTCCGACGCGCGCGCACCGCTGCTCGGCGTTGTCGCGGCGAGTATCTTCGCTGCACAGATGCTCGACTGGCCGATTCCGGGCGGAACCAGCGCCCACTTCGTCGGGGGCGCGTTCGCGGCGATTCTCCTCGGCCCACACCTGGGCGCGCTCTGTGTCGCGACTGTCGTCACGATTCAGGCACTCGTCTTCGGTGACGGCGGGCTCGTGGTGCTTGGCGCGAACGTGTTCAACATGGCTGTCGTCGAGGTGTACGTCGGCTACGCCGTCTATCGCCTGCTCGTTCCCTACGGTGAGTTCCGTGCCGCCTTCGCCGCGGGGTGGCTGGGAATCACGGCCGGCGCGCTGACCGCCGCGCTCCAGCTCGGCCTTTCCTCTGCGTTCCAGTACCAGTTGTTGACGACGCTGTCGATAATGGGCGCCGGGCATCTCGTGCTGGGCCTGATCGAGGGAGCCATCACCGCCTCGGTCTACCGCTATCTCGCCCGCGCTCGCCCCGACCTCCGGCCGAACGCCGCCCCGGAGGTGAGTGCGTGATGGCCTGGGAGCGCCCCGATTGGCTTCCCCGTGCGCTCGCCGCGTTGCTGGTCCTGACGCTTCTCGCGCCGGTGTTCGGGTGGGCGGCTGGCCAGGTCGGCTACGCGGAACCGCTTGAGAACGCCGCCGAGGCGACGGGCGCGACGGAACACGCCACTGCGGTCGGGACGGCGCTGTTCCCGGACTACGGCGTCCCCGGCCTCGGCGGTGCGACCGGGACGTTCGTGTCGGCCGTCGTCGGCACCGCGCTGACGCTTCTCGTCGGTGCCGCTATCGGTCGCGCACTCGGGGCGGATACCGACAGGCGGCAGTAGCGCATGGCCGGCAGAGACCTGCTCGACCGGACCGTCGCAGCTATCGCGGCCAGCGCCCAGTGGTTCCTGCTCGCCGAGGACCTGCCGGACCGGGACGGGTTTCTCCAGGCCGTCACGCCGACAGTCAAGCTTACCGGCATCGCGACGCTCGTCACCCTTACTGTGACACAGCGGACGCTGGCAGTCGTCAGCGCGCTCGCCCTACTCGCTGCGGCGCTTGCAGCCCTTTCTCGGGTCCCTGTTCGGACCTTCTTGGGTCGTCTGACCGGCCCGCCGGCGTTCGCGCTCGTCGTCGTCGCGCCACAGGCCGTCCTGATGGGTGGCCCCTCACTGGGGTCGCTCCCGCTCTCGGCCGCCGGCATCGACTACGTGCTCACGTTCGCCGTCCGCGTAACCGCGTGTGTCGGCTTCCTGTCTGTCCTGCTGTTGACGACTCGCTTCGCCGACCTGCTGGCGGCGTTTCGTCGGCTCCGTGTCCCGTCGATTGCCGTCTCGCTACTCGGGATCACGTACCGCTATCTGCTCCTCTTTTTCGCCGAACTCGAACGCATGGTCCGGGCTCGCCGGAGCCGAACCATCGCCGAGCCGAGTCTCCGCCGGAACTGGCGCGATTCGGGGCACTTCGTGGGTTCGTTTCTCGTCCGGAGCCTGGAACGCGGCGAGCGGGTCCAACGGGCCGCTCGCGCCCGCGGCGGGACTGGCTCGACGCCGGCACAGCCCCGGGAACCGCTCGGGCGGGCCGACCTCGCCTTCGGACTGGTCGTCGCGCTCGCCGTCGTGGTGGTGGTCGCGTGACTGCTATCGAGGCTACTGACCTCCGGTACGCATACCCTGACGGGACGCTGGCGGTCGACGGTGTCGACGTGTCCATCGAGCGCGGCGGCCGCGTGGCGCTGCTCGGTCCGAACGGGGCTGGCAAGTCGACGCTGCTGGAACTGCTGGGTGGGTTAGTCGACCCTGATGGCGGGCAGGTACAGTACTTTCGGGAGACGACCGACGCCGACACCGTCCGTAGCCGACTGAGCGTCCTCACGCAGAACCCCGCGGACTACCTGTTCAATCCGACCGTCCGCGAGGACCTCGCCTACGGACCGGCGCAACTCGACTGCGACCGCGCGGAAGTCGACTGCCGGGTCGAGCGAGTCGCGGACCGGCTCGACCTCGACGGACTCCTGTCGAAACCGCCGTTCCGGCTCAGCGGCGGCGAACAGCGCCGGGCCGCCCTCGCCAGCGCGCTCACCGTCGAGCCGGACGTGCTGTTGCTCGATGAGCCGGCGAGCAACGTCGACGCTGCGAACCGGGCGACGATTCTCGACCTGCTGGACGAACTCGCGGCCGAGGGCGTCACGCTCGTCGTCTCGACGCCGGACACCGAACTCGTCCCACACGTCGCGGACCGGGTGCTGCTGCTCGACGATACCGGCACGATTGCTGCGAGGGGGGCCACCCGCCGTATCCTGACAGACGCCGACCTGTTGAGGGACTGTGACCTGCGCCCGCCACAGGTCGTCAGATTGTTCGAAGGCCGAACGGCGGACGTGCCACTGACTGTCGACGGGGCCGCCGAGCGGCTGGACGCGGGCGATCCGGATACCGCGGAATGACGGTCGTATCTGGGATGCCGGCTCACCAGCCGGAGGCCGGCCGCTGCGTCACTCCGACGCGTCGAGCAGTCGACCGTGCACGTCGATTTCGCCGTTCCGAATCCGGGTGCTGCTGATCCGCGTGCCGTCTTCGGCGACGACGAACGGTGGCGTGTGGATTTCCAGCGGGTGCAGTCCCGCGTCTCGACGCTGCTGATTGAGTTTGTGGGCACGTCGCTGTGCCTTTGCCTCCGGCGAAGCGACGAGCGCGTCCACGTCCGCTCGTGTCGCGGCCGGCCCCTGCGTGTCGTCTAACCGGAGAATCTCGTACGAAGCGGTGTACGACTCACTCAGCTGATCCAGCTCGGTATCGAGCTCATTCAGGCGGTCGTCGTACGCACCCAACTGCTCGGCGTGATCCGGATCGCTACGCGTCTCCGTGGCCAGCTCGGGGCTGGTCAAACCGACGATGACGTGGCCGTCGCCACTCCCGTCGTGGCTTGCGGTCTGAAACGCTTTGTGTAGTAGCGCTCGGTGGCCGTTGTGAATCGGTGTGAAGGTCCCGCCGAGAATCGTTGTCCGGTCCGCGTCTGCCATACGCGAATGTCCCACCAGTGTCATATATAGTTGCTGTCGACAGCGTGGCTCGCCACTGCCAACAGCGTACATCGACCGTGGTCCGGTAACACTCGCGTCAGCAGTAACTCAAGTAGCTCCGGTACGTATCCACAGCCATGACTGAAGTCACTCCCACACCGGGTATCCACCACGTCACATGCATCGCGAGCGACCCACAGCAGAACATGGACTTCTGGGTCGAGACGCTCGGGCTCAGGCTCGTCAAGCGCTCGATCAACCAGGACGACCCCAGCACGTACCACTTCTTCTTCGCCGACGCCGAGGGGAATCCGGGGACGAGCATGACGTTCTTCCCGTGGGAGGACCACTCGCAGGGGAAAGTCGGCTCCGGACAGGTCTCACGCACCGCGTTCCGCGTTCCCGAGGGAAGCCTCGACTACTGGGAGGACCGCTTCGACGAGTACGGCGTCGACTACGACGACCGCGTCGAGCGGTTCGGCGAGACCGTCCTCCCGTTCCGCGACCCCGACGGGCTCCCGGTCGAACTAGTCGAAGTCGAGATTCCCGACGACGACCCGACCGAGCCGTGGACGGAGTTCGTCCCAGAAGACGCCGCCATCCGCGGCTTCCACTCCGTGACGCTCTGGCTCGCTGACCCCGAACCTACGGAAGACCTGCTCCAGAAGATGGGTCTGGAGGAAGTCGGCACCGAGCAGGCACAGGGCGACACGCCCGGCGACGAGCGAACCCGCTTCGCCGCGACGGGGTCCGTCGGGAAGTACGTCGACGTGTTGCCGACTATCGAGGGCGGCCGGCAGGGCCACGGCACGGTCCATCACGTCGCCTTCCAGACGCCAACCGACGAGGACCAGCAGTCGATGCGCGAGGCCGTCCGCGGTGCGGGACTGCGCCCCACCTCACAGATCGACCGCCACTGGTTCCGGTCGGTCTACTTCCGGGAGTTCGGCGGCATCCTGTTCGAACTCGCCACGAGCGGCCCCGGCTACGACAGCGACGAACCGCTTGACGAGCTCGGCGGCCGACTGGTGCTGCCCGGGAAGTTCGAGGACCGCCGCGAGGAAATCGAAGCAGGGCTCACAGACGTGACGATTCCCCGGCCAGCGCCGGCCGAAGCCGACGACTAACGCCAGCGAAACGACCGGTATACGCCTCCTTCTTCCTGTTAGTCTGTGAGTAAATATGCGTGCCCGGGGCGACCAGTTGCACATGTCCACTGACGGGCAGGAGTACGTTATCGCGCCGTGGGGAGAGAGTGGGTGTGAGACGACCGTCGTCACGGTTGATCTTCCGTCGCGGGACCTTGCCGCCCAACTCGAAGTACCGACAAGCGTGCTAGACCGCATGGCACAGCTCGGTGACGAACACGATATCCCGGTCACACAGGCGCTCGGGGAGCGGCTGGAAATCAACCGAGCGCGGGTGTCGCTCTGTGCCGCGAAGTCGGTTGACGACGTGGCCGCCGTCCAGCAACATCTCACGGACGCCCGCGAGTACCTGTCCGGCGTCGAGACGCTCGATACAGCCGACCTCGAAGCCGACATCGAACACCTCTGGACGAACGAACTCGGGAGCGTTTGATCGGAGTCCGAACGCGCTCTGCCTGGAACGCCGTCGTTAGTCGTCGCTCATGACGCCCTCCGCGACGGCCATGTCCTCGACCGTGGGGTCGTCCTCGGACGCCCGGAGGACGAATCGCTTGCGGATCAGATCGGCCGCGTAGATGGCCGTCCCGAGGATGATGAGCGTGTCACCGGGGAGCCGCGCCCAGAACAGCGTCTGGACGAGCGGCTGGTTGTAGAACGCCACGCTCCGGGCCGCGGCGTAACTGCCGGTGAACGCCGCCTCCAGCTGGAGGAAGCCCACGGGCAGGACGGAGACGAACACCATCAGGGCCAGGCCGACGTTCCAGCACCAGAACGCCGCCCGGAGCCAGGAGCCGTCCCAGCGACCGGGTTCGATGGCGAGCTGGAGCATGTAGGTGACCATCCCCAGCGCGAGGAAGCCGAACGCCCCGAACATCGCGGCGTGGGCGTGGCCGACCGTGAGGTAGGTGCCGTGCTCGTAGTAGTTGATCAGCGGGAGGTTGATGAAGAACCCGAGCACGCCGGCCCCGACGAAGTTCCAGACGCCGCTGGCAATGATGAACATGAACGGGAGCTTGTAGGGGAACCCGCCGGTTTCCGACATCGCCCGGTACTGGCCCAGCGCCTCGTAGAGGATGAACACCAGCGGGAGCAGCTCTAGCGTCGAGAACACGCTCCCGATGGGGACCCACATGTCGGGCATGCCGACCCACCAGTAGTGGTGAGAGACGCCGATGACGCCCGTGCTCATCACCAGCAAGGCCTGGAGCATGACCGCCTTCTCGGCGCTGCGGCGGCTCAGCAGGTTCATCGACACCAGCGTCAGCCCGATGATGGCGACGATGAAGAACTCGAAGGCGCCTTCGACCCACATGTGGACGACCCACCAGCGCCAGAACTCCGTGACGGCGATGTTGGTCTCGGGGGTGAAGAAGAATCCGGCGGTGAACAGCAGGGCAATCGAGCCGCCGGCGTACAGGATCATGTGCGCGAGGCCGAACACCGGCTCGCGGTCCAGCAGCGGCTTCAGGCCCCGAATCGAGAGGACGGCCCACAGTCCGAAGCCGGCGAGCAACCCGACCTGCCAGACCTTCCCGACTTCAAGGTACTCCAGGCCCTCGTTGCCGATGAGCCACCAGAGGTCGCCGAAGTAGCCGTGCGAACCGAGCCAGATGCCGCCGAGGCCGCCGACGGTGACGACGACGATGGCCCCGAGCAGGATGTCGATGTACGTCGACTGGCGTTTTGGCTCGTGGCCGGTCAGCAGCGGCGGGAGGAACAGTCCCGCACCGAGCCACGTCGCGGCGATCCAGAGGATGCCGAGGTCGATGTGCCAGGTCTTCGCCATGGCAAAGGGCAGTAGCTGGAGGATGTGGACGCCGAAGATCTCCTCGATGCCGAAGAACCCGGCCCGTTCGATGTAGAAGTGCGCGAGCAACCCGCCGAGCAACACCTGTGCGAGGAACAACCCGGCGGCGACCGGGATGAACCGCAATGCGGCCCGCTGGCTGGGGAAGATGCTCACGTCCCCCGGTTCGGGAACCGAGAGGTCGCCGGCGGACGGTTCCGGGAGGCTGACGGACTGGTACAGCCAGATGCCGCCACCGGCGGCGGCGACGAGCAGGACCATCGCGATGACGCTCCAGGTCATCGCCGCGCCGGTCGCGTCGTTACCGGCGGCTGGCTCGTAGGGCCAGTCGTTCGTGTAGGAGTGTTCGCCGCCCGGGCGGTCGGTGTGGGAGAACCACGCCGTCCACATGGCGAAGTCGGCGAATTGCCGGGCCCCGGCTTCGGAGTCGATCATCCCTTCGGGAACGCCCCGTTCGTGGCTCCCCTCGTGGTACCGCTCGACGTACTCCTGTCGGACCTGCTGGTGGGCGTACAGCTCCGCGGCGGAGTACTCGATGTTCCCGCCCTCGTACTCCCCACTGAGGTCCTGTTTCACGTCGTCATCGACGGCGGCCTGTTCGGCCGTCGACAGCGATTCGTACTCGGTCCCGTAGCGCTCCTCGGCGTAGTACGTCCGCATGTGCTGGGTTTTCAACTCCAGCGAGTCGGCGGTGTAGTCCGCGCCGTAGTACGCGCCGTTCCCGAGAATCGAACCGTGGTTCATCAGCCCGTTCTTCTGGAACGCCTTCTTCCCGTCGCGGATGTCCTCATCCGTGACGAACGCCTCGCCGTCGGGTCCGACAACCTGCTCCGGGATGGGTGGCGCTTCCTGATACGCGATCCACGCGCCGGCCCCCATGACGACGAGGTTGAAGACGAACGCGGCGGCGATCACCTTCGCGATTGTTTTGCGTTTGAGCTCCATGTGGTTGGAACTCTACTATCCCAAAATAAGAAGGGGGTAAGAGGTTCCCAGTCGCTGGCGACGGGAGCGAACATGTTCGCCCTGATAGGGACCGGTGGTGTCCTGTCCCCCGGATTCGCCGCAGTGCGTGGCGCGGTATCACAAGGCAGATTACTGCCTGTCCCTCTCACTGTGGCATGCGCCGTCGCCACTTCGTCCAGACGCTCGGGATGTCAGCACTGGTCGGGAGCGCGGGCTGTACCGGGCAGACGGGCGAAACAACACCAGCCTTCGAGGTGTCGAGCCCAGCGTTCAGTTCCGGGGACGAGCTTCCCGCCCGGTTCACCTGCGACGGCGACGGCGTTTCGCCGCCCTTTGTGATCGAGCGCGTGCCGGACCCGACGGCGGCGCTTGCTATCACAGCCGAGTACGACGGTGGCGTGTTCAGCCAGCCGGTGTTCTGGACACTGTGGAACGTTCCGCCCGAGACGGAGCGGATTCCGGCCGCGCTCCCGCGCGAGTCGACCCTCGATACGCTCGGCGGCGCTCGACAGGGCCAACAGCCTCCCAACGAACCGGGGTACGAACCGCCGTGTCCGCCGGCCGGCCAGCCCTATGAACACCGGTTTCAGGTGTTCGCTCTCGGCGAGGAGCTGTCTCTCGAAGGTGGGACAGAGCAGGAACAGGCGTCAGAAACCATCGCGAACGCTCTCATTGCAAGCACCCGTCTCACTGTCGAGTACACCCACCCGGCTGTGACCGAGGGATAGCGGCTGGAGCCCGGACACGAGCGCGGCCAGCCCGTTGTACGAACGGCTGTTCATTCGGTAGTGATTGCTGGTAATACGGCTCCTGAGTGGCACGGCCCGCTGTGATTGGCCGTCTCGTCGCGCGTGGTTCGTCATTGCTTGTGACAATGTTTCACAATACCATTAAACCTATATGCTGGTGTGATATACCATAGCATGTATGGCGTCCGCACCGAGTAGTGACGATATGTTCGACGAGTTCCTCTCCCAGCGTGGCCACGACGTGGACCAGAGTGGTTGGGAAGAGAGCTATAACAAGAAGCAGTGCCCTGATTGCGGCGGCCTTCACGAGTCGACAGCGGCACAGTGCTCGGTGTGTGGCTGGACACCAGTACGGTAAGGACACTCCGCTTTTTCGCTCTTTTGCTCTTCGACCGATAGCGGCGGGAACGATCCGCAGAACCGCCAGCTAGCGCTCCGCCAGCGATGTGTTCCCGCCACGTTCAACGTCGAGACAGAACGCCTCAGACAGTAGGAACTGTATTACGTTATTCGGAAAGGAAGTGGGGAGTCTTTGTTTAGCCAGCCGACGGTTGGGGGTCGTTTGCCGGCGGGCAACCAGCTAGTGGTGGTTACAGCGCATCGAGCGATCCGTGGAGAAACAGCCCGAGCGCGAGATGTTGGTACGCGGACGTCGCGATCTGTTCCTTTGCAGCCGCGTCGTCCGCGATTCCGTACTGTTTCGTCTGGACGAGTTCGTGCATCTGGAGCGTGCCGTCTGCCTCTAAATCGTGCAGCCGGGGGTACACAGTCCCCGGACTCAGTTCGGCACCGAACTGGTCGTCGAGTGCCTCCATCAGCCCGGTACCGTGGGTGCCACCATCGGCGACTGCGATCATCGCCAGCAGGATCTCTTCCAGACTCTGTGTGACCAGGCCGTCATCGACCGCGATATCGCCGTCGACGACGTCGTCAATGACCGGATTCAACACCGACTCCGTGATGGCGTCACGACTGGGTGGGTCATGCGATTCCGGGCGCTCTGTACCGCCGAGAGGGGTCACTCGCTCATCGGCGTTCCGGCCCTGCATCTTGCCCGTCGTCACGCGACGGAGGTTGTCTCCGGACATCGTCTCACCTGAACGCAATCCGCGGTGGAAGCTACAGGGGCTATCATCATATAAACGGGGCAGTGTTTTCTGAACGTGAAACCACCACAGTGCTCGAAAACGCTTATATAATATGACGCGAATTTTGGTGTAGTGGCTGAGGAACAGAGCATCGAGGAGATTCTCGATACTATCGGTGATAAGCACGCCCGCCGCGTGCTCGCCGCGATCAGTCGGGAACCACAGTCGGCCAAGGAACTCGCCGAGGAGTGTGACCTCTCACTGCCTACTGTGTACCGCCGTATTGAACTGCTCGAAGAGTACGACCTCGTCACCGACCGAACGCTCGTCGCCGAGGACGGGAATCACTACAAGGTGTACGAGTCCAACTTCGAGTCGACGGTCATCTCGCTCGAAGACGAGGAGTACAAAGTACGCATCTACCGGGAAGAGAACCTCCCAGACCGGTTCAGTCAGCTCTGGGACGAGCTGAACCCGGAATGAGTTCCCCCTCCAACAGAGGAGTATCCGCATGACGACCGGCGTGGCTATCGCACGCGGCGCGCTCATCCTGATGCGGATGGTCGTGTTCGGGCTGACGCTCGGTATTACCCTGATTAGCTTCCAGGCCTACCGGAAACGCCCGTCAGAGCGCCTCCAATACGCGTTCGTCGGCTTTGCGTTCATCAGTATGGGTGTCGCTATCTCCAGCGTCATCACGCAACTGAGCGCCGGCGAGACCGGTGCCATCGTCCGCGTCTTCTTCCAGATGTCGGAAACCATTCCGTTCATCATCGGGTTCGCAATGCTGTACGTGTCGCTGTACCGATGAGAAATCCGCCCGGATGGGCCTGTCAGTCGTCGTCCCGCTAAAGCACGTTGTTTATTTGGCCGCGGTCCCACTACATGTTCAATGACTGATTCGACCACCGAGGTTGTCCGCCTGTTCGGTGGGCCCGGTAGCGGGAAGACGACGGCGCTGCTCGACCGCGTCGACGAACTGCTGGAAGACGACGACGTCGATTTCCGTGACGTACTGGTTGTCTCGTACACGCGTGCGGCGGCCGCCGAGATACGTGAGCGACTCGCGGACCGGCTCGGCCTGTCCCCTCGCGCACTCCGCGGGAACGTCTGTACGATGCACGCGAAGGCGTACGAACTGCTGAACCTCTCCCGTGGCGATGTCGTCGGCGAGGACGACAAGGAGGCCTTCTGTGAGGAGTTCGGCATCGACTACGAGGACGAGTACGAGGGGTCCCGGCGTCGGTCGGCCCGCTCGACCACCCTCGGGAACAAAATCATCGCGACGAGCCAGTGGCTCCAGCGGACCCGCCGCGACGTCGCCGACTGGTACGACGTCCCGTTCAAGTGGGACGACGAGGAGGTCCGGCTCCCGCCGGAGATCGACGACAACGCCCAGACCGGCAACAAATACACGCCGACCTGGCCGACTGACGACGACCGCGTCGACGTGCCGAGCGTCATCCGCGGCTGGCGCACTTACAAGGGCGAGAACGACCTGACCGGCTTCGCGGACATGCTCGAACGGGTCGCTCAGCGCTCGCTGCTCCCCAACGTCGATTACCTCATCATCGACGAGTTTCAGGACATCACGACGCTGCAGTACGACGTGTACGACGAGTGGAAACCGCACATGGACCGGGTGCTCATCGCCGGCGACGACGACCAGGTCGTCTACGCCTGGCAGGGCGCGGACCCCGATCTCCTGCTTGAGGAAGTCGTCACCCAGGACGAGGTGCTGCCGAACTCCTACCGGCTCCCATCGCGCATCCTCAATGTTGTCAACCGCGAGGTGCGCCACATCGAGAAGCGCCAGGAGAAAGACCTCAATCCGCGCAAGGAGGGCGGCCGCGTCGAGGCGGTCCAGAACCCCTCGATGTTCGACCTCTCCCGGAACGTCACGCGGACCATCGAGCAGTCAGACGAGACGGTGATGGTGCTGTTCCGGGCCCGGTACCAGATGTTCCAGTTCATCGACGAGTTCATCGACAACGGGATCCCCTTCTCCTGTCTCACCGACCAGCGGATGTGGACCGACCGGCTCACCCAGTACGTCAACGGGCTCGAAGCCGTCGAGGCCGACGAGCCGCTCACGGTGCTGGAAGCACGCCGTCTCGCGGATATGCTCGTCGACTCCGCGTTCGGCACGGGCGAGCGTGACGACCTCTTCGACGCGCTCGAAGAGATCGACGAGTCCCACGAGGACGAAGATATCGCCGATATCGAGATCGACCCCGACGTCGTCCACGACCACGTTCCCTTCCTCCCCGACGCGGCCTCGGCAGGCGACATGCTCCGGAAAGTGACCAACTTCCAGGAGCGGACCGTCGACGCCTACTTCACCGGCGATTACACCGGGATGGACGCCGACCGGGTCCGCGTCGGCACTATCCACTCCGCCAAAGGTCGCGAGGCCGACCACGTGTTTGTCGCGACCGACCTCACGGAGAAGGTCGTCGAGCAGATGGCCGCGACCGTCGATCAGCAGGGAATCGAGGTGCCAGGAATGGATGAGTTCACCAAGCACACCAGCCCCGTCCCGACGCTGACCGACAACGAACGGCGTGTGTTCTACGTCGGGATGTCCCGGGCCCGCGAACGGCTCGTCCTGCTTGAGAACCTCGTCGACGGCGCGCCGACGCTGCCCATCGACGTGTTGCTGGAGAACGAGCCCAGCGACCGCTCCATCGAGCAACTGCTCGACGACGCCAGCGAGACCATCGCTGCTGACTGAGGCGGCCGATTTCCTTACTCGTCGATTGTCCCACCACCCAGGTAGTACCTCGTCTTGTCACGCGTCGACTGCGCGACCTTGGTAAACGTGACAACCCGCTGTTCGCCATCGGTCTCGTCGCGCTCGACGTGGAGTTCCAGCCCCTGATCGCGGAAGTACGACAGCAGGTCGCTGATTGTTTTCGGGTCGCCGCGAACTGTGTGCGTTTCGCCGACCGGCTCGCCCGCGTCCACCGCCCGTATCGTTTCGACTGCAGGCTGGAGGATAGCCTCGCCCAGTTCTCGCGCCCGCTCATCGACGGCCGCTGGTGATTCACCGCGCTCGACGGCCTGGAAGGCCTCCCGCATGACGCGCGTGAAGACGAAGTCCCGGCCGTAGTCGAAGGGCAACTCGAACGCGTGTTCGAGATCGGCCCGGTGGATGGCACTGGTCGTGTACTTCAGCGCCGTTTCCCCGTCTGTCGATTTGAGGACCACACCCTCCCGGCCACGTGCGTTCAGGTCGTCGATCCGCTCACGGGCGGCGTCGACGGCTGCTGCCGGGGCGAACGTCCCGTAGTGGTCGACGCTGTCGAGGCCGTAGGTCGCACACCTGTCGAGCCGCCGTTCCACACCCATTGGCGTCCCGCTTTCGCGGTGGCGGATGCCGAACACGTAGAACCCGACCTCCTCGATTTCGCTGTAATCGTGGTCGGTGTAGGGGTTCTCCGGCCCGACAAGTTCGCCACACAGCATGTGCTCGGGGTGGTCGTCGAAGAACGTCTCGGCATCCAGTAACGCTTCGACCTTCCGCGTGGTGTACGGACAGACGAACCCGCTCCGGGTGAACGCCAGAAGGTCGCCGTCGATCCGTGCGACCCTGACGTTGTAGCCGTTGAGTTTCTCTTCGATGGCGACGGGACCGTCGAACGTCTCCCGGATCGCCGGTTCGAGGACGAGCGCACGCGGCATCGACGGATAGCCACGGACGACCACGTCGCCGACGAGCGCCGTCCCCCGTTCGATGCCGTGGCGCTCGTCGCTGAGATGTCGGTATCGCTGTCCGCGGAACCACTCGGTATCGAAGTGTTCCAGCAGGTCCTCGGGGTCGGTGTCGACATCGAACAGTGACCCCCAGTCTCTCGACATATATGACTCTTGTTGACATGACACTAAAATACTGCTGGCGCGTGTCACCGCCGTAACTGTCAGAGAACATTAGTGGCAGGCTACCGTAGAACCAGTATGGTCGACCGCCCGCTCAAGCAACGGTTCGTCCTCGACACGTCGCTGTTTCTCACCCCGGAAATCAGAAGCGGCGACGAGGACCTGGAGGCGGCCTGTCTGGACCTGCTCGATCTCATCTCCGAGGCGAAACTGGTCCACAACATCTCCTGCTACATGCCGCCGTCGATCCAGGCGGAACTGACGACGATGTTAGAGGACCGGGACATCAGTGACGACGTGCTGACGAAACTGGACACGTGGGTCATTACGAAGTCGCCGGCCCACTACGAGGTGATGATTCCGGCGGACCTGGTGTACGAGTTCATCGACGAGATGTCCGAGCGGGTGGACCGCGGCCTGCGCGTCTCGGAGAAGGCCGTCCGGAAGGCCGAGGAGTCGCGGGCCGAAACGGTCGACGAACACGACCACATGACGGAGGTGGACAAGGTCATCTCGGACTTGCGCGACGAGTACCGGGACACGCTCCGGCAGGGCGTGCTCGACTCCCGCGAGGACTTCGATCTCCTGATACTCGCGCAGGAACTGGACGCCGGCGTCGTCACGGAGGACCAGGGTATCATCAACTGGGCGGAGGACTTCGGGCTGCGGTATCTCAAAGGCCGGAACTTCCCCCCGCTGCTCAGGGAGTATCTCGCCGCCGACGACCCGGACCGCTGGCGGGACGAAACTTAGTCCTCGTCGCCACTGTCCGGTGGCTTCCCGCCGGGGAGCGCACTGCGCGCCCGCCCAGCGATTGCGCCAGGAATGTCCGTCGGGGAGGGAGCGACCCATTCGATGACCAGTAAGGCGGCGGCTAGTCCGAGAAAGACCGCACCGATCGCTGTCTGACCGCGGGCGAGGTTATCGACGCCGAGGAGGGTTACCCGCGCGGCGAGTACGACCGCGACCATCAGCTCGATTGTCCCGATGAGTCCCCGTGCCATCGGTCGCCGTAGGCGGTGACTAAACAAAAGCATCGCGCCTGCGTGGTGACCGCGCCACTAGTGTCCCCGAGGGGCACACGTTCAAGTCGCTGCCGGCTGAACGTCGTCGGTATGCAGATCGGCATCGTCTCGGACACACACGACAACGCGTCGCAGGTCGAAGCCGCAGTTGAGACGTTCGCGGACGCGGGCTGTGAGACAGTCGTCCACTGCGGCGACTTCGTCGCCCCGTTCTCGGTGACGCCGTTCGACGGTGACTGGTCGTTTTATGCCGTTCGCGGCAACAACGACGGAGAATGGGCGGTCCAGTCCACCGTCGAGGAGTTCGGCACGTACTTCGGCGAGATGGGCGAGTTGACCATCGACGGGTACACCCTTGCAGTGTATCACGGGACTAGCGGGGAGATCGTCGACGCGCTAGTCGAATGCGGGAACTACGACTACGTGCTCCACGGGCACACGCACGAACGCGGCCACGAGGAGCGTGGGGGCACGGAACGAATCAATCCCGGCGGCATCTCGATTCCGCCGGCCCCCGAGCCGTTCTCGGTTGCGACGCTCTCGACGGCCACCGGCGAGGTCGAGTTCCACGAACTGGGGTGAGAATCAGTCGTCGGCGTGACTGTCGACGCGCTGTGGGCTCCCATCATGTTCGACGAGTCCGCGGCCGACGCCGAGGGCTTCGTCGGTGCGTCGGATGCTCTTCTCGGCGCTTGCGGTCCGCTCCGAGAGCGCGCGGACGGCGTCGATGTTCTCGGGCACCACGTCGGCTTCCTGGTGGATGGCCTGGAACAGGTAGAGGTCCCGGCCCTCGACCGTGATGGATTCGGCCCAGATGCAGTTCTCCCACACGTCACCGCGCGGGCGACCGGCGTCGCGGGTGTACTCCTTGAGCTTCCCTGCGCCGTCGATACCGAGCGTCTCCGGGATGAGGAACAGCCGAGATTCGTCGGTCAGCAGCGACGTGACTTCCTCTGTGGTGGGTTCGCTCTCCAGCGTGACGTTGACGCTGTGAGTGTGCATCTGCGTCGTTGGGACCTTCATTCCCATCGTATCGATGTCGAGGTCGGGGAAAATCGTCTGGACGTCAGGACCGTGGTGGGAGGGGATTTCGACGGGGTCAGGGAGCGTGTCGTTGATCGGGCCACGACCGGTCTGGCCCGGGTCGGCACCACGCCGGACCAGTGTCACACGCGATTTCTCGACGCCGTATGATTCCTTGAGCGGCGCGAGCAGGCGTGAAAGCCCGGTCGTATTGCAGGAGACGACGCGGGCGGTGTCAGCACCGACCGCCTTCTCGTAGTTGGCACGGGCGTTGAAGCTCACGTCTGCCAAGTCGGCGTCTTCCCCGCCTTGGAAGATGGCCGGCGTGTCGTGTTCGGCGTACAGCGGCGCGTTGGTCGCACCGACGCCACCCGGCGTGGTGTCGACGACCACGTCACTCGTTTCAATGAGGTCATGGACTGTGCCGGCCGTCGCAAGATCGGCTTCGTCAAACGGTTCGCGGCCGTCCGCGGCGTAGAGATCGTAGCCGCGGTCGTCTGCGATAGTTGCCTCGAAGTTCGGCGAGCGCTTTGCTACGCCCGCAACTGTCATATCTGGCTGGACACGCACCGCGTCAGCGACGCGTTTCCCGATGGTGCCGAAGCCGTTGATGCCCACGTGGAGCATGAACGTCCATACTTTGGCGGAGAGTATATTCTTTGTGCTTAATATTCGGAGAAATTAACTCAGATAGTTGTACCACTGGCGATTGTCAACTTTTCACAGGAAAACGCTAACACGGCTGTTTTAGGGTAGTACAGGTTTCTGTGCCAATATCGCTAGAGCCGACTGTCACTGCGTTACTCACAGTTACCAAACCGTGTGATAATGTGGTTCGTTACCGATTAACTCTCGTAACTGAAACGAGAATGCCGACGGCTGCAGTTCCCTGCCATCCCGCTCCCCGCAACTGAGGCAGACCGGTGTCACGCGGCCGCTGCCTGAAACAGTCACTTTCAGTACGGCTCTGGTGTGACTGCGGACGGAGCCACGGGAGCACACGTGTGCCTTCCATCAAGAGTTATTCAGTGCGAGCACACAGCAGTTGTATGGACAACTCGTCGCTTCGCGCGCCCGCAGAGACTGCCGTCAAACAGTGCCTGAATCTCCAGCCCGACGAGTCATGCGCAGTTATCACTGACGACCAGCGGAAAGCGATCGGCGAGGCGCTGTATCGCGTCGCCGCCGAAATTACCGACGATTCCGTTTTCGTGCGCTACCCGCCGGGCGAGCAACACGGTGCGGAACCGCCCGCGCCGGTCGCTGGCGCGATGGAAACCGCTGATGTCGTGCTCGCACCGACGACCAAGAGTCTGAGCCACACGGAGGCCCGCACCGACGCCAACGACGCTGGCGCTCGCGTCGCGACGCTGCCCGGGATTAGTGAGGGCGTGTTCCTCATGGGGTTAGACGCCGACTACCACCTCATCAAACAACACTGTGAAGACGTGCTGGCACAGGTCGAGGACGCCGATGAAATCCGAGTCACGTCACCCCAGGGGACCGACATCACGTTCGGCATCGGTGCGCGCGAGTGGCACATGGACACCGGTATCGTCCACGAGGCGGGCGAGATGTCAAACCTCCCCGCCGGCGAGGTGTTCCTCGCCCCGGAGACGGCTGACGGTACGTTCGTCGTCGACGGGACGATGCGCCCCCACGGCAAACTCGACGGCAAGCGACTCACTTTCGAGGTTGAGGACGGCTACGTCACGGACATCGACGATCCCGATATCCGCGCACAGGTCGAGGACGCTGCCGAGGAAGTCGGCCAAGACGCGTACAACCTCGCCGAACTCGGCATCGGCACGAACGTCGCCGTGACCGAACTCGTCGGCTCCGTCCTGCTGGACGAGAAGGCCGGCGGCACGGTCCACATCGCCATCGGCGACGACCACGCGATGGGCGGCGACGTGCACGCGCCGATTCATCTGGACGGGATTCTGACGGAACCGACCGTGTATGCGGATGGAGAGGAAGTGAAACTTCCTCGGGTGGAGTGAGCGGTAACGCCGCGAACGTGGGGAGATCGTGGATCTCCCGAAAACGAACGGCGACTGACGAGAGCCGTGAGGACGGCGAGGAAGTGGAACTTCCTCCGGTTGAGTGAAACCGAGGCCAGGACGGATCTGCGACAAACAGAAATAGAAGCGTGAGTAGCGCACGCCGACCGCCGGCAGTCTCTGCTATCCGTGTGCGTATTTCATCTTCACAGCGTACCCGACGACGAAAGCAGCCCAGACGAGCGATCCAACGAGGACACGGTCGAACGGTACCGGGTAGCCGAGGTTCCACGCGAGCACGAGCCCGTGTATCGCACCCATGTACGCCATCGTTGCGACGGTGATGGTGGCCGCTACCCGCGGCACGTCCGGCGGGTCGTAGCGGAACGCCAAGTTCAGCACAATGAGGGTTGCGAGCATCAGCGCCGGCATGAGAACGACACCGACTGGCTTCGAGACGTAGTTATCGGGCGTGCCCGACGCGGAGAAGTGAATCGCGACTTCTGCAGGGAGGCGCGACCAGACCGCCACGCCGGCCAGGGCTGTCAGGGCGATGATGGCACCGTTTGCGATGTCGGCACGGTTCCGACGGCGAGTCATACCCGGCGTTTGTTCCGGCGACGCAAGAAGGTCGGCGTGACTGTGCGAGTGAGAACCACGAGCAGCGCCGTGGCGACGACCATTTACGGGAGCGTAGTCAACGGCTTCATATGACAGATGCTACACCGGGCGACCGCATCGCCCTCCCGTGTCCGGCCTGTTCGCCGGACCTGGAAACGGTTCACGAGGTGCTGAAGCCGGGCGGCCACGTGACGGTTCGCTGTACGGACTGTGACCACGTCCACAAGGAACAGCTACCAGAGGAAGAGACGCTGGAGCGAAGCGTCGTCGTCTCACAGGACGGGGACTCCTTCACTGCACAGGTCGACGTACCGACTGAGGAAGAACTATCCGTCGGCGAGGAGTTCCTGCTGGAGACCGAAGAAGCGGTTGTGACCGCGCGCATTACCAGCCTAGAGACCGCGGACGGCCGCGAGGACGAGGCGGCCGCCGAGGACGTCGAGACCATCTGGTCGCGGGCGGTCGGGAACGTCTCGGTCAACGTCACGATGCATCCGAAAGACGGGACCCACGACGAGACCGAGAGTTTCAAACTCCACGTCCCCGGCGACTACGAGTTCGTCGTCGGCGAGACTGAAGAGTTCGGCGAGGAAGAGTTCACCGTCGAGGGAATTCACGTCCGCGACGACGCCCACGGCTACGACCACGAGAACATGGACCACGACGGCGACATGGGCATCGCGAAAGACATCAACCGGCTGTACGTCAGGGACGAGTCGACCACGGCGTGGTCGGCGTGGTAGGATGGCCGACTGGGACCGAAAGCGGTCGCTGCTGGTCGACCGCCTTCGCGAGCGTGTCTCCGACGAGGCCGTTCTCGCGGCGATAGCGTCGGTTCCCCGCCATCGGTTCGTTCCGGACGACAAGCGACACGATGCCTACGCCGACCGCCCGCTCCCGATCGGGGCGGGTCAGACGATTTCTGCGCCGCACATGGTCGCAATCATGGCCGAGTTACTGGACCTGTCCCCGGGGGACCAGGTGTTAGAGGTCGGTACGGGGTGTGGGTACCACGCCGCGGTGACCGCCGAACTGGTCGGTTCCGAGAACGTCTACAGCGTGGAGTACCACGCATCGTTGGCCGACGAAGCTCGGCAAACACTGGAAGCGACCGGCTACGGCGACATTTCCGTTCGAGCCGGCGACGGCAAGGAGGGGTGGCCCGACCACGCACCCTACGACCGGACGTATCTGACCTGTGCCGCGCCGGATTTCCCCGCCCCGCTCGTCGAACAGACACGCGACGGCGGTATCCTGCTGGCTCCAATCGGTGACGGGCGACAGCGTCTCATCCGGGTGGAGAAACGGGCCGACGGCACGCTCGACAGAGAGGACCACGGCGGCGTTCGATTCGTCCCGCTCCAGTAGGGTCTTTCGACAGGCGCACCCGTTGCCGCGCCATTGATATAGCTCCGGCCGAACATGCTGATATGGACCCGGCGGTACTGCGGGACGACATGGTCGACAGCCTGCAACACGAGAGCAAGGGTGTCGTCCGGAGCGCGTGGCTGTCGGCAGCGATGCGTGCTGTCCCCCGGGAGGCCTTCGTCGGCGAGCAACAGGCCTACTCCGACCGACCGTTCGAGCGCCTCGGCACGCGCGTGCTCTCGCCCAGTACCGCCGGCCGAGTCCTCGAACTGCTGTCACCCGAGGAAGACGACGACGTGCTCGTTGTCGGTGCCGGCGTCGGCTACACGGCTGCGGTGCTGGCAGAACAGGTCGGTGCAGCCAACGTTCATGCGATAGATATCACGCGACGGCTCGTCGTCGAAGCCCGGCAGAATTTAGCCGAAGCCGGCTACGACGCCGTCCTCGTGGACCGACGCGACGGGGCTGACGGGCTGCCCGAATACGCGCCGTACGACCGCATACTTCTGGAAGCCGCCGCAATCGACCCGCCGCGGGCGCTCCTCCAGCAACTGACCGAGGACGGTCGGTTGGTGATGCCGCTGGGCACCGGCGAGCAATCCCTCGCAGTCGTCGACGCCGACGGCTCAGTCCAGCGGCACGGCACGGTTGCGTTCCAGCCGATGCTCGTCGAGGGCGAGCAGGCCGACACCGTCGAGCGCAATCGAACCCACCGCGAGGACCGCGAGCGCGCCCGGCGGGCAGCCCAGTCTCGCGCCGGCTGGGAGCAGGACTGGATCGACTGGGACGGTTAGGGTGACTCGACGACGAGCAGATCCGTGTTCGAGCGGGCGTCCTCGTAGTTACTACCCGCCGGTGGTTTTACTTCGAAGGTGACGGTGCCGTCCTGTTGATTCGGTCCGAGCGACGGCGACAGCGAGAGGGTCACATTCCCCGCGCTGTCTGTCTCCCCCGTCGTGACCGACGAGAGCGTTGCTGTGCCGCTTTTCGCGATCACTGTCGCGCCGGACACCGGTGACCCCTTCGAGTCGACGACGGTGACGACCACGTCTTGCGTTCCCGGGTCGGTTACTTCCGGGTGTGGCTCTACATCGACCTCAGTTACTTGCAACGTCTCGATTCCGGAAATGGTGCTCATCATTACGGAGAGACAGGCGACGCCGACCACCAGCGCGATGACTAGGCGGATCGGCAGTCCCTCGATAGCGCGTTCGTCGCGCCACAGCGAGTCTGACATGGACAGGAGTGGCTCCGAATTCGTACTTGAATCCCCGGACGAACGTTCAAGTACCGGAACGGGCCAACCGCCGGTATGGTCGTTATCGGACGCGAGGAAGTGACGGGGGCGACGACGCGGTTGGGTCGCTATCGGGCCCGCGACGGGAGCCGCGGCGCTGCGGTCGATTTTGATGTCGACCGGCCACACGTCGCCCTCGTCGTCGGCAAACGCGGGTCCGGGAAGACGTACACGCTCGGCGTCCTCGCCGAAGGATTGCTGGCCGCTGAGGGGGTCGCGCCGGTCGTCGTCGATCCGATGGGGACGTTCACGCCACTCGATACTGCGGACGTGTCTGCGACGGTGGTCGACCCCAGCGTTCGCGCGGACGCGCTCGACCCGCGACAGTGGTGTACGGTGCTCGGACTCGACCCGGAACAGGGCGCGGGCGCGCTCGTGTGGCGGGCGGCGAGCGAGCGTACGACCCTCGATGGGATGCGTTCGTGGGTGGCCGGCTCGGATGCCGCGGCGAGCACCAGTCGAGCCGCGGCGAACCATCTTGCCCTCGCCGAATCCTGGAACGTGTTCGATCCCGCGGGTCTCGACACGGAGACGCTGTGTGGCGATGGTCTGACCGTACTCGATATGTCGGGACTCGCTTCGCGGCCGGCCAGCGCGGTCCTCGCCGCCATCGCGACCGCGCTGTACGACGCCCGCCTGGCCGAACAGACGAGCCGACTGCCCTGGCTGCTGGTCGACGAGGCCCACGCGTTCACCGACGGGGTCGCCCGGCGTCCGCTCCGCCGGCTCGTCACTCGGGGCCGCCAGCCCGGCGTGAGTTGTGTGCTCGCGACTCAGCGACCCAGCGCCGTCCCGCCGACGACCGTCTCACAGACGGACCTGCTCGTCGCCCACCGACTGACGAGTACCGCTGATATCGACGCGCTGCAGGCGGCCCGGCCGACGTATCTCGACGGCGGCTTCGCGGCCCGCCTACCAGAGACAACCGGTGACGCGCTCGTCATCGACGACAGCACCGAATCCGCTCATCATGTGACGGTCCGCGAGCGGCGGACGCCTCACGGCGGCGAGACGCCGCGAGCCAGCGACATCGAAGCAGACAGGGAGGACGGAGCTCGTGCAGGGAGTTCTGAAATCTGATGACTCGGCAGGAATTAACCGATTTGCACGACGCCCCAGGCCAGCCCTATCCCAACCAGCGCAAAGACGAGGTTCCCGACAGCGTTGAGCACGGCAAGCGCCACGTACCCGTCCTCCCACAGCCGTACCGTCTCGACCGAAAACGAGGAAAACGTCGTGAACGACCCGCACGCGCCGACTCCGACCAACAGTGCCGCGTCGCCGGTCACACCGGCAAACGTCAGCAGTCCAAGGACGAAGCTCCCGACGACGTTCACCGTGAGCGTTCCAAGCGGGAACGTCTCTTGCTGGACAGCCCCCGCCAGATAGTGGCGACAGAGCGCGCCGATAGCGCCGCCGGTGCCGACCAGATGCGCCGGCTCGATTGCGACCATCACCGGTCACCTCCGGCGAACAGACGGACGGCCGCACGACCGACAAGGACACCGGTAAAACCCAGGGCGTAGCTGCCGACGATATTCGCGACGGCCCACTCGGGCGTTAGCACCGTCTCCACCGCGAACGTGCTGTAGGTGGTAAACGACGAAATGAAGCCGGTCGAAGCGGCCAGCCTCGTTTCGCTGGCCAGCGCACCGACCTGCAGCCCCTCGTACACGAGCACGCCGAGCGCGAAACTGCCAACGACGTTGACCAGCAGCGTCCCCTGCAACCCCGGAACAAAGAGGCCGACGAAGTACCGAAGGTTCGACCCGGCGAACCCCCCCAGACCCACGAGGGCGATGGTTTCGACCGTTACCAGTGGGTGGGTGTCTGCCACTCTTACTCCCCGAGTATCTCCGCCAACCGCGCTTCACCGAGCGTGTCGACGAGCTGTGCGAGCTCGATAACCCGCTCTTCGCCGAGCGTGTCGACGAGCTCACGGATCTCTGCCGGGTCGAAGGTCCGGGCAACGTAGCCAAGGTTCTCGACCATCCGCGTCGTCCGGTCCAGCGTCTCTTCGTCGGGTCGTAGCGTTAGCGGCCGGTTGGTGAATTTGCCGTTTTCGTTGAAGTAGCAGAACCGAAGCTCGGCGGTGTCGCCGTCATCTGGGTCGACGATCTGCAAGACGCCGTACCCACTGTCCCACTCGTCCAGTTCGACCTCGAGCAGTGTTTCGTAGCGGGTCACACGACCCGGTTCCAATCACGGCGACTTATAGGTTGGCATACGAGAACGTACACAAGTGGAAACGATTGTGAAACGCAACAAAGTAAGGGAGTAAAAGGAAAGACCGTCCAGCTCCACGACAACGGCTCTGTACAGGAATAATATTGGTACAGGTGTTATTCCGGCGTTGGCTGTCGGTTTGTCCGTTGTCCGCCGGACAATGCTGTTGGTGCGTTTGCCGTGTCGGCCCACGTTCGGACGACAGCAGGGACTCCCGTGTTCGGGAATGAAACTATTTTTATATCCTCTCCAACAACAGCAGACCAATGCCAGAATCAAAGCAAGAATCTAGTGTCGCCCACTTCGATGTAACCAATATCGGTGGGATCGACGAGACGTCAGTCGATATTCCGCCGGGCGTGACGGTCCTGACGGGCAAGAACGCCACAAACCGGACGTCGTTTCTGCAGTCTATCATGGCAGCGATGGGGAGCACGCAGGCGACGCTGAAAGGTGACGCCGACGAGGGAAGTGTTGCCCTCACTTACGGGGATGAAATATACGAACGGACGCTCACGCGGGCGGGAGACGCCGTCCAGTTCGACGGCGAGGGATATCTCGACGACCCTGAGGTCGCCGACCTGTTCGCGTTCCTGCTGGAAACCAATGAGGCGCGCCGGTCCGTGGCTCGGGGCGACGACCTCCGCGAGATCATCATGCGGCCGGTCGACATCGACGCGATCCGTTCGGAGGTCGAACAGTTGGAAGAAGAAAAAGGCGACATCAACGACGAACTCGCCACAATCGAATCCCGCCAGCGCGACCTCCCCGACCTCGAACAGCGCCGGACCGAACTCCGCGAGCAGATCGAGGAGAAGCGCGAGGAACTGGCCGAACGCGAGGAGGAGATCGACAACAGCAGCCGGGATATCGAGGAGAGCCGCCAGGAACAGGACGTCCTCGAAGAGAAGCTCGACGAACTCCGCTCGACGCGGTCGGACCTCGAATCCGTCCGGCGTGACATCGAGGCACAGGAGGAGAGTATCACCTCGCTGAAACGCGAACGGTCCGACCTCGAAGACGAACTGGACGAACTGCCGGAGACGCCGATGGGCGACCACCAGCACCTGGAAGACGAGATCGCAAACCTGCGTGACCAGCGCCAGCGACTGAACAGCGAGATCTCCGATCTCCAGAGCCTCATCCAGTACAACGAGGAGCGCCTCGAAGAAGAAGACTACGACGTCATCCAGTCGCTCGAAGACGCACCGGAGGGGTCCGACGGCGACGTCACGGAGCAACTCCTCGAAGACGAGGACGGCGAGTCCGTCGTCTGCTGGACGTGCGGTTCGACGGTCGACCGCGAACAGATCGAGGACACCGTCGACCGCTTGCAGGACCTCCGCCGGCAGAAGGTCGAGGAGCTCAACGACATCAAATCGGAGCTCGATGACCTCAAGTCCGACCAGCGGGAGGCAGAGAAGAAGCAGCGCCGCCGCGAGAACGTCGAGCGAAAGATCCAAGAGACCGAAACGGAGATCGAACGCCGCGAAGAGCAGATCACGTCGCTGAAGGACCGACGCGAGGAGCTGACCAGCGACGTCGAATCGCTGGAAGACGAGGTCGACAACCTCGAATCCGAGGACTTCGACGAAATCCTCTCGCTGCACCGGGAGGCGAACCAGCTTGAGTTCGAGATCGACAGCCTGGAGTCCGACCTCGATGACGTGTCGGCCGAAATCGAGGAAATCGAGGAGATGGTCGGGCGGGCCGACGACCTCCGCGAGGAACGCGACGCGCTGGTCGACGAACTCACCGACAAGCGGACGAAGATCGACCAGATAGAGGCCAACGCCGTCGACGAGTTCAACGAGCACATGGACGCCATCCTCGGGATTCTCGAGTACGAGAACCTCGAACGCATCTGGATCGAGCGCGTTGAGCAGACCGTCCGCGAGGGGCGTCAGAAGGTCGACCGAACGGTGTTCGAGCTCCACATCGTCCGGACCACTGAGAACGGCGCGGCCTACGAGGACACCATCGAGCACCTCAGCGAGAGCGAGCGCGAAGTGACCGGACTCATCTTCGCTCTCGCGGGCTATCTGGTACATGACCTCCACGAGAGCGTTCCGTTCATGTTGCTTGACTCGCTGGAAGCCATCGACTCGGCCCGGATCGCCGAACTCGTCGAGTACTTCGCCGACTACGCCGAGCATCTGGTCGTCGCCCTCCTGCCGGAGGACGCCCAGGCGCTTGACGACGACTTCAACCGCATTACTTCGATCTAACCCCGTAGTCTTTTAGTTCCGGTTACCGTACGTTGGAACAACAAATGGCGAATACGACAGACGGCCGGCCGTCGAGCAAAGTCGCTCGACTCATCGACGAGTACGAACTCGATGGACTCGGTGCGGAGATGGAGGCTCGCTGGACCGGTGACGGTGAAGAGCGAATGAGCCTCCGGGATCTCGCGGAGTTCTTCAACAAACGCCTTCTCGAACGCGCGCTGGTCGATGCGGGCCTGAGCGCGCTCGAAAGCGACGTGGAATCGACCTACGAGAACCTCACCGGCGACGACATCAGCACCGGCGTTCGGACTGACACCGTCAACCGACTCGAACGCAACGGCGTCGACGTCGACAGCCTCGAAACCGATTTCGTCACCTACCAGGCCATCCGGTCGTATCTGAAGGAGTGGCGGGGCGCGGAGTACCAGGGGCTGTCCGACGACGAGAAAATAGAGAAAGATCTCGAAAGCATTCAGCGGCTACTGACACGAACGCTGTCGGTCACCGACCAGCGCATCGAGAAACTGCGCGACACGGGCCGCATCGACATCGACGATTTCGAGGTGTTCCTGGACGCGCAGGTGCTGTGCCAGTCGTGTGGCAGCCAGTACGCCGTCGCGGAGTTCTTCGAACAGGGCGGCTGTGAGTGTCAGCAGGACTGAGTCGTCACCATAGCACGCTATTTAAATAAAACAGCGTAGCCGTAACAATGCCAAATATGCAAACAACCGAATACAGTTGTGGAACGCAACAAACTAGGATAGAATTATCAATGGGCGGCTACGGAGATTGTATCACGCCGCTACCTCGGAAACCCGTCACCTGGGTCACACAGGGCTGAAGCATCCGGCACTCGAGGACTGAGATATGAACCCAGCCGAACTACGGGCGTCGATCCCGGCACTCGAACGGTGTACGTACTTCAACACGGGGGCAAGCGGACCGACGCCGCGCCCCGTGGTCGACGCCGCGACGGCGTTTCTCGAACGGCACGCTTTCGATGCACCTGCCGGCGACGGCCCCTATACGGTTGCGTGGGACGCTATTGCGGCGGCCCGCGAGATCGTCGCAGGCCACGTCGGAACCGAGGCCGCCAACGTCGCGTTCACTCGCAGTACCGCTGACGGAGTCAACATGGTCGCCGGCGCAATCGACTGGCAGCCCGGCGACGTGGTGGTCCGGACCGACCTCGAACATCCCGCCGGCACGCTTCCGTGGGACCGGCTGGCCGACACCCACGACATCGAGGTCCGCGTGCTGGAGACCGACAGCGGACGGCTGGACATGGCAGATGTGAAAGACGCCGTGGCCGACGCCAGACTGGTCGCACTGAGTTCGCTCACCTGGACACACGGGACCAGACTCCCGGTTGCGGATGTCGTCGATGCGGCTCACGACGCCGGTGCGCAGGTGCTCGTCGACGCCGTCCAGTCCGTCGGGCAACACCCCGTCGACGTGACCGAGTGGGGTGCGGATTTCGTGGCCGCGGCGGGCCACAAGTGGCTGCTGGGGGTCTGGGGCGGCGGGTTCCTCTACGTCGATCCGGACGCCTACGACCGACTGCGCCAGACTCGCATCGGCTACCGGAGCGTCGAGAACCCCGGTGCGGACGGATACGAGTACTACCCGGGCGCGCGCCGATTCGAGGTCGGCACCACCTCACCGGTCCCGTACGTCGCGCTCGCGAACGCCATCGAGACGGTCGAGGCCGTCGGGTTCGATACGATCCAGTCCCGTGTCGAACGGCTGACCGACCGGCTCAAGGACGGCCTCGGCGACCGACTGCTGAGCCCCCGCGAGTACGAGTCGGGGCTCGTGACGTTCACTGCCGACGATCCCGAGGCGACCGTCGAGCGACTCGCTGCGGACGGACTCGTCATCAGAGCGCTGCCCCACCCCGAGGCGCTCCGGGCGTCTGTCCACGCGTTCAATACGGCTGACGACATCGACCGCTTGCTCGACGCGCTGTAGTTCTCACAGTGTCCCCGTCCGGCTGTGGCCTCTACTGCCCCGGGACTTTCTTGCCCCGGCCAGCCGTTCACGCTCGTATGGAGACACGCCCTGTCGTGACGTGCTTCCTGCGCAGCGAGGGCGAGGTGTTGCTGTTGCGCCGGAGTGATGCAGTCGGCTCGTATCGGGGCCAGTGGAGTGGGGTCGCGGGACACGTCGCCGACGACGCCGGGCGAGATCGGGACCCGGAGACGGCCGCACGGGCCGAAATCGACGAGGAGACCGGGCTGGTCGACGCGGTGACACTCGTCCGGCAGGGCGACTCGTTTCAGGTCGCGGACGGCGACCGAGGCGTTCGATGGGTCGTCCACCCGTTCCTGTTCGACTGCGAGGCCCGCACAGTCGCGACTAACGAAGAGACGACCGAGACTGCGTGGGTCCACCCACCCGAGATACTGTCGCGCGAGACCGTCCCGCGACTGTGGACCTCCTGGGACCGCGTTCGGCCGCGGATCGCGACCGTGCGCGAGGACCGAACCCACGGCTCGGCGTGGCTGTCGCTCCGGGCACTGGAGGTGCTGCGCGACGAGGCCGCCCTGGCTGACGCCGGGCGGACCGACGACCTGGAGGCGGCCGAGCGGGACGGCGACGACTGGGATTCGCTCGCCGCCCTCGCCGCTGAAATCCGCGAAGCGCGCTCCTCGATGGTCGTCGTCGCGAACCGTCTCAACCGAGCGATGGACGCCGTCACCGACGAGTCGCCGGTGGCCGTCGAGCGGGCCGCGACCGAGACGCTGAACCACGCGGTGACCGCCGACCGCGTCGCCGCCGCCGTCGCGGCCGAGCACGTCGGTGACCGCCTCGCTACGCTGTCTCGCTCTGGGACAGTCCGTGCAGTCGTCGACGCCGCTGCCCCAGCGGCCGTGCTCGTCGCCGAGTCACGGCCCGGCGGTGAAGGCGTCGGCGTCGCCGAGACGCTTGCTGATAGCACTGCGGTGACGCTGACCACCGATGCGGCGTTCGGTCACGAACTGGAAGCCTGGGCTGTTGATACGCTCGTGGTCGGAGCCGACCGCGTCCTCCCGGACGGTCGCGTGGTCAACAAGGTCGGCACCCGCTCGGCGGCGCTGGCAGCGGCCGCCGCGGACACGGACTGTTACGCCGTCTGTGCCACGGACAAGGTCGCACCACGCGCTGAGTGGGACCGAGAGGAACGCGACTCCCGGGAGGTGTACGACGGCGACGCCGACTTGGCCGTCGAGAATCCCACATTCGATCTGACGCCGGCGTCGGCGGTGACGGTCGTCACGGAACGCGGCGTTCTGGCGACGGACGATATCGCGGATATCGCTGACGCCCACCGGGACCGGAGCGCATGGGCCGAACGCGGGTAAAATTCGAGATGCGCGGGCGCTCGCTCACTGCTCGTCCAGTACGACTGGGACGCCGGCTTCCGCCACGTCGGCGGCGAACTCGCGGGAATCGGCTTCGAGGTTCGAGAAGGTGTTGTAGTGGACCGGTAACACGAGATCCGGCTCGATAGTCGCGGCCAGCGAGGCGGCCTCGTGGCGGTCCATGGTCGCCCGCGGGCCGATGGGCGGACACAGCAGCGAGACTTCTAGCGTCCGGTGACCCGGAAGCACGTCCGAATCGCCGGGGTAGAACGCTCTGGTCCCCTCGACGGCGACCATGAAACCACAGCCGAAGCCCTCCGGGTGGTAGGGCGTTCCGTCGGGGAGCGTATGCGGTCCGTCGGGTTCGTTGTACGCCGGCGTCGACCAGATCGGCACGTCCTTGACCGTCGTTTGTGATTTCATGCCGACCTCGACAACGTCGTAAGGCAGCGAGGACAGCGGCGGGAGGTCCCGGTCGCCGACGCGCTCATCGATACCCTCGTAGGCAACGACTGTGGCGTCCTCGCTTGCGACCCGCTCGATGCCGTCGGGGTCGTAGTGGTGGACGTGTGTCACACAGATCACGTCGCCGTCCTCCGGTCGATAGTCGCTGCTCGGCGGATGGCCGATACCGTCCGCGTGGGGTTCCCACTCGCCGGTGAGCACGCCGTACCGGCCCGGATCGACGTACACCACCGTGTCGTCGCCGGCGAACCGGAGCGTCGCGTACCCCAGCCAGTCGACCGTCAGCCCGTCGTGTCGAACTGTCATTAGGTGCCCGTACACGCTACATCCTGAATAAGGCCGCTACTCGTCGGCGTCGTCCCCAGTCAGAAGCTATACCCGGCCACTGTTCGTTGGACTTCCCGTGCGAAACTTCCACATCACGACGGTCTGGGGGATCCCGATCCGGGTCAACGTCTCGTTGCTGATCTTCCTGCCGGTGCTGGCCTGGATTATCGGCAGCGGGGCCCAGATATCGGTGTATGCCGGTATCGTCAGCGCCCTCTCCGGCGTGACGCTCGACCTCACGGTGCTGACCGCGGGCCAGACGCCGTGGGTTATCGGCACCGCCGCGGCGGTGGGCCTGTTCGCCAGCGTCGCCCTCCATGAACTCGGGCACGCCTGGGCGGCGATGCGCTACGGTCTCCGTGTCGAATCGATTACCCTCTGGATTCTCGGCGGCCTCGCCAGCCTCGAATCCATGCCCAAGGAGTGGAACCGGGAGCTCGTCATCGCGCTGGCCGGCCCGGCCGTGAGTATTCTGACTGGCATCGCCTGCTACGCCGCGCTGTTTGCTCTGCCGGCGAGCGCACAGGTGACGCTGTTCATCGTCGGCTGGCTGGCCGTCACCAATCTCTTTCTGGCCGTGTTCAACATGTTGCCTGCGTTCCCGATGGACGGCGGCCGCGTCCTTCGGGCGCTGCTCGCGCGAAAGCGGCCCTACGCGACGGCGACCCGTATCGCCGCTCGAATCGGCACCGGGTTCGCCGTGCTGTTCGCCGTCGTCGGCGTCATGTCGTTTAGCCCGATGTTGCTGCTACTCGCGCTGTTCGTCTACGGTGCTGCGTCGAGCGAATCCCGCACGGTTGCATTGGCCGCCCTGCTGGAAGGGCTGACCGTCGACGACGTGGCCAGCCCGCTCGACGCGACTATCGAGGCCAGCGCCACCATTGAGGACCTCGTCGACCGGATGTTCGCCGACCGGCGGACGGAGTTCGCGGTCACACGCGGCGGCGACGTGGTCGGCGTCGTCACGGTCGGCGATTTCAGGGAACTCTCGAAGGCCGAACGCGAGGCCGACACCGTCGCCGACCTGATGGAGACCGACCTGCCGCGCTTTGTCTCGGAGAAGGCCGCCTTCGACGCGCTCGTCGAACTCGATACCGCCAGAGCCACCGCCGCTTTCGTCGACGGTCCCGAGGGGACCCGTGTGGTCTCCCGGGAAGACTTCTCCAGCGCGATGGAGATGCGGCGGCTCGTCGGGTCGCCGGAACCGTTCTAACACAGCGTTTAATCGTTCGAATATGGCCTCTACTAACTAGAAGGCCCTACCTGAAGCCGGCTGGACAACCCGGGCGAACCGGGACTTTCCGATTCTGTGCGGAGACAACACCAGAACCAGATACGCCCCCTCCTGACTGTCGGTACACCCAAGAGGGGGCCACGTACACTACTGGACAATGCAATCCGGGCTCGTTGACCTGTTCGTCGACCTCGTCGGGACAGACCCGCTGATAAACGGCCTCGTCGGCGGGGTCATCATCGCCACGATGAACCTCTTCGGCGCGTCGCTCGTGCTGGTCTGGCGTGACCCCTCGGAGCGGGCGCTGGACACGGCGCTCGGGTTCGCCGCTGGCGTGATGCTTGCCGCCGCGTTCACGAGCCTCATCATCCCCGGTATCGAAGAGTATTCGGGCGGGAACCCGATTCCGACGCTCGTCGGTGTCGCACTGGGGGCGCTGTTTCTCGACCGGGCGGATGGACTCGTCCCACACGCCCACTACCTCCTGACCGGGAGCCGGCGGTCGGACGCCGCCAACCCCAGCCAGGACCTCTCGATTGACGAATCTAAACTGACTGGCGTCATCCTGTTTATCCTCGCGATCACGCTGCACAACATTCCCGAAGGGCTGGCCGTCGGCGTCGGCTTCGGCGCGGCCGCCGGTGACCCGCTCCGGATCGGGGGCGCGCTCTCGCTGATGCTCGCCATCGGCATCCAGAACATCCCCGAGGGGCTGGCCGTCTCCGTCGCAGCGATCAACGCTGGCCTGGACCGTCGGCTCTACGCCGTCTTCACCGGGATTCGCTCCGGCATCGTCGAAATCCCGCTCGCGGTGCTTGGTGCTGTCGCCGTCGTGACCGTCGAACCGCTCCTGCCCTATGCAATGGGCTTTGCGGCGGGCGCGATGCTGTTCGTGATTTCCGACGAGATAATCCCCGAGACCCACCAGCGCGGCTACGAGCGCGTCGCGACGCTCGGACTGATGGCGGGCGTCATCGTCATGCTGTACCTGGATATCGCGCTCGCAGCTTGAGTCCTGTTTCGTATCTGCTATTCCTCGTAAGGCCAGTTCGGGTCACGGTCGAGGCCGGTCGGCTCCTCGCAGTCCCCGGCCTCGTCGGGGGAGCACGCCCCGTGTTCGCGGAAGTTCTCGCGCGCTTCCGTCAGTGACACGTGGTTCGTATCGCTGACGAACTCCGCGTCGCCGAACTGGATGGGGTCGTCGAGCCAGTGACACACCGGACACATCTCGTATGACCCGGGCCGGCCCTCCGGGAGCGTCTGGTAGCCACAGCACGGGCAGTAGCCGAGCTCCCGTGCGGCTGGATTCCCGGGCGTCTCGGTTGACATGTTTCGTGGTATGCGTCTTCACACCATAGAATTACCGAACCGTAGCGGCGAATAACTGTCAACGAGAGTTACAGACTACTCCGATTGCGCGTCTTCGACCTTCTGTGCGTACTCCTCCAGTTCGGCGGCCAGTTCGCGGGCCTGGGCCGCCGACAGCGTCACCGAGTCCGCGTGTGGCTTCACCGCGTCGAGGTCGGTGTTGTCCATCTCTAACTGGAGTTCGACGTGGTCCGGGTTCTTTCGCGGCGCGGTCACGTTCAGCACGGCCAGGGCCTCCTCCTCGAAGCCGTGGCCCTCTACCTCACCGTCGAGCAGGTCGAAGGTCGTGTACGCGTTGACCTTCATGATGCGGTCGACCATACCCCGTATTTGCAGGCCGGAGACTTAACGCCCGTTACTCGTTCACGGTCACGCCCTCGTAGCCGACCCGTTCGGCGTCCGCCGCCGCACGGTCGATAGCCGCATCGAGGTCGAACTCCCTGACGATGTCCCCGTCACGAATCAGTGGTTCCAGTAGCGATTCGGCGTCCTCCGGTGCGTCGCGGTCGGACAGGCCGATGTGGTGGCCGCCGTCGGCGGTACGGTACACCGATTTTGAGCCGGTGAGCTTCCCCCGCTTGGCCGCCGGCTCGCCGTCCAGTTCCACGATATCCAGCGCGAAGTCCAGCGGATCGGCGTTGGCGACGTAGCCCCCGACGCCGAAGCCGTCGGCCACGTCCCGTAGCTCCCGCATGGTTGCCGGGGTGATACCGCCAGAGAGGAACAGGTCCACGTCCCGGTGGCCGTAGGCGTCCAGCGTCCAGCGAACCTCCCGGACGATGTGGCGGAAGTCCCCGCGGCGGGATCCGGTCGTGTCCAGTCTGACGCCCGCGAGGTCGTCGACAGCTTCCGCCGCGCGGAGGGCTTCGTCGGTCTCGTCGCTGTAGGTGTCCGTCAGCGCGATGCGCGGCGTCTCTTCCGGAACAGCGGCGTCGAAGGCCTGCCACGCTTCTTCCTGATTCCCGCGGCCGAAGCAGATCATGAGCGCGTGGGGCATCGTCCCGCCGGCCTCCCGGCCGATGACCTCGCCAGCAGCGACGTTCGAGATACCGTCGAGACCGCCCAGCAGCGCCGACCGCTCGATCATCGCCGCTATCGACGGGTGGACGTGACGCGAGCCAAAGGAGAGCACCGTCGACTCCGGTGCGGCGTAGCGGGCCTCTAGTGCCCGCGTCGCGATGCCTGTCGGATGCGAGAGAAAGCCAAGGAGCGCCGTCTCCAGGCGACAGAACTCCCGGTACGACCCCTCGATTCGCATTACCGGGCCCCCGTCGAACAGTTGGCCTTCGGGGAGCGCGTCAACGTCGACGCTCCGTCCTTCAAGCAACTCGGCGGCGTCTTTCAGCCCCGCCAGCAGTTTCCACTGGCCCGTCGCGAACTGGTTCGCCGTCACTTCGGCGACCACGTCCGGGTTCTTGCCTGCGTGTTCCAGCGCCTCCATCGTCCGGTCGAAGTAGGCGTCGGTCGCCCGCCCCTCGCGAATCGCCTCTGGCGAGACGACATCGAACTCCTCGGTCATAACACGGTGTTTTCAGTGTGGCGAAAAAAGCGGTCCGGTCGGCGACCGGCCCTCAGGACTCCGCTGGCTGGTGAATCTCGTCGAGGTCGCTCACTGTCGGCCCGTTGACGATACGGACGGTTTTGTCGGACCGGACGACGCGGAAGGCGTCGTTGAACTGGTCGTCGGCCGGGACGACGTAGACGTTGCTTCGGGGCTGGCTGGCGTCGTGTTCCTCGGTCAGTGCCGCCCGATACGCCTGTGCGAACTCGCTGGCGTCCTCCTCAGTATCCCAGCGGGTCTCCCAGACGTACCCGTAGCCGCCGGAGCCGTTGCGGTAGGGCACGACGAGATCACCGCCCCAGCCCGCCGAGATCTCGCTCTCGTAGCTGTAGCGGTCGCCCTCCGTCTGGCCGTTGTGGTACATCATCGCGTAGATCGACGTTTCCCCGACCGTGTCGCCGACCGGGTCGTGGTCGAAGCGGCTCCACTCGTCGGACGAGCGGTCCGCGACGCTGACGTTCACGGGTTCTTCGCCGGGATACTTCTCAGGGTGGAGCACCTGCTCGGTGCTGTCGGGGAAGTCGTCGTGGAGGGCGTCGACGGCGTCCCAGCCACCATCAGAGCGCACTTGGTCGATGAACCGCGGCCCGGTGACGTAGGGCTGGTAGAGGACGGTGAACAGCCCCTCGTTGTAGCTCGGTTCCTGGCTGTCGCCGTCTCCGTCGCTGCTGCTTCCTCCGTCGTCACTGGGCCGGTCGGGGAGCGCGATACAGCCCCAGCCGTCACCACAGCGGCGCTCGTAGAGGACGCGGACGTAGTTGGCCTCGCCCTCGGTGACACCCTGCCGTGACAGTTGCGTGTCCTGCGTTTCCGCGGAGCCGTTCAGCCCGAAGTGCTGGTCCTGCAGGGCGTGAACGAGTTCGTGTGAGAGCGTCCGACGGTCGATCTGTGGCGTCTCCGTCGGGCTGACGATGACGATCTCGTCCTGGCTCGGCGAGTAGTAGCCCTGGACCGTCGTCGAGAGCGTGTCGTCGATTTCGTCACTGCTGCCGGAGTCCTCGCCGATGAGTAAGAGCGCTTCCCACACCTGGTCGTTCCAGGGGTCTTGTGGACGACTGCTACCGCCGCTGCCGTTGCCCCCCGAGCGGTTCTGGTACTCCGCTCGGGAGATGACCGAAACCGGGACCGGCTCTTTGAACTCCAGGCCGCGGACCTGCTCGACGCGGGCCATCGTCCGGGCGACGACAGCCTCGCGCTCGCTCTTGTTCAGTCCGTCGTCGGTCGTCACCGTCACCGAATCGTCGTACCAGTAGCCGTTCTCGTAGCCGATTGCGTCCTCACCGGTCGGTGTCTCGGGGTGATCGCTGCCGCCGAAAGACGGGACCGTACAGCCCGCCAGGACGACCGCCAGCGCAATGAGCAGTTCCTTACGCATCGTGGACCTCGTCGAGTTCGTCGACCGTCGGCGCGTTCACGACGGTGACCGTGTCCCCGTCGACCCTGACGGAGACAGCGTCGGTGTAGGGGCTGTCTTCCTCGATGACCCAGTGGCCTTCTGTGGTTCTGGTGCCGCCCCAGTGGGCGATGACCGCCGCCCAGGCGTCGGCGAACTCACGGGCGTCGGCCTCGCTAGCCCAGGTCGTCCTCCAGACGTAGGCCGTCTCGTCGCCGTCGCCGTAGACGTGCATCCGGCCACCCGTCCAGCCGTCGGTGGCGGGCAGGTCGTAGTTGTACGGGTCGTCGCTGTCCAGCGACCCTTCCTCGTAGTTGATGACGTCACGCGTCTGGACGACGCTCGACTCGTTGTAGTCATCGGCGATGGTGTACGCCATCGACCCGGCGATGGCAGAGGGGCCGACGACGGCGTAGTCGGGCCGGTCCCGGTCGGTCGAGGGTCTGACCCGCTCCCAGTCGTCGCTGGACCGGTCCGCAAGCGAGACTGATTCGGGTTCCCACTCGGGGTAGCGCTCGGGGTAGGTCACTTCGGCGGCCCCGTCGGGGTAGTCGTCGTAGGCGTCATTGACAGCACTCCAGCCGCCGCGTTCCCGGAGAGTTCCGACCAGCCCGGGACCGTCGCTGTAGGGGAAATACTGCATGAAGTTGATGCCGAAGTGACGGTCGCCGCCGCCACCGCTACTCTGGGCGGGCCTGTCGATACAGCGCCACTCCCCGCCACAGCGGTCGGTGTACGTCTGGGTGACGGCGACGGCGTCGCCTTCGACCAATCCGTTCCGACCCTGCACCTGGTCCCGCGTCCGCGCGTCACTTTCGAGACCGAAGTGCTGGTCCTGCAGCGCGTGGACGAGTTCGTGGGCCAGCGTCCCCCGGCTTATCGTCGGCGTTTCGGAATCGCTGACAATGACGATTTCACCGCGCTGGCTGCTGTAGTAGCCCAGAACGCTCTCGCCGCGGTTGCTGCTCTGGACGGCGATGGAGTCGCGGTCCTCGCCGACGAAAAACAGCGCCTCGAACTTCACGTTGTCAAACCGACGCAGCGAATCGCCGGTTTCGCCGCCGGTGCTGTTGCGGTACTCCGCCCGTGAGACGACGGACACCGTGACCGTCTCTTCGAACTCCAGGCCGCGAATCCGCTCGACGCGGGCCATCGTTCGTGCAATGACGGCTTCCCGCTCTGTCTCGTTCAGTCCGTCCTCCGTTGTCACCGACAGCGACTCGTTGTACCAGTAGCCGTTCTCGTAGCCCAGCCGGTCCGCCTCAGGCGCTGCCGGGGCGGAGCTGTTGCTCCTGTAGTCGGTCGCGGGTTCGCTGGGAGTCAGGTCGTCGCCACCGGTCTCCGTCTCGGGCGACGCACTGGGTGCCTGACAGCCCGCCAGTAACAGCACAACAGCACAGAGAACGACGAGGGCGAAAGGGCGGCGCATCTACCGTTAGGAAGGTCACCACAGTAAAAAGTCACACGCTAGTCGTGAGATTGTTTGTCGGTCGGAGACAGCGTTCCAACTCTCCGTGTTTGCTTCCGCCTTCCACAAACAGCCGTCGGAGTAACTTTCGTAGTCAACCCAACCCAACACCCGATATGGAACTCGACCCAGCACAGACCGCCCTGGTTGTCGTCGATATGCAGAACGGCTTCTGTCATCCCGACGGGAGCCTCTACGCACCGGACAGCGAAGCGGCCATCGAGCCCTGCGCCGAACTCGTCGACCGTGCCCGCGAGGCCGGCGCGACGGTCGTATATACCCGCGACGTGCACCCGCCCGACCAGTTCGAGGACACCCACTACTACGACGAGTTCGACCGGTGGGGCGAGCACGTCGTCGAGGGTTCGTGGGAGACCGAACTCGTCGAGGACCTCGACCCAGAGGACGATGACTTGGTCGTCGTCAAGCACACGTACGACGCCTTCTACCAGACTGAACTGGAGGGGTGGCTCGACGCCCACGGCATCAAGGACCTGGCTATCTGTGGGACGCTCGCGAACGTCTGTGTGCTCCATACGGCCTCCAGCGCCGGTCTGCGCGACTATCGCCCGATCCTCGTCGAGGACGCCGTCGGCTACATCGAGGACGACCACCGCGAGTACGCCCTGGAGCACGCCGACTGGCTGTTCGGTGAGGTGACCGAGCGCGACGAGATTACGCTCGCCTGACGGATGAGTGCCGACCCCGTTCGCGGCGACGTCGCCGAGGTGGAGGACGGCCCAGAGTACGACCTCGACTTTCGCGAGCATCCCGAGCGCTACCGGTACACATCCGACGAGCAGGGGGCGTTTAAAATCGAGCCTTACAAGAGCGAACTCCTGCCCGAGTGGACAATCAAAACCAGCGAGGACGCGGCGGCCGCCGCCGAGTCCATCCGCGACCGCTACCGCGAGTACCGCGACGTCGGGGACTTCGTCGGGATGGACATGGCCCGCAAATACCTCCAGATGGGCTGGACGCGGGCGATGCGCTACGCGAAATACCCCGGCGGACAGAAATATGTCGACGGCGAGCAGCGCGACCCCCAGGAGTGGTATGACCCGGAGAAACGCGAGATAGCCCTGACGTACAAGGAGCACCTCGACGCGGTCCGTTCGGACCCGGCCTACGAAGAAGCGAAACAGGCCCACGCAGAGCGGTACGGGGAGTCGTAGCTACGCGGAGTTGTCGCAAGCCGCGGCCCGCTCGACGGTCACGCGTACCTCGTCGCCGCCGGACAGGTCGATATCCTCGCCGACGAGCTTCGCCCCGAAGCGCTCGCGGCCACAGAACAGCGCGATACCGGTTATCGGCTCGCCGTTTGCCAGGACAGTCAGGCCGTCCCACGCGACCGTGCGGCCGTCCGCTGTCCCGACGCGCTGGCCCGCGAGGGCCGCGGCGTCGGTTCCGTCACGGCCCAGCAGCCCGCCACCGGAGTAGTGCGGGAGCCCGCCGTCGAGGACTCCGGAATCGCCGCCGTCGGCGTCGTTGGCGATACCGACGAAGGACTCGCCCGGTGTCGGATGGGCAGGCTCGTCCAGCCGTACCCAGGTTTCGCCGGCTTCCACGACGGTGCCGGTCCCGTCCCAGGACAGCGGCGTCACGTCCACTGCCACGTCGACCGGCAGCGACCCCGACGCCCGGTAGGGGTTCGTGTCTGGGGCCCGGAAGCCGAGATGGATGTGGTTCGGGACCCACGGGGCGAAAAAGCCCGCCCGGACCAGTTCTCCGAGGTCGTCGCCGACGGTAACCGTCTCACCGGGTTCGACAGCCGGGTCGACGTGCAGCAGCCGTGCTACGGTGTCGCCAGTATCGACCAGGATGAGGTGGTCGTGTTCGGCAGCGTAGGCCTTCGGCGGGGCCCGGACCGTTTTCGTGTCCAGCACCTCCCCGGCCACCGGCGACGGCGCGCGCTCGCCGTCGGGGTAGAGGTCGATGGCACACCCCTCGTCGTGGGCGTCGAACGGCGAGTTGTACAGGGAAAAGCGGTAATACTGAAAGAGCACGTCTCGCGGTATCGTGACGGCCATCGGCGGCGATTAGGCGTGTGTCGGTATGGCTCTGTCGCCCGAGGGTTCAAGACCCATCCCGAGGCCACCGCTTCGTGTGCGCTGACGACGACCGCGGCGGGGGCAGCGGGAGCGCGACACGTCCCGTCGCGATAGCTGTGTGTCGCCTGCTCGCCACCTACCGCTGTGGGGCTTGCAGTTGCTGGACCGCCGGACCGCTTTAGCCCCGTGAGTCCGTACAGCCCGACTATGCGTCTGCTACGGGGCCGCGCCGCCGACCCCGAAACCGACTTCCAGCGGACCCGCAAGATGGCGGAGACGGTCGCCGAAGACCGCGAGCCAGCCCTGCGTGTCTGGCAACCGCACAGACAGGTCGCGTTCGGCCGCCGTGACACGAACAACGACGGCTACGAGCGAGCGCGCCGGGCCGCTCACGACCGGGAGTACACCGTCATCGAGCGCGCCGTGGGGGGTCGCGCTGTCGCCTACACCGGGTCGACCGTCTCGTTTTCCCTCGCCGTCCCGACTGAGAACCCGCGAGGGACTATCGATGACCGCTACGAGTGGGCCAAGACCGCTGTGAAGCGCGCGCTCGACGACTGCGGAATCACCGCTCGGACGGGCGAACCGGACGCCTCTTTCTGTCCGGGGAGCCACTCGCTTCAGGCCGACGGCAAAATCGCGGGCCTCGCCCAGCGCGTCCGCCAGTCCGTGGCCGTGGTCGGCGGTATCGTCGTTGTTCGTGACCACGAGGCTATCGCCGAGGTGCTGGCTCCCATCTACGAGGCGCTCGACGTTCCGTTCGACCCACAGAGCGTCGGGAGCGTCGCCAACGCTGGGGGGACCGACGACCCCGATCAGGTCATCGCGGCATTGGAGCGGTCGTTAGCCGACGGCCGCGACGTATCGGTGACGGCCATCCGAGAGACTTAGGGGCGCGCCCGGCCGACTGGGCGTATGCTCATCCGTAACGCGACGCTGCCGGACGGCCACCAACGTGACGTCCGGGTGCGTGGCGAGTCCATCGTCGAAGTCGGCCGCGACCTCGACACATCCGACCAGCACGTCATCGAAGCGACCGGCAAACGCCTCTTTCCGGGGATGGTCGACGCGCACGTCCACTTCCGCCAGCCCGGCTACCCGCACAAGGAGACGTGGGAGACCGGCTCGCGGGCCGCGGCGGCCGGCGGCGTCACGACCGTCGTCGACCAGCCCAACACCGACCCACCAACCATCGACGGCGAGGCGTTCGACCAGAAAGCCGAGTTCGCCGCTGACTCCGTCGTCGACTGGGGTATCAACGGCGGTGTCACGGCCGACTGGATTCCGAACGTCCTCCTGCGCCGTCGCCTGTTCGCACTCGGCGAGGTGTTTCTCGCGGACTCGACCGGCGACATGGGTATCGAGGCCGACCTGTTCGCCGACGCGCTGGAGGCCGCTGCTGACAACGACGTGCCGGTCACCGTCCACGCCGAGGACGCCGACTACTTCAACGACGACGCCAAGGCCCGTGACGACGCCGACGCCTGGAGCGCGTTCCGGACCGCCAAAGCCGAGGCGAAGGCCGTCGAGCGGGCTTGTGCTGTCGCCCAGGAACACGACACGACGATTCACATCGCCCACACGTCCACGCCGGAGGGCGTCGACATCGCCAGCGAGGCCGGGATGACGACCGAGGTGACGCCCCATCACCTGTTGCTCTCCCGGCGCGACCTTTCCGAGTTGGGGACGTTTGGGAGAATGAATCCGCCACTGCGCCGAGAGAAGCGCCGCCAGAAGCTCTACGAGCGCGTCGTCGACGGTACCGTCGACATGATCGCGACGGACCACGCGCCACACACCCGCGAGGAGAAGGACGCCAGCATCTGGGACGCGCCGTCGGGCGTCCCCGGCGTCGAGACAGTCCTGCCGCTCCTGCTCGCTGAAGCACGCGACCCGGACAGCGACCTCACTTACGAACGCGTCCGGGACCTCACCGCACGCAACCCCGCCGACGTGTTCGACATCCCACAGAAAGGGGCAATCGAGGTCGGCATGGATGCCGACCTCGTGCTCGTCGACACGACCGAGACGAGCGAGATCAACGGTGAGGGGCTCCATTCGAAATGCGACTGGACGCCGTTCGAGGGGCGCGACGCGGTGTTCCCCGAGTGGACGATGGTCCGGGGAACGGTGGTCTACGAGCGCGGCGACGCGTTGGCTGACGATGCAACGCCGCAGGAAGACGTGTTCTACGACCACGGGGGGCAAAACGTCCGTGGCGCGGACAGCGAGCGGCTAGAGTAACGCCGCGACGACTGAGGTCCCGACCATTATTCCGCCGCCACCGCCACAGAGCCGGGCCATCGCCCGCCGGGAGTCGCGCTCGGTCCAGTTGCTTCGCGCGCCCATGTGTTCTTGCATGGCTTCGATGCCGCGGCCGGCGAGTATCGACCCCGACCAGCCCAGCAGGCCGAAGCCGAACACGAGCGCGCCGAGGGCGAACACTGTCGCTTCACTCGACCGCGCATCACCAGTGTAGAGCGTCCACCCCGCCATTCCGAGGCCGCCAAGCACCAGACCAACGACCAGGCCACTCCCCACCAGTCGCGCCCGGGCCGCGACGTACTGCCGGAGTCGGGGTGGGTCACCGATGGGGGCCATCAGTCGACCGCTTCGCGCATCCGCGGATCGAGCGCGTCGCGCATCCCGTCGCCGAGCAGATTGAACCCCAGGACGGTGATAGCGAGGAACAGCCCCGGGAAGAAAGAGAGCCACCACTCACCAGTCAGGAGGCCGTTCTCGACGCCACGGGAGAGCATCAGTCCCCACGATGGTGTCCCCGCCTGCGCGCCGAACCCGAGGAAGGACAGCGCCGCGAGGTCGATGATGGCGAGCCCGAAGTTCAGCGTCGACTGGACCGTGATGGGCGCGAGCGTGTTCGGCAGGATGTGCCGGACGAGAATCCGAGGGTCGGTCGCGCCCAGCGCAACCGTGGCGTCGACGTACTCGTCTTCGAGCACTTTGAGCGCAGCCCCGCGGACGACCCGGGCGAACCGCGGCGTGTACACCAGCACGAGCGCCACCACGGCCCGCCAGAGCCCGAGGTCACGCGGGAAGATGGCGACCAGCGCGAGCGCGAGCAGTAGCGGCGGAAACGCCAGTAATACGTCCATCGTCCGCATGATGACGTTGTCGGTCACGTCGCCGTAGTACGCCGCAATAATCCCCAGTCCGACACCGACGGTGGTCGAGGTACCGACGGTAATCGTCCCGAACTTCAGGGCCAGCCATGCCCCGTACAGACTCCGCTTGTAGATGTCCCGGGCCGCCGCGTCCGTGCCGAACAGCTGCTGGGTCGCGGGCGCGGGACCGAGCCAGCCCGGCGGCGCGCGGTCAGTGATTTCGGTGCCGAGTTGTGAGCTGGTAAGCGCGCCGAAGTCGTAGGTCACGCGGGCGTAGACGGCGATAGCGGCCATGCCGAGGATGATTGTCAGCCCGACGACGGCGAGGCGGTTCGTCAGCAGGTCGGCGAGGAACGGGGACGCCCGCAGGCGTCCCAGCGTGCTCCGTGTCTCGGTATCCGTACTCATTGTTGAATCCGTGGGTCGAGGTAGCTGTAGGTGACGTCGACGAAGAGGTTGACCAGCGTGAACAGCAACGCGAAGGTGAGTACCGTACCCTGCACGACCGGGTAGTCCGAGACGCCGATGGCGGTGACGATAGTCAGCCCCATCCCGTTGATGCCGAACACGGTCTCAGTCAGGACGGCCCCGCCGAGCAGCGTCCCGAACTGGATGCCGATGACGGTGACGACCGGGATCAGCGCGTTTCGGAAGCCGTGTTTCATCAGCGTGATCTTCGCGCCCTGGCCCTTCGCCCGCGCGGTCCGGATGTAGTCCTGGCGGATGACTTCGAGCATTGAGGAACGCATCATCCGCGAGATGAGGGCCGTCGAGTAGACGCCGATGACCACCGCCGGCAGGAACAGGTGATGGACCGCCGAGAGGAACGCCTCGGTGTTCCCGAGCAGAACCGTATCGACCGTTATCATCCCGGTCAGCGGTAGCTCACGGCCGAACAGCGTCCAGGTCTCGGGCAGGAACAGCGTCGAGTCGATGCGGCCGCTGGTCGGGAACACGTCGAGGTACGTCGAGAACAGCAGGATGAGCAGGGGCCCGGACCAGAATATCGGGACCGAGATACCCGTCAGCGCCCCGATTCGGGTGACGTGGTCCGTCAGCGAGTCCTGCTTGACTGCGGAGATGATGCCCAGCGGGATGCCCAGCAGGATGCCCGCCGCCTGGCCGTAAATCGCCAGTTCGAGCGTGATGGGGAGCCGGTCGGCGATGACCGAGCGGACGCTGTTCCCCCGGCTGATACTGTAGGACTGGCCGAAGTCGAACCGCGCCGCGTCCCACAGGAAGCTCAGGTACTGCTCCCACAGCGGCCGTCGAAGCCCGAGCTCCTGCCGTATCTGTTCCAGTTGCTCGGTCGACGCTCGCTGGCCGGCGATGACGATAGCCGGATCGCCCGGGGCCAGGTGGAGAATGGCGAACACGACCGACGCCACGCCGAACAGCACCGGGACGAGCAACAGCAGCCGCTTGATGACGAACCGTGGCGGCACCACCGGTTCGACCAGCCTGAAGAGAAACTGTGTCCAGTTCATGCGGGAACAGGTGGATCGCTACTGTAGCTCGACCGTGTTGAGGTAGGGACCGCCGACGGAGCTAACCGTGTAGGAGTCCTCGACGACGGCCTCGTTGACCGCTCGGAGCGTCTCGGCGTAGTCGATGAACACCCACGGGGACTCGTCGTAGGCGATCTGGGCGGCCTCCTGGTACATCGTCTCGCGGTCCCCTTCGGCGTAGGTCCGCTGGGCCTCGCGGACGAGTTCCATGTACTCGCTGTTAGCCCACCCTGAGACGTTGAGCGTCGAGTACCCCTCCGTGTCGAAACTGACCCAGTCCTGGCCGCCGGGGACGGCGTCCATCTCGACTTTCGGGTCCAGCAGGACGTACATGAAGTTGTCCGGGTCAGCGTTGTCAGTGTACCAGCCGAGGAAACAGGCGTCGTGTCGCCCGGCGGACGTGTAGTCTAGGTACGGCCCGAAGTTCGAGAACTGGTTGATGTTGACCGTCAGGCCGATGTCCTCCAGGTCGGATTTGACCTGGTTCGCCGTCTGGACCGGGCTGGGGTTGTAACCGCGGGGGTTCGAGAACGTCGCGAGTTCGAACTCGAAGCCGTCGCCGTAGCCCGCCTCTTCGAGCATCGACCGGGCCTGGTCCTTGTCCGTCGGATACGGGTCGAGGTCGTCATTGTGGCCGAGCACGTCCGGCGGGAGCGGCTGGGATGCCTGCGTCGCAAAGCCCTGGTAAATCTGGTTGACGATGGCCTCGGTGTTGACGGCGTGGGCGATGGCCCGACGGACCGTCCGGTTCCGGAACGGCTCGAAGCGGGCCATGTTCATCGCCATGTAGCCGTGGTTGATGCCGTTCTTCCGCAGCAGCGTCGCCGTCCCGCTCTCCTCGGCCCGCTGGAACCCGGAGGAGTCGAGATTGTCCGTGATGTGTGACGCCCCGTTGATGACGTCCTGGACCCGGGTGCTGTTTTCCGTGATGGTCTTGAAGATGACCGTCCCGACGTTCGGCCCCTCGCCCCAGAAGTCGCCGTTGGCCGTCAGCCGGATGCGCTCGTTCGGGTTGTCGAGCGTGTCGAACTCGAAGGGACCGGTCCCCGCGGGTTCGGTTCCGAGGTCCGCCTGGTTGTCGCCCATCGCTTCGATCTGGGCCTCCGAGAGGACGGCCGCGGCGAACATCGCGAGGTTCCGCAGGAACGGCGCGTACCGCTGTGTGAGCTCTATAGTCAGTTCGTAGTCCTGGCTCGCGTCGACGCTCTCGATCCAGTCGCCCAGCGTGAACGGACCGTACCCTGACCGCGTCTCATCACCGAGGTAGTACTGATAGCCGCTCTGCGTGAACCGTTGCCAGGTCGCCTTGAAGTCCGACGCCGTGAACTCCTCCCCGTTGTGGAAGGTCACGCCCTGCCGGAGCGTCAGCGTCGCCGTTGTCCCGTCAAGCGAGTAGTCGGTCGCCAGCGCGTCCTCCAGCTGGCCGCCGCTTCCCGGGGCGAACTGGATGAGCGTGTCGAATATCTGGTTCGTGACCTTCGCGACTTCGCCGCTGGTCGTCTGCTGTGGGTCGTAGTTCTCGGGGTGGTCACCGCGGGCGTACACGAGCGTCTGGTCGCTCGCTCCGTCACCGCCGCTTTCGCCTGTGTCAGTGCCGTCACCGCCGCTTTCGCCGTTGCCGTCGCCTTCGGTCCCGTCGCCACCGTCTCCGGAACAGCCCGCGAGCGTTGCGGCCGCCGCGGCACCGCCTGCCGCTGCGAGGAAACTCCGTCTGTCTATCTGATCGTCGGATGACATACGGTACCATTCAACTAGGCTGAATATAACAGTACTGGACAGGTAGATAAATATACATTATAACAAATAAGGAGGGTGTGCAGCCGAGTAATATTCCCTACTTGCGGTCACTGCCGGGCTGCTCATACAGGTGACACGCTGCCGGGTGCGGACTCGACTGCAGTTCGGGATGCCGTCGCTCACAGACGCTTTCGAACCGGTCTCGGAGTATTTCGGCTGCGCCCTCCCAGTCGGACGCCGCGAGCCGCTCGAACGATTCCTCGATGACGCGCCGGTTCTCACCGGTCGGTTTCGTCTCGAAGAAGCGGTCGAACATCGCCTCGACGAAGGCCGACACCGCCATCGAGTCGCTTGGCTGTTCGGTGAGATCCGCCCCGCCGTCGGTGGCCGCCGCGGCGTCGCCGTCCGGCTGGAGTTGCGCCTGTACCGCGTCGAGGGAAATCGCCTCGTCTTCCACCCGCTGTCGGTAGTCCATCACCTCCCGGTAGGTCTCCTGCTCGATGTCGATGTCAGGCGGGATGACCTCGGGGCAACGGGTCCGGAACCGGCAGCCGGAGGGCGGGTCAACCGGTGATGGAACGTCGCCTTTCAGGAGTATCCGGTCGGTCTCTACGGTCGGGTCCGGTTCCGGGATTGCCGACATGAGCGCCCGTGTGTAGGGATGTTTCGGGTCGGCGAACAGGTCCGGGGTGTCGGCGACTTCGACCACCTCGCCGAGATACATCACGGCGACGCGGTCACAGATGTGCCGCACCACGGAGAGGTCGTGGGCGATGAACAGGTACGTCAGGCCGAACTCCCCCTGGAGGTCCTCCAGCAGGTTGATGATCTGGGCCTGCACGCTCACGTCCAGCGCCGAGACGGGTTCGTCACAGACGATGAAATCGGGGTCGACGGCGAGCGCCCGAGCGATGCCGACCCGCTGGCGCTGCCCGCCCGACAGTTCGTGTGGATACCGGTCGTACTGGTCGGGGTCCAGCCCCACCGCCTCCATCAACTCCGCGACCCGGTCGACCCGCTGCTCGCGCCGGGAGCCGTCGCCGGTGTCTTCCGGGAGGTCGTGGATCTTCAGCGGCTCCATGATGGTCTGGCCGACGGTCATCCGCGGGTCGAGGCTGGACATCGGGTCCTGGAAGATCATCTGCAGATCCCGGCGGACCGCCCGGAGGTCGTCCTTGTTCAGGTCCGCGAGGTCCTGGCCGGCAAAGACCACGGTCCCGTCTGTCGGCTCCAGCAGGCGGAGAATCGTCCGGCCGGTCGTCGATTTCCCGCACCCGGACTCCCCGACGAGGCCGAGCGTCTCGCCCTCGTAGATGTCCATCGAGACGCCGTCGACGGCCTTGACTGACTCCGGCTCGCGCCCGATGTACTTATCCAGCAGGTCGTCGGCCCGCGAGAAGTGCTTTTTCAGCCCGTCGACTTCCATGAGCCGTCTGTCCGTCCGCGTCGTCTCGTGGGCGGCCACGCCCGCGTCGCCGGTGCCGTACTCGCTCTTATCGAACGACTCGAGAATGCATTTCGAGCGGTGGGACACGTCCGTCGGGCCGTGCTGGAGAAACGGTATCTCGCCCTCGCGGCACTCGGGCTTGGCCCACGGACAGCGGTCGGCGAAGTGACACCCCTCGGGCATGTCGATGAGGCTCGGGACGTTTCCCTCGATAGGAGTTAACCGCTCGGTCTCCTCGCTGGGAATCGATTCCAGTAGCGTGTACGTGTACGGATGCGAGGGGTTCCCGAAGATCTCCTCGACCGGCCCCTCCTCGACGATTTCGCCGGCGTACATCACGGCGACGCGGTCGCAGGTCTCAGCGACGACGCCGAGGTCGTGCGTGATGAACAGGACCGCCATCCCGAGGTCGGCCTGGAGGCCGTCGATGAGGTCCAGAATCTGCGCCTGGATGGTCACGTCCAGCGCCGTCGTCGGCTCGTCGGCGACCAGGAGCTTCGGTCGGCAAGCCAACGCAATAGCGATGAGCACGCGCTGGCGCATCCCGCCGGAGAACTCGTGCGGATACTCGTCGACGCGGTCGGCCGGCTCCGGAATGCCGACCTCCTCAAGCAGGGCGATCACGTCGGACCGGACCTCCTCGCTCATACCGCCGCCACGGCTGAGCGAGGGGGTTATCTCCCGGAGAGCGTTGAACCAGGAATCGTTGCGCTTGCGGCCGTATCGGTGGAGTCGCAGGCTCTCCGCGACCTGCTCGCCGACGGTGATCGCGGGGTTCAGCGAGGTCATCGGGTCCTGGAATATCATCCCCATGTCGCCGCCGCGGATGTCTCGCATCGCTCGCTCCGGCGCGGCCGTCAGGTCGACGTAGCCGTCTGCAACGGTTACGGGGCCGTCCCCCTGTTTCGGCAGTGCTTGGTTCGGGGCTTCTCGAATGAACTGCCTGGCCAGCGCGGTGTCGTCGGCTGTCGTATCCAGCGATTTCGGGAGATTACTCCGGTCGACGGTCGCCGAGTCCACGTGAATGAACCCCGAGCCGTCGGCGTCGGTCGCAACCGCCTTCGGATACTGCCGCGCTAGTCGCGTGACCGTCTCCAGCGCGCCGAAACGGACCTGCCCGCCGGCGATGTGTCCGGGATCGTCGACGATTCCCATCGCCGACAGCGCGGTCACCGATTTCCCCGATCCCGACTCACCGACCAGCCCGACGGTTTCCCCCTCACGGACTGTGAGATCGATGCCGTCGACGGCTTTGACCGTTCCCCGGTCCGTCTCGAACTGGGTCCGGAGACTGGATAGTGTCAACAAATCACGCATCTATCGGTTGTTCTCGAAATACTTCCAAAAGTGTTGTGCTGAAACCTCGCCGACAGTTTATGGGTGCGGCCGCCCCACTCGACGTATGGACGACCCTGTCGACCCGGAATCGAATCCCTTCGACCGCGTCGTCGGTCACTGGGAGCAGGTCATCGACGACATGGCGGCGACGGCAGCGAAGTACCGCGACGCCGGCCGCGAGACTATCGAACTCCATCCCGGCGACGTGACGCTCCTGACCGGCGAGCCGCGAACGATGGCCGAACAGACCGGCGAGTACGAGCCCGACAGCCGACGGCTCGGCTTCGATGTCGTGGTTCCCGGTGACGAGTTCCGGCGGCTCGCCGACGCGCTCGGGAACCGTCCCGTCGACCGGTACGAGGTGTTTCGCGCGACCGGCGACGGGATGGTGTTCCTGCTCGTGGCGCTGGAATGTGGCGACGACCTCGCCGCGTTCGTTCCGCTGTACTACGACCGCAGCGACCGCGAGGCCCTGGAACAGGTCGCCGCGGACCGCGGCCTCTACTCCCACATTCGCCCGCTCTCCGAGGACGAAGTGGTCACCGTCGCCCACGACGACCCCGACCCGTTCTTCCCCGACTGAAACCCGCTCGGCTGGGACTGCCCGACTACGACTGTTCGCGCACTCGGGTCAGCCGGTACGCCGGTACTGCGAAGACGACCCCGTAGAGGAGCCGGTTGGCGAGCACACCGATTCCGAACCCCGAGAGTGCACCCGCGAGATCGACCGTCATCGGGGCCGGGGAGACCGTCACGAGGCCGGCCACCGCGCCCGCGAGCACGAGAAACGATGCCAGCGCGGCTACCTCCGGGTACACGCCCGGCACCGCGTCGTGTTCGACGACGGCTACCGCGACGGCGGTCAGCAGTGTTACCCCCACGACTACCGGAAGCACGTCGAACAGGGCACTACCGGCCTCCGCGTACCCCAACACCGCCCCGCCGATGCCGACGGCGAGGTCGGTTCGAAGAACCTTCTGTGTCGCTTCGTGTTCGGACAGCGACGGCTCGGTGTCCGGGTCGATATCGTTCATCGACGGGGTGGCTTACTCGTCCACCTCGAACTCATTGCCACACTCCGGACAACATACCTCGTCGTGTCGCAGCGCCGCCGACTGCTCGCGGACCTCCCGCATCACCGAGGAGATCCGGTCCTCGGCCTCCATCTCGTCTTCGACGGCGAGGTCGACACCCTCGACTTCGAGCAGGAACTTCGCGACCTCCGTGGCCTCGTACATCACGTCGTCGAGGTCCTCGGCGGTGAAGAAATCACACATCGCGCCGTAGAGAAACGTTGCACCGGCCTTCCGGACCTTGTCCTCGAAGGCCGAACGGGCCTGGTTGACCGCCTGTGGCGTGTACGTGTCCGTCATGAACGGAACGAGTTCGGGGAGGTTCTCCCCGATTTTCGTCATCTCGACGCCTGTCTCGGTCCGGAAGTCGGCACAGAGGCGTGCGATGGCCCACTCGCGGGCGGTGATGTACGTCCGGTCCCGCAGGAAGTCGTTCGCGCGGTCGTAGGTCCCGCCCTCGATCTTCTTGAAGCGGTCGTACTTCTGTACGTCGGACGGGACGTCACTGGCTGTGGCGGCCGCCGCTTCGCTGGCTGACTCGGCCGCTGCTGTCTCTTCGGTAGCCGAGTCGGCGGTGTCGCTTCCCGCGGCGTCGGCGTCGGCGGCCCCGTCATCTGCGGCCGCCGACTCGTCTGGTTGGTGTCCGGCCGACGCCTCGTCTGCCGCCTCGGCATCCGTCTCGTCCGGCGGTGCGCCCTCAGTCATAGCCGAGAATGCGTGCCCGCGGTGAAAAAGGGTATCGCCGCTGACCCGCCTTCATTACCTTCTGCCAACACTTCAGCCAGGTGCCTTTTTCACTACTCCCATGCATGGCCCGACTATGAAACTACTGCTCGGTGTCGGGGGCAGCGAACTGTCCTATCAGGCACTGACCGAAACACTCGAGCGCGTATCGGAAACAGGCGATGAACTGACCGTCGTTATCTTCGAAAACGAGGACAGCGACGCCGACCTCGAGACGGTCCAACAGCGGGTGCAGGAGCGGATCGACGAAAGCGGGCTCGAGCCGCCGCTCCGACACATCGACGGCACGTCGCCGGGCAGCGAACTGGTGAACATCGCCGAAAGCGAGGAGTTCGACAGAATCGTCCTCGGCGGCGGCGGCCGCTCGCCGCTCGGGAAGATACAGCTCGGCCCCGTCGTCGAATTCGTCCTGCTGAACGCACAGACTCCGGTGACTCTCATCCGATGACTCGCACGTATCCAGACGAACCGGCTGGGGAGTTCCCGCAGCCACCCCGGACAATCACCGACCGTGAGGACCGCACCATCGACGTGATCTCCGCGGACGACGCCGATACGGAGAGCCTCGTCGAGATGTATCTCGATTTCGACCCTGCGGACCGAGCGCAGGGCATCCCGCCGGTCAAAGACGAGGCCATCCGCGAGTGGCTCGAAACGATACTCGACGACGACTGTGTCAACGTTGTCGCCAAGCACGACGATACCGTCGCCGGCCACGCGACGCTGGTCCCGGACAACGAGGACGAGCACGAACTCGCTATCTTCGTGTTACAGGCCTACCAGGGCGCTGGTATCGGGACAGCGCTGGTCGAGACGCTGCTTGGCCACGGCCAGGCCGAGGGTATCGACCACGTCTGGCTCACCGTCGAGCGGTGGAACGACCCGGCGATATCGCTGTACGAGAAGGTCGGCTTCGAGATCAGTAGCGCCGAGAGCTTCGAGATAGAGATGGCGATCCGCCTTTAAACGGTGAGTACCGGCTGGCTGGCGTACTCGATGACGTAGATCGCCGCGCGCCCGACGGCCTCTTCGCTTCCTTCCTCGCGCGGGACGACGATGAAATCCGCGTCGATGTCCTCCGCCACGTCGAGGACGACGCTGCCCGGAGTCTGCATCAGTCGCGTCTCGGAGAACGCGGTCGCGGACGACGTTTCGAACGCGCCGTCGTGAGCGTCGCGGAACTGCGATTCAAGACGCTCGGTGAACGCCTGGTGCTCCTCGGCGATCGCGGCCGCACTCACGTCACCGTTGTCGATATCCCGGCGGAGCCGTTCGTCGATGACGAACAGCAGGTGGAGATCGGCGTCGTATCGCTCCGCGACGGCGATCGCGTACTCGGCCGCTCGTTCCGACTGGTCGCTGCCGTCGACCGGCGCGAGTACGAGGTCGATGTCCATCACTCGCCAGTGCGGCCCCGGCCGGCAAAAATCCACCGAGGTTCGTGCCGACCCCGTGGCGTCATCCGGACCGTCCCTCGCCGTGACCAACAGTGTATTTAGTCGCGGCTTCGATGCGTGGTGTATGTTCGATACGGTGGTCATCGCCACGGACGGCTCCGGCAGCGCAGAGCGGGCCGTCGAAGCAGCGCTGGACCTGGCAGCGCGCTTCGACGCAACTGTCCACGGGCTGTACGTCGTTGACACCGGCGAGGTTGAGACGACTCCCGAAGAGGTTCGCGAGGCGCTGGAGCGCGCGCTGGCGACCACTGGCGGCCGCGCCCTCTCGTTCATCCTGGAGGCCGCCGACGCCGAGGCCGACGAGGAGCTCGTCACTGCCGTTCGGCAGGGCGACCCGGCCGACGAAATCCGCAACTACGCCGAGGAACACGACGCAGACGTCATCGCCAGCGGGACCCGCGGCCGCCACGGCGAACACGGGTTCCTGCTGGGAAGCGTCGCCGAGGAACTCGTCCGGGAGGCCCCGATGCCGGTGCTGACGGTCCGCCAGCTCGAAGGCGAACCCAACCCCGAGCGCGAGGACGTGTAACTGAACCCGACGGGTTCTTGACGCCGCGCCCGCTTGCTGGGGCATGGACGATTGGCTCATCGACGACGACCGTCTCTCTATCGGCCGCAAATCTGTACTCCCCGGAGAGGGGTTCTTTATCCCGGATTCCTACGAGGAAGAGCAAGCTGAAGCGGAAGCCGCAGAGACCCTGAAAGACGCCGGCGTCATTGTCATCGCCGACCCGGACGCCGACGGACTGGCCTGCACCGCACTGATTCGCGAGGCCCACGGAGAAGGCGCACTGCTGCCCGCCGGCCCGCACGAACTCACGGAGGCGCTCGAATGGACCGCCGAGTACGCCGACCCCGACGCGACCGTCTTCATCTGTGACCTCTGTCCCGACCGCGAATCCGACATCGCGCCCCTCGATTCGCTGATCGAGCGCGTCGAACGCGTCGTCTGGTTCGACCACCACCAGTGGCCCGACGATCTCGCCGACGACGTGGACGCGGCCGGCGTCGAGCGCACTGTCGGAGATAGTGAGGAAGTGTGTACCGCCGACGTGGCGTTGTCGGAACTCGACTACGATTTCGACGAGCAGTGGGCCGACCTCGCCGCCGTCACCCGCGACCACGACCTCTGGATCCGCGACGACCCCCGAAGCGACGACCTCGCGGACCTCTCGTACTGGAGCGAACCCGAGGAGTACATCGAGGCCGTCCACGAACACGGCCCCGACCTCTCCCCGGAGTTCCACGAGTTCCTCGAAGAGAAGCGCGTCGAGAAGGAGGCGCTCATCGAGAAGGCCGTCGACCGGGCCGAACTCCGCGAAGTCGGCGAGTGGACGGTCGGCGTCACCTACGGCCGCTGCTCACAGAACGAGGTCGCCGAGGCGCTGCGCGAGCAGGGCGCGGACGCCGCCGTCATCGTCAAACCCGCCGGCTCCGCCTCGATCCGGGGGACGGACAGCTTCGAGCGCGCCCACGAGGTCGCCCAGCAGGTCAACGGCGGCGGCCACCCGAAAGCCGCGGGCTGCAAGCCCGACATCTACGACGACATGATGGACTACGCGCATCACTGGACGACACAGGGGGCCGTCGCGAAACAGGCCATCGTGGAGGCGTTTCGGCGACTGCCCGAGGACGAGGAGGAAGGCGTCGATACCGAGCGGTAGGCGGACCAGCGGGCGGTGTTTTGTAGCCCGACGCAACGTTGATTTATTCTTCCATCGTCACTGCCGAGTGATGCCCAGGTCCCTCCACACGCGAATCGCGCACGAGACAGCCGTGAGAAGGCACTTCGGGAGCGCCGTCGCCGTCGGCGCGACGCTGTACGTTCTCGATGGCTCTGTACGATACGCCGCGGTCACGGCGACACTCGCCTTCTGTGTCTGGCTCGTCGCCGACGCCGCCCAGGCCGCTGTCGGCGACTACGCCGATCACGTGGTGTTCGGGCTCCTCGTGTTCGGCTTCGTGGCGTACACGATTGCTGCCGCCGTCCCAACGTGGGTCGTCGTCCCCGGGGCGCTCCTCGGCTGCTGGTTCATGATTGACGGCATCCAGCACCTCCGGCACGGCGTCACCCGCAATGAGGTCGGGGTGTCGTACTCACACGACGGCGGCCCCGTGACGGGCCTGCCGAAGGCACTGCTTGTCAGACTTGCCGAACCGTTCCTGCTGTAGGCCCGGGGACTACTCCCCGACGACCCACTTGTCGCTGTACCGTTCTCCACAGGCACAGACCGCGTAGGCGTGGACCACGTCGCCCTCGGCGTAGAGCCCGCCCACGTCCTCGTTCTGTTCCTCGGCGAAGGCGAAAATAAAGCGGGTCGTGTGGTCGCTCTCCGGTTCCTCCTCGGCGACCGGACAGACCGCGCCCGTCAGGTCGTCGTGGATGTCACCCTCGGTGCCCATCGCTTCTTGTGCCAGGCCCATCGGGTCGATGCCCGTTGCCGACTGGAACGCGCTGCGGCCGTCGTCGCCCGGCAGGACGAGGACGTGTCCGTCCTCGACTTCGTCGGCGTACTCGGCCAGCGCGCCGGGGTTCGAGACGGCGTCCTCGTGCAGGAAGAAGAGTACGTCTTCAGGCCGCTCGCCCGCCAGAAACTCCGTGTGTTTGGTCATGCAGGGGGAGAGTCACTCGCCGGGCAAAAGTGCCGCGTTCCGCTCGGGAACGAGACGCGCTGTGTCGCCGCCCCTTCCAGCCTCACTTTTAGGCCCACTCGCTTGGTATAGTCGTCCATGACCGACTTTGGCGAGTACGTCACGGATATCGTCCACGAACCGACCCAGACCGACAGCCCGGGGTTCGACCTCACCGTCGGCGAAGTGTACGAGGTCGTCGAGCCGGGGCGGATCGACTTCGGCGGCGGCGAACTCGACCCGGCCGGCGTCGCGCCCCACGCAAGCGGGAAGCGGGACCCGGACGACGACTACGAGTGGTGGACGCTGCGGGGCGGCCAGTATCTCATCGAGTACAACGAATCGCTGACCGGCGAGGCGACGGTAACGCTTCAGCCGCGGACGGAACTGCTCGAACGCGGGGCGACCCACCCGACGCTGCAGGTCGACGAGCTCCCGCGCGTGCCGCTGTCGGTCGGTGGTGCGGGGCTGAAACTCAAAGCGAACGCGCGAGTCAGCACGATTGTGGCGGCGGACGAGCAGTGATTCGCCCGCGTCAGACCGTCGTTTCCGTTACCAGTACGACGGCGTGCTCCCGTACAGCCGCATGAAGTGGAGCCGCTCGCTTACCGTCCGCGAGAGCGGCAGGAGGAACTCGCCGGTGTCGGGGAACAGCGTGATCCCGGAGACGAGGAGATAGACCGCCGTAATCCCCGCGGCGATGCCGAGGACGGCCGCACCGACCGATTCGAACCCGCCGACGGCTGTGTCGAGGAGCGCCCAGCACCCGACAGCGCCAGCGACCGCCAGCGCCACCAGCGCGTACAGCTGGACGGCCTCACCGAGGACCAGGTCGCCGACCGCGATGGCACAGAGATAGAGCGGGCCGCCGACCAGCATCGTGGTACCGAACCCTGCCACAGCCGACCGGCCGGCTGTTTCGAGGGCGTGCCGGACCGCTGGTATCCGTATCACCCAGTAGATGCCCACCGCGTAGAGCGGGTGGAGATACCGCATCGTGAACATGTGATGCAACGGGAGCGTCGTGAGGGCCAATCCAAACAGCAACACCACGTACACCACGGAGAACGCATCGACGGCGGTGATGGGATCCGTCCGCCCGCCGAAATGTGGCTTTCGAAGACTGACTCCACGAATGAGCCGACGCATGGCGAACAGGGGATAGACGACGATGGCACCGAGCAGCGGCATCGATTCGAGGACGCTGAGGTTGACCGCGGCGTCCTCTGACGACGCCAGGCTGTCGGTGTATCCGTGCCGGAGGAATATCCGGACTATCCGCTCGGGGTCGAGGAGGACCGTGTAGGACGCGACGAACTGGCCGAGAATCCGCGATAACACGTTCCCCCCGGAGGCGGACTGCCCATCGTCGGCTGGACTCCCGCCCGTTGAACTGCCGCTCGTCGAAGCACCGCCCGCTGTGCCGTCGCCACTGAGCACGTCGCCGCTGTATCCCGGGAGTAACCGGGGCGGTTGCAGCGGCTGGCCGGAGATAGCCAGGTTCGTCAGGAAAAACGGGACCAGCGAGACGGACAGGGCGAGCCCGACGACGAACAGGTCCCGAACACCGTTGGACCGGGCGGTCGGCAGGTCGACGGCCGCGATAGCTACCAGCAAAAAGAACCCTTCGGGCGCGTGCACCCAGGTCACAGGCCCGACCCACGCGTAGGTGAGTGCTCTGAACCGTCTGGCGACGACCGGGGACTCGGCCTCTCGGCTCCGGTAGAGCGTGTAGCACACGCAGACGACGAACAGCGCGGTGACGCTGTGGCGTTTCGGCAGGCTCGCCCAGAACCCCAGCGGCGTCGCGAAGACGGCTGCCAGCCCGGCGGCCACACCCAGCCGGTCGGTGTAGCGACGACTGACCAGCCGATAGAGGACGACTGCTGTGAACGCCGCCGCCAGTGTGGTCGTGAACTGCAACGCCAGCAGCGGGTACCAGTACGTCGACAGCGGCGTCGCAACGAGGAGGTTCCCGACGAAGACAGCAGCCCCGACAGCGGTTCCGGTCAGGACGCACAGCCGTCGTCGGTCGAGCCAGACGCCGACGCCGGCCGCGGCCCCGATGACGGTGAACGACCACAGCCCCGTCACGACGACGCGGACATCGGCCACCAGCGAGACGGCTTCGAGCGCGACCAGCCAGACGGCGGAGACGACCACGATGCCGTAGTTCCGGCCGTACACGCGGCCGTCGACGAGGTGCGTTCCCGGTGATGCACCGGAAGCGGGTCCGTACACCGCCCGGTCGATGAACAGGTGTCCGTCGGCGACGCCGACGAGCGTGTTCGCGAACGTGAACTGGTCGTTCGAGAAGAACCCGAGCCGCCAGTAGAGACCGAACCACGCGAGCGCGGTGAGAAAAAGCGTCGCCCCGAGGTAGTTCCCGAACGCCGTTCGGAGCACCGCGATTCCGAGGTCGTCGGTATCGAAACCGGTGCCGAGCGAGACTCGCTCGCGCACGCTCATGGTTTGACCTCGATCGTAATCCGTTCCAGCAAGATCTGTCGCTCTCTGTCGCCTTCCCGGATCCATATCGTCAGAATCGCGTCGTAGCTGTCCTGGTCGACCCGTTGCGGACTGATCCCGATCGGTTCCGGCCGGAGCTCCATTCGCGTCCCCTCGGTCCCGGCCAGCTCATACCGGCTCGTCGCGGTGGTCCAGAGCGACGGGATGTCGACCGTGTACCTGAGGGCAGGGTTCCCCTCGACGCGGTCGACGGTGATCGCTGCCGGCGGTGCGGCCAGATGGTACCGGCCGGACCCGAACCGCCCCTGTTCGAGCGTTACTTGTTCCGTCGGTACCGAGTCGACGGTCACGGCGATGTTTCCGTCGCCCAACGGCGTCCCCTGCTGGGTGACGTCCACGGCGCTGACGAGCGGTCCCGACGCGACCGCAAGGATCGAGACAAAGAGCGCAAACGTGGTCGGAACCACCCAATCAGTCATTGCGTACCCGGAGTTGACGACCGCCGTATTTCACTCTACGGTAGCGATTATCGGTTCGGATAACGCGGTTCGGGGAAGTAGCCGAGGCCGCGTCAGGCGTTCACGTCTTCGAGGTGGCGGCTGGCGACGACCTTGCCAGTCGGCGTGAGCGTCGGCCCGTCGGCCCCGTCCTGTACGAGGCCGTCGGCCGAGAGGTCCTGGAGAATCATCGACACCTGGGAGGAGTCCTTGCCGAGAATACTCGCCAGCGGCATCCCGTCCATGTCGCCGGTCGAGTACATGGCGACCAGCACCTCCTTCTTGTCCTTCGTGAGCTCGACGTCCTTGAGTTCCTCCATGAGCTCGGCGTACTCGCGGCGGAGATAGCGCCCGAGGATGGACATTTTGCGACTTGAGGCCATCGCGGCCAGCGTCGTCATCGCCGTCCCGTCCTTCATATGCCGGACTGTCAGCACCGGCCGGCCCTTGCCGTTGATCTCCCGCGTGTTCCGGTCGAAGTCCGACACCGTCTTGAGGTCGACGGTGAACGACCCGTCGCTGCGCCGGAACTCGACGCTGCCGGGCGCGAGGAACAGCTTCGCGGTCTTGAACGACTCGTCGGTGACGCGGCCACCGACGCGGGCGCGCTCCTTGACCGTCGTTTCGGTGCCGTTGATGACGGCCTTGAACAGGACCGTCCCGAACTTCTCGATCTTCTCGTCGCCGGCCTCGATGGCTGCGACGAGCCGTTTTCCCTTATGTTCGAAGGCGATCGTCACCGTCGAGTCGAAGAAATCGCCCAGGTCGGGCGGGACTTGCCCGATGGCGATGTCGAAAATCGAATCCAGCGGGATCGTCAGCTTGTCGTCCTCGCTCGCGGCCAGTACCAGCCGCTTTTGCGAGAGGACGATCCGACCCTTGATGGGGTCGCCCCGACCGGCCACTTCGGAGTTGAATTTGCCGACGAAATCCGCGATCACTGATTCCGACATTCGTCCGTTATCCGATGTACATCAGCACCGATATTGAGCGTTTCGCGCGAGTATCAGCAGCAAAAATCGGACTCACACGAGAGAACGCGCTCTAGCGGCATCAGCTATCGAGGTTTCGAGCGATGTCTGACAGCGAGGAGTCCGGCCCACCGGTCGCTGTATAGACGACGCGCTTGCCCGGCGTTCGGAGACCGTACTCGGTTCCGTCGGTGACCACGTCGAGATGTGCTGAGCCGCCGAGCGAGACATCGCCGCCGGCGACCCACTCTGCGAGGCGGTTCGTCCCAGATCGTTCGCGGGCCAGTCGGCGGTTATCGGCGACGTGTGAGATCACCGGCTCGCCGTCGAGATTCGTCTCGACGGCGGCGTGGTACCGGTCGCCGTCCAGCGCGAGGCGGACGGTGTCGCCGTCGTCGAAATCCAGCTCTTCCGGGAGCACGACCCGTGGTCGGTCGGTTCGGCCGACCGACTCGACGGGAACGCGATGCGTCTCGACGGTTTCGTGGTCACTGGGAACGCGGTCCGCCACGTTACTTACTCGTCGTCGTCGCCGAGGAGTTCGGCCACGTCGTCGCTGCCGCGGGCCGTGATCTTCGCGTTGATCTGACGCGTGTCGTCGCTGACCTCGCGGCCGCGGACGGTGATGCGCTTGCGCTCGCCGTCGGTGGTCGGCTTGAAGCCGACGCCGCCGTCGGACATGATCTCCTTCGTCGCGACGCCGCGAACGTCGGGTCGCATCGGTCGGCCGGAGGTGTCCGAGCCGCCGGTCAGTTCCAGCGTGTAGCCATCGAGGCCGACAGCGCCGCCGTCGACCTCGTCGCCGAGTTCGCGGCCGATGAAGCGGTTCGCGTCCTGTCCGTCAACGTCAATCTGGTAGGTGTGGCCGTCCTCCGGATCGGAGACGGCGACCGTGAATTCTGCCATACCTGTTCTCAATCAACCGCGCTTCAAAAACGCGTCGAACCGTCCCGCTCGCCGGAGTCGTACCGACGGTCACACGCTCGAGGGTAGGTCGGTAACGTCCTCGGAGACGATCATGCCACGCCGCTCATCGCCGTCGGCCCGGACCGGCAGCGCGTACACCCGATACCGTCTGCCTTCGTACTCCTGTATCCAGATCCGCTTTTTTCCGCCCAGTGCGGCACGGTATTTGGGCTTCTGTACCTCGACGGCCTCCGGCGGAAACACCTCATCGAGAGTTTTCCCCTCCACGTCCCCCGGCGCGAGGCCGAGCACGCTCAGCCCCTCCCCGCGAGCGACGAGATATCGGAAGTCCTCGTCGAACAGGAAGACGCCGCCGTCGGGGAAGTTCTCCAGCAGAGTCTTGTACCGCTGCTCCGCCTGCCGGAGGTTTCGTTCGAGCTGCTCCCGTTCGATGGCGTCTGTGAGCGTGTTCGCGACGCCTCTGATGAACGTGATGTCGTCTTCGGTGAAGCTCCGCCGCTCACTCGTATGCGTCCCGAGCACGCCCCACGGCTCCGCAGGCGTCCCGATGATGACGCTGATACCGCTCACGACACCGTGGTCCAGCAACAGTGGCGGTCCGCTGAACCGCGATTCTGTATGGAGGTCCTCGACGACGACTGGTTCCTCCGTTTGGAGTGTATACCCCGCCTGTGACTCTTCGCCAGCCCCGACGGCTGCCTCGCCGACCAGCCCCGGCTGCCAGCCAGTGCCGGCTCGCAACAGCAGGTCGCCGTTCGCTGGCCGATACTCCAGCACCTTGCTGTACTCCGTATCGAGGCCCTCGGAAACTGATTCGACTGCCCGCTCGAACAACGAGCCGAGATCACACCCCCTCAGCGCGTATTGGCCAAGGTCTGCCACGGCCGCTTGCTGTCGTACCCGGGTCTGGAGTCCCTCCTCCGCGCGGTGCTGCGCGACGAGGTTCTCGATCCGGTTCGCAAGCAGCGTGTATCGCTCTGTCCCGCCCCGCTTCTGGAGGTAATCGCTCACACCCGCTGAAACCGCTTCACTAGCTATCTCTTCGCTCCCTTTCCCAGTGAACAGAACGAACGGGATATCTGGATACGTCGCCCGGACGGCTTTGAGGAGTTCGATGCCGTTCATCTCCGGCATGTCGTAGTCGGAGACAACGCAGTCGAACGCAGCTTCGGCGAGTCGGTCGAGCCCCTCGCTGGCACTGGTCGCCGTCTCGACGGTGAGTCTGTCGTCCTCGTGCTGGAGGAATTCGGCGGTTGTCTCAGCGAGTCCCGGTTCATCGTCAACGTGTAACACCGAGATCCGGGAGCTGTCGGCCCCTTCCATGCCACCTCCTAACAGGATGGGGTATGTCGTTCTTGTGGTACACTGTTCGGTCAACCACGCTAAATCAGGGTCTCAGGGGCTGTTACTGGTCAGCCATCGCGTCGCTCGCGATCGAGCGGCCACGGGCCTCCAGTTGGACTTCCCGGCGTGTCCGGACCGGTTCGAGGATGTCGGCCTCCATCAGCCTGTCGTACACGTCTTCGACCTCGTCGATGTCCATATCGACGAAGTCCGGAATCTTGAACGGCGAGATACCGGAGTACAGTGCCATCAGCACCTGCGTCTCCTTGTCGGAGAGGTCCACGTCGTCGGCGATGTTGCGCTGCTCGCCCTGCCGGACGAGCCCCTCGATGAGCGAGACGTGCCGGGGCGTCCCCGAGATGTGGGTCTCGACGCTGGTTCCTTCGATAGTGTGTTCGACCTCCAACAGCGGTCGCTCGTCCCCGCGAATCGTCTTCTCCTTGCTCTCGACCGTTCCTACGTCGTCGATATCCAGTTCGACGAACGTGCCGCTGGCGATGGCCAGATTGATGCAGTCGCCATCGAGTTTGAGCCGCCCCTTCTCCCAGCCGCCGTCCTGGACGACGCCACCCTTGACTGCGGGATGGTTGACGAGGACGACGGTCTGGTCCAGTAGCGTGCTGTATAGCTTCTCCTGGAACTCCTCGGCCTTCTTCGCCGAGATGAGCGTCACGTCCCGGCCGGCCTGAATCTTGATGTAGCTGTCCACCTGTGCGAGGGGCTGGTTCATCTGGCTGGCCGTGACGCTGCTGACCTTCGACAGCGGGATGGTCCGTTTACCGTCGTTGGTTGCGAGGACGAGACGCTTGTTCGAGAGGAGAACCCGACCGGGTAGCCACTCGATGTCGTTTCGCTTGCGCCCGTCCGAGACGACCTGGACGAACTTCCCCTTCGTATCGACCAGTGCGTGTTCTCCGTCGCTCATCGGTTAGCCAGCTATCGCTCTCGTGTACGCCCCGCCGCGTCTTAATGCACTCGGCTGACTCATCCGCGGCCACCGAGCTTCGAGATGGCCGAGAAGGCCTTCTTCCTGACCACGTCGTGTTCGGTCTCGTCGATGAGTTTGTCCAGCGTCTTCCGGGAGCGTTCGCCCCCGACCTTTCCGAGCGTGAAGATGGCCTGCCCCCGAACGTCGGGGTCGACGCCGTCGTCCTGCGCGATTTTGAGTAGCCGCCGCTCCACCATGTTGTCCTCGCCGCCGAGTTCGGCGAGACTGGTGGCGGCGAACTGCCGGAGCATCTGGTCGTCGTCGCCCAGCGCGTCGACCAGCGATTCGATGACGCGGTCCCGCTCCTCCTGGCTGGTGACCCGGCCGAGCATCCAGGCGGTGTTACGCCGCTGGGCGGCCTGTGTGCTCTCTTCGAGAATCTCGACCAGCGGCACGACGACGCTCCGGTCGTCCGTGTTCGAGAGTTTCTCCACGACGGTGTCGCGGATCTCGTGGCTCTGGTCGGTCGGGACGTTCGACAGGAGTTCGATCAGCGAGTAGACCGCCGTCCGCCGGACTGCGGCCGAATCGTCCGAGAGCGCCTCGATGAGATAGTCCACCGGCCGGTCGTTGCCGAAGTTCCCGAACGCGCCGACGGCGATACGGCGGACCCGCTCGTCGTCGTCCTCGTATAGCGGGAGCAGCGCCTGGAGCGCCTGCCGGTTCCCGATGTTCCCCAGCGCGTCCGCCGCCTCGCGCCTGACGCCAGCTTTTGGGTCCGACAGGACGGACTCCAGCGGCGTCGTTGCCCGCGAGTCGCCGATCTTCCCGGCCGACCGGGCCGCTCGCGCCCGCACTCGCGGGTCGGCGTCCTCGAAGCGCTCTGCGAGCTTCGGGACCGCGTCGGCCTGGTCCAGATTCCCGAGGCCGTTTGCTGCTGCCATCCGAAGTTCCGGCACGTCGGCGTCGAGCACCTGCATATACGCCTTCGCCTTCACCCAGTCGGCGGCGTCGTCTTCGAGGTCGACGCCGGCCATACTCCCGATGAGCTGTGTGATCGCGTCGTCACCGAGTTCGTCAAGCGAGTCGATAGCCGCCCCGGTGATCGCGTCGCTATCGCTCTGTGCCGCGTTCACGAGCGCGTTGACCACGTCGCGCCGGTCGTCGTGGTCCTCGAAGTTCCCCAGTAGCTCCGCGGCACGAGTCTTGACCCGCTCGTTGTCGCTCTCCCTGAGGAGGCGGATGAGTTCCTGTGCATTGCCGTCCCGTTCCAGTTCGTAGAGGCTCATTGGTCGCTATACACGCCGGTAGATGCGGTGTCGTTTGTCGACCGCTTCGAAGGAATCCCGGCACTCCGCGGGCAGCGTCTCAGTCATGCCGATCATGAGATAGCCGCCCTCACGGAGTGACCCGCGGATCGTCTCGAAGATGGGGACCTTGAACTCCGAGTCGATGTAGATGAGGAGGTTCCGGCAGAACACCAGATCGAAATCGCGCTTGGGGTCGCCTCGGATGAGGTCGTGTTGCTCGAACGTGACCATCTCCTTGACCCGGTCCCGAACCTGGAACGTGTCGCCGTCCTGCTGGATGTATTCGGTGTAATCGTCCAGCGGTTCCAGTTCCTCGGCGATATCGGTCGTCTGAGAGGTCGCGTACGTCCCGTCGCGGGCCTCTTCGAGGATGTCGGCGTTGATGTCCGTCGCCGTAATCTCGATCCGGCGGGCGTTGATTTCGGGGTCGTCGAGCGCCAGCATCGCCGCCGAATACGGTTCCCGGCCGTCGGCACTCGGGGCCGACCAGAGCCTGACACGACGGTTGTTTTCGGTGAGTTCCCGCAGGACCGGCCGCAGTCGCTCCCACGCGTCTGGGTTCCGGAAGAAACCGGTGACGTTGATCGACAGCGAATCGAGCAGTTCCTCGCGTTCGCCGTCGTCGCGCTCCAGCAGTCGCTGGTAGGACTGGTAGTCCTCGGTGTCGGTTCGGCGCATCCGCGCGGTGATGCGGCGGTCGAGATACGAGTCGTTGTAAAAGCCCGACTCGAAATCCATCTCCGCACCGATGAACTCCACGAGGTCCTCGAAGGTACGTTCGCTGCCTTTGTTCATAGGGTCACCACGTCGAGGATGTGGACGATGTTTCCGTCGCCGAGAACGGCCGTGCCCGAGAGGCCGGGCGTTCCCGAGAGGATGCCCTCAAGGGGCTTGACGACGACCTCTTCCTGGCTGTTGACCGAGTCGCAGTGGAGCGCGACCTGGCGCTCGGACTCGCGGATTCGGACGAGCATCCCGTCGCCGTTGGCCGTCTCCCCTTCGATATCGAAGGTGTCGTCGAGGTGGATGACCGGGTAGATCTCGTCGTTGTGTTTGATGACCTCCTGGCCGTTGACCTGTTTCGCCTCCTCCGTCCCGGTAATCTCGTCGACGTTCTTGATCGGCACGCCGTACTCCTCGCCGCCGACTTTGACGAACAGCACCTTGACGATAGCCATCGTCACCGGCAGACGAAGCGAGACGGTGGTCCCCTCGCCAGGTTCCGAGTCGACGTTGACCGACCCGTCGAGCTGGGAGACCGTGTCGTGGACGACGTCCATGCCGACGCCGCGCCCGCTGGTGTCGGTCACTTCGTCGGCCGTCGAGAAGCCGGGGTGGAACACGAGGTCGTAGATCGCGGAGTCGTCCATCGCGTCCAGTTCCTCGGGCGAGCGGACGCCTTTCTCGATGGCCTTCTCCCTGATTCCTTCCACGTCGAGCCCGGCCCCGTCGTCTTCGACTTCGATGATGACGTGGTCGCGCTCGCGGGAGGCCCGGAGCGTGATGTGGCCGGTGCGTGGCTTGCCCGCCTGCTCGCGCTCTTCGGGCGACTCGATGCCGTGGTCGACGGCGTTCCGCAGGATGTGCATCAGGGGGTCCGATATCTCCGTCAGGATGGTCCGGTCGAGCTCGATGTCCTCGCCCTCGATCTCGAACTGGATGTCCTTGTCGAGTTCGCGCGCGAGGTCCCGGACGAGCCGCGGGAACTTCCCGACGACCTTCTTCAGCGGGATGAGCCGCATATCCATCACCGTGTTCTGGAGGTTCGCCGTGATCTTGTCCAGTTCGTTCAGCGTCTCGCCGGTGGAGTCGAGGTCGTCCTTCTCGACGCCCCGACGGAGCTTGATTCGGCTCGTGACCAGTTGCTCGACGAGCCCGTGGAGGTCGTCGAGCTGGTCCACGTCCACCCGGACGGACTTGATCTCGTCGACGCTGTGTTCCTCTTCGGCGTCCGGGTCGGGGTCCGAACCTGAATCCGAACCTGTGTCGGGATCGTCGACAGCATCGGAACCGGTGTCCGCTCCGCTCACCAGTTCGTCGGTCACGTCGGTCACGTCGAAGCTGTCGACCTTGCCGGTCGTCCCCAGTTCGGCGTCGACGGTCGCCGCGTCGGGGCCGTCGAGATACAGGACGAACGTGTCCTCGAACTCGCCGTCCTCGATGTCGGCACGGCTCGGACTCGAATCGAGAATATCGAACCGCCCCTCGATGGATTCGACGGCCAGCATCGAGTCGACGCCGAGCATATCCGACTCCCCGACGCTGATTTCGGCCTGCAGGACTCGCTCGTCGACAGCGTCGCCGTCGACGTCGACATCACTGACGCTGGCCTCCGTGGTGAGCGACTCGTCGCTGTCCGAGGAGTCACCGTCGTCTGCCGTTTCAGTGCTGCCCGCGGCGGCAGCCCCCTCTTCGAGGACAGCGCGGAGCTCCTCGACCATCTCGTCGGTCTCTGTCCCCGATTCGCCGTGCTCTTCGATTTCCCCGACGATGACCTCTATCTGGTCGACCCCGGCGAAGACGAGGTCCATCAGGTCCGGTGTGACCTCCATCTCGCCCTGGCGCATCTCGTCGAGCAGGTCCTCCATCGCGTGCGCGAGGTTCGCTGCGTTGTCGAAGCCCATCGCACCGAAGTTGCCCTTCAGCGTATGGGCCGTCCGGAAGATCGAATCCATCGCCTCCGTGTCGGAGGGGTCGGATTCGAGTTCGAGCAGCGAGTTGTTGAGTTCGGTAATCGCTTCTTCGCTTTCACGGATGAATGCGTCTAGATACTGGTCGTCCATTGTCAGGTCACCTCAGTGGTAATCGTGTCGATAATGCCGTCCGCAATGTCGTCGATCGGCAAGACGCTGTCCACACAGCCCGTCTCGACGGCACGTTTTGGCATGCCGTACACCGCGGACGTGGCCTCGTCCTGTGCGATGGTCTTGCCCCCGGCCTGCTTGATCCGCCGAATCCCGTCCGCGCCGTCCTCGCCCATCCCGGTGAGGATGAGGCCGACGAGCGGGTCGTCGATTGTCTCCGCGGCCGTCCGCATCGTTACGTCGACTGCCGGACGGACGCTGTTGACCGGGTCGTCCTGTGTCAGCTTCGTCCGCAGTCGGCCGTTCCGGTAGTTCTTGACGACCATGTGCCGGTCGCCGGCGGCGACGAGTCCCTCGCCGCCGCCGATGCGCGCCCCGTCTGTGGCCTCCCGGACCTCGTAATCGCTTCGCGTGTTGATCCGCTCGGCGAACCGGCCGGTGAACCCCTCCGGCATGTGCTGGATGATGAGCACCCGGAGGTCAGCCTCGATGGGGAGACTCTCCATGACCTGTTCCACCATCTTCGGGCCGCCGGTCGAAGAGCCGATGACGAGCGTCGGGTTCGTGGCGTAGGTCGTCTGGCTCGACGAGCTCTCGGTCGCCCTCCGGCCAGTGGCTGAACTGCCGGCTGTTGTCGGTGCCGTTCCGCCGCTACTGCTTGCCCCACTGGCGCTGCCCGTCCCGCCGCCTTTGGTCGCGCCGACATCGACCGCCGCGACGGAACTGACCATTTCGACCAGCTGGTCTTTCAGGCGGGACATCTCCATCGACACCTCGCCACCGGGTTTGGTAAAGAAGTCGACCGCCCCCTTGTCGAGTGCCTCGAACGTCACATCGGCGTTCTCGTCGGTGTGGGCTGACAGCATCAACACCGGTGTCGGACACTCCGCCATGATGCGTTCCGTCGCCTCGATGCCGTTCATTACTGGCATCTCGACGTCCATTGTCACGACATCCGGTTTGTGTTCGATAACAGCCGACACCGCCTCCTCGCCATCACGCGCCTGCGCAACGACATCGATACCGCCATCGCTGAGGATATCAGAGATGACACTCCGCATGAAGTGAGAGTCGTCTGCGACCACGGCGCGGACACCGTCTGCCATATCACCAACGCTCCCGTCCGACAGGAGACATCGGCGAACGAGACATCCTCATACCTACTTCCAACTCGCGTTCGGCCCCGAAATAAATACTCCGCCCACGTAATCAAAGTTGATAGTCCAGCAGGCACCTTTATGCGCCCCTGTCCGCGACAGTTTGGATAAGAACCGCTATGGCAGCCCAGTCAGCCACCACCGGCCAGGTACTCGAGTTCCAGCTCGGCTCGGAGACGTACTGCGTGAGTATCGACTACGTGACTGAGATCGTCGATATCGGCGAACTCACGTCCGTCCCGAACGCCCCACCACACGTTCGCGGCGTCATGGACCTCCGCGGGCGCACGACATCGATTGTCGATCCCAAGGTCGTCTTCGGTATCGAGGACGAGGGCGCGGAGAAGCGCATCATCGTCTTCGACCCGGAAATCGTCGAGGAACAGGGCGCAGCCGGCTGGCTCGTCGACGAGGTGTATCAGGTGGTTCAGATCACGCCGGAGCAGGTCGACCAGTCCCCCGCGAACGACGCCGGCTCAATTCGGGGCGTCATCAAGCGAGATGACAGTTTTGTTATCTGGGTGGACCCCGCTGTCGTCCACGCTGGTGACTGATTCCGGTTCGTTGAGCGACATACCAGCAAGACTTTTTAACATTCCCGACAGAGAAGTATCTAATCAACTTCCAGTTCCTTCCGAAACTATGATTGAGCAAACCAAAACGGGGATCGAGGGCCTCGACGACATTCTGAACGGCGGCATTGTGAAGAACTCGACGACACTGGTGAGCGGCAACCCCGGCGCCGGGAAATCGATCCTCTGTCTCCAGTACATCTACAACGGCGTCGAAAAGTACGACGAGAAGGGTATCTACCTCTCCTTCGAGGAAGACGAGTCGGACCTCCGGGAGGCCGCCGAATCCCTCGGCTTCGAAAACTGGCAGGACCATGTCGACAACGGCGATATCAAGGTGTACGACAAGCAAGTCCTCCTGCGCGAGAACGACTTCACCTCTTCGCTGGATATTCTGCTTGAAGAACTCGAGGACGGCGACTACGACCGGCTCGTGCTGGACTCCCTCGCCATGTTCGAGCTGTTCTTCGAAAACGAGAAGGAGAAACGGACGTATCTCCTGAAGTTCACTGACATCCTCAGCGACAGCGGCCTCACGACGCTGATGACCAACGAACAGGGGGCCGTCTTCCCGGACACCGAGATCGGGCTGGAGAACTATCTGACTGACGGCAACATCTACCTCATCCAGACGCCGACTGACACCGGCGTGAACAGGTACGTCTGGGTCGCCAAGATGCGAAAGCAGAACATCGAGACCGACATCTACCCGATGGAGATCGACCAGGGCGGTATCGACGTCCACCAGAACGCTAGCGCCTTCTCGATGATGAGCGAGGAAGAATCACCAATTTAGGGACACAAGAGAGCCATTATTACTCCATAGAACGACGGATACAGCCACACAGAGCACTGTTTCCGTACGAACGCCCCGCAATGCGTGTTTGCCTCTCCTTCGCTCGATATCACAGGCGATAGCTTTATTATCGACTGAATTTATGATTTGATAACGATGGATTCAGGGGAGATTCTTCAGACGCTTGGCAATAAATACAGTGCCGAAATCCTCGACGCGACGGACGAACCGGTCTCCGCACAGGAGCTTAGCGACGAACTCGGAATCCCCATCGCGACGTGTTACCGACGGATCGATGAACTGACCGAACACGACCTCCTGGAACTACACGACAACATCCTCTCTGACGACCGCCGGCGTATCAAGGTGTACCGGCGGAACGTCGACGAGGTCCGGGTCGACTTCGATGACGAACTGACTGTTCATATCGAAGAACGGTCGGAAGTGACCAACAAACTTGACGAGGCGTGGCGGACTCTATCCGAGCGGTAGAGCAACGCTTCCCGACGTTATCACGAAAGATATTTTCGAGCGTGGATTTAATACCGGGTTCGCTGTAGCCCTGTACAGTGCTGATGATAGAACTTCTCTACGCCATATCGACACTGGTGTTCGTCGTGGCCGGACTGACAATGGTCGGGATGGCCATGCGGGCGTACGTCCAGACATCCCGGCAGGCGATGCTTCACCTCTCGGTCGGGTTCTCCTTGGCGATCGCGGGCGCAGCCGCTACGATGATTAGCGCGTTTATCAACGATTTCGAGGGAGTACGGTCGCTGCTGCTGGTCAACAGCGGTTTAACGACTTTCGGTTATCTGTTCGTGATGTACAGTCTCGTCACGTACGAGTGAGTTCTGCCGTGTCCCGACCCACTATACACCAGTTGAGTGCTGATTTCTATCGTTGATAGCTACCATTGGAACTCATCAAATCTGATTCTCAGCGGCACGGTATTCTGGCCACCGTTGTTCAAGCGATTCTCACCCGTCCTGTCGGTAGAATACGTCTTCAAGCCCTCAGACGCTTATTATCAGGTCGTATAATTTGGGGGGAGGTATTATTACTAACGAAAAGAACAGTAGCGTAGGGTCAGACAGACCCGGATCAACAATGCTAACGAAACTAACGAACGACGACGACCGCGGGCAGGTCGGTATCGGCACCCTGATCGTGTTCATCGCGATGGTGCTGGTGGCGGCAATCGCTGCGGGCGTCCTCATCAACACGGCTGGCTTCCTCCAGAGCAGTGCGGAGGAAACCGGACAACAGAGCAGTGACCAAGTGACGAATCGGCTCGAGGTTGTTAATACTGTCGGGACGGATATCGATAGCTCGAATAGTGAAGTCGACACCGTCGAAGTCACTGTCAAGAAAGCTCCCGGTGCGGCAAATATCGATATCGGAAGTACAATATCTCAGTGGGTGGACTCAACTGGATCGTATGACCTGACTGTAAATGAAAACGACGCATCCACTGTTGATCAGGACAACTTTGCAGTCTCGACTGTTCAAGATGATGACTCGTCAATTACGACCAGCCAGGTTCTAAACGACCCCTCTGACCGAGCTACCCTAGAGTATGATGTTACAGCCATCCACAACTCCGCAAGCGGTAACGGTCTTGGAGAGGGTGAGACGGCCACGATTCGCCTGAACACCCAGTCCGGTGGAACGACGACCGTCCGCCTGGTCGTTCCGGAGACCCTGTCTGGTAACTCCGCAGTCACCCTCTAAGCTTTCGGATCTTTTCGTTTCGACGCGTTTCTTTTCTTGCACACCCTGACCAGCGACGGAGTTATACGATAGCCACACACAGTAGCACGTATGGCTCGGCGGTCAGACGAACCGAATCCGGAAGAGGGCAAGGTCCTCTCGCCCGAAGAACTCGATATCGCCGACGACGAGCACGTCACCGAGATCGACGAGGGACGCTACGTCGTCTCGTCAGACGTCCGCACTGACGACTCCTACGGGAACCAGGTCTCGTCGGATTCGGCGCCTGAACCGTCCACAGAACCCGACCCGGAGCCGTCGACTCCTGAGTTCTCCGACGCGAACGTCCACGAGTGGCTCGCTGAACAGATGGCTGACTCGAACGCCCGGTACGGCTTCGACGTGACCGCGAAGTTCGACGGCGACGTCGACCAACAACAGCTCGCCTCTAACGACATCGTCACCGTTTTCGAGAGCTTCATGCTCTGGTACGGTCGCCAGATGGACGGGTCGACGCCGGTCGAGGAAGTGCTGGGCATTCTACTGTCGGAATCGAACGTTCCAGTTCGCTATCCGCCAGCGGTCATCAAACAGCTCGTTCGGTCGACGCAACTGACGCCCGATGATTCCATCGCTGATCTCCTACGGGCCGTCGAAGACGCCGACGGTGCCGAGCTCTGATACGGACTGCTGTACGTCATTGCCGCATCGACCGTCAGTGGTCGTGGAGTCACCGCGGTAAAGTTCAGCCGCTCGTACAACTGACGAGGGATTTAAATCCCGGCACGGCAGTGTGTAGGGTAGATCATGGGCCCGCGCCATCCGCCGACGGTCGTTGCCCTGTTCGTTCTGGTAACGCTCGTCGTGACGGGTCCGATCGTCGGCGTCGACGCCGTCAGGACACAGCCGACGACTATCGGTGACGGGACAGCATCCGTCAGTTCTGTGCAAGTGCCTACGTCGGAGATACGGATCACGGACGGTCGGTTCGGCACGAACGTTGCCTATCTCCGGGTGCCCGATGCCAGTGTGACCGTCGACTCCGTCACGGGTCGTCCGAGGTTGCTGTATCAGGTCTCGGTGCCTGCGCTCGATATCTCTCTCGAAGACGAGCGGGTCCTTTCGGAAGGACAGCACGGGACGTACCGGCTCGCACCCGGTGACAGGGCAGTCGCGCCAGCATCACTGGATCGGGGTGCGTACAGGGGAACCGTCTTGCTTCGGGTCCAGAGCTTCGAAACTGCCGAGACAATCGCTGCTGAAAACGTGACGGTCCGGGTGGAGCAATGACCCGAGACGTCGAGTGGCTCACCGGCCGCTGTCGACGGTTCGGAAAGACCGTCTTCGGTGACCGCTACGGCTATGCCCTCTGGCTCGGCCTGCTCGTGACGTTCGGACTCTACTGGCGCATTGGCATCTTCATCACCGACACGTACACCACCGCCAACGCACTCGTCGCTGTCTCGAACGGGCAGTTACACATCACCGAGACGCCGTACACACTGACACTCGGGTCGCAGCCGGGCCTGCACGAATCAGGTGGGAACCTCTACGGACGAAACTACGGCCAGATACTTCTGGCTGTCCCGCTGGTCTGGGTGTTTCAAGCGCTGTCCGTACTCATCACGCCCCGGTTATTACTCCTTGGCCTCTGGTCGGGCACCGCTCTTCTTTTCGTGTCTCAGGTCGGCGAGCTCGGGCAGCGTCACACCGATACTGCCAAGCGAACGGTTCTGGGGGTCGGCAGTGGGACCGTCGCGATCCTGTTTCTAATCGGTGCGCTGACGGCGACAACGCTCCCTGACACTGGGCTCCCGATTGCTGCGTTCCAGATCTCGACGATGCTCGCGGCGGCGACGACGAGTCTCGTCATCTACCGTCTCGTCGGTATCTGGCACGACCGCTCGGTCGCACTGGCGGCTGGTGTCGCAGTCGGTATCGCCTCGTCTGTCGGGTTCTGGGCCTCGCTCCCGAAACGTCACGTCCTGGTCGGGCTGTTGATCCTGTTAACGGTGTACCTGTTCGCTCGGAGCCGAGTTGCCTATGCCGACGCCAGGTTTCGGATCGGGTTGGGCTTTCGTGCCGGGGCGTATCTGACCGCCGGACTGGTAACCTGGACCCACGCTTTCGAGGGGTTCTTTCTGGTGGTGACGCTAGCTCTTGTGGACCTTGTCACCGCCAGGCGAAACTCCCTTCTGCATCTCGCTGTTGTCGGCCTCGGGCTCTTCCTCGGTTCGCTCCCGATGCTCGTGACGAACTATCTTATATCTGGTAACCCGGTCAAACCGCCGCGGTTGCTCTCCGCTGTGGGGGGTGCAAACGTCGAGTTCACACCTGATACCGGAGGCGATGCCGGAACAGGCGGCGGCAGCGGCGCTGGCGGCACTGAGGGTACGGGAACCGACGGTGGTACTGGCGGGAGTTCTGATGGCGGGACCGGTGGTAGTGGTTCCACGGGGACTGGTAGCGAGGGCGGTAATACCGGAACGCCGGTTCTGACACCGCTTCTCGGTCTGTTCGAACGGATCATGGGGCCTGCGGCACCCGCGATGACATTCGTCTCGGATGCAGTTCGAAGTGGTCTCAGCGTACTGACCACGCCGGATAGAATGTCGCAGATATTCTTCCGGAGCGGCTCCGCCCCAGGCATCAACTACGCTCCCAACTCCTACGAAGCGATTGAACTCACAATGCTTGAGTCCGTCCCGCTTTTCGGCGCGATAGCGGCGCTTCCTGTGGTCCTGGTTCGGGCAGTCAATCACCGGATACGGCGATGGAGCGTCCGACCCTCGCAGTACTCGCCCAGAACACAGACCGATATACTCGTCGCGGCCCTTGCGGGCGTCTTCACGCTCATCTATCTGAGCCGACTCCCACTGCACACACAGCTCACCGTTCGATATCTGCTGCCGACGGTCCCGCTCATCATGTACGGAGTCGTTCGGGTTCCGGCGGTCCACGAAACCGCCAGCGACGCGAAGCGGTGGCTCGCCGGCGGGTACGCTGTGAGTGCCGTCGGCGGTGTCATTCTCGGACTCGGTGCGGTCGCCGGACTCGACCTGGCGCTCGGGGAGGCGGTGCAGTTCCACGCGCTCCTCAATCTCGGTGGTGCAGCGGTCTGTGCCGGGACTGTGCTGGGCCACACACTTGTCCCCGACCACATTCCGTCCAGGGTCGTCGCGCTTGGCCTGGCACTCCCGGCGGGACTGACGACAGCGTACCTCCTCCTCTCGGGGCTCGTGTACTTCCAGTATGGCCCCTTCGCGCTCGATTTCGTTCGTGCTCTCGCCCCGCATCTCCCGGCGGTGTAACCGGGTTTCGGAGTCCATCGATATCACACGCGATAATTTACGGGACACCTTTATCTAACTCATCGCGATATGTAGCCTTGATAGGCATGCCAGACGTACTGATCGCCGACGATTCAGAGTTTATGCGTAACCTCCTCCGCGAGATTCTCGAAGAAGATCACGAGATCGTCGGGGAGGTCGAGAACGGTGTCGAAGCAGTCGAAGTGTTCAAAGAGAAAGGTCCGGACCTGGTGATGATGGACATCGTGATGCCCATCCGGGACGGTATCGAGGCCACGGACGAGATCAAGTCCTCTAATCCCGACGCGAACGTTATCATGTGCACAAGTGTCGGCCAGGAAGAGAAGATGAAGGAGGCGGTGAAAGCAGGGGCTGACGGGTACATCACCAAGCCGTTCCAGAAACCCAGTGTGATGGAGGCTATCGAGGACGTCGTCCCTTCATAGATGAACGTCGATATCCAGTCGCTGGGCACGTTCAACCAACTCGCTCACGAGGGGGCTGAACAGGCCACGCAGTCGATGGGCCAGATGACGGGCATCGACGCCGTCGTCGACGTGACCAAGATCACGCTGCTCGACAGAGCGGACGTCGGCGAGGAGCTGGCCGGCCGGGACTTCGTCGGCGTCCAGTTCTCCTTTGACGGCGTCCTGGAGGGGGATACGGTCCTCGCCTTCGACGTGGATAGTGCCGGGACGATCACCGAGGAGATGATGCCCGGCAGCAGCGACGACGAGGCGATGGCCAGAAGCGGCATCGAGGAGATCGGTAACATCATGATGAGCGGGTTCATCGACGGGTGGGCCGACTACGTCGGAGCGACCATCGACCACTCGCCGCCGGAGTACATCGAGGAGTCCGGCGGTGACGTGCTCCCCGATGCACCCGAGAACGGCGACCATCAGCAGGTGTTCGTGTTCAAATCGGAGATCGAATGGATCGACGAGCCGGTGAACTTCTACATCTACATGCTCCCTGAGTACGAATCGCTCACGGAGATGATGGTGGAACACGTCGATACGGACGGCGACGCCATCCCCATCGACAAGCTCCAGACGTTCAACGAGATGACGACCAGCGGCACCCAGAAAGCCGCTGACAACGTCGAGATGATGACCGGCATCCCGACGGAATCGGAGGTGACGCAGATCAGCTTCGCCCCCATCGAGGACGTGCCAAAGCAGATCGGCACGGACACGTTCGTCGGGACGGTCGTCGAGTTCACCGGAACGCCCAGTGGCTACCTCATGGTGCTGTTCGACGAGGTTTCGGCCATCAACGTCGCGGAAGCGATGATGCCCATCGAGATGGACAGCGACGAGCTAACCGACCAGCACAAGGCCGCTATCGAGGAACTGGGGAACATCATGACGAGCGGGTTCGTTGACGGCTGGGCGAACGTCCTCCAGACGTCAGTCGAACACACGCCGCCGCGGCTCGTCCACGACATGGGGCAGGCGATTATGGACCCGCTGGCGGCCCAGGTCGGACAGTACCAGGAGCACGCGTTCATCATCGACTCCCAGATGCGGACCGACGACATCGAGTTCAAGGCTGAGATTCACGCCCTGCCGAACGAGAAAGAGCTTCGCGCCGCCCTCAATGACCTCGACGTCGAGCGAGCGACCGAGACAGGCGCGGACGTGGAACAGATCTTCAAATAATGAAAGTATACGATGGTAGCCAAACGGAGAGTCCCGCACAGAGTTCGCCGGAACGTATCAAAGTCGGCATCGCGGAGTACAAGGTGGCCACGGAGTCGGCGCTGCTGACTACGAGCGGGCTGGGCTCCTGTATCGGAATCGCGATATACGATACCCGTAACACGGTGGCCGGGCTCGTCCACGTGATGCTCCCGTCGGCGGCTGATATCGACGGCGGCAACCGTGCGAAGTTCGCGGACACGGGCGTCGAAGCGCTCATCGAGGCCATGGCGGATGCCGGTGCGTCGACGGAGACGATGGAAGCCAAGATCGCCGGCGGGAGCGACATGCTCGATTTCTCCGAGAACGGCTCCTCTATCGGCTCGCGTAACGCCAAGAAGGTGCGCGAGACGCTGGACGAACACGGCGTTCCCGTTGTCGGCGAAGACCTGGGTGGTGACCACGGTCGGTCCGTCAAGCTCGAAGCGGACACCGGCAACTTCATTGTCAAAAGCGCGAACACGGATTCGATAACGCTGTGATGTCCACGAGCAGTACTCGCGCGTGACTCCGGGCGTCAGACGGGTGACAGCCGCTCGTCTGCCGGGGGCGCACTGCCCCTCTCTGTTCGACGACTTACTTCCCGAAATTAATATGAAATGTAACAGGCTAGTATTTGAACCGTTAATTTACTGTATCTGAGCCGGGAAAATGGGATATTATTATCAAATATGATACGCTAAGGGGAATATTCAAGAGTAGAAACAGCGTGAGATACAAGAGATGAGTAGTCTCGCTCTCGTGCCACTGGCTCCAGCCGTCTCACCCGAACTGGTTGGACTGGCACCCGCCCTCTTCGTCCTGTTGACCGGCGGGCTAGTTGGTATGAGCATCAAGAACATGTTCGATTCGATTCTGTCGGACGACGAGAGCGGGGACGCGAGCGAGGACGGCGGTGGCGGCGAGATGGCCGACGGCGGCGGCCTGATGGCCGACGACGGCGGTGGCGGCGGTGACGACCTCGGCGGTCTCGGTGGCCTTGACGATGGCGGCGACGAAATGGGTGGGTTCGGTGACGACGAGTTCGGCGACATGGAGGACGCCAGCGGGCCCGACACTGACGAACTGGAGCACCGTCTCGACGAACTGGAAAACGAGGTCGGCAGCCTCTCGTCGACGGTCAACACGGTGCGGACGGAAAACGAGAGCATCTCCGAGTCCGTCGAAGAGACCGAGGAGAACGTCCGGAAGCTGCTCGACATCTACGAGATGGTCACCCGCGGCGTCAACCCCTTTGCAGACGATGTCGACGGTGGCATGGGCGGCATGGGCGATGCCGGTGGGGGCTCCTTCGGCCTCTTTGACGACGACGGGAGCGACGACACCGAGGAGGATATCGACGACGATGTCGCCAATGCTGATGCGGAGGGCTTTTTCGACGAAGACCTGACGGACGACACTGGTGGTGACATGTCGATGGACGATGGCGGTGTCGACGACATGTTCCCCGACGACGGTGACGACATGGGCGGCTTCGAGGACGACGGCGGGTCGTTCGACGAGGAGTTCGACGATTTCGACGACACGGAGGACGACATGAGCATGGACGATGGGATGAGCATGGATGACGGGGAGAGTATGGACGAGGACAGCGACGACGGCGACGGCGGCAAATCGTTCGCAGAGCTCAAAGACGAGTACGAGTCCGGCGACGCCGAATGGGCCGAGGGCGAGGAACCTGATGACGAAGCGGATGACGACGATGATCTGCTCGGCGAAGACGATGATGACCTGCTGGCCGACGAGGACGATGATCTGCTGGCCGAGGAGGATTCGGACGGCGATGCGGGCGGGCTGGAAGACGACGACCTCTTCGACGAGGTCATCGAGGATGACGGGAGTGACGAGGCCGAGGCGGCTATGGAAGCCGAACCAGAGCCCGAACCGGAGCCGGAGCCCGAGCCAGAACCCGAGCCCGCCGTGGAACCTGAGCCCGAACCCGAACCTGAACCTGAACCGGACCCGGAGCCAGAGCCGACCGCCACGCAAACGGACACGGCAGCCGCCGGCAGCGGCGATGAATCAACGGTAGACGACGGCTCGGATGCGGACGCGGACGACGGCGGGAAGCCGTATCTGTCGACGATGCCGGAGGGGTTCGCGGCGGACCTCATCATCGTCGAGTGGCTGGAGTTCCTGGTCCAGCACTCGGGCTACCGCGAGACGGCCCGTGCCATCGACTACTACGAGACCATCGACTGGATAGACGAGTCGGTCGCGGACCAGCTCAAGGAGTACCTCCGCGGCTTCGACGACGTGAACGACACCGGGGATGGGCTGTCCATCGACCACCACACGGAAAGCTTGCACTACATCTCTCAGCTTGACAGTGACAGCGGCGCTGACGCCGTTGCGCTCTCGAAACTGGTGGGTGGAGGTGGTTCTGATGGGATTCAGCGTTAGCGGTTCGGCGGCCATCATTTTCGTGGCCGCGTTCATCGGTTTCGGGATGTTCTACTCCGCAACCGCGAACGGCTTCGAGCGCGTCAACGACGCCCGCGAGGACCAGCGCGACCGGCTGCTCGACCAGCAGAACACCGACATCTCGCTGGTATCGGCGACGTGGAACAGCAGCAACGACAACCTCGTGGTGACTGTCGACAACACCGGCTCCGAGACGCTGTCGGTCGAAGAAACCGATCTGCTGATCGACAACGACTACCGCACCGGCTATGACACGTCCATCGACGGCGACTCCTCGACGGATATCTGGGCGTCACAGGAGCGGTTAGAAATAACCGTCACCTCGCTCAGTAGCCAGCCCAACCGGGTGAAAGTCGTCACGGAGAACGGCATTGCCGAAACGATGGTGGTGAGCTAACATGGCAAGCGTCTCCGTCTCACACCTGATCCTGTTTATCGCATCGATGGCTATCGCCGCGAGCGTGGCCGGCGTCTTTACGACCAGTATCGGCGAGCTGAGCAACGCTGTCTCGGAACAAGGGCTGGACGTAAGCAGCGACGTTCGGACCGACGTGGAAATCATCTCCGACAGCGGCAGCGATAATATCTACGATGACAATGGCACCGGCACCGGCACGATTACCATCCACGTCAAAAACACCGGGTCGGAGACGTTGGCTCCGGTCCCCGGGCAGATAGATCTGTTCGTCGACGGCACCTTCGCCAGTGACTACAAGGTGACGCTGGAGCCCGACGGCGGTGACAGCTGGCGGCCCGGTGATGTCGTCCGAGTCGAGATCAACCGTAACCTCGACAGCAATAGCGACCACCGCGTCAAACTCATCGCCAACGGCGACGAGGAGGTGTTCGAGTTCAACACATGAGTATCGCAAGTACTGACCTATTCTCGCTCGGACTGGACGATCACGACCGACTGAACAAGGAACTGGGCGGCGGTATCCCACCCGGCAGCATCATCCTTGTCGAGGGTGACTACGGGGCCGGCAAATCCGCCATGAGCCAGCGGTTCACCTACGGCCTCTGTGAAGAGGGCCACGAGGTGACCTACCTCTCGACGGAGCTCACTGTCGGGAGCTTCCTCGACCAGATGCACTCGCTGTCGTATGACATGGTCGACCACATCCTCGACGAGGACGTGCTGTTCCTGCATGCCGACATCGGCGAATCGAACGCACTCACTGGCGGTGACGAACAGTCTGAGCGGAAAGAACTCCTCAAGCGGCTGATGGAGGCTGAGGTGATGTGGGACGCCGACGTCATCGTCATCGACACGTTCGATGCCATCCTCCGGAACGACCCCAAGTTCGAGGCCCTCGTCCGGCAAAACGAGGAGCGCCAGGCCGCACTGGAGGTCATCTCCTACTTCCGGGACGTCATCTCACAGGGCAAGTGCATCATGCTCACCGTCGACCCGTCGACGCTAGACGAGGAGGCAATCGGCCCGTTCCGGGCCATCGCCGACGTGTTCATCGAACTTGAAATGATCGAGGTCGGCAACGACGTGCGCCGGCAGGTCAACGTCCTTCGATTCGCCGGCATGGGCGAACAGGTCGGTGACACTATCGGGTTCTCGGTGCGTTCGGGAACCGGCATCGTCATCGAATCGCGCAGCGTCGCTTAGAGGTGACATAAGATATGACAGACCACGGACGTGCGAAACCGTCGGACGAACTTCGACAGATGGCAGCGCGGCGGCCCCACCTCCGGGACCACCTGAAGAAGTTCAAGCAGATCACCGGTGAGTTCCCGATGCTCATCGACGAGGCCGACGACGAGTACGAGACGAACCGGCCGAACGTGCTCTACCCGGTCGGCGGCCCCATCTTCTGTCATATCTACGGCGACGTGGGCCAGGACATGAAGTACTACGCCATCGAGCCGGAACTCGACGAGGACGAGCGGGCCGTCTTCGGAAAGGTCCGGAACCGTCTGCTCCAGCGCAGCGTCAACAAGCCCGCGCCCGAAAACGAAGCCCAGTTCGACGACCGTATCGAGGAACTCCTGCAGGAGACCACGAAGGTCCGGGACGAGGACAGCGACAGCGGCGTCCTCACGCGCCTCTCGAACCTGACCGACGTGAGTAGCGTCGAGGTCACACAGGAGACCTACGAGAACATCCTCTACCGGCTGAACCGCGACATCGTCGGCCTCGGCCCGCTCGAACCGGTCATGCGCGATCCGGCCAACGAGGACATTCACGTCATCGGCCGCAGCGAGTGCCACGTCGACCACGGGGTGTACGGCATGCTCGAAACCACTGTCGAGTGGGAGACCGAGGAGTCGTTCGACCAGTGGCTCCGCAACATGGGCGAGCGGATGGGCGACCCGGTCTCCGACTCGGACCCCATCGTCGACTCGACGCTCCCGGACGGGTCGCGTCTGAACCTCATCTACTCCGACGACGTGAGCCTGAAGGGCCCCTCGCTCACTATCCGTCAGGGCGACGACGTTCCGCTATCCATCTTCCAGATTACCAAGTGGATGACGCTGTCGCCGCAACTGGCCGCGTATCTCTGGCTCTGTCTGGAGAACGAGCAGACGGTGTTCGTGGTCGGGGAGACGGCGTCCGGAAAGACGACGACGCTGAACGCGATAACCTCGTTCATCCCCGACGACGCGAAGATCTACACCGCGGAGGACACCGCCGAGGTGCTGCCCCCGCACAACACCTGGCAGCAACTCCTCACTCGGGAGGGCGAAGACGAGGGGACCAGCATCGACATGTTCGACCTGGTCGCGGCCGCACTGCGTTCCCGCCCCGACTACATCATCGTCGGGGAGGTTCGTGGTGAGGAGGGGCGGATGGCGTTCCAGGCCGCCCAGACCGGCCACCCGGTGATGCTGACCTTCCACGCGAGCGACATCGTCTCCATGATTCAGCGCTTCACCGGCGAACCGATCAATGTCCCCGAGACGTTCATGGACGTGGCCGACGTGGCGCTGTTCCAGAACCGCGTCAAGCAGGGCGACCAGGTCCTTCGCCGCGTGACGAGCGTTCAGGAGATCGAGGGGTACTCGAAGGAGATGGACGGTGTCGTCACCCGGCAGGTGTTCAACTGGGACCCCGTCGAGGACGAGATCATCTTCCAGGGAATGAACAACTCCTTCGTCCTCGAAGAGCAGATCGCGACCCTCCTGGGGTACGAGGACACGCGTGACATCTACGACGACCTCGAGTTCCGCGCGAACCTCATCGAGCGGGCTATCCAGGAGGGGATTCTTGGGTATCACGAAGTCAACGACTTCATCTCGGACTTCCAGCGCGACGGCGTCGAAGGGATTCCGTTCAACATGGCCAGGCCGGACTAACGATGGCCCAGGGTGAAGCCGAGAGCGACCTCGACCTGACGATCTCTGAGACCATACAGTCGCTTGTCGAGTCCTACCGCCAGATGTCGATCCCGCTAGAGAGGTATCTCTTCCTCATCCTGCTGCCGGCCGTCGCCTTCTTCATCATCTCCACAATTGTCGCCTTCCTGCTTGACGTCCCGTTCGCGATCCGTGCTCCTATCCCGTTGCTCGGATTCCTGGTGATGGGGTCGGCAGTTTTCTACCCAAAAATCTTGCTGAGCCAGCGCAAACGCGAACTCAACAATCGGTTTCATCTGCTTATCACGCACATGACCGTGCTGGCAACGACGAAGATCGACCGGATGGAGGTGTTCCGAACGCTGGCCGAGGAAGACGAGTACGGCGAACTCGCGATGGAGATGCACCGAATCGTCCAGTTGGTCGACACCTGGAACCTGAGCCTCGACGACGCCTGCCGTCGCCGCGCCAAACAGGTCCCGAGCCGCGCGGTTTCGGACTTCTTCGACCGCCTCGCGTACACGCTCGGCGCGGGCCAGGGACTCGACGACTACCTCCTGACCGAACAGGAGCAGATCATCCAGCACTACTCGACGGTGTACAAGAGCTCACTTGACAGCCTGGAAGTGATGAAGGACCTCTACCTGTCGATGATCCTGTCGATGACGTTCGCGCTGGTGTTCGCCGTCGTCCTCCCGGTGCTGACCGGGACGAACCCGACGATGACCGTCAGCGCCGTCATCGTGATGTTCGTGTTCGTCCAGACCGGGTTCTACCTCGCCATCCGCTCGATGGCCCCTTACGACCCGGTGTGGTTCCACCCGGTCGACTACCCCTCGCCGATTGAGTCCAAGCTCAATAAATCGATGGCCGCCGGCGTGGGGCTGTCGATGGTGCTCGTGTTCATCACGCTGGGCGGGATGCTCGGGATCTCGCCGATCACGCTGAACGACCTCTTTTTCATGTTCGATTCGGTGCCGCTGCCCCTCTATGCCGCCGCGCCGATCACGCCGATGCTCATCCCCGGCATCGTCTTCCGGCAGGAGGAACAGCGCATCAAGGACCGGGATTCGGAGTTCCCGAACTTCATCCGCGCGCTCGGAGCGACCGAGGGCGCGAAGCAGTCGACGACCGGTGCGGTGCTTCGCACCCTCCGGAAGAAGGACTTCGGCGCGCTCTCGCCCAACATCGACAACCTCTACAAGCGACTGAACATGCGGATCGAGCCGACGTCCGCCTGGCGGTTCTTCACCGCGGACTGTCGCTCCTACCTCATTCAGACCTTCTCCGAGATGTACCTCATCGGCCGCGAGATGGGTGGGTCGCCGAAGCAACTGGGCGAGCTCATCTCCGAGAACATGAATCAGGTGCTGCAACTCCGTCAGAAGCGCAAGCAAGCGGCGACGACCCTCGTTGGCCTCCTGTACGGGATGACCGCCGCCTCGACGTTCGCCTTCTTCATCGGCCTGCAGGTCGTCAACATCCTCGCCGACATGTCGCTCAACCTGAGCACTGGGAGCCGGCTCGACGCCGCGTCGCTCATCAACACCAGCGTCTACAACATCCCGCTCATCGAGTTCCTGCTCATCATTATTATCATGTTCGGCGCGATGCTGTCGTCGCTGATGATTCGGACTGTCGACGGCGGCCACAACGCCAACACGTACATGCACTTCGTGATTCTGTCCTGGATCGGCGCCGTTACTGGGACGTTTACGAAGTGGCTGGTGTCGCAGTTTCTCTCAATCTAGAGTACCTTTTTACTGCGTCGGGTGTCCTCGCGCGCTCGAAGAGCGCGCTGTGGGCACCTCTCCTTGCAAAAATCTACGCTAAAAACGACCTCCGAGTCGCGGCCAAGGGCCGCGCTCGGAGCGAAACCGCTCGCTCCGCTCGCGGTACATCACTAACAGTATCAGCACAACTGCAGGCAAGCCTGCCTTTCCCCGGGTCGCGCCACGGAGGGCGCTCCCGGCCTGCGGCACCGCGACAGCCATCCCCACAGCACCGCGACAGTGACTCTCCGCAAGCAACGCCGCAGCAGTACCGCGACAGCTACCCTTCGAAGCCGTCTTCCCACCGGAACAGGCCGTCTCGCTGGACGACCACACCGTCGACTTCGAGCCGCGATCCCTCCCCCATCGTGGTGATGAGGTCCTCGTGGACGGCACTGTCGTTGCCGGACTCGCCCTCGGGGAGGCAGGCGTTGTACGCGCGCCCGAGCGCGAGGTGGACCGTTCCGCCCATCTTCTCGTCGAAGAGGATGTTGTCGGTGACGCGGTCGACGCCGCGGTTCATCCCGATTCCGAGTTCGCCCAGTTGTCGGGAGCCGCCGTCAGTCCCGATGATATCGTCGATGACCGACTCCCCCTGTTCGGCCGACCAGTCGACGACGACGCCGTCTTTGAACGTCATCTCGACGTTTTTCACCCGGCGGCCCTGGATGGTCATTGGCACGTCGAAGGTGACGACGCCAGCGGTGTCGTAGGGCGCGGTGAACACCTCGCCAGAGGGGAGATTGTGGGAGTCGTAGGCCACGCTGGCGGCGGAGTTGACGGCGATGCGGCCGTCGATGAACAGCGTGATGTCCGTCCCGTCGGCGACGATACGGACTTCCTCGCCGTCGTCGAGGATCTCCTTCAGTTGGGCCTGCTCTTCCGCCAGCGCCTCCCAGTCCCGTAGCGTCGCGTCGTAGACGAAGTCCTTGTACTCGGCGTAGGCCATCCCGGCCTGCTGGGCCATCGCCCGCGTCGGGTGCTGTGTCGACACCCAGTCCGTATCCAGACGGGCCTCTCGGATTGCCTGCCGAGCCGTCGAGTACGCTTGCCGCTGGTCACTGTCCACATCGGCCGTCTCGGTGGTGTTTCTCGACCCCTTCAGGAACAGGACGCTGTCGGCACGTTCGTACAGCGCCAGTTCATACCCGGGGTTCTCGGTGAACGATCCGTCGTGAGCCTGGAGGTACGCCCGCGTGAGTTCGTCGGACTGGTACGTCGACAGGAGGCTCGCGCCGCGGCCGCCCAACTGCTCGGCTACGGCGACCGCGAGGTCGTGGGCCCCGTCCTCGACGGCCACAACCACGTCGTCGCCAGCGTCGATGCGAGCGCTCCAGTCGACGAGAATCCGGGCGTGTTCGCGTATGCGGTCGTCCATATTCCCACCAGGAGTGGCCGGAACAAAACGGCGATGGTCCCCGAATTATCACGGATGATGTGATTGTATTCCGTAGATTTTTTGCGTTCCAGAACTGGACTACTCAGTGCAGTACGGGACAGCATTCGTGGCAATCACTCGCTCCCCACGACCGCTTCCGAGACAGCCGGTTGGTGACGGCGCCATGACTGACGACGGCACGGGTGGTGTCCGTGCTACGCTTTTCCGGATACTGCCGGCTGTACTCACGTGAGGAAAATGCCTCGGGGTGGTAGATATCTACACCGAGGGACAGCCGGCAGTACGACGAACCGCAACCCCTACCTGTTCGGTCGGCGACCCCCCGGTATGGAACTTGGCGTCATCGGACTCGGACGCATGGGCCGCATCGTCGTCGACCGCGTACTGGAAGCCGGCCACGAGGTCGTCGTCTTCGATATCGACGAGGAGAGCGTCGCCGAGGCGGCCGACGCCGGGGCTCGACCGGCGTCCTCAATCGAGGATCTCGCCGAACAGCTCGGCCCGGAGAAGCGCATCTGGCTGATGGTCCCGGCCGGTGACCCGGTCGACGCCGCGCTGGACGAGTTGGCTCCGACACTCGACGGCGACGACGTCGTGGTCGACGGCGGGAACTCTTACTTCGAGGACTCGGTCCGCCGCGCCGAGTCGACTGACGCCGCGTACCTCGACTGTGGCACCTCCGGCGGGCCGGCCGGTGCGGAACTGGGCTTCTCGCTGATGGTCGGCGGCCCGCAGTGGGCCTACGACGAACTGGTCCCCGTCTTCGACGCCGTCGCGACCGGCCCCGATGGTCACGACCGCATGGGGCCGGCCGGCTCCGGTCACTACGTCAAGATGGTCCACAACGGCGTCGAGTACGCGCTGATGCAGACCTACGGCGAGGGCTTCGAACTACTGGCTAACGGCCGGTACGACCTCGATCTGGAATCGGTCGCAAACACCTGGAACAACGGGGCTGTCATCCGCTCGTGGCTGCTGGAACTCTGCGAGGAGGCGTTCCGCGAGGAGGGCAACGACCTCGGCGACGTCGCTGACCGCGTCGAGGGCGGATCGACCGGCACCTGGACCGTTCAGGAGGCGCTCGAACAGGAGGTCCCGGTGCCGCTCATCTACCAGGCGCTGGCCGAGCGGTTCGGTTCGCGGGCCGACGACGGTCGGTTCTCGCGCCGCCTCGCCAGCCGACTCCGGTACGGCTTCGGTCGCCACGACGTTCCGCGCCGGGAATAGGAATACGACCGATAGCGGATAGCTTCCTGTGCTCCCGTTCGGGGTAGAGGGCTGCTCCGTCAAGCGGTGTCGGCGGTATTCGCGCGCTGAAACAACAGCTAATTAAACCAGTATTCCATAGCCGTGCACATGGTAGAACTCGTTGGACTCGCCGCCGGGGGCACGCTCACCCTGTTGGTGGTCGCGCTCCACTACGCCAAAGGGACCGGTTGGGAGGCACCGGAAGACATCTCTCAGGAGGTTCTCGAGCAGCGGGCCGCGACGGTCCCCGAGACGGACTTTCCGGAGCCGTACAACCGCTCTATCGGTGGTGGCGGTGCCACCGCGATTCCGGCTGGTGAGGCCGAAGGCGAACTCGGCGAAGGTGAAGAGGCCGAGGAAGAAGACGAAGGCTTCGACCCCGACGATATCGCCGACGACGACGTCGAGTACTACGAGATCGAATTCGCCAAGGAGGGCGAGACAATCGAAGTCGCCAACAACGAGACGATTCTGGACGCCGGCGAAGAGGAGGGTTGGGACCTCCCCTACGCCTGCCGCGAGGGCCAGTGTATCTCCTGTGCCGGCCACATCGAAGACGGCCCGGCGACGGACTATATCCGCCACAGCAACAACGACTCGCTGATGGACGACGACATGGAGGAAGGGTACTGCCTGACCTGTGTCGCCTATCCGACCAGCGAGTTCACTATCGAGACCGGCGAGTCGCCCTGACGCTGGGGTTCACAACCGTTAAGACGGACAGTCTGATAGCACCTTTTGTGGGCGGCTAGTTCAGCGGACAGAACGCCTGGTTCCGGACCAGATGGTCGGGGGTTCAAATCCCTCGCCGCCCGTGATTCTGACGACGAACGGACATGAGGAGTCGAATCTCGAACCGAAGAGTGATTTGAACCCTGCCAGTCGCGCGCAGCGGAGCGAGCACGTCTGGTTTCGGTTCAAATCCCTCGCCGCCCGTGTAGCGGACCCGAGTTTTACGAGCGGTGAGCGAATCGGCAGCGAGGATTTGAATCAGGAAGTGTAGCGGTAATGACCGTGGTTCAAATCCCTCGCCGCCCGCCATTCCGCGAGGCACAGACGTGACGAGCGAATAGCAGCACAAGAGCGGTTTGAGCCCTGCCAGATGCGCCCAACAGAGTGAGCACATCTGGATTAAGTCCATAGGAGCTTTTCCGAATACATGTTCAAATTTTGGTTCGACTAGGACAACTCTGGGGAAAATATATTAAAATACCAAATAAAGGCATATATGAGAAATAACACATCTATAATGCCCTAACTTGGATATAAAGTTCAGAAGATTAGGGCCAGATGGGTTGGTAGATAGTGATATCAGAAGATGGCCGCGCGTGATAGCGACCGACAGCACGGCGACTGCCTTCCTCGGTTCCCGACTACCGGAACAGAACGGCCGTACGCAGCGCCAGGGATGTGCTGATGACCAGCAAGACCGGAACTCGCAGTTTGCTTCAAGTGCGTGCATCAACGGTACAGAGAATCAGGTCCGGCAATCGGCCGGACCGACCCCCCGATGACTGGCGTATCGGTCACTCTGGCGGTGGCTGTCCCCGCGACCGTTACTTCGTGAACGTGACGCCGACGACCGACGATGCCGGGATGTCGACGGCGTAGCTTCCCTCGCCAGCTTCGGAGACGGAGATGTCTTCAGCCTCGAACTCGGCCGCGTTGTCCGCCGTCGAGTACGCTCTGGGGCCTTTCTCTCGGAACAAGGCTGTTCCCGAGGGGTTGCCGAACGCCCCGTCGACCTCGACTTCGACCGTCTCGGTCTGTTCGATGGTTCGGTTCGACGCAGTGACGAACAGCTCGTCGTCGCCGACGGATGCCGATGCCGAGACCAGGGGTACGTCGTGGTCCTCCTCGTCGAAGTACTTCTTGTCCGCGTTGACGTTCGCCTCGACGGCCGTGTTCCCGCTGTGGTTCTGATACAGATCGAACACCTGATAGGTCGGCGTCGTCCACGCGTTGTCCTCGTCTGTCTGGACGAGACACTGGAGGACGTTGACCGTCTGAGCGATGTTTGCCATCGAGACGACGTCGGCTCGCTCGTGCATGATGTCGAAAACACCCGCCGCCGCAAGCGCGTCCCGGACAGTGTTTTCCTGTTCGAGGCCGTTGTCCGGCGTCGCCTGCGGGTGCCAGGTCCCCCACTCGTCGACGATGATTCCGACGTCTCCCCGCGGGACGTACGTCGAAATCGTCTCGGCCGCGCTGTCGATGTCGTCCGCGATCTTTTCTGCTCGGGCGAACAGCCGGTAGTGCTGCTCGTCCGAGAAGTCGGCGTCGTCGCCGGCCTGATAGTACCGGTGGACCGAGAAGTGATCCAGCAGTTTGTACGGCGACCCCATCCCCAGGAAGGTCCCGGGGCCGAACTCCATTCCGCCGTCGAGTCGCTCGAAGAACGCCTCGTTCCACTCTTCGGTGATGTGCCCGCAGGCGATGAACTCCGTCGAGCCGGGGTTGATGTGGTCGTCGAAGCCGTTGAGGTAGTTCGCGAAACGACGGTACTGGTCGGCGTACTCGTCGGGCGCAAAGCGGCCGCCACAGCCCCAGTTCTCGTTGCCGATGCCCCAGTACGTGACATCGTATGGCTCTTCGTGGCCGTTCTCAGCACGCCGTTTAGTCAGGTCCGTATCGCCGTCGGAGTTGCAGTACTCGATCCAGTCGAGAGCCTCCTCGGGGGTCGCGGAACCGACGTTGACCGCCAGATACGGGTCGGTGTCGACCAGCCGGCAGAGTTCGAGGAACTCGTCGGTTCCGAATTCGTTGGTTTCCACGTAGCGCTCTTCCCGACCCTGCGCCCACCAGAGGTTTCGTCGCGTCGGCCGCTCCTCGCGCGGGCCGACGCCGTCTTCCCAGTGGTAGTCGTCGGCGAAACAGCCGCCAGGCCACCGCAGGACAGGCATGTCAAGGTCTTGCAGTAGCTCGACGGTGTCCATGCGGATGCCCTCCTCGGTCGGTACGCGGTCGTCGTCGTCGCCGACCCAGATGCCGCCGTATATACATCGACCGAGATGCTCCGCGAAGTGACCGTAGATGTTCTCGGAAATCCGGTCGATAGATTGGCCGCTGTGGACGCTGATCTTCGCTGGCATACACCTTGGGGTCCAGTCCGGAAGTAATAATAATTATGATATCGGCATTCACTGGACCATCTACCCGTGACCAGCTACCCGAGATTGAGGAATCAGTTCGAGCTGGAACCTCACACACTGGTCCACGAAACTGACGGTCACAGTCCGGGCAGTCGGGACAATTGATTGCTATCCCCTGGTTCCATATCGGGGGACAACGACTGCACCCGGATAGCTGTTATTTGCGCTCGCTTGGAGTAGACTCTGTCTACCGGCAGACCACGATAGGAAGGCCTATTCCGGTAAATTTCGTCTCTCCTTCCCGTGTCTAACGAGCGTACATCCGTTATTCGAGCCGTTCCAAATCATCGGACATACTTTCAGACATATTGAGTATCTCCGTGGCGATGCCGGTGAACCGATGGATCTGCACGACTAGCGGGCTCTCGGCTAATCAGAGGCTCTGAGTGATCCAACGGCACAGTCACTGGAAGCGAAGAGCAAAGTCTGCTCATCAAAACACACGGCTTCGAACGCGAGACCAAGGTGGCAATTTACGACGCGGCCATCGACGAGTCCGCAGTGCTTGAGAACGCTAATATCCCCCGTGACGCGACACTTGATTTCGACAGCGACCGGTACTCCCCGAACGGGCGAGCCACTGTCGACCTGGACGAACTGGTCTCCGCCGATGCCGATATCGACCTACCCGGAGCCAATCAGACATACTTCATCGCGCGTCTTCTGGCCGCCCGTTACGAAGCTCATACCCGAGTAGGCGGTGGTCACGTTCATGCTAAGTGAATCAGTCCAGACTAGCATCGCGGCCCTCTTGGCCGCCGGTGAGTCCGTCCGCGTCGTCGGGATGAATCCGTTCATCATCGCCCCCGAGGGGAAAGAGGGACTCGATCACACGACCGGTTCGCGGACCTCGATGATTCGATTGTAGACACCCTGTACTAATTTGGGCGACGGGACGTTGTTACAGGTCTGTTTCTGGTCAGAGTACCACTTTCGGAGTGCTCGAACCTCTTTTACACTTCTTTGGTAGTTTTCACCTTCAAATAACGCCGTTGATAACTATAAAATAGAAAATATATAACTAAAACTCTTTTTAGCCTTGACACTGGCACATTTAATTTGCTATAAGAGGAATATGGGCCTCTCCCCTCAATATTTGTATGTGATTTCGCCAGTGACTATTAAATTAGGACGGAAAGCAACGGCGCTATCCGATGCAGGGTCTAGAGCGATAGCCACTGTTCTTCGTTTCGAACCTAGCGGTTCCCACCCTATCCGGAGCGACTCACGCGTGACCGCCGCAACGTCCTTGGGGTTCCGAGCCGAGATACGAACACATGCGTGTGCTCGTTGTGGGTGCGACCGGATTCATCGGACAGCGACTGGTTCGTGCCCTGAACGAAGCAGGCCACGAGGTGGTGGCTTTCTCACGGAGCGCGAGCGGGGAATCCTTCCCTGACGGGGTTGAGCCGTTTGAGGGCGACCTTGGCGAGCCAGAGTCCCTCGATGGCCTCTGTGACGATATCGACGTCGCATACTACCTTATCCACTCGCTCACCTCCGAAAACTTCGCCGAGTTAGACCGTCGCTACGCCCGCCGGTTCGCCGACTCGGCGTCGGCTGCGGGCGTCGACAGGGTCGTCTATCTCAGCGGTATCAGCGGTGACGAGGAGAACCTCTCACCCCATTTGGCGTCGCGGCGCGAAGTCGAGTCAGTACTTGCAGAGGGCTCGTTCGACCTGACGGTGCTCCGGGCGGCGGTCATCATCGGCCCGGAAAGCGCGAGCTTCCGGATCGTCGACGACCTGACTGATCGCCTGCCGCTGATGCTCGTCCCCAAGTGGGTCCGCACGCCCTGCCAACCCATCGGTGTCGACGACGCTATCAGGTACCTCGTGGAGTTACTCGGTGCCGACGAGACCCGCGGCGAGACCTACGACATCGGCGGGCCGTCGGTGTGGTCCTACGAGTCGTTGCTGAAACTCACCGCCGCCGAGAAGGGCAAGCGGGTATTTATCGTTCCCGTACCAGTGATGACGCCGGGTCTGTCCTCGCACTGGCTTCGCTTCACGACAGATGTACAGTACGCCATTGCTCGACCGCTGGCCGAGAGTATGCGGAACCCGGTCACGGTCGACCCGGAAATGGATCTGCAGGATATCGTGCCGATCGACCAGACGCCGATCAAGGACGCGGTTCGGCGGTCGCTGATGGAGTCGTAGGCCCTGCGGGACTGTTTTGGGGCTGTGCCCAGCACCCCCACGTATGCCTGAAGCCGTCGCTGTCACCGGTGGGAACGGGCGTGTCGGCAAGCACGTCCTTGAACACCTGGCATCCGAAGGGTATCGAACGGTCAATCTCTCCCGTGGTAAACGGGAGGAGGACCATTCGGACGCATACATCAGGACTGACCTGCTCGATGCGGGCGAGGTGTACGGTGCACTCGCGAAGGGCGACCCCGATGCCGTCGTCCACCTTGGGATGATCCCCTCGCCCGAACAGACACCCGGATACCGGACCTACGAGAGCAACGTCATGTCCAGCTATCACGTGCTGGAGGCGGCCGGCGAACTCGGCGTCGACACGGCTGTGCTGGCGTCGAGTTTCAGCGCTATCGGCGGCGGGTTCGAGCCTGACGCCATCACTGTCGACTACCTCCCAGTCGACGAAACCCACCGGCTCACGCCGTCCACGCCCTATGGCATGGGCAAACAGGCGCTGGAGAACGCCGCCGACGGGTTCGCCCGCCGGCAAGCGGATGCGCCGAACACCATCTCGTCGCTTCGGTTCCCGTGGGTCGTTGACGACGACCTGGCCCGGGAGACGTTCGTCGAGGCTGACCGGACGCTCCCCGGACTCCGGAACTCCGAGCACTTCCACACCCAGCGTAACACCCTCTGTGGTTACGTTCATGCCACCGACGCGGTCTCTCTGGTCGAGCGGGCCGTCGAGGCGTCGTTCGACGGCCACGAGCGGGTCTGGGTGTCTGCTCCGGACACGAGCGCCGAGACGCCGAGCGCCGAACTCGCAGCGGAGTTGTATCCAGATGCTGACTACCGGCCGACGGACGACGGGAACCCCTACGCGGCGCTGATCGACACGACGAAGGCTGAGGGGCTGTTCGACTGGGAGCCGACGTGGAGCTGGCGGCAACTGGTCTGAGGCCAATATGGGCCCATGAATCGATCCGGACGCCGCCATTACCGCGCCGCATGTACCGGCTGTTTCATCCCGGAACACATCGCTAAAATGTAATGTGGGTGTAACTAACTAGCATGAGTGACGCAGAACAGCCAGCCGAGAGCGGGACACACGACCACCACGAGCACCACGACCACGAGGGACCGGGATACGCCACTCCGCAGGCGGCCATCGAGGAAGCCGAGCCCGAACGGACCGCGTACGTGATGGGCCTCCACGTCGGTCAGGACGTCGACGCGCCGGACTTCCTGGCCGTCGTCGACGTAGACCCCGACTCGGAAACCTACAGCGAAATCATCAACCGGGTCGAGATGCCGAACAAGGGCGACGAACTCCACCACTTCGGGTGGAACGCCTGCTCGTCGTCGTGCCACATGGAGGGGTTGGAGCGCCGACACCTCGTCATTCCCGGCCAGCGGTCTTCCCGCATCCACATTGTTGACACAAAGGAGCGCCGTGACCCCGAACTGACGAAAGTCATCGAACCGGAGGAGGTGTACGACCACGACCTCTCCGCGCCCCACACCGTCCACTGCATCCCCGACGGTGAGATTCTGATTTCCATGTTGGGCGACGCCGACGGCGACCTGCCCGGCGGCTTCCTCGAACTGAACGACGACTTCGAGGTGCAGGGGCGGTGGGACCCGCCCGGCGAGATCGAGATGAACTACGACTACTGGTACCAGCCCCGCCAGAACGTGATGCTGTCGACGGAGTGGGCCGCTCCGAAGACGTACTACCCCGGCTTCGACCTGGAAGACGTCGAGGAGGGCAAGTACGGCCAGCGGCTCAATTTCTGGGACTGGGAGGACGGTGTCGTCGAGCAGACTATCGACCTCGGCGAGGACGGCCTGATTCCCCTGGAGGCCCGCTTCCTGCACACGCCCGAGAGCACGCACGGCTACGTCGGTGCGGCGCTGTCCTCGAACATCATCCATTTCCACGAATCGGATGGTGAATATCGCGCCGAACCGGTCATCGAGTTCGACGACCGCGAGCACGAGGGGTGGGACATGCCGGTGCCGGCACTGGTGACGGATATCCTCATCTCGATGGACGACCGCTACCTCTTCGGGTCGAACTGGCTCCACGGCGAGGTGTGGATGTACGATATCTCGGACCCATCGAACCCTCGAAAGGCCGATTCCATCTCCATCGGCGGCTACTTCGGCGACATCGAGCAGGTCCAGGGTCGCGATATCGTCGCCGGGCCGCAGATGCTCCAGCTCTCGCTCGACGGCGAGCGCCTCTACTGGACGACGTCGCTGTTTTCCTCGTGGGACAACCAGTTCTTCCCCGAGGAGGCCGAGAAGGGGTCAGTGATGCTCAAAGCCGACGTGGACCCGAGGCGGGGGACGATGTCGCTGGACCGTGACTTCCTCGTGGACTTCGGCGACCTGCCTGAAGGCCCTGCTCGCGCCCACGAGATTCGGTGGCCCGACGGGGACTGTACCAGCGACGTCTGGCAATGAGGACGGCGCGACTGGATGGCCGATGACAGAGGTTCTGCTGGACTGGCGGGACAGCGACCGGACGGAGACGGTTTCGGTACCGGACGGTGGGACGGTACTCGACGCCGCCGAGGCCGCGGATATCGGGCTTCCGTTCGGCTGTCGAACCGGCGCGTGCGGGACCTGTACCGCTCGTCTGCTGTCCGGCGACGTGGTCCATCACCGCCCACCGCGGGCGCTCAAAGAGCAGCATCTGGCGGACGGCTACGTCCTGCTCTGTATCGCCGAGCCGACGACCGACACGCATCTCGCCGTCGGCGCGACGGTGCAGGCCGAACTGGTCCCGAACCCCTGGAAGTGAGACTGCGGGCTGTAACTTCGTGACGGTATTCGCTACCCCCGAGGTAGCAATATTCTTCACGCGATTACAGCCGACAGTATGAGAGCGGCCGCTCACGCCCGGTGTTGGCCCGACAGCGCCTGCTGGAGTACCTGTCCCAGAAACCCGATAGCCGGGACGACGAACACTGTCGCGTGGACCCAGGCGTCGTAGGTGATCTCACTCGGCTTGGTCGCCAGAAAGAGGCCGTAGAGGACGAGCATCACGACCACCCACAGGGTAGTGATGACCAGAAACGGGACAGCGTCCCGGACTGGCTCGGTGACAGCTTCGCGCAGTGTGTCGGACATACTTCCACGATCAGGCGGAAACGGGAAAAGCGTGTCCGCTACGGCCCGAACGCCGTCACCAGTTCGATGCCGTCGGTTCCGTAGTCAGTCATCGCCGCCAGCCGCTCCGAAACTGTCTCGAGTGCGACCCGATTTGTGACGAGTTTCCCGGGACTGAGCGTCCCGTCGGCGACCAGACGGAGGAGTTCGTCGTACCGCGACGGCGGCATGCCGCGGGACCCACGCACGTCGATGTCCCAGCGCGTGATCCAGTCGGTCGGCAGCGCGACCTCGCCGCGCTCGGCGTCGGTCGTCAGTCCGACCTGAACGTGCGTGCCCCGGGGGCGGAGGCTCCGGACGCTGTTCCGGCAGGTCTCGGCCCGGCCCAGCGCGTCGACGGACACCTCCGCGCCGCCGTCGGTTTCGCTCTCGATAGCCGCCGGCACGTCCTCGTCGGCGATAGCGTCGACAACAGTGTTCGCACCCACATCGCGGGCCATCGCCAGCGGTTCGTCACGGATGTCGACCGCGATGACGCTCGCACCCAGCGCCGACGCGATCTGGACGGCTGCCAGCCCGAGGCCGCCACAGCCGTGGACTGCGACTCGGTCCCCGGCGGCGATATCGGCCCGATGGGCCAGCGCGTGGAAGGCCGTGACGTACCGACAGCCAAGCGCCGCCGCGGCGTCGAACCCGACGCTATCGGGCAGTTCCACGAGGTTATAATCGGCCCGCGGGACGGCCACCTGCTCGGCGAACGCGCCCGGGACCGACGGTTCGAATCCGAGCGCCCACCCGTCCGTACAGACGTTTCCGTGGCCGTTCCGGCAGTAGCCACAGGTCCCGTCGCCGAGGTTGAACGGCACGACGACGCGGTCGCCGGGCGATACCGTCGACACCTGGTCGCCGGTCGCGACGACGCGGCCCGCCGGTTCGTGGCCCAGCACCTGTCCCAGCGGCACGTCGTCATCGGCCCAGTCGCCGTGGCCCTGCCAGGCGTGCCAGTCGCTCCGGCAGACCCCACACGCCTCGACTTCGACGACGGCCCCGTCCGGGTCCGGCGTCGGTGGGTCCCGGTCCCGGACCGCAAGCGGCTCGCCGTACGCCTCAAGCACTGCCGCGCGCATGGGCCGGCTTCGCGGGCCCCGGATAAAATACCGGGGACGGCGACTCCGGGCGCCTGACCGGCCCGCCACCGGGAACCGAGTTTATGTAGCCCTGCGGCCAACTGTCCGACTATGACCCTCCTCCCAGTTGTTGTCGCCCTGTTCGTGTCGCCGGCCGCCGCCGCGCTGGTGTACGTCGACGCCACGCGGCGCGACCTGTCCAAGCGGTACTGCACTGTCGCCGCCTTCGCTGTCGGCCTCGCCAGTTTCGGCGGGTTTCTCGCCGCGGCCGTCTTCGGTAGTGGGCTCTTTTCGGCGTTCTACCGTCTCTTGGAGCGGCCAGTCATAGCCGTCACGCCGCTTGACCTCCTTCTCTCCTCGCTCCTCTTCGGCCTCACTGGCACTGCACTGGCGCTTCTGGGATACGGGGTCGCCAGCCGGTACGGGCCGCTCGCATCGCCGTAATCGCCGGCCATTGCCGGTCGCGCACCCCCAATTTCAAACCCACAACGCCCCCACTGCGTGGTATGGACGACACCGACTGGATCGGCGAGACGTTCACCAGCACGGTCGGCTGGGACCACCTCGAAACACTGGTCGACATCGGGAACCGGATGGCGGGCAGCGACGGCGAACGGGCGGCCGCAGAAGCGACCCGGGACGCGCTGGCGGAGTACGCGCGGAGCGCTCGGCTCTCCGAGTTCGGGATTCAGGGCTGGGAACGCGGTGACAGCGCTGTCCACGCCGACGGGTCGCCGGTCGCGACCCAGGCCCACGAGTGCATCGCCCTGCCGCGGTCGCCGGCTGGCGAGGCGACCGGTGAACTGGTCGATGTGGGTCACGGGCTTCCGGCGGATTTCGAGGACGCCGACTGCGAGGGCGAAATAGTGCTAGCCCGCTCCGACGTGCCCGACTGGTACGACCGGTACATCCACCGGCGGGAGAAGTATTATCATGCTGTCGAGGCCGGGGCGGCGGGGTTCATCTACCGCAACCACGTCGAGGGCGTGCTGCCGCCGACCGGGAGCGTCGGGACGGCGGACGCACCCATCGGCGAAATTCCGGCAATCGGTGTCGCCAGCGAGACGGGCGCGCGACTGTCGCGTCGCTACGGCGGCGACCATATCACTGTCAGTGTCGACTGCGAGACGCCCGACGCGACGAGCCAGAACGTCCACGCCGAACTGGGACCGGACACCGACGAGCGACTGCTGGTGACCAGCCACGTCGACGCCCACGACATCGCGGAGGGGGCGATGGACAACGGGGCCGGGACGGCGATGGTCGTCGAGGCCGCCCGCGCCCTGGCCGGCCGCGAGGACGAACTGGAGACCCGCGTGGAGTTCGTCGTCTTCGGTGCCGAGGAGGTCGGCCTCGTGGGGTCGAACCGCCTGGCCGACGAAACTGCTCACGACGACGTGACGGCCGTGCTCAACTTCGACGGCGTCGTCCAGGGCCGCACGCTGAAGTGTTACACCCACGGCTTCGACGCGTTGGCGACCGCCGCCGAAGACGTGGCCGACCGCTTCGACCACCCGATCTCGCTCACACCGGAGCAAGGCCCCCACAGCGACCACTGGCCGTTCGTGCGGCGGGGCGTCCCCGGCTATCACATGACCAGCGAAACCGGCGGCGAGGGGCGTGGCTGGGGCCACACTCACGCCGATACACTGGATAAATTGGAACCCCGGACGTTCCGCGAGCAGGCCGTCCTCCTGACCGAACTCGCCGTGACGCTGGCAGACGACTCAGTGCGGCCCGCCCACAAAGACCCCGCGGAGATAGCCGATGCGCTCGAAGCCCAGGACCTCGCCGAGGGGATGCGGATTACGGGCGACTGGCCCTTCGAGGATTGACGCGAAGCCGGAACCGTTCCCTCGACGTTCAACTCCCGCGACCTGTGACAAAGAATTACCAGATTTCTAGTATTTTCGCCCCCGCCCGTGTTCCGGTGTTCTGGTCACTGACGATAGATTATAATGATTTACTCAGTATAGAAGTAACATATTCCGTAGGTTATTTACCATATGGGGACATGGAAACCGATGGCAGGTCGACTGGTCTACGTACTGAAGCCGCACGTGAACGCCGTCACCGGTGTTCGCTGCCAAGCTCCCATGCTATATCGGTCTCGCGGAGTCCGAGACCGAGTCGACGTGAGTAAACCACACCTGCCGTCGTCAGTCAACACCAACACCAATACCTGACACAACGGCCGTCCACGTGCCAAGACGGCCGTCGTGTCCACTTTCGAACTAAACTCGTGAGGACCACCAGCCGGTCGCTGGACCTGTACAAAACGGTCGTAGTGGCGTCGCTGACTACGATTCGTAGGCCCGTTCCACGTCGGCCTTCGCAGTCGGAATGACCTGCTGTTCAGCGTGTCGCATCGACCGTAGCGCCTCGTCGGTGAACTCAACGTCGAGCGTGGGCAGGGCTCGTGCCAAACCACCCAGCACCTCACCGGGGTCGATGGTGAGTTCGAAGGCGAAGGCGTCCCGCTCTTCCCGCAACGGGACGGTGAACTCGAGGTGTTCCTGTACGATTTCCGTCGCCGTCTCCCGGTCGTAGGACTCGGTGACGGCCGTCCAGAAGTCGTCGCTGTCGGCGGCGACCAGCGGCGCGAGGTCGTCGCCGAACGAGCGCTGGCGGGCCAGTAGCCGCTCCCGAATCCGGTCCCTGCGGTCGCCGCGGACGGTGTCCCGGAGCCCGTTCCAGTAGATATCACGGGCCAGCACGTCGTCGGCGTAGGCGTCGAACGCCGCGTCAGTGGCGGCGTAATCCAACACCGGCTCTAACTGATCGAGTATCTGTTGCTGGTAGGACTGGAGTTTCGGCCGAATGACGTGGCGTTCCAGCGGGCGGCTGTTGTTCAGCAGTTTGCCCGCGACGCGGCCCCCGCTCCCGCTTGACCCGCGTAGCACGGCCGCCACGTCGAACGCCGCGTACGTCTCGTCGACGAACTCCGAAAGGTAGCGCTCGAACTCCCGTTCGACGGCACGTCGTGTCACACTCGACTCTGTGGACTGCAGTGACCTATCCCTTACGCCGATGACCGCCGGCGACAGTAGCCATGTAGCGCGACCGATCCACGCCACTGAACCGCTACGCGTCCAACACGGCTGTTATCATCGTGGACACCTAATGCCGCGTGTGCCCAGAAATCTGCCCAGCGACGTCCACGCGGTACTGACACAACTCACCGAAGCGGGGGAAGCAGCGGTCGACTCGGCTGAGTTCGATACGGTTCGACAGACAGTCGCGACGGCCGAGACGGTCAGTCGGAACAAACTCCCGGAGTGTGATTTACGGGCGCAGTTGCTGCACGGCTGCGAGCAAGTACACACCGCACTAGACAACGACTGTCCCGACGCAGCTGCCGAGTATCTCCGGGCGATGGAGCGGCGACTCGCGGCGGTCGACAACGACTGCTGATACCGATCATTGAACGGCCCTGTCATCTCCGTGGTATAGAGACACTGGCTGGCCAGCTCCCGTGAGAGTTAAGACACCGACCGATAATACCGTGATATGTCTCAGCGACTATCGAAGGCCGAGGATACGCTCGTCGACGCGGGCGAACGCGAACTCGTCGTCGGCGGCGACCGGCCGCTCCGGATCTCTGCGGGCCATCGACTGCTACACCACGACGGGAAATGTTCGCGCCCGCACGGACACAACTACGAGATCACCGTCCGCGTCACCGGCGAACTCACCGACGAAGGGTGGGTCGTCGACAAGGGCGAGATCACGGACGTGGTCGACGAGTGGGACCACCGCTTCCTGCTGGAGGCCGGCGACCCGCTGGTCGAGGCTTTCGACGCCAGCGGCGACGGCGACGCCGTGGTCGTCCTCGACCACCCGCCGACAGCCGAGGTCATGGCGACGATACTGGAGCAACGCCTCGCTGACCTCCTCCCGGAGACGGTATCGGATGTCGTCGTCACCGTTCGGGAGACCAGCGAACTCTGTATCCGCTGATGCCGGTCGCAAACGACGCGCCCGGGATCGATATCGAACGATCTGACGCCGACGCGGAGACCGGCGATCTCCCGATCAACGAACTGTTCCAGTCGCTCCAGGGCGAGGGCCGACTGGCCGGCGTCCCGAGCGTATTCGTCCGGACCAGCGGCTGTAATCTGCGGTGCTGGTTCTGTGACTCCTATCACACCTCCTGGGAGCCGACTCACGACTGGTTCACCATCGACGACGTGCTCGCGGCTGTCGAGGAGTACGACGCCGACCACGTCGTCCTCACCGGCGGCGAACCGCTCATTCACGATTCGAGCGCGGACCTGTTGGAGCGGCTGGCCGACCGGGGCTATCACACGACCGTCGAGACCAACGGGACCGTCGTCCCCGATGCCCCTATCGACCTCGCCAGCGTCAGCCCGAAACTGGCCTCCAGCACGCCGACGGCCGACCGCGACCCCGACGGCGACGGCGAGTGGGCGGACCGCCACGAGGAGCGCCGGCTCGACGTGCCGACGCTGGCCGAACTCGTCGAAACCTACGACACGCAACTGAAGTTCGTCGTCACGGGCCGCGAGGACATGGCCGAAATCGACCGCCTCGTCGAGCGACTCCGCGATTCCGCGTCCGCCCGCGTGCGCGACGACGATGTGTTACTGATGCCGGAAGGCCAGACGCGCGACCAGCTAGAAGCGACCCGCGAGACGGTCGCTGACCTCGCGCTGGAGTTCGGTTACCGGTACACGCCGCGGCTCCACGTCGACCTCTGGAACGACGCACCGGGAACCTGACCGCTTGAACGATAACAGATGACTGACGACACCCGCGCTGTCGTGCTCGCCTCCGGCGGCATGGACAGCGCCACGGCGGCCTACGAAGCACAGACCCACGGCTACGACCACCTGTATCTGCTACACACCAGCTACGGGCAAAACACCGAGGACCGGGAGTACGAGTGCGCCAGCGCGCTGGCTGACCACGTCGACGCGGCGGACTTCCTCCACGTCGAGACGGGGCATCTCACCCAGATCGGCGCGTCGTCGCTGACCGACGATTCGATGGACGTGACGGACGCCGACACCGACAGTGACGAGATTCCGACCTCGTACGTCCCGTTCCGCAACGCCAATCTGCTGTCGATGGCGGTCTCCTACGCCGAGGCCAACGACTGCGGGGCCGTCTTCATCGGCGCACACAGCGAGGACTTCTCGGGATACCCGGACTGCCGACCCGCTTTCTTCGACGCCTTCCAGGGCGTTATCGACGCCGGCACGAAACCCGACACCGACATCGACCTCGTCGCGCCCTTCGTCGAGTGGTCCAAGACCGACATCGCCGAGCGCGGCGTCGAACTCGGCGTCCCCTACGAGGACACCTGGAGTTGTTACCGGGACGACGAACCGGCCTGTGGGACGTGTGACGCCTGTGCCTTCCGGCTCGAAGCCTTCCAGCGCATCGGGGAACGGGACCCCATCGAGTACGCGGAACGACCGACGTACGCGGAGTGATCAGACTGCTGTCGGTCGGTTCTCGACTGAACTACTCGTCGGCTTCGTCCCGAACCAACCCTTCGAGGATGTACTCTGCTGAGGCTCGCGTCGTCGCCAGCGGCACGTCGTGGACGTCACAGATGCGCAGAAGTGCCGAGATGTCCGGCTCGTGTGGCTGTGCTGTCAGCGGGTCCCGGAGGAAGATGATGCCGTCCATCCGGCCCTCGGCGACCTCAGCGCCGATCTGCGTGTCGCCCCCCATCGGACCGCTCTCCTTGCGCTCGACGGTGAGGTCGGTCTCTGCCATGATTCGCTTGCTCGTCGTACCGGTCCCGACGAGGTCGAACTCCGACAGCGTGGATTCGTAGCTCTGAGCCAGGTCGATCATCTCGGGCTTCTCGTCGTCGTGGGCGATGAGTGCGACGCGGGTCATACCTGGGGCTCTCGGGCCATCGTCTTATGTCATTTGGACAGCGCAGCGCCGGGGTGATTCAACTGTCGACCGAGACCTCTCCGTCAGTGGTAATCGTCACATCGTGTCCTTCGACGGCGAACGTCAGCGACTCCGTCGTCCCGTCAGTGACAACCGCACGGAGTGACTCGCTGTCGACGTACGTATCCAGCGCGTCAATATCGTCCGCAGCCAGATCCGTCGCTTCGATAACTGCATCGGTAATAACGTCACTTGCGGGTTCGGGGCTCACCCAGCCGTCGGACCCCTCCGTGGCCCGGTTCCGCAGCAGATACACAGTCCCCTCGTTAGAGCTCATACTCCAGCGTACGCTCCCTTCTCTTATAACAGCGGATGAGCTATTTCACTGTCTGAAGCAACCGGTGTGCCGATGACGCATCAGATGCCTCTCCGCACACTGTCGCCCTGAACAACACAGAACGCAGTCATTCGGAATATTTTGCCCCCCGACCCGCTGGCTCCCAGAGTTCTGCGTTCTATCTCCTCGTAGCGTCCACCGACCGGGAGCCGTTCTTACTCGGTTACTCCGGCGGCGAGCCGACAAGCGGACGCTCAGGGGCCGCCAGCGTGTTCTGGACCAGTGTTCGCGTCCCGCGACGGAGTCGCTCCGAGGCGGCCTGACTGGAGATTCCGAGCTCCGCGGCGAGGTCCGAGAGGGACGATTCTCGCGGGACGGTGAAGTACCCACGGTTGAGCGCGAGCAACAGCACTTCTTGCTGTGGGTCCGTCACGCCGAACTGGGGAGAGGCTTCCGTGTCGTCGGTGATGGTTTGAATGTCGATGTTGATATCACTGGACACGAGCACATCACGGAACGACAGCACTGAACTCTTCTCGGGGAACCGGGCTCGAAACACCCAGTCGTCACCGGTCTGTGCGGCACCGAGCAGAAACCCGTCCGCGTTCAACAACGCCTGCCCGATCGTATCGACTGTCGTGTCAGTTGTGTGCAGTGTGTACCAGTGTCCATCTCCTTCAGCCGCTACGTGGGCGTAATCGGTAATACTCTCGTCCTGGGCCAGATTCGCTTCGATGGCGGGCCGCTCGACTGGGCCGATCCAGGCGACGGCACGGCAGTCGCCGCTCTCGCAGTGCAGTCGCTGTATTCGTATCGCGGCTTTACTCAGCGCCTCGGCTGTTCGCTGCAAGAGGGGGGCATCGATGTGAAATTCTACTATCATGTCTCACTGTCACGCAGCAACAATGATAAACCCCGGTCAGACAGTTGTCGTACCTGAAAACGGTGCTTGTGTAATTTCCGGGTACTGAAGGCTGACGGCAGTATGGACCGGGGTATAGTTGCTTCAAGCACCAATCGATAGCACTCAGGAAATCCACTTAAATTCCCAGCATGGCCTACCATGTCCGGGGTTGTGGGGCACCTTCCGGACCGCGGTTACGGATCAGAGATTCTCGCCCTGGTACGACCCTTCGTACGTCCCCTCGTGGGCGGCGTCGGCGAGAACGAGCTGTGCGATCCGCGCGCCCTGTTCGAGTTCTATGGGATGGTGGACCTCCAGTAGCCCCTCACCTCGCCCCTCGTAGCCGGCGTCCCAGACGGCCGTATCGAGCATGCAGGAGTTGCGAAGCAACGACGACCGCGGGAGGAGAAAGCCGATGTGTCCTTCCGGAATGACGACGCGGTCGGCGTACTCGACGATGTAGCCGCCGCGGTCGAGCCGATAGATCCCGTCGCTGGGTTCGAGTTCCCGTCGGTCGCCGACGGTCTTGCCTTCGCGCTCGATGCGTCCCGGTTCGACCTGCTCGTATACTGCACCGAGCGTGAGGTCGACGCCGTTCGGTTGTACTTGCGATTCACGCAGGTCGCCGAGCGCATCGGCGACGAACTGCCCGCTTTTGAACATACGGGGTTCTGTGCGAGTGTCGTGGAAAGACCTGCCGGTCTGGCCGACCGCCGTCCCGGTCGGTTGACTCGCTTCTGAGTGACGGACGGAGCGGGTTTTTATATGAAAAATACGACGGAATACGCGGGATTTATACCGCCGCGCCATCCATTGACGCACGTTATGGGACAGACGCTTACGGAAAAAATTCTCGACGACCATCTCGTCGAAGGGGAGCTGACACCCGGAGAAGAGATCGGGATCGAGATCGATCAGGTGCTGACACAGGACACGACCGGGACGCTCGTCTGGCTGCAGTTCGAGGCGCTGGGCCTCGAAGAGGTCCAGACGGAACTGGCCGCCCAGTACTGTGACCACCAGACCTATCAGTTCGACTTCAAGAACACCGACGACCACCGCTTCCTCCGCTCGGCCGCAGGCACGTTCGGGGCCCACTTCTCGCGCCCCGGCAACGGTATCTGCCACAACGTCCACAAGGAGAACTTCGCCGCACCCGGCAAGACGATGCTCGGGTCGGACTCCCACACGCCGACGCCCGGTGGCCTCGGCGAACTCGCAATCGGGTCCGGTGGGCTCGACGTCGCCGTCGCCATGGGTGGCGGCGCATACTACATCGAGATGCCGGAAGTCGTCAACGTCCGCCTCGAAGGCGAACTGCCCGAATGGGCCACCGCCAAGGACGTCATCTTGGAGCTGCTCCGCCGGCTGTCGGTCAAGGGCGGCGTCGGCAAGGTGCTCGAATACACCGGCCCCGGCGTCGAGACGCTGACCGTCCCCGAGCGGACCACCATCACCAACATGGGGACCGAACTCGGTGCCACGTCCTCGATCTTCCCGACGGACGACCAGACCAAGGACTACCTCGAGCGCCTCGGCCGCGAGGACGTCTTCGAGGACATCGGCCCCGACGAGGACGCCGAGTACGCCGACGAGATCGTCGTCGACCTCTCGGACCTCGAACCGCTCATCGCCGAGCCGTCCATGCCCGACAACGTCGTGCCCGTCTCCGAGGTCGAGGGCGTCGACGTCGAGCAGGTCATGATCGGCTCCTGTACGAACGGCGCCTACGAGGACATCCTCCCGGCCGCGAAGATGCTGGAAGGGCGCAACATCGACAAGAAGACCGAGATGATCGTCGCCCCCGGTTCCAAGCAGGCCTCCGAGATGCTGGCCCGCGAGGGCTGGACCGCGGAGATGATGGCCGCTGGCGTCAACTTCTCTGAGGCGACGTGTGGTGCCTGTATCGGCATCGGTCACGTCCCGGCCTCCGACTCCGTCTCCCTGCGGACGTTCAACCGCAACTTCGAGGGCCGCTCCGGCATCGAGGACGACAACGTCTACCTCTGCTCGCCGGAAGTCGCCACCGCGGCGGCCATCAAGGGCGAAATCGTCGACCCGCGGGACCTCGCCGACGAACTCGGCGACCTCGAGGCCCCCGGTCTGGAGATGCCTGACTCCTACATCGGCAACTCCGAATCGGACCTCATCGCGCCGGACAACGCCGTCGACGACGAACTCATCAAGGGCCCGAACATCGGCGACGTGCCGCTGAAGGACCCGCTCGAGACCGAAGTCGGTGGTGAAGCCCTCCTCAAGATGGAGGACAACATCACGACGGACCACATCATCCCGGCCACGCAGGACATCCTGATGTACCGGTCGAACGTCCCGAAGCTCTCCGAGTTCACGCTCTCGCGCGTCGACGACACGTTCGCGGAGCGCGCGCTCGAAGCCGACGGCGGCGTCCTCGTCGCCGGCGAGAACTACGGCCAGGGGTCCTCGCGTGAACACGCGGCCCTGTGCCCGATGTACCTGGGTATCGAGACCGTCCTCGCACAGAGCTTCGCCCGCATCCACAAGGCGAACCTGTTCAACTTCGGTATCGTCCCGCTCACCATCGACGAGGAGACCTACGAGAAGATCGAGGAAGGCGACGACATCGAGATCGTCGACGACGCTGCCGAAGCCGTCCGCTCCGGCCAGGAAGAGTTCACCATCCGCGTGAACGACGACTGGGAAGCGACCGGCCAGCTCGACGCCTCCGAGCGCGAACGCGAGATCCTCGCCGCCGGTGGCAAGCTCTCGCACACGAAGCAGCAGCACGACGAAGGCGGCGCTGCACCTGCAGACGACTAAAGCGAGGTTTCGGTGAAACCTCGTATTGGGAGCGGGACCGCAGGTCCCGCGAGCAGAGCGATTCCGAGCGTAGCGGGGAATCGTTTTCAGGTCGAACGGCGCGAAGCGCCGTGAGACAGTGCGGTCACCTTTCGACCGCGATTTTTTCGAGCAGTGAAACCAGTCTTACTCCCACGTTTCCCGCAGGTCGAACGGCGGTATCCGAAGTCCGCCCCAACAGTGCCATGCCGACGGTAGTTCTCTCTGTGGCCGATATTGCTTCACCCCGACGCGTACAGTCGGCTCTGAGACAACAGTACCCATGGTACGACTCGGCGACGTCGGAAAGATTTGGAAAGAGGGGTGGGGGTGGGGGTGGTGGCACCCAAAACGGGTGCGACTATAAGTAGACTCGTCAGGCTAAAGAACCTTCCGGCGTTCTCTCCCTGTCTCGGTCGTATCGATGCATGAATTATCAGTACCTATCGACAAGCAGTCAGAAACCGGGGTATCTTCGGTCGGCGATAACACATATGTAGGTCCGCACCGAAGGACGCACGTGACAACGGTCGCTCCTGACGGACCGGAGACGCCGGACACGCCATCGATTCGGCGCGCCGTCCGGGCGGACCTCATCGAGGTCCACCGCATCGAGCAGGCGTCGTTTCCACAGCCGTGGCCGTTTTCGGCGCTGGAGAGCTATCTCGATGAACCGGGGTTCCTCGTCGCCGAGACCGGCAACGACGATGATGAGCCGCCTGCTGTCGCGGGCTATGTCATCGCGGATACGATACCGAACCACGGCACGCCGCTCGGTCACATCAAGGACCTCGCGGTTCGGCCGGCGTACCGACGGCAGGGCGTTGCGAGCGCGCTGCTGCGGCGTGCGATGGAGGTCATCGGCGAGACGGGTGCCGGTTCAATAAAACTGGAGGTTCGAGCCGACAACGACGGGGCACGACGGCTCTACCGGCGCTTCGGGTTCGAACACCGGAAGACCATTCCGAACTACTACAGCAACGGCGAGGACGCGCTCGTGATGGTCCGCCTGCTGTAAGTGAGTGTTCTGTGTCTGGCTCTGGCAACGGGGGTGTAGCTGTTGGTGCCGTGTTCTTCGTTTGCTGCGAGTATCCACGAAGAGCCAGCAAGCCCGCGACACGCTCCAGTCCCGCAGCGAGTCCCCCGAGTTCAGCCCGCCGGGGCTTTCTGGCTGTTCAGAGACACCTCTCTCGAAACGATCACTTCACCGAGACCCCGACCGCATATACGGCTCCGTACCCACGGTTCGCACACCGATGGGATACGCCTGTCCAGTGTGTGACGACCCGCAAGCCGACGACGTGCATCTGGCGAACCACCTCGCGTTCACGGCGATGACCGGCGGCGACGACCACGAAGCGTGGCTCGATGAGCGCGTCCCCGACTGGGGCCAACTCGGGGAAGACGAACTGTCCACTGAAGTCGTCGAGTACGCCGACGAGACGGAGTTCCCGCAGGTGTTCGAGGACACCGTCGACCGAAGCGGCGACGGGCACAGTCACGACCACGAGCACGGACACGGCCACGATCTCCCGCAGGGTGCGGACCGCCACCGGGGGTCGAACGCGCTCAGCGACCACGACAGCGAGGTACTGGCCGAGGCGCGCGATCTGACCCGAGAGATGTTGCGCGATAGCGACGACGAAACCGATGCGGACGCTGCTGACACCGACACGTCGGAGTCCGACGCTGGCGAGTCCGGAGACGAAACCGAATAGTCCCGCCGGCGGCAAGGGGACGTATGGAAACTGCAGGGCAGTTCGCGCCGGCATCGGCAGCCGAGGCCCGCGAGCGCTACGAAGCGTTCGGGCCGACGGCGCAGGTCGTCGTCAAGGAAGTCGCGAAGGCGATGGGCCTCGACGCGGAGGCCTACGAAGAACGTGTCACCAGCGAGGTCGTCGAGACCGCCCGCGACGTGCTGTTCGCGGAATCGCTCGCTGTCCAGGTCGGTTCGATGACGGAGTTCGAGGAGTGGCGCGCGGACACCGATTGCGAGGTGACGCTGGTCGGCGCGGAGAACGTCGACAACGTGGTCTGGCACGCCGCACCCTTCGCAGAGCAGGCCGTCGCGGCGACATTTCAGGACAAGCGCCGGGCCGCGGTCGGCACGCTCCGACGCCAGGCCTTCGGTCGCATCTATCGCGAGGTCGTCTGATGCGCCCGGTCACACGGAACACCCTGCTCGGCATCATCGCCGTCGTCGTGCTGTTACTGGCGCTGGGTGCGCTGCCGGGCCTCCTCAAGAGCGGCGACCCCTACTATGTCGTCGCCACGCCGACCGACGGCGAGTACAGCGTCGACAACGGCACGGCGATCAACTGGAGCACCCAGTCCGAGCGACGCTTCCCGTACACGAGCGAGGCGCTGGCCGACGCCTCCCCGTCGGCGGCTGGGCAGTCTGAGCCGTACTGGCGCGGACCATTCGGATTCAAGGGCGCGTTCACCCACTCGCCGTTCGACGAGCGAGACGCGCTCAGCCAGCAGTACGACGGCGCGGTGGCCGACGAGGGCGTCGTCGTCAGGCACAACGGCACGTTTTACCACGTCGCGGTCCGACAGGACGTATGACCCGCGAACCGGCCCACGAGTGGCCCGTCGTCGAGAGCGAACGCGAGTACGAGACCGGCTGGTACACCGGCGGCTACGACCGGGTCCGCCAGCCAGACGGCTCCGAGAAGGACTACTACTGGGCGGACCTGCCCGCGGCGGCCGTCGTGGTTGCCACGACCGGCGACGAACTCGTCATGGTCGACCAGTACCGCCCGACCATCCGCGAGCAGTGTCTCGAACTCCCGGCCGGCATCGTTGAGGACGACGAGTCCTACACGACCGCCGGGGCGCGCGAACTCCGCGAGGAGACCGGCTTCGAGGCCGCCGGCGTCTCGCTCATCGAGGAGTTCTGGTGTTCGACCGGCGTGCTCCGGCACCGCCGCGGCATCGTCTTCGCCGAGGGGCTCGAACCAGTCGATCAGAAGCTCGACGACAACGAGTTCCTCTCGGTGACGACGGTCCCTATCGACGAAGCGTTGCAGGTCGCCCGGCGCGAACCGGCTAACGACGCCACAATCGAGGGTATCCTGCTAGCGCAGGCTGACGGCTTGCTGTAGCCGGTGAAGGTTTAGGTATCGCCCGCTAGCGGCTGGATATGGATGGCGAAATCGACGCCGACGAGCTGCGGTCGAAACTCGAAGACGGGACGGTCCGGGTAGTCGATATCCGCTCGCCCGGCGCGTTCGAGCGGGGCCACATCCCCGGGAGCGAGAACGTCCCGTTCCCGTCGCTCGTCGACGAAGTCGAACGGTTCGAGGGCGACGACGAAGTCGTGACGGTCTGCCCGCACGGAAAATCCAGTGTCCAGGCCGCCCGGCTCATCGCCTCCTACGAGGGATTCGACGGCGACGCCGTGAGCCTTGCACCCGGACTCGACGGCTGGGACGGGCCGCTGGAGCGCGGTGACGCTGGCGGGGAGACACCGACAAGTGACACTGCCGCTGCTGACGGCGATACCGATGAAGGCCCCGCTGCACCGTTTTAGCTGCTGTTCGGGAGTCGAGATGGTGGCTCAGTAAAAGTCCATCGTCACAAGGGGCTCAGCGGGGGTAACATTTCGTCATCGCCACCAATGATTAGTAGCCTACCGATGGTGAAAAACTCGTTCATTGAACGATTAAGTGGACTGAATTCACATTTTTTCGAGATCACCCTAACCTGTCCAAATATCTGGGTTTGTATCGTACCGATCTGTTACTGCATGTTCCAGATTCCTACCGACTAACAGTGCGTGATTGAGATCTACCGCACAGTAGTCAGCGTTCGTGATGACGATAGTACTCGAGAGGATCACGCTACTGAACATCTACACCTGAGAACTACTAGTGTATATTCAGTGAGTTGAACGGGTATTCCGAGCTAATCAAGTTGCCCTCGTTTTGTGACTTCTCGTTCTCTATCTCATGGGGTATATCGAAAGACTCGTGATGCGCTCAAGAATGGTCTGCCTACAATTTTCGTATCTGATGCGGGTTCACTTGCATCAGTTTGGTTGATTGACATCGACGACTTTGGACCAATAGTCTGCAGTGATAATGGCTTATTTGGAGATATATTTGCTTAATAAGAATGTGAATAAATATATTTAGGGAAATAAGAAGTCTTTTATCTACACTTGGCGTGATAGTTCTAATAATAAACCATAGAATGATCTGATATTTGAATATCCGGCGGCAAAAACTGACGAGATTAGGTTTAGTGACGATCATTTCTACTGATAGATCTCCGGCGTTCCGAGCAAACCTTGTTAAGCGCTTTGATTGTAATCCTGAAGAGGTCGTTCTTATTTACGGAAATCAGGAGGCGGACTATCTCACGTTCTTAGGGCAGTCTCAGGACGGAAATAGCAGCATTGGTGTCCCTCCGGCATATCAGTTTCTTGCAACTCAAGACCACGTCGCTGAGTCCGTTGAACACTGCGATCTCAGCTGATTTGAACCGACGAGCTTTCTGGGCGTCGTTACGGGTAGATCAATAATTGGGTTCAACTACGGGAGTTTCTCAAGCTCAATTTGGAAAGTAGTTTGTGGCTTGGGGTAGAAGCTACAATACCGCTCCAACAAACTTTTTATATCTTGGGAGTGAGCCACTATTGATGTTTGAGAATAGAGAAGCCCTTGCAGAGAGTCCCGAACATAGACTCGCTCTTGAGTGCTTGAGTGCTGGCATCACTGCTGCTCACCCGAAGTCAGTCATTGAGGGGACGGTCACACTGGATGGAGATATACTCAGAATCGATGGGACAGAATACAACATTGAGGACTACGACCGGGTTTTCGTTCTCGGAGGAGGAAACGCGGCTGGTCAAGTAGCGGCCACGCTCGAAGAAAATCTGGGAAATCGAATCGATGATGGTGTTGTGGTCACCGACGATCCAGCCCCGTTATCGACGGTAGATTGTATAGAGGGGAGTCATCCCATTCCTAGTGAAAATGCAGTAGATGGGACGAGACAAATATTGGAATTAGCAGCAACTGCAACCGAAGACGACCTCGTTTTAGCTATCGTCACTGGGGGTGGAAGCGCACTGTTACCAGCACCTGCAGGGTCGCTTGAACTTTCTGACCTGCAGGCAATAACTGAAAAATTACTACGGGCTGGCACTACGATAACGGAGATCAATACGGTACGAAAACATCTCTCTGAAATTAAAGGCGGACATCTTGCAGACGTCTCCTCACCAGCTGACGTTGCCGGCCTGATTTTTAGCGACGTAACTGGGAACGAGCTCAGCGCCGTCGCCAGTGGCCCGATCTCACCGGACAATACAACATATGACGACGCCCTAGCTGTGCTTGACCGGTATGATATCGAGAGTCCTGCGGCTGTTCGCGACCACTTGCTACGCGGGTGTAACGGTGGGATTCAGGAGACCCCCGACGAGAATAGCGACACGTTTGCGAATGTGAGTGCACATATCTTAGCAGATAATTTTACAGCGCTCTCAGCGGCAAGTGATGTCGCTCAAAAAGCTGGGTATAATCCGGTAATTCTTTCTTCACACATTCGCGGCGAGGCTAGCGAGGTGGCGAAAGTCCATGTCGGCATCGCAGAGGAAATCGTCGCTACTGGAAACCCAGTCAATCCACCTGCTGTGCTGATTTCCGGTGGCGAAACGACTGTCACTGTTGAAGGAGATGGCAACGGCGGCCCGAATCAAGAGTTTGCGTTAAGTGCGGCACTTGAACTTGATCTTCCCGCAACCGTTGTCGGGTGTGTTGATACAGATGGAATTGACGGTAATGTAGATGCTGCTGGTGCACTTATTGATCTCGACACGATTGACGACAGAGTTTCTGCTCAACGCGCGTTACACAACAACGATGTTTACTCTACCCTCGATACCACTCAGGCACTCCTTCGGACAGGTCCGACTGGAACCAATGTAAACGATCTTCGGATAATCGTCGTTGGCAATCAACAGGAAAAACGGTGAAGCTGACTGTTTGGGGTAATCTGTAGCAATACTTTTGAACGGTGACGCTGGGATCCAGTGACATGGCCGTCATGTTTCATCAATCATTGACGGTCACAAAATTATATAGTGGCATTGCGGAATCCACTAAGCACGGCCTCAGAAGAACTGTCACTGTGAAACGGTCTCAGTCCTGCACTGTTATAAAGTACTGAATAATAGAACAGGTACAATCTCTGCAGATAGTGAACAAACAAAATTATTTTTAATGACTGACTATGAGTACACATATACTGAAACCAATATAATTGGACATATTAGTACTCGCTGCAGCAATTACCGTTATTTTGTATCACAGAGAAATTCTAATGTGACAAGATATAGCAAACCACATCCCACGATGCGAAACTTTATAAATACACCAAAATAAAAGAGAACTATGAGTGAAGGAATACCAATGAACTCCACAAAGAAACTCTTCAGAATCGTTGAAGAGTTACGAGAGAGGAACGGTGCAAGAGTATCTGAATTGGCAACCTCACTTGACTTACCAAAAAGTACGATTCATCGGCACCTCAAGACGCTTGAAAAACTGGAATACGTAATGAAGGCTGGCGATATTTACCATGTTGGCTCTCAGTTCCTTTACGTTGGGACCGCTGTACACAATCGTGAGAATGCGTACGCCCATATTGAGCCCCGAATCAAAGAACTCGCCTCCGAGACGGAAGAACGTGTGCAGTTTATGATTGAGGAGCATGGGTATATGGTCTATGTCCATCGGGAAACCGGAGCTCACGCGGTTCAAACCAACACACAGCTTGGAAAACAAATGCCGATTCATGCTACTTCGGGGGGCAAAGCGATTCTTGCTGAGATGACGGATGAGGAAGTGTCAGATATTATTGAGCGACGTGGGCTGGCAAAAATCACGGAAAATACCATAACCGATGAGGGGGAATTCTTTGATGAACTTCAGGAAATACGAGAGAATGGTGTCAGCTACAACGATCAGGAGTACATTGACGGGCTGCGATCTGTATCTGTTCCGGTAGTTAAGCCGAGTGGTCGCCCTCTGGGAGCAATTGGGATTTCTGGTCCTCTGAATCGATTCAAGGATGATATTTATCGACAAGAACTACCGGACAAACTTTTAGGAGTTGTAAACGAAGTCGAACTGAATATGAAATACTCCTGAGTCGAATATCGAGAACGATTTGTTCTGGCCTGAATTACCATGTATGACGATTATCCCCTCTAAGAATAACAGTAGTGCGCCTGTTATACTAAATTAACGTCGACATCGTCGCCCTTATCCCACTATGTGGTACTTTATGTGATACCAGATTTAGATGATGCAATGACAACGTAGCACACTCTTAGAAGTGGGCTGTTGGTGAGTTCGATGATGGTTTGGTTGAATTCTTTGATACCTTTTCGACTCTGCTGGCGTAAGACTATGCGAGAAGTTGGAGAAAATGGTAGATATGACGTGTGTCTGCCTTTTCAGCGCCTCTATACCAAGATCAGCGCGCCAGCGGCGCATAGATCTCACTGGCTTTCATGTGGGTATCTCCATTGATAGATTCTCACTCACCGCGAGTAATTGTCTCTCGCTAGTAAATCTCATCACCTTTGCGAGGTCGTGCGGTCTCAATACTAACAGAGGTACGACTGTTATGTTCGGCACCAGACGTGTACGATTATGCTGTCTGGCGTGATGGAGATTTAGACTGCGACCGTTCCATGATGTGGACTTTTATATATGGGTGTCGACTTGAGTCAATCTATGTTACCTTGTCTTAGCTAGGCGCTTTGCCAGGGTCACTCGGATTTACACTGCGTAGCCGCTGTTATTGTGAGGCATCCATGCTACCTACACGGTTTCACCAACTCTCCTCACGGAGCTTTTGAGAGTGCGCTCTTTGAGCCTTACACGTACATGATTGTGCGAGGAAAGGGAAGTCCCGAAAGACAGCCTGTCACCAGCAGTATGCAACTATCAGTTCGATCTGCTGGAAGTCGTCGCGACCGACTGGATCAATATCAAATAGTTGCTTCCTAGATTACGCCCAGCGAATGGCGTTCGACTACGTTGGGTCGTGAAAACAGTTCAGATAAGAAAACTCGACGTACCGTACTACTCTGACCCGCCAGCCGTCCAGGAGTCATCCCAGACTTCTTTGTCTTTGTAGAACTCCGCAAACCCTTGGTGAACCGGATGCTCTGAGATAATTGCGGAGGTCATATTCTCTGCATCTGAGTGGTCCGCGTACGTCTGGTCAGCATCTTGAATTGTGTCTGTGTGTTCGTGACTGACACGAGCTAGTTCGCGGGCTGCTTCAGCCGGAACGTCTGGTGAAATCAGACACTGCAGGTCGAGGTTCCAGCTCACAATCGAATCGGTGACTTGCGTCACTTCTTGATTCCACCCGTAGGGTTCGATCTCCGCGTAGCGCGCACCGGGAACATCTTTGATCGCCTGAGCGAAGTTGTCTCCCACTTCTGCGAGATAGACATCGTTTCTTGCATCTATTTGTTTAGCCCAGCCAGTTAGCTCAACGCCGTTTGATCCGTAGACGGCCGCAGCATCGACGCGGCCCTCTTCGATTGCCCCGGGAATGTCGCTCGTGTTGACGTTAATGATATCAACGTCTTCCCACATTCCGGCAGTACGCATCACCTCTTCAGTAAGGAGTCGCGTTCCGAAGCCGGGTTGGATGGGGTATACCGTCTTTCCAGAGAAGTCGTCAGTGGACTCAATTCCCGAGCCTTCTCGTGCAACCCAGAAAATATCGAGTCCATTGAACCGGAACGACTGGTGTCCGATATTTTCGACGGGCTGCTCGTTAAATCGGTCATTCCCCGCTATCGCTTTACTGATCGTGTTGTTGTCTGTCGCTATCGCAGGGAGGCTCCCTTGGTCGTATTGGTACATGTTCGCAACGTTCCCCTGCGTCTGCTGCACAGTCATGCTCAGCGTGTCACTGTGCTGATTGAGAGCCCGTGCGAGTGCCTGCATGGAATTGAATGCGGTGCTCCCTTGAGAAGAGCCCCCCATCTGGAGTTCGAATGACTCCTCGCTGGAACCGTCGGTTGAACTACTGGAGCCATCACTGGAACCGTCACCGGAACTACCATCAGAACCACCGCTTGAGCCATCACTTGAACCACCATTACCCAGACAACCGGTAATGGCGATGGTACCGATGCCTGCTGTTCCTTTGAGTACATTACGCCTGGTCCGCCTACTGCTGTCGCCGTTGGACATGCGGTAATGCCGTACATACACTTGACTAATAAATTTTTCTGTTGTTAATGGATTTTGATGTGTGTATTACCGTTTTGACACGGCCCCCTTCCCAATGTTTTATATAATGGTATCTCATTATCGGTAGCTATGTCGTATGACATAGCGGTAATTCCAGGTGACGGTATCGGGAACGAAGTCGTGGATGCCACAGAATCACTGATGGTTGATTTCGCGGCCGACCATGGAGTCGATATTCAGACGACGGAGTTCGATTGGGGAAGCGAACGCTATCTCGAAGAGGGTGCACTCATGCCTGAGGATGGGCTCGACACGCTGGAGGACTTCGACTCGATTCTGCTCGGTGCTGTTGGCCATCCTGAGGTACCAGACCACGTTACGCTGCGCAACCTTCGCCTGCCGATTACGAAAGGATTCAATCAGCATATCTGCAAGCGACCGTCCTACCTCTTCGAGGGCGTCGAAAGCCCGCTTCGAGGATACTCCGGAGGAGACATTGATCTAGTCGTCTATCGCCAGAACACAGAAGGCGAGTACGCCGACGTCGGTGGACGCGAACATCAAGGATTCCAGAACGAAGTCGCAGTACAGTCCGCGGTCTACACCCGCGAAGGAACAGAAGCAATCGTTCGAGCCGCTTTCGAGGCTGCGACTGAGCGACGCGGGAAACTCACGAACATCACAAAATCGAACGCCCAGGCGTACGGTATGGTCTTCTGGGACGAAGTCGTGGAAGAAATCAGTGAAGAGTACCCGGACGTAACGGTAGAACGCTTGCTCGTCGACGCGGGCAGCATGGACTTCGTTCGGCGTCCCGACGAGTTCGATGTCGTCGTCGCATCGAACCTCTTCGGTGATATCCTCACCGACATCGGTGGGATCATTTCCGGCAGTCTTGGAATCGCTCCGTCGACGAACATCAACCCCAGCGGCGAGTATCCGTCGATGTTCGAGCCAGTCCACGGGAGCGCGTTCGACATCATGGGGGAAGGCATCGCAAACCCGGTCGGCATGTTGTTATCTATGTCGCTGATGTTCGAACACCTAGAGGAAGACGACATCGCAGAGACTCTCTGGAACGGTGTCGCCAATCAACTGGCAGACCCTGATGCCCCGCGAACTCCAGACATCGGCGGGAGCGCGACGACGCTGGACGTTGCAGGGGACCTGGAAAACCGCCTCCTCTGATATCGATGTACCGAGTACTACTCGCTATTGATGGAGCGGAGGACCGAACAAAACGGGCGGTTTCGGCAGTCACAGACCTGCCAGAAGCCGATACAGAGGTGAACGTGACTATCCTGAACGTCTTCGAGGAGTTCGACGCGGTCGACGACAGCGGTGGCCGCGTAAACTCATCCGACCTGTTCGAGAACTACGACCCGCCCTCGAGCGTCGAGTTGGCTCAGGACCTTCTAGACCAACACAACATCGAGTGGACGTTCAAAAAAGAACACGGTGACCCGGCAGAGATTATCCTGAATACCGCAACGAATGTCGACGCTGACGCAATCGTCATGGCACCGGGGAGCAGGTCACCGGTAGGAAAAGTTCTGTTCGGAAGCGTTACCCAAGGCGTTCTGCTTGATGCCAATCAACCGGTCATTGTAGCATAGGCTGTTCTCTGTCTATCGTAACTTAGCAGTCTTTTGACAACTAGGTCTCCCCCGACGAGGCCCTGCCCCCTCCCGATTTTTCGGTTTCTTACTTGCCCTCTTGATTTCTATCGATGATGCCTGATACATTGGACCCCTTGAGAACCGTATCGTTTGATGGACAGTACCACAACTATTATGTACTTTCAAAGTAACTCTCAAATCGAATCATGGCAACATCAAGTACCTCGCCGTTAGAGTCAATTAATTTAAAAGAAAGGATAGGGAGTACGTTAACCCTCTTTGCGTTAGCTCTCTGGGCATTGGTCATTACTTACGCCTATTTCCTTCCAATGCCGAGAGCTCAGTACGGGGTCTTGTTTATTGCTGGGGCAATTGGTGTGTATATCCTAGATGAGCTAGAAGATGTCGTTGCAGAGGGAGAGTACCTCGATGCAGCACTGCTAGTTATTTCATTTGTGGTAACGGCCGTCGTCACAGCCTACGTAAACCTCAACTTTAGAGCACTGAACATCGATCGAGTCGGATACGCCTTCACACATGAGTATGTGATGGCCGGTGCCTTCGTTGCAGTCGTAATTTATCTCTCGTGGAGATCATTCGGGATCACATTCCTTACTATTCTTATTGGGGCGTTACTGTACGGCTATTTCGGTGATCTGCTCCCCGGTCTACTGGGCCACAGTGGACTGAGTACCACTCGCCTCCTGCTCCTCCTAGTGCTCGATATAACCGGATTTTACGGATTCCTGACCCAACTGGTTGCGGCGTGGATCGCTCTCTTCTTGCTCTATGCGGGGTTACTAGAGGGGTATGGGGCGTTCGACCTGATTTTCCGGGGAGCGGTTCGAACGTCTAAGTACATCGACTCGGGTGTTGCTCAAACGGCTGTCGTTGCGAGTGCCGTCATCGGGTCGATTAACGGCTCACAAACAGCAAACGCCGGCATGACGGGTTCGTTCACTATCCCTATGATGAAAGAGAACGGTATCAAGCCCTCGACGGCGGGTGGTATCGAGGCCGTTGCATCCACCACCGGACAGGTGCTTCCCCCTGTTATGGGTGCTGGTGCATTTATTATGGCGTCACTCCTCGGAATAAGTTATATTACTGTCATCACTGCTGGGCTGATCCCTGCAATTATAATGATGGTCTGTATCGTCATCGCAGTCCATTACATCGCGAGCTCTCAACTGGACGCAATCAATGTCGACGTAGTGCTGGACGAATTGGAGGACCGCTCCCGGCGAGATACGCTCGTCGACACGGCCAAGTTCATTGTCCCGTTCTTAGTCTTGGTGTACACGCTCGGAATTATCCAGCTGACAGTAATGACGTCGGCTCTTTACACCGTTATCACGATGCTGATAACGGGTACCACCTTCCCTGTTGCACAGGCTGCATTCGAATCCCGCTCGGTTACTGATACGGCCAAAGAGACGTTCGCGGAAACAGTGGCTGGCTTCCGCCGTGGGGCCATCATCACGGCACCAATTGCGATCATCCTTGCCGCGATCAACGGTGTTGTCGATATTCTAATGACTACTGGCGTCCCCGGAATACTCACTCTGTCCATGATGGAGGTCTCCGGTGGTATCATGCTCGTCGCAGTGATAATTTCGATGGTGATTTGCATCCTGCTCGGTCTCGGAATGCCGACGACCGCAGCGTACACCGTCGTAGCACTCCTCGTCGCGCCGACGCTGGTGAGTCGCTTCGCCGTGCCTGAACTGGGCGCGCACTTCTTCGTGTTCTACGGAGCGATCCTTTCTGGCCTCACGCCACCGATTGCGACGTGCGCAGCTGTCGCTGCTGGCATTGCAAATGCAGACTTCGTTGACACCTGTTATGAAGCGATCAAAATTGCTGCTCCGCTGTTCGTATTGCCGTTCTCGTTCGTGTACCACCCTGTGATCGTCTCCGGATCTCTCGGTCCGGCAGCACTGTTGACTGGTTCGCTCATCCTGCTTGGCGGGATCAGCATCATCCACGGTATCAACTACCGATTCGAGTCTAGTAGGGGGAAACAGTTCGTTATCGGGTCAGTGTTCTTTATCGTTGGCGTCGCTACGATGGCCTATCCCAGTACATCTGTGCAGTATGCTGGTGCAGGCATCATCATCGCCCTGTTCGTCGCCCAGCAGCTCCTGACCGGCGGCCTTTCGCTCGATGAATCGGTGAAAAGTCAGGCGAAATAAGCGGGTCAGATCCTGTCTTTCGCGTTGATCTACGTCCACCATTGGAGGCGGAGTGTAGTTTCGATTGACGCCGCTCGTTTCCAAACAAGGGAACCATAGAAGTTATTTTCTAGCACCCTCAGTATTCAATAGCAATGGAGTACACTCGCGAATCTGACCGTGTCGTCGTCCGTCTCGACCCTCAAGACGAAGTAATCGAATCGCTTCGATCACTTCGCAACGAGCTCCAGATAGACGGTGGCTTCATGTTCGGAATCGGCGCGGTTGATCGTGCAACACTCGGCCACTACGATGTCGATGAGCAATCGTATTCGGAGGAGACGTTCACTGGGCAGTTCGAGGTCACCAGCTTCAGCGGCAACATCGGCCCCGACAAGATTCACGCACACATCGAACTGGGTACGGAGTCATACGATACCCTTGGTGGCCACTGTTCGGAGGCACGCGTTTCTGGTACGTTCGAGATCGTCGTATTTACCGGTGAAACCTCTCTCACTCACGAACTCGATACACGGACTGGACTGGACGTTTTCGCCTTCGACAATTGAATAATTGTTCGCCCCTTTCTTGTCGTCTGTCGAGTGCAAGAGAAACGATCAATGATTCAAGTTTCCACAGCGAAAAGTAGGTGAGTTTCGTTCCACAACACTACAACGGCGTGGGTATCGCGGTTCGCGAGAGCACGACCCCTTTCGACATGAGTGGTAAGCCCGTCATCCTACGGGGCCAATAATTGGCGACGCGTCGCAAGTCACGCACTGATCTCGTCAAGCAACCCCTGTCGGTTAGTCTCCACCGCTGTCATCATCAACACATCGCTTACATGGCTGATAGTGACCTTTGATTGCCGCAAGTGGTTTTTCAACTGAGTAGTTCATGACATCGATCGCACGACAGTCCTCGCTTTGATGATACGTCCGATTATAATTTGATCCCGATACTAGTACCGTTTCCTGTTGCTTTTGCGACTGTGAGCTAGCACTTTGATCGTCCGACATCACCATTTTATATATTCGCCTTGCAATCAAATGTATCGGTTTCTGGGCCTACAATGGACAGCTTGGATACAGTGGATTCTTGTCCCCTTCGCTTAGAACAGTAAATCATGGTTGGCTACCACCCTTACAAAGTGATAGAGCGATCAGGTGATTTTGATGCGTAGCGCCAAGATCGTCTGCACGCTCGGGCCCGCGTCGGACTCGGTCGAGGACATCGCGTCGCTGGCCAAGGCGGGAATGTCCGTGGCGCGACTCAACGCCAGCCACGGCTCGCCCGAGCACCGCCGCGAGATGATCGATCGCATCCGCGAGGTCGACGCAGCCGTCGACGAACCGGTCGCGGCGATGCTCGACATGCCCGGGCCCGAAGTACGGACGGCCGACATCGACGAGCCGATTCACCTCGAAGAGGGCTCGACGATCCGGTACGTCGTCGGCGACCAGGCCACCCCGGAGGAAGTCGGCCTCTCCCAGTCAATCGAGGCCGTCGAACCCGGTGACCGCGTGTTGCTCGACGACGGCCGCATCGAGACGACCGTCGAGCGCGTCGACAGCGAGACGGTGTACGCGACCGTCGAGAACGGCGGCGAACTCGCCGCCCGCAAGGGCGTCAACGTCCCCGGCGTGGAACTCGACCTCCCGACCATCACGGCAAAGGACCGCAAGGAGATCGCGGTCGCCGCCGAGAAGGAACCGGACTTCGTAGCCGCCTCCTTCGTCCGCACGGGCGAGGACATCTATAAGATCAATCAGGCGCTCGAAGAGCACGGCGTCGACATCCCGATCATCGCGAAGATAGAGCGCGCCGGGGCCGTTGAGAACTTGGCGTCGATCATCGACGAGGCGTACGGCGTGATGGTCGCCCGCGGCGACCTCGGCGTCGAGTGCCCGCTCGAAGACGTGCCCATCATTCAGAAGCGCATCATCCGCCGGTGCCACGAGGCGGGCGTCCCCGTCATTACCGCGACAGAGATGCTGGACTCGATGGTCCACTCCCGACGGCCGACTCGCGCGGAGGCCTCCGACGTGGCCAACGCCGTCCTCGACGGGACGGACGCGGTCATGCTCTCGGGCGAGACGGCCATCGGCGACCACCCGCCCCGCGTCGTCGAGACGATGGACCGGATCATCCGCGACGTGGAGTCGAGCGAGGAGTACGCCGAGTCCCGCGAGCAGCGCGTCCCCAACGCCGGCGACACGCGCACGGACGCGCTCGCACGCTCAGGGCGGTTCCTCGCACGGGACATCGGCGCGTCGGCCATCGTCGCCGCGTCCGAATCCGGTTACATCGCGCTGAAATCGGCGAAGTACCGGCCGTCGATTCCCATCGTCGCGTCGACGCCCAGCGAGCGGGTCCGGCGACGGCTCGCGCTCTCCTGGGGTACCACCCCGGTGACGACGAGCTACACAACCGAAGGAGCCGATGCGGTCATCCAGACGGCGGTCCAGGCGGCCCTCGACACGGAAGCGGCTGATAGCGGCGACACGGTGATCGTCCTCTCGGGGATAATGACGGAACTGGATGGAATGAACACAGCGAACATGCTGAACGTCCACGTCGCCGCGAAGACAATCGCCAGCGGGCGCTCGATTGTCGACGGGCTGGTGACGGGACCGATCCACCGGCTGTCGGCGAGCGCCGATCAGGAGGCGGGCGACCTCTCGACGGTCCCCGATGGAGCGATACTTGCGGTACCGGAAGGGTTCGACGGCGAGTTCGTCGGCGACACCAGCCGCATCGGGGGCATCATCGACGCCCACGAGGGCGTCACGAGCTACGCGGCCATCGTCGCCCGGGAACTGTCGATTCCGATGATCTCGACCGTGGCGCTGCCCGACGGAACGTCCACCGGGTCGACCGTGACGCTGGACGCCGAACGGGGCGTCGTCTACGAGGAGGCCGTCGGCCGCGAGGACAACTCGGCCGCCAATCGGGAGCGCTAGACGCGGGAGAATCTGTGTAGTTATGCACTACAGACGAATCACAGGGACTTTGACCAATTGATATCGATATCTAATTGAATATCGCTATCTCAGAGCTCATTCGCGATTCGAAGTTTCGTCATCATGGAATTTTAGCTCTAATTAGGCCGGTATAAAAGCAAATTCAGCCCGAAATGGGAAAATTAACTCTATACAATGGTTGTATAGCTCTTGAATAGGACAGAATATACTCGAATAGATCATTATATAGAAATTTTCCGGGTATTTGGGGTCGTTAGTACAACCCCTTCTTTGTGTGTTTGGAGAAAATCTGCAATTTCATCCCTTCCCTCCAATAATGAACAAGAAATATCGTATCAAGTAGTTTCATTTCCTTCTATGTCCGCTAACTCACTGAGAGTGTCTTGTTGACGTCCGGAGAGTGCTTCTATTGTGTGGTTGTGTACCCGAAACGATTTGCTCAAGTCCGCAGGCCTCCCGTTCGGGAAGTGTTCCGAATTTCTCACGCCAACTAATAGTCGTTTCATCTAGAAGGCGGTCAACGAGACCGGAGAAGCTTTCATTTTCTCGCTTTCGAGCTTTCAGCCGCTCATATGCATCTTCCCGAATGCTGATTGTGTTTGTTCGGCCGTGGTGAATCGCCAGACGTAGCTTGATTTCATGGTTTCAGAGACTGCTTGATGTTGTGAACCACACACATCAGGACGAGTTCACGAAATTCACCGTACCAGGTTCGCGCACGCACGGCGT
>Ga0207720_100054_pt1 | contig 119355 bp, 117 predicted proteins | sample A23P2SouthBayCA_2_FD_187751 | JGI IMG/M metagenome (GOLD analysis project Ga0207720, IMG submission 187751) | Aerobic enrichment media microbial communities from Eden Landing Ponds, California, USA - A23 E3 (2) (SPAdes) | ecosystem: Environmental > Aquatic > Marine > Unclassified | place...
CGACCGATTCCGACCCAAACACATCTAGCGGAATCATTCGTGTCGGGCACCGCTGACGCGGTGCCCTTGTCCTCTTCGACTCCGCAGCCACCGCTCTGCAGTATCAACAATCTCCTACGCAAGAGCGAGACTACTATTTGATTAGCGTAACGACAGCCGATGTAGTCGTCAATATTGTTGATATTCGCGGCACGGTGGGCACTGCTCGTCAGCTGGAACTTCTACGTGATCTACGTCCTCCTCACAAACAGGCTACCAGAGGTGCCGGTGCTGTTCTAAAAAACGAAGCCTGAAGCTCAGTTATGCGTCGGGACCGGTATCCTGAGAGAGCGTTGCAGAGTTGTCACCCTCTGCAGTTTCGTAGATTACACGCAGATCGTATTCAGAGTCAAGTGTGCCTCCGCCTTGGCTTGAAACTTGTACTTGATTCCCAGCAGTGACCTCTGATGAACTAACACCCAACGTGGACCAGTCCTTATTGATACTGGCACCACCACTGTTCACTGTTCCTCTAACGTATAACTCGCTAGCCTGGATTGTATCTCCACCATCGTGAGTGATTGTCACAGTATCCGGATCATCAAACTCCCACGAGAAACTCGCCTGGGGCGTTGCCTGCTGTGCTTGGTCGCCAAGCCCGAGCACGAAGGATGCGATTACCGCGGCCAAAATTACAGTTATTGCGACCATCAGAATGACCCCAATCACTGGTGAGACTGCATCATCTTCAGTAAGTAATTCTTTCAGCTTTGTCAGTTGCATACAGACCATGCATTGATACTACTTGTAATAAATGGGCCACACGGTTTTACTGTACTTACCAGTTTCAAGCCTGCCTTGTAGCCTCCAATGCGGCCTTGAAACCGCCTATCAGAAACTGCATGGATATCAGGGGCTGTATCCAGCAGCCGGAGGGGTCATGCTCCTATTACCCTGTCAGGACAGGGCACTATTCTGCTCCCAGTCCCTTACTGAGATTTACAAATTGGGTGTACATGAGAATTGCGCCTACGATGTCTGACAGAGAATAATACTTTTCAGAGATTATTATATCTACATTTCGGCTACTTGAAAACAGATCACTGGTAAGATCTGCTGTCGACTTTGAATAAATGGGTACAACAACCTGACTTTTACCGAATCTCCCGAGACCAGAGGCCATGGCCGCACTCGCGGCCAGCCAAGCCATGTTCGGAAAAATAGACATTGAAGACGCCCTAGCCGGTGTGATTTTCACCGCTAGCGCGTTCGTCACCAACGGTATCGCCTCAATCAGTCTGCTCGGCTACGACCTCGCTGCGTCTGTGTTCACCGTCCAGGGCACGAGCATCGACCTCGCGTTTCTGCTCTCGCTCGCTGCTCTGGCGATGGCATACGCGACCAACCGCGTCAACGAGAGTCGGAACAAGAACTACCAGCTCGACACCGATATCGTGGATATCGCCAAGGGGTCGGCCACTGTCGAAACCTACCTCGCGCTCGGGACGCTCGTCATCGTCCTATTCACCGGGCTGAACATCCTCGGCGCACAGGATGTCGTGGTTGGTTCGGCCGCTATCGGCCTTGTCGTCGTTGCCGTTGAGGCCGCCGGCTACTACGTTATCAGCTACCTAGGGTGACTCCGATGGACCGCATACTCAGCTATGGGCTTATGGGCGTCATCGGCGTCTCTGCGTCCACAATTTCCGCGGCTGTCATCGGCTCCCCGCTCCCCGTCGTGAGTCCTGCCGTCGTCGCCGGCGGCGTGATCGCCGCGCACCACGCACAGCAGAAGGACACCGCCGGCGCTGACGACCGGGAGGTTCGCGCCAGCGTCGAGCAGGTCGAAACTGACGGAGGACACGAGCAATGACCCGCGCTCGTTCGGTCCTGCTTGCCGGGCTCATCGTCTGTTCCGCCGTCATCGGGGCCGCTGGTCCCGCGTTGGCACAGTCGACAGAGACAGCTACAGACTCCGGGCCAGTGACGAAAACCTTCGAAACAGGCCCCCACAAGGTCAAGATTGACCTGTTTGACGTATCGTCAGAGACGACTATCACTGTGATTACGGACGAATCGCCTGCTGGCAACAACACGGCGATTCTGAAAAAGACCGTCAGCGGCTCTCACAACAGCGCACACTTCCGAAACGCAGGTGCCTATGAGTCCTTCACGGTCAAGGTTGAGGGAGCTGATGGACCGGTCTCCATGTCGAAGGGCGGTGTCACGAACGCCTGGAAACCGGGCGACGACGGCAAATTCCTCGGAGATACGGGCGGAGACCCTGGATTCACCTACGATCTGAGCGAGCAAATCGGGGAGTCGGTGATGCCTCAGGTTGTGCAACTGGACCGGACCGGGCTACCAGACTCTACAACCGTCAACACGACCGGTACAGACGCTCAGCAGACGAAACTTGACATCTATCAGTCCGCTCAGAACAGCAAAGCACAGACGGAGGCGTATCACACGACACTGGATAACTATCTGTCGGATACAAAGACGCAGGCCCGGATTATCGGCAAGAATGCTTATATCAAGGCCCTGAACAACGGCAGTAGCAAGTCGGCGGCCAAAACTAAGGCCAAATCCGCTGTGTCTGACTACTATTCGGTCAAAAAGGCCAATCTATTGGAACAGTGGGACGCCAGCCTATCGAATGCTGAGTACCTCGAATCCGTGAGTGATTCGGAAAGCGGAGTGTCCGAAGGATTCCACACTGTCGCACTCACTAACAAGGGAGGCGACATAAATCACGGTCGCATTCGGGGCTTTGGCACAACGGCTGTAACGCTCCCGAATGGGACCACTAAGACGGTCCAAACCGTGGACATTGAGATTCGTGAAGACGATTCTCGTGCAGTTACCTACACCTGGGGGCCGACCCGGGGTGTTGAGAATGTCGATGCTCGGTCTTCACAGGATGCCAGTGGTAGCTATACCACCGATGTTGCTGGTCTCAAAGTGCTGTCAACCAGTACAACTGATTCGGCCGTTAGGCATGTTGATTTCGCGGCCTATCCCACGCGACTAAGTGAGATTGAGTCGCAGGAATCGACTGTCACGAGCAACATGGACACACTGGCAGAAAACACGTATAGTGCCTATCAGTCCGGCCAGATCAACAGTAGCGATCTCGTAGACCCCTACGTACTGGCGTCCCAGCAGTCCGCCGGTGATGACTTCCAGGGCTGGACCGCCGCACAGTTGACGCTCATGGGGCAGAACTCTCCAGAGAACTTCGACCAGATCGGGAGCTTCAATATCACCACTGAATCGGGCACACAGTACGAGGGCGTTCTATTCAGCCAAGAGAACCCTGCCAGCGGACAGTTCGAGAACGGGACGACATACGATACAGCGAACATCGGCGGCACGCAGTACGTCGTCACCAGTGACCGCATCGTCGAATTGGACGGAACGTTCACCATCGACAAAATCACCACCACAAGCGGTGAGACTACCGAGAATGTCACTATCCAGAAAACCACCTACGAGACGACCAACGTCACCGAGTTGAAACAGCAGTACGAGGACCTGGCATACCGTCGGGCGCAGATCGAAGCCCGTGAGAAGGCCCTACGTCATTCCGCTGGCGGTGGCTTCCTCGGTGGCGGTAGCGTTCCGCCCGTCATCGCGCTGGCCGTGATCGGCACGCTGCTCGGTATCGTCGTTCTCCAGAACTAACCACCCATGCGTTCCATTTTCTTCGTCGCGCTGCTCGTGGTCAGCCTCGGCTGCGTCAGCGCCCCGACCGCCGCACAGTCCGCAGGGAACCTCCCCGCCGAAACACCCGGCCCACAGCCCACAGCCAACGCTACCGAAACCACTCGTATCGACGGACAGACCGAGATTGTCGGCTCGGAGTACCTACCAGACGAGGGTATCGCTCGCATCACCCTCCGGTCGAGCGCGGTGCAAACGGTGACGATCTCCGACGCCGGTCGCTTCCAGGAAGGCGGGAAGATCCCCGTCCGCACCGTCGCCCTGCGCTCGGACGATACCGCCACCATCGAGATTCCCGTGACAGAGAAAGACGGCTACGTCGGCGTGGCAATTTCCACTGAGAACACGCCACTGTATGCCGAAATCGTACAACAGCCTTCCGGTGGCGGACTCGACATCCTCCGGGCGCTCTCGTCGTTGCAGGCGTGGCTCGCTGGGGCAACTGTCGCGTTCATCTGGATGGTCGTCGCCGGCTACAACGTCATTCGCGGCGAGAAGGGTCGCCCGGAGGTAGCATGAAACCTGCACCAACCTTCCAGAACAACCGCGACCGGCTTGTCTACCTGCTGGCTGAATACAAATTGCTTATCGGTGGAATGCTCGTCGGTGCGGCCGTGCTGTTCGCCTACTACCAGCCACAGCTGCCAACCCTGCCAACGTGGATTCCCGCCATCGCCGTCGGCTGGCTCGTCCTGGCGATCCCCTGCTATCTCGTCGGTGTGAAGATCGCCCGCTGGCTCCGTCGCCGCAACTGGGTTGAAGTCCATCACGTCAACGCCGTCGAGGACACCACCGAGAAGTACTACGTCCCGCCGGAACTCTGGCGCGAGAAAGAAATCGACGGTCCCGATCCGTACCCTGTCAACGGCGGCAGTGCGTGGGCTGTCCGTGAGTACGAGTACTTAGAAGACATCGGCCAACTTCGCGTCGAGGGCGTCTGGCTCGAAGGCTGTCAGGACACGCAGCTGATGACCAGCAAGAAGCAGATGCAGGATATTCACGGCTGGCTCATCGACCGTGCTGAAGAACTCGCCGCAATCCGTGGCCGGTGGAGTCGTGGCAGTGTCGAGCTGCAAAAGAAGCTCGTCACCGCTGACGCCGAAGCCAACGAACGCGGCCAGATGATCCAGAAGACAGCGGCCAAGGAAACCTTCGGCGACCTCATCGAAGACGGCGAAGATCCTGAAGACGCACCCACCATCCACGACCTCACCGACGCACCCGACCCCACCGCCGACGCCGCTGTGGGCTATGGGCAGGATGAACCGACCAGCGAGCAACCGCAGGACCCACGATTGAACGATGACTGACGACGGTAACGACCTTTACACGCCGGCACAGTTCCGCGAGTATCAGGACGGCTACGGGCAGCGGGAATCCGACGTACATCAACACGCGGGTATCGTCCGCGACGAGGAGCTATCACGCTACCTCTCGATACTCGAAACCCACTACGATCCGCAGGAGTGTGACCGTCCCGAGAAGATGCCTGGACAGGCCAAGGACCTCTCTCACGTTCGAGATATCGTTCGCATCGAGGGAACTGAGACAGCCCGACAGGCCATGGCGAACGGTGATGTGCAGTCGTTGAAGCACTTCACCGGTGACGCCGGCCAGCGGGCCGATATCTCGGGTATCAAAGCCATCGACCAGCTCCGGGCACAGATGACCGGCCCCGCGCCGATGTTCTACGAATGGGCCGAACCCGGCACGGGGAAGTCGAACTTCGCCTGTCTACTCGGACAACTCTGGAAGGAACAGCAACCCTCGGATGCACTCGTCGCCTCGAACATCCGGACGCTCGAAGAAACCGACGAGTGGACCGACTCGGACGGAGATTGTCGTGACGGCTGGCTGGCGAATTACGGCGAACTGAATGAGTGGCTGAAACAGGACGGTGACCCGATGCACAACGAGCAGGTCCCGAAACTGTTCATCTTCGACGAGGCCAGCAGCAACGCGGGCGGGAGTGGGTCGGACGGCTACGAGACGAAGACGAAACTCGGGCCACTCACGTACAAGATCCGGAAGTACGGCGGCTCGCTCATCATCATCGGTCACGACGGCCGGGATGTTCACCCGCTCGTTCGGGAACTCGGCGTGTGCGTCCACAAGGAAGGGCTGAAAGAAGCGACCTTCTACGAAGACGTGCGGAACCGGAAGGGGGTCAACCCGATCTTCTCCGTATCAGGTATCCCCGAAACGGACTGGCGCTATGACGACAAGGAACCGACTACGTGGTCGTGGTCGAGCGGTGAGGATGACGGTGACGAGGTGGACCCGGAAGACCTCTCTCGGAAGCTTGCAGTCTACACGGTCATCACGGCCAAGGAGTCCGAACCAGACAGACCAAACCACGAGATAGCCGATTTCGTGCCGTACAGCGCCGAATGGGTCCGACAGCGCTGGAACGAGTATCAAGACGGCGGAAAGCACCGAAATGTGGTTGGTGAGGTGACGGAGCTAACCGCATGACTGCGGACGGATTCGAGCAACCCAACAACAACCAACCCCCCGGCGCAGCCCCGTTGTTGGCCCATGGCGTGCGCTCGCGGTGCGAGCACGCGCGAGCCATGGGCAACGGCCGCGAACAACCCGGAGGAGTATCTATATATGACGCACGCGAGGTGCGCGGATGAGTCGCAGCCACAAAGCCAACCACTACGGCACGCTCGTCGAGCGCAAAGCCGCCGAGCGGTACAACCTCGAACTAGATCGGTGTAGCTGGCACGACGCGAAGCGACCGGATGGGGCACCTGTGGAAATCAAGTCAGCGATGCATCGTCACGCAGACGGTCAGCCTGGGACGTTCAAACTCTATGATCAGTATCACGAGCGACTACGGGCCACGAACGGTTGGTACGTTTTCGGGGTGTATCGGGTTCGTGGGCGTGGTATTGAAGTGTTAAACTGGGAGATGCGTCACTCGTCACGGTTACCACGTCTTGATTGGCATGGTGGTGGAGATCACCGTGATGCAAAACAAGCGAAGTTAGGAATTGTCGAACTTCTCTAAGAGGAGCCCATATCTATTATTCACTGACCTGAGGAGTTGAATGGTAAATCTGAAAAAAGTCATCAGAGCAGTCAGTGACGCCAATAGGAGGGAAGAGCCGCCCCAGACAATAAAGAAAGAAAAAATGGAGAAATCAATGGCATTTCTAAAGCTAAGCCCACCAGCGAATGCCCCTTCTCCGAGATTCACTGTCGAAATCAGTGTTGAACCAATTACCAACGTAGCAAGTGTAGTAACAAAGAAGAGCAGTGCGTGTACTGCGACAGTACTTAGACGGGAATTTTCAGAGATTCGATTAGCAATTCTTTCGAATATTTGGATCAGAAGTACAAATGAACCAACAGGTATCATAAACAAGACAATGGAACCGTATATTCCCCAGATATCTGGGAACGAAGAGAGGAAACTTGCCAAACTGCCAGCCAACATATAAAAAAGCGTCCAAAATGGTAAAAACAGAAAATTATCTACGCTGAACAATCGGGAATCTGACTCAGCAACAGTAGTAAAGGACCGAATAAGCAGAATAAACATTATTAGTGTAGATATGCTCAAAGAAGTCACAAATATGAAATCAGAAAAGAGCCCATCAGGAGTCACTGGTTGTGGGTTTCTCTTCAGATATAACGATACGGCTCCAAAGACACCAATTAGAGTGAACAGCTTATAGTTGTCTTCAAAAAAAGCTCCCAGATTCTCGGTTAGCCTCTCAGATATAGCTAAGATATCGTACAGGAAGTTATCATTTTGATTTTTATCAGTACTCATTACTGGGGTTTAACCTTCGAATTAACAATTATCTATCGCTAGCTGCTTCGATATTCAATTGCTGTGTTGTGTATTTTGGAGAAGTGGCCTTAGCCACACGACTAAGGGGAACCCGGAAGCCTGCGCACCGGGTTCCCCCTGGTCGCGCGGCTGGGTGATGTGACCGACGGGAACGAACCCAGCCGCGCGACACGCGGTTTTCGGGGGAAAGACCACAGTATTGCCGCAAAAGCAGTGTGTTGGATAGTGATGCCTCTATTCAGGTGGCGCGCTACCCGCCGTGCCACTCGTCAGCTGGCGGGCAGCCGGCCGCCCGCCATGCCTCGAAGTCGAAACCTTCGCGCCCCTTCTCGGCCGCCCGCGCTTCGCGCAGGTAGTCGCCAGAGCGGTATGCTGTCCGGAAGGCTTTCGAGAGATCACGGAACCGCTCACGACCGGTCTCTGCGGTCTCAACGACGACGTGAACGCCGTAGGTGTTCTCCTCGACACACTCGGTGTACGCCGTCTGGATTTCGCGCATGATGGTCTGTGCTTCCTCAAAGTCGGCAGGCATGTAGCCCACCTTCAGCAGTTTCCGGCAGTCGTCAGCGTCGGTTTCCGTGATTGCATACTCCCGGCGGATTCGGTCCCACCGTGACCGGGAGCGTTCTTCGGCCGCGTCGGCCAGCTCCATCGTAGCACTCCCGATCTCCTGCTCGAAGCGCTCGCCCGCTGCGCGGACTCGCTTCAGTAGCTCCTGCTGGATCTTCTTCGAGGACAGTTCCATCTCGCCGTAGGTGTGCTCGATCAGCCCCTCCATCCGCTGGATGACAGTCCGGATCGTCCGGTACGTGTAGCCGGTCTTCTCGGCTGCCTTCTGTGGCGAAACCTTCCCACCGTCGGTGAGTAGCAGTTCCGTCACGTCGCGGTCGGCAGTGGTCATGTCTCCCCACAGCTGCATCACGCGGTGTTCCTGGTCGTCTTCGATCTTCGGCAGCGGACACTGGACGAACTTCCGGGCTTCCGTCGTATCCCGGATGTTCCAGAACGGATCGAAATCCACGAACACACTGCTCTCGGCACTTGTCGCCAGTCCACACCAATCCAGACAGTTCAAGATCGTCTCTTCCAACTCGCGCCGGGTGTCGTCGAGGTCGTCCCACCGAACGGTCTGCTCGGTTCGGCTGGTCTGGTAGGACACCTCGAATTTCGGGTGGTACATCGGATGGTCCGGTTCGTAGTTGTCCGGGTGGTTCGGGTAGTAGTGTTTGAGTTCCTTCCCCAGCCCATGCCCACGGACCAACTGGTCGGCTTTCTCGTCTTCAACTGTCGCAGTGACGTAGTAGCCGGGCAGTTTCGTGTTGTCTTCGACGTGCTTGCGATACCCCGAACGGTCGCCCTGAATAAGTGTGTGACAGCGCGCTATCGGTCCATCCGGCGCGTACAGCGGCCCGCTGTCTTCGCGGTGTAACCGGACGTAGTAGGCCAGATCGTTGATGTGACTGTCCGGGTGTGGCTGGTCGAAGTACCGCGCGGCAATCCCGTAGGCATCCATCACGCGCTTCACGAGCGACAGATACCGCTCGTGTGGGATGTTAGACGCCTGTACCTGCACGTCGATGTAGGGCTCGCCGTACTGGGGGACAGAGACAGGTTCGCCGTCAGCTGTAAGATTCGGCCACCGTGGCCGGACGGTGATCGTGCCGCCCTTCACGCGCTTGTCCCGATCTGCCCGCTTCCCCTCGTAGGTGGGCGAGTCCTTCGAGACAAAGTAGAACTGGAACTCACGGACGTTCTGTATCTGGAACTCCGGATTCTCCCAGGCATCCAGCCCGCTTTCGGAATAGTCGAAACAGGTGGCCCATGTCTCACCCGCAAGTTCGATATCCCGCGTGGGTTTGCCTTCGGTCTCCCAGCGGTCTCCCCACTCTTTGATGAGTGAGTCCATCGCGTAGTAGGGCTTCAGCCCGTAGTCCGGGACACCGGGATCGGGATGGACACCAATCGTAAAGCGCACGTCGCCCTCATGAGGGGCGCACTTGAGATGCCGCGACATCCCTACCTCCTGTCCTCGATCTCCGCGACGGCCTGCTCGATTTCGGCTTGGCTCTGTGCGAGAGGTTGGTGATTTGTCCAGTCGAACTGCAGGGGTTCACCCGCTTCTACATCGTACAGCCGGGATGCTCGGACGAACCCCGTCATGCCGAAGTCACCTCCACTTTCTCGCGGGCTCGACGGAGTAGATTCCCGACAGTACCGGGCGAGCGGCCAGTCTGGCGGGCGTACTCGCGCGGCCCATACTGGCCCATGCCCACAGCCTCGTACACTTCTCGTTCGGCGTCAGTGAGCTGCGACAGGTCCGGTTCGTAGTCGAAAAGAGAAGACTGGGGGCTCACCGCCAGTCACCTCCGAAACACTCCGGGTTCCCACAGAGTTTGTAGTGCGGCCGATATGCGGCAATAGGAACCTCCGTGAAGTCCGCGTCACTTCGGTAATCGGCTTCGGGACAGGCGGGTGTTGGCTCATCAGCGTCCGGATCGAGGCGGTGTAGGGTGTCCGCGTACTGCGAACGGTTCCGCACGCCCTTCTCGGGCAGCGTAGTGGGCGCTGACGCCTTACTCATCGCCCGCACCTCCGGATCGCAAAATCGCCAGACGGCGGCTGCCCCCAACAAGATGCTTGTTGAACTCAGAATTTAGCGGGTGTGTCTTCGCACCCCAATTCTGCTGTTCTCCACCCGTTCGCACACCTATCGCTGCCGGTCCGTATCGGATACGCTTCGGGCAGAAACTGGATGGGCCCTGCCGGATTTGAACCAGCGCTCAATCGGTTATGAGCCGATCGCTTTAACCAGACTAAGCTAAGGGCCCTCAGAGTGGTGTTGATGAGTCCGCATCTTTAGCCTGTCGGGTTGGAGTGGTGGGGGTTCGGGGATGCCAGCGAGACAGGACAGAAGGTTCCAGGCATCGCTTGTGTAATCATATGTTCAGCGACTCGGGAAGCCGACGTGACAGCGACTGGCACGCAACGCTCGTCGGCTTCCGAGTGAAAGAACGACGCCACCGCCAGGGCTCGAACCTGGGACAACCTGGGTAACAACCAGGTGCTCTACCAACTGAGCTACGGCGGCGCGAACGCATCTATTGATTGCCAGAGTTGGTAATTAGGGCTTTCGTTTCCAGTCGGCATCGACACGCTTTCACGCACTTGTGCGTAAGCGGCGGTATGAGCGATGAGTTCGACGCCGTCGTCGAGGAGATGCGAGCACGGGCCTCGCCAACCGACGACGAACGAGCGCAGTTACAGCGGGTCGCCGACGCGGTGATGGCCGACGCCGAAGCAGCCATCGCGGACCTACCGGTCGATGCGGAAGTGGTGCAGGTCGGCTCAACGGCTCGGGGGACCTGGACCGCCGGCGACCGGGACGTGGACGTGTTCGTCTGTTTTCCGCCGTCGCTCGACCGCGAAGCGCTGGAGGAATACGGGTTGACGGTCGGGCACGAAGTCCTGCCCGATGGACGCGAGGAGTACGCCGAACACCCCTACGTCGTCGGCGAGCGCGAGGGGTACGCCGTTGATCTGGTCCCCTGTTACGCGGTCGAGGACGCCACAGAAATCCAGTCGGCAGTAGACCGGACGCCGTTTCACACCAGATACCTGCAGGAGCGGCTGGACGACGACAGCGCCGGCGAGGTGCGGGTAGCAAAGCAGTTCCTGAAAGGGATCGGTGTCTACGGGAGCGACCTCCGAACACGCGGATTCTCGGGGTATCTGACGGAGCTGCTAGTACTCGAGTACGGCGGCTTCCGGGCGTTCGTCGAGGCGGTCGCGGACTGGCACCCGCCGGTGCGGCTGGACCCCGAGGACCACGGGAGCGAGACGTTCGACGACCCGCTGGTCGTCATCGACCCGACGGACCCGGAGCGCAACGTCGCGGCGGTGCTGTCCGCCACGAACGTCGCCACACTCCAGCACTACGCCCGGGACCTGCTCGCCGAACCACGGGCCTCGCTGTTCACCGAGGACGACCCTGAGCCGTTCGCAGCACCAGACGTCGAAGCTGCGGTGTCACAGCGGGAAACGACGCCGATGGCGCTCCGCTTCGTCGCCCCGGACGTGGTCGACGACCAGCTCTGGCCCCAGCTCCGGAAATCCCTCGATGGGCTCTGCAGCGAACTCGACCGACGGGGGTTCGAGGTCCTGCGGTCGGCCGCGTTCGTCGAGGACGGCAACACGGACGACAAGGGCCGAGCCTGCGAAGGCGCAACGACCACCGGCGACGGCAACCCACCGTCACAGCGGGACGCCGTCTTACTGCTTGAGTTCGCTGTCGCCGAGCAGCCGGCCGTCGAGCGCCACGATGGGCCGCCGGTCCACGTCCGCGAGCACGCGAGCGGGTTCTTCGAGAAGTACGACGACGACCCCGAGGTGGCCGGTCCCCTCATCGACGGCGACCGGTACGTCGTCGAGCGACCACGGACGTTCACCACAGCCGTGGAGTTCCTTTCAGCCGACGCCGTCTTCGACGTTGGACTGGGGCCGCGGATCGAGTCGGCACTGGAGAGCGGCTACGAGGTGCTGGTCGGTACAGAGATTGCAGCGCTTGCTGACAGCTTCGGCGTCGAGCTGGCGGACTACTTCGATCCGAAGCCCTGATCGGCGAGGTCGTCGAGAACATCGCGGGCGTCGTCGCTGACGTCGTCGTCCGGCTCCATCGGCTGGTACCCGTCGAACACTTCGTGGACGGTCGTGATCGAATCCGCGAGCGTGTCCAGTCCGTAGCCGCCTTCGAGTACGAATCCCAGCGCGGCGTCGCAGGTGTCTGTGAGCGAGCGCATCCGGTCAGTCATCGCGCCGTACCCTTCCGTGGAGACACGCATCCGCGAGATGGGGTCGTGTTCGTGCGCATCGAAGCCGGCGCTGATGAGCAGCAGATCGGGGTCGTAGTCCCGGATCGCCGGCGCGATGCACTCGTCGATTGCGGCGAGATAGTCGGCGGTATCGGCACCGGGCTTGTACTTGACGTTGAGGTTCGTGCCGTCGGCGTCGTCTTTGCCAGTCTCTGCGATATCGCCCGTCCCGGGGTAGAGCCCGTCCTCGTGAATCGAGGTGTAGAACACGTCCGAACGGTCGTAGAAGATGTCCTGCGTACCGTTCCCGTGGTGGACGTCCCAGTCGAAGATGGCGACGCGCTCGGCGTCGGCTTCGAGGGCTGCCTGTGCGGCGACGGCCGCGTTGTTGATGAAACAGAAGCCCATGGCGTCGTCGCCCACGGCGTGATGGCCGGGCGGCCGGCCGAGAGAGAAGGGCGTATCTCGGCCGGCATTGCCGTCAAGCGCGGCTTCGGCCGCCCAGACAGCGAGGCCGGCCGAGGCCAGCGCGGCGTCCCACGTCTCCTCGACCGCGACGGTGTCAGCGTCCCAGTTCCCGCCGCCGTCATCGCAGAATTCGCGGAACTCCGCGATGTAGTCGGTGTCGTGGACCTCGCGCACGAGGTCGACATCGGCGTCGTTGGCGGCGACGTACTCCACACCGTGGTTCTCCTTGAGTGCGCGCCGTATCGCTCGAAGTCTGTCGGGACTCTCCGGATGTCGCGGCCCGGTGTCGTGGTCCAGACAGACCTCGCGGTAGCCGAAGTTCATTCAGTAGTACTGTTCGAGTTCGAAGTACGTTTCGACGTCAGCTGCCTTGATGGTCCGGCGGTCAGCGTGACGCGCCAACGTGGCGGCCGCGGCGGCCGTGTCGTCGGCGTACGTTTCGAGGATAGACGCGAGGGCGACGCGGGCATCCATTGCGACGCGGTAGTCGTCGTCGATGTCGAGCCGTGCGATTCGGTCGACCGGTGCGACGGGGAGTTCGAGGCCGTCCTTCTCCGGGACCTGCTCGATGCCGAAATCGGCCGGCATCAGCGTCTTCCGTCCGTCCGTGGTTGCCTCCGTGGCTGCCGTGACGGCAAGCGAGGCTCCGTGGTCCTGTATTCGACGAGCCAGTTCCTCCGCAGCGTCGGCACTCACCCGGAGTCCGTCCGCGTTCCGCCGAATGACAGCGTCCACCGGTGCGAACGGTAGCTCGACACTCATACCCAAACCCGGGAGTGTTGCGGTCTTAAGAGTTTCCGTAGCGTCGCTCGGCGACTCAGAACACGTCCTCAGCGTGGAGTCGGTCGTCGCGGAGTTCGCCGCGGACCGTTATCTCCTGCCCTAACTGCACGCGCTCGCCGGTCTCGACGCTCATCGTCTGCTCGCCGTCGTCCAGCACCACGGGGTCGCCGGTCTGGACGACAGTGCCGGTGAACTCCACCTGCTGGCCGGCGCTTTGTGCACCGCCGTCCGGAGTGGTATCGCCGGTGCCGGCGCTGACAGCGGCCGCCCCGTCACCGCTGCTGTCAGCGTCAGTATCGTCTCCACTGTCACCGAAGGAGGACAGGCCAGCGTGTTCGGCGTCGGTCGCTTCGGCGCTGGCTCCCCCGCCTGCGCCACCAGTCGCCAGGTCCGCACCGTCGTCAAGCACGACAATCGTGGAGTTCCAGCTCGCCGAGGCCTCCTTGTCGTCCTGCCAGCCGTCCTGAATTTCGACGTCTGCCGCGAGCACCTCGTCACCCGGCGCGATGTCCTTGTCCGCCTTGTCGCCCCACAGCGCCACGCGGATGTCGCCCGTCGCGTCCTGGATGCGGACGTTCCGAACCTGTCCCTCGCTGCCGTCGTCGCGGTCGAACGTCCGCTTCGGGTCGGCCGAGCGCACGACGCCGGCGATGTCGACCGTCTCGTCGAGTTCGACGTCTGCGATGGGATCGGCGTCGGGCTCGAACGCCACGTCGTCCTCCACCTCGTCGACGGCCCCCTGGTCGCCGACGTGGAGTTCCAGCGAGCCGTCCCGCTCTCGGACGTAGCCGTCGATGATCTCGACGGCCGCGCCCGCGTCGAGTTCCTCGGCGCGGTCGGCCCGGTCGTCCCACAGCGTCACCCGGATACGTCCCGTCTCGTCACCGAGCGTGAGGTTCGAGACGCGGCCCTCGCTGCCGTCGTCCCGGTCGAACGTCCGGATCGTGTCGGTGTCGAGCACGAGCCCGCGCAACGTCACGTCGGACTGACCCATCGTCAGCGCGTCGATGGACGAACCAGCGCCCGGCTCCACGTCAATTGTGGCGTCGTCGTCCGGTTCCGCCTTGTCGACGGACACCTCCAGGCCGTTGTAGCCGTCCTTCGGCCGGCCCTTGACCCGAAGCACGTCACCGACTTCCAGTTTCCCCTCGTCGATATCGACGGCCTGACCGTCCCAGAAGGCGAGCCTGAGGCTGCCGCTCTCGTCGGCGGCCTCGACGTTGATGACCCGTCCGTCCTCGTCCTCGTCATCGCGTTCGAAGGTCTTCAGGTCGCCGATGGCGATCACTTTGGCGAGGAACTTCACCTCGTCCATCCCGGGTTCGATATCGGCGATGGCGTTGACCTCGTTCTCGTTGAGTTCGTGGGCCAACAGCATCGCGGCCGTCTCCTCGTCGGCGAGCCCGCCCATCTGCTCGACCTTCTCCTCGACGGCCTCGCGGAACTCCTCCTCGGGGACGTCCGTCTCTAAGTCCTCGTAAATGTCCTCTATCGCACCCATCTATCTATGGGACGCTGGGCTGGCGCGCGCTTAAGCGTTGTCGTTGGGCGAGCGAGCGGGCGCAGTCGGTCGATTTCGGGTGTGTCCCGTCCATGACTCGAAGGTGGTCTCGGGATGGGTTATAAATCCTCATCCACAGCACTGCTGACGCCGACTGCCGCCCCACCGCGTCACCCGGGTTTCACCATCGCTCGATAGCCGCCCAGCAACCTGGCAGCGCGTCGCCGTCGCCACATCCGTCGGATCATCGCTGTCGTGCACAGTCAGCCCGACGACGTGTCCGGTGTGTCAAGTGCTCTCTCCAGCGAGGTATGTCGACCCACCGCGTGACGGTACGCGAACCGTCACCCTTTTTAGGTGCACCACCCTCTCTGGAGATGAGTCCGGATAGGGTAGTGGACTATCCTCTTGGCTTGCGGAGCCAGGGACCGGAGTTCAAATCTCCGTCCGGACGTTTCTGCCGACGCAAACCGCCGAGCGACAGCGAGGCGACTGCGTCGGCGTAACTCCATACACGACCGGACGTGCTCCGCGCTCGCGGTGCTCGCGTGGAACTCCGGCCGGACGTCATTCTCTCGACACCGATCCACGAGCACCGTGTGGCGTGTGCTCGCTACCGCGAAGAGGGCTGTCGAGGAGTAGCGATTTCTCTACGGCACAACGCTACAAGCGTAGCGAGCGGCCAGTGTTGCGAGCCGTTTCTACCGACATCAAAACGCGAAGCCACAACTCTCCCACCCGACCGGAACGCCGATGTGGTTTTCCGACCCGGAATCCAACCGACAGTGTGCGCGACCACCTCCGTGCCGGCATCGCAGTGTACAACGAAGGTCGCTACCACGCCGCACACGACGCGTGGGAGGAGTACTGGCTGGACCTCGACGAGGGCGACGACGAACGGTTCTTGCACGGCCTCATCCAGTTCACGGCGGTCGTCCACCACGCCAGCGAAGAGAACTGGTCGGGCGCGCAGGGATTGGCCGAGAGCGCGGCGGAGTACCTCGACGGCCTGCCCGACCCGTATCACGGTGTGGCGCTAGACAGGGTCCGGTCGTTCCTCGCAGCGACGGCGGCGGACCCACACCATGCAGCGGCGGACCCGCCAGCGTTGACGCACGACGGCGAAGCCATTGACTACGACGCGCTGGATTTCGACGCCACCGCCATCGCTGCCAGGGTACTGGCGGAGGCTGGCCGGTACGATGAGGAAGTCATCGACGACGCTGTTGACCGCGCGCGGAGTGAACTCGACGGTGACGGCGGCTCACAGTTCGTCGGGATGCTGTTCTCGTTCGTGCGCGAGCGCGACCAGCGGCCCGTCGTCTACCAGCGGCTCCGGGACCATGTGGAACTGGAACAGCAGAGAGACGACGACGTGCGGGGGTTGTTCGACTAGCCCGGCTCTGTTGGACAGTTACCGAGTTAATCGAACCGCAATATTTTCCGGAAATTCGCACCGACTATGCCTGCGCCGACCCACTGACACGTAACCGAATGAGCGACTCGATTGAACGTCCCAGTCCGTGGATGCGGAGGGAGAGGCCACCCGGGAAAGTGCTGTTCTCGACAGGATCAGGGGGCTGTGCCGAGGACGTGAGCCTGACGTTCGACCGGGGGGTGACCCCCACGTGCTCGGGCCGGGGCTGTACGTCGTCATCGAGCGCGACCCGACTACGGCGTTTTCGCTAGTTTCGTGTGCCAACCCACGCACTTATGTCAATACTTGGAGTAGAGGGGCACATGAAGTCCCGCCTCATCCGTGCGTGGAGTCGTGCCAAGAACGCAGCCATCTTCGCTGCCGTCGGTGCTGGAATCGGTGGACTGTTCGGTAAAAGTGCTGCGAGTAGCGGTGCCGCGCTCGGCGCACTCGTCGGAGCCACGATTGGCGAGAAGCGAGCAAGCATCGGCCCCATCTCGGAGAAAGTAACAGACGAAGCGACTGGTATCGTTTCGTCCGACGAATAGAACTCTGACTGACGATAGGCCAACGGTGATCGACAGAACGGCCGGATAAGCCGAACACGCTCGTCACTCGAGATTACTGCATCGGCGCAAGTGAGGACCCCGTCAAACGCGCCGGTACCGGCGCTTATGGCTCCGGTTCGGCGACGCGCTCCTCGCCGTCGAAGTGCGCGGAGTTGTCCTGCGGGTCGTAGCCCAGCACCTCCTTGGCGCGCTCGATGGAGTAGTACTTTCGGTCGTTGTCGGAGATCCCGTAGACGATTTCGTACTCGTAGTCGGCCTGGAGCGCGCAGTCGTGGATGTGGGCACAGTCCCGGTAAGAAAGCCACATCGCCTGCCCGCGCTCGTAGTCGATCGGCGGGTGGCCGCGCGTGAGGTTGCCGATGCGGATGTTGCAGACGGAGAGCCCGTACTGGTCGTGGTAGTAGCGGCCCAGCACCTCGCCGGTGGCTTTCGAGACACCGTAGAGATTGCCGGGACGAGGGAGTTCTGTCCCGTCGAGGCGGTACTGGTCGTCCGGGCGATACATCTCGGGCGTGCGCTCGTCCGTTTCGAAGGAGCCGACGGCGTGGTTCGAGGACGCGAAGACGAACTTCTCGACGCCCTCGTCGACAGCGGCCTCGTACATCTTCTGGGTGCCGTCGATGTTGTTTTCGAGGACGGAGTCCCAGGGGGCTTCCGGCCGGGGGTCGCCGGCCAGGTGGATGACAGCGCCGACGCCGTCCATCGCCGCGGCCACGTCGCCCTCGCTGGACACGTCCCCGACGAGGTACTCGTGGTCGGGCTCCTCGGCGGGTGGGCTGTGGAACATGAGTTTCCACTCGTAGGCGTCCTCGAGTCCCTCGAGGATGGCCGCCCCGACAGCGCCGCCAGCGCCGGTGAGCAGAACCGGGTCGTCCATTCGTATGAGACGATACGTCGCCCGCAATAGGTAGCTTGCGGTTCGCTTTTGTGTCGCCCAACCGGACCGATCGTATGGAACCCACAACCCCACAGGAGGCGTGTTTCGAAGCGGGCGTCAAGTTCGGGTCGCTGTATCACCAGTTCGCGGGGACACCGATCAGCCCGGACAGCGCCGACTCGCTCGCGGCGGCGATGGAGGAAGCTATCGAGAATCAGCCGTTCTGTGAGGCGGTCAGTGTCAGCGTCCGAGCGGATGCGCTGGAAGACGCTATCGCCGAGGGAGGTGCGGACTACACTGAACTCACCGGGCGGCTCATCGATGTCGAAATGCGTATCGAATACGAGGGCGTCACAGTCGAGACGAGCATGGCGATGGAAGACGGGTACCCGCTGATGCAGGTCGACGCAGTGCGGGAGTGAATGGCCCGAGGGCAGCCTGAATCCCTGTCACGGCCCCGAAAATTTTACCAGAGGGGGCTGTGAGACTTCCGATATGGCCCTCCACGCAGTCGACGACATAGACGATGCTATCGACGCGACGAAGTCGTTCCTGTTTCCGATCGAGAAGGGGACGTGGCTCCGAATGGCGTTTGTCGTGTTCTTCATCGGTGGCGGTGGTGTCGGACTGAACAACGTCCAGACGCTGGGTAATTTTGGCGGGAACGGCGGACCGAGCGGCCCCAGCGGCCCGGGAAGCGACTTTCAGCTGGCCGCACCGCTTGAAACTGTGATGTCCCTGCCCGGCAACCTCGCCTTGCAAGTCTCCGAGCCCGGCGTCCCGTCCGGCGCGCCGGACGAACTGCTCGCCGGGGCCGGGCTCCTCGTGTTCGCCGTTATCGGCCTATTCATCCTGTTGGCGCTCGCGTACGGCATCCTGAGCAACTTCATGGAGTTCGTGCTGACCCAGGCGCTCATCGACCGCGAGATTCACGTCCGGCGGTATTTCAACGAACACGTCGGCAACGGAATCCGGCTGTTTCTGTTCCGACTTGCCCTCGGGGTCATCTGGCTCGGCGTCGTGCTCGTAATCGGTGCAGCCGTGTTCTTCCTCGCGCTCGGTGGCGAAGCAGCGAACGTCGGAGCGTCGAGCGTTCTCGCGCTGTCGGGACTGTTCATCGCCGTGTTCGCGGTGCTCGCGATAAGCTACGGTATCGTCTTCGGCTTTACCACGGTGTTCGTCGTCCCGCTGATGACGGCGGACGATGACGGCATCCTCTCCGGCTGGTCGCGGCTCTGGGGCTCGATGAAGAGTGCGCCGAAACAGTACCTCGCCTACCTGTTTTTCTCCATCGTCCTCCAGATCGGAGTCGGCATCATCAGCGCGATTCTCGGCATCGTCGCACTGCTGGTCGTTATGATTCCGTTCGGGCTCGGTGCGTTTGCGCTGTATCTCGCCCTCCAGAATACGGCCGGCATCGTCGCGGCCGGGGTTGTCGGTCTGCTGGGGCTGCTGGTCCTGCTCGTCATCAGCGCGCTGATCCAGGTCCCGCTGACGACGTTCCTGCGGTATTACGCGATGCTCGTGCTGGGAGACATCGACGCCGACATGGACCCGATTCCCGAGGTGCGCTCGGACATCCGGGCCGAGTAACCACAATGGCTTTTCGATTTCAGGAATTCCCAGCCCGCCACGTCCTGCGGTTTCACTTTCACTTTCAGGCGGGCTTTTAATCCCTCACCGCACCAACCAGGCCGTATGAGTCAGTCAAGTCTGGACGACGACGAACTGTTCGGCGAGGCCGCAAACGAGATGCGAACGGACGTCGAGGAGTCGCTCGCGAAGGCCCGCGACGCGCTCCCCGAGGCAGATTCGGTCTGGGACGTGGAAGCCGACAACACGCTCGGCGTTCTGAACGCACTCAAGACGGCGCTCGACGTGGGCGACGCCGAGGATCACCTCCGCGACGCGAAGAAGTGGTACACGATGGGCGAACGTGCCGACGCCTTCGAGGACGCCGACGACCTCGCCGAAGAGATCGAGACCATCGCGGACCTCATCGACGACGTCGACGACGCCCGCGAGCAGGTCGGTGACCTCACAGCGACGATTCCACAGCTCCGTAGCACACTCGAAGAGTTCGAAGGCGAAGACGGGGCAGACGCGGAGGCGGACGGCGACGCCGACGCGGAAGCCGAAGCCTGAGTTCGGAACAGCCTCGTGCCGGCGACCGCTCGCCCCGCGGCCAGCGCGTCGCTCGCGTCGTCCAGTGGCACTCGTCCCGTGCGCCGATCTCTTCCGTTGTGAGCGGCTGCAGGGGCAGACTGGCGGCTGACTTCTGCTCAAACGACACTCTCCCGGAGGCGAAGGCCTGTTCTACGCTGAAAAAGGACAGCAGTCCGTCTCAGACGATGGAGTCCGGACGCGTCGAGAAGTAGTTGAACACTGCGCCGAGACCGATGCCGTAGACGACGTGAGCGATGAGCGTCAGCACCGCGTACAGCACCAGCATGAGCCCGGACTGGTCGGTGTAGAAGGCGAGCACGAACCCGGTCCACATGGCCCCCCCGAAGAACGCGCCGCTAACGGGGTCGGACTGGCCTGGGAGGTACGCCTTCAGCGAAGCGAACAGCAGCGGCCACGGGAACATCCCGCCACCGAGGAAAATGAAGAAGCCGAACAGTACCTCCGGGACGTAGCCGGTCAGGCCCACGAGTTCGGTGAGAATGGCGAAGTCGTTGAGGCTGAACGCGCCCAGTGACTGGGCGATGAGGAAGACGACTGACATCATCGCTGTCCCGACCAGTCCGCCGGCAGCACCGACGACGCCGTCGGCGAGAATCCCGGCGAGGCTATCGAACTCCTCGACCTCTGTGAGTCCGTCATCGTTGATGGGCGGGTCCTCGACGCCGGGTGACGTGTCTTCCATGGTGTGTTGTAACATGCCAATAGATAAAAAAGTTCCCGCACACGTTAGGGCCAAGATGATAGTATGTCAGATGTCTGTCCATAATACCTAATACATGGTGGGAAAAATCATGAAGGAAATGGTGGGAGTCGTGATAACACGTACCGCGATTGGGTTCCCCTTGCACGGCGGCGACGTGCGGGCGCCGAGCGCGGTGTTCGACCAGATCTTCGAGGTGTTCCTCCTGCTGGGAACGGCCGTCGGGGTGGTCGTCGTGGCGTACACGATGTACCACGCGCTCAAGTACCGAGACGACGGGGGCACGGACCCCTACGCTGACAAGGTCGAGCGGCCCGAGATGGGGGAGATGCCGACCGGCGGCGCGGGCGGCCGGAAGGTGTTTTACTCGTTCAGCATCAGCGCCATCATCGTCGTGTCGCTGATCGCCTGGACGTACTCGCAACTGCTGTACATCGAACAGGGTCCCGACCCGGCACAGACGGACGCGCTCGAGATAGACGTGGAGGGGTACCGCTTCGGCTGGGACTTCGTGTATCCGAACGGGCACACAACCAACACGCTCTACGTGCCACAGGACCGGGTGGTCAGGTTACAGGTGACCTCGACGGACGTGTTCCACAACTTCGGGATACCGGAGTTGCGAGTCAAGACCGACGCCGTGCCGGGCCAGTACACGTCGGCCTGGTTCACGGCCAACGAGACGGGGACCTACGCCGCCAAGTGCTACGAGCTGTGTGGCAGCGGCCACTCGCTGATGACGACGGATGTGGTTGTGATGCCACAGGACGAGTACGAGGAGTGGTACGCCGAAACCGAGGGCACCAACGAAACGAAGTCCGGCGGGAACGAAACCGGCGGCGCTGACCACCAGATCGCACCCGCCATCGTGGGGGGTGTCCCGGCATGAGCCACGACCACGAACACGGCCTGCCGCCCAAATCGTCTGTCAGCCGGTGGTTCCTCACGACCAACCACAAGGACATCGGCGTGCTGTATCTCATCACCGCGCTGTTCTTCCTGGTTTTCGGCGGCGTCCTCGCCCTGCTGTTCCGTCTCGAACTGATCTCCTCGGGCGCTGACCTGCTGGGGTCGATGGGGTACAACCAGGCGGTGTCGACCCACGGCCTGCTGATGGTGTTCTGGTTCATCTCGCCGTTCGCCTTCGGCTTCGCGAACTACGTCGTTCCACTGCAGATCGGCGCTGACGACCTCGCCTTCCCGCGGTTGAACGCCCTATCCTATTGGCTGTATCTGTTCTCGGGCATCCTGATGGGCGTCTCCTTCTTCCAAGGCACCACCTTCGCGGGCGGCTGGACGATGTACGCCCCGCTGAACACGCCGGCGTACATCCCCGGCGAGGGACTGGGCGCGACTTCGGTCGTCCTGGCACTCATCATGTTCACCGCCGCGGTGACGCTGGGGTCGGTGAACTTCCTGACGACGATGTACCGCATGCGCGCCGAGAACCTCCGGATGCGGGATATCCCCATCTTCTCGCTGTCGATCAACCTCACCGTCTGGATGATGCTCTTTGCCTTCGCGGCGCTGCTTGCGGCGCTGATGATACTCGCCTCCGACCACATCCTCGGGACGACCTACTTCCAGTACTCCATCGACGGGACGACGATGGCGACCGACGCGGACAACCCGGGTGCGTCGCTGCTGTGGGCGCACCTGTTCTGGTTCTTCGGCCATCCGGAGGTGTACATCGTCTTCTTCCCCGCGCTCGGCGTGATGGCCGAGTGCTTCCAGACCTTTACCGGCCGCCGGCTGGTCGGCCGCAAGTGGTTTATCATCTCGATGGTGCTGGTGGCGCTCCAGAGCTTCGTCGTCTGGATGCACCACATGTTCCTGACCGGCATCAACCTCCCAATCAAGACCATCTTCATGGCGACGACCATCGGCATCTCGCTACCCTTCGACCTGATGGTGTTCTCGCTCATCTACACGATGGCGAAGGGCCGGGTCCGGTTCACGACGCCGTTCCTCTTCTCGCTGGGCGCGCTCATCCTGTTCATCATCGGCGGCATCACCGGCGTCTTCCTCGGCGCAATCGTGCTGGACTACCAGTTCCGCGGGACCTACTGGGTCGTCGCCCACTTCCACTACGTGATGGTGGCGGGCGCGACGGCGCTGTTCGGCGGCCTCTACTACTGGTATCCCAAGATAACGGGGAAGATGTACAACGAGACGCTGGGGAAGATACAGTTCGGCGTCTACTTCCTCGGGTTCAACCTGCTGTACTTCCCGATGTTCATCGCCTGGGAGACGCCGCGGCGGGTGTTCGTCTACCCCGACGGCCTGCAAATCTGGCACACGATGGCGACCGTCGGCGGGTTCATCCTCGGCGCGAGCTTCCTCCTCATGTTCTACAACCTTTTCGTGAGCCTCTGGCGCGGGGAGGACGTCGGCCCCAACCCCTGGGAGTACGCCACTTCTGCAGAGTGGGCCGTCTCCTCGCCGCCGCCACTGGAGAACTTCCCCGGGGTGCCGAGCTACGCCACCGGGAAACTGGAGTTCCTCGACGAGGAGGCGGTCACCGAACGGACCGAGAGCGCGCCCGGCGGGGCGGCCCACGGCCACGCGGCGACCGACGGCGGGACCGCGACGGACGGCGGCGCGGTGACAGCGAGGGCCGCGGCGACAGCCACTTCGGTGGAGCCGGCCCACGAGGTCGGCGGCGAGGAACACGCCAGCCACGCCAGCTTCTGGCCGTTCCTCGTCAGCCTCGGCGGGTTCATCGCGTTCCTCGGGCTCTCTGGCGTGCGGACGGGGAGCGTGTTCTACCTGTCGATGGCGGCCGTCGGCGGAGTGGCAACGTTCGGATCGCTCGTCGGGATGACCCGCGAGCCGTTCCACGCGCCGGAGATGGCCATCGCCGAACGGTGGCCCTTCGAGCGCGTCGAGAAGATGAAACTCGGGATGTGGACGTTCCTCGCCAGCGACATCGTCCTGTTCGGGGCCTTCATCGGCTCCTACGCCTTCGTCCGGGTCGCGTACGGCTGGACGGCCTGGCACCACGACCTCATCCCGGCCGAACACGTGACGATGCCCGGCCTCATCAACACGTACCTGTTGCTCACGTCGAGTTTCCTCGTCGTGCTCGCGATGGTCGCCGCAGAGCGCGAGAGCAAGCGCGGGACCGTCGCCGCGCTGGTCGGGACGTTCGCGCTCGGGGTCGGCTTCCTCATCAACAAGGGTATCGAGTGGAACCACCTGTTCCACATCAGCACGGAGACGTTCCCGAACGGCTGGGGCCTCTCGACGAACATCGCGTCGTCGACGTTCTACCTGACGACGGGGCTCCACGGCGCTCACGTCACCATCGGGCTCATCATCTGTGCGTACATGACTGTCAGGGCCTGGAACGGGGCCTACCAGGGCGACGACAGGGCCATCGAGTACTTCGGTCTGTACTGGCACTTCGTCGACATCGTCTGGCTGTTCCTGTTCCCGCTGTTTTACATCCTCTAGAACAATGGACTGGAAAGGCTACACCGTGATATACGTCGTGTTGTTCGTGTTCGCGACCGCACAGGCCGTCGTCGAGTTCGCCGGCCTCGTCGACAGCGCCTACTGGGCCGCCTTCGCGCTCATCATGGTGCTGTCGGTCATCAAGGCCGTCGGCGTCGCCGCGTACTACCAGCACCTCCGCTGGGAACCCCGCGCCGTCACGTACCTCGTCCTCGGCGGGACTGTCGCTGCACTCGCACTGACCGGCGCGGCGGCGTACTCGATACTGTGACCGGCCAAGCAACCTGAAAATCAGGCCAGCAACTGGAAGCTAATCGCGATGAGGAAGAGCACGCCGGCGACGGTCGCGGACTCCGCAACGGCCAGCGAGCGGGGGTGCCCCCGTCGGGTCGCCGACAGGTAGACGCCAAACAGGAGGTAGCCACAGAGGCCTGCCCCGCCGACGACAGCGACCGCCAGCCCGGCTATCGACTGGATCTCGACGGGGCCGGAGATGGACGCGACGACGCCGATCAGGAGGCCGACGACCAGCACCCCGAACGCGGCGACCCAGACCATCGGCTGGTCGGCGTACGTCTCGAACCGACTCTCGCGGTCGCCCGCCGGGGACCGGCCGCCCGTCGACGCCCCCGGACTATACTGGTACCAGCCGCGCCCGCGGACCATCCATGCTACCACCGCCATCACTAACACGCCCATTAATGCCGTGCTAGCGAGGTACGTGGTTGCCATGTGATAGCATTACAACACAATGCGTAATAATCGTTTGTGCCCAGCCGACTGGGAATCGGTGTTTTCGCTGGTTCAGGCATTAGCCAATGCCGACCACTGACGGCTCGAACATAGCGTTCTCGCCGCTTCAGTCATCAGCATCCGTCCGCGCCCGTCGCTGAATCGCCCGCTCGACGAACTCTTCCGGAAGCTCGTCGATTTCGCCGGCCTGGACCGCCCAGAGGTTAGCATAGAGGCCGTCAGCTGCGAGCAGGTCGTCGTGGGTCCCCCGTTCGACGATACGGCCGTCCTCGACGACGAGAATCGTGTCGGCGTCTTTCACCGTCGAGAGGCGGTGGGCGATGGCGAACGTGGTCCGGTCGGCGGTCAGGTCGTCCAGCGACCGCTGGATGAGCATCTCCGTCTCCGTGTCCACGTCGCTGGTCGCCTCGTCGAGAATAAGGATATCCGGGTCCTTCAGAATCGCCCGCGCGATGGCGATTCGCTGGCGCTGGCCGCCCGAGAGCTTGACGCCGCGTTCGCCGACCATCGTGTCGTAGCCGTCCGGAAGATTGCGGACGAACTGGTCAGCCTCGGCGGCCTCCGCGGCGGCGACGATCTCCTCGTCGGTGGCGTCGAACGTCCCGTAGGCGATGTTCTCGCGAACCGTGCCATAGAACAGGAACGTTTCCTGACTGACATAGCCGATGGCGCGACGAATGCTCTGGATCTGCACCTCCTGCACGTTCTGGTCGTCGATGCGGACCGCACCGGCGTCCACGTCGTACATCCGGAGCAAGAGCTTCAAGACGGTAGATTTCCCCGCGCCGGTCGGGCCGACGAGGGCGACCGTCTCGCCGCCCTCGGCCTCGAAGGAAATGTCCGAGAGCACCGGGTCGTCATCGCTGTCGTAGCTGAAAGATACGTCGTCGTACTCGACTCGTCCCTCGGTCACGTCGAGCGGCGGCGCGTCCTCGGCCTCTTCGAGTCGACCGGGCGTGTCCATCAGCCCGAACACGCGCTCGGCGGAGGCGTAGGCCCGCTGGTACATATTGATTATCTGCCCGAACTGTGCCATCGGCCAGACGAACCGCTGGGTGTAGATGATGAAGGCGACGAACTGTCCGCGGGAGAGGCTCGCTGTCAGCGGCCCGGGGGCCTGACCGGTGACCATCAGCCCGCCGACGATGAACGTGACGACGAAGCCGATGCCAGAGACCAGCCGGAGGCCGGGGAAGAACGTGATTCGCGTCTCGATGGCGTCCCAGTTGGCGTCGAGGTAGTTTTCGGAGGTGTCCTCGACCCGGTCGGCTTCGTAGGGCTCTGTGTTAGCGGTCTTGATGATCTGGATGCCGCTGAGGTTGTTTTCCAGTCTGGAGTTGAGCTTGCCGACCGTCGACCGCACCTCGGCGTATTTGGGCTGGATTATGTCGATAAACCGCTTCGTGAACACGGCGATAATCGGGACCGGAAGCAGGGCGACCAGCGCTAGCTGCCAGTTCATGTAGAACAGGTACGTGGCGATGCCGACGACCATGATTATCATCCGGGAGGCGGAGTTGAGGCCGTCGTTGAGGAACTTCTCCAGCCGGTTCACGTCGTTCGACAGCACCGACATCATCTCGCCGGTCTGCTTGTCGGCGAAGAAATCCATGTTCAGCCGCTGCATCGTCTCGTAGGTGTCCGTCCGGACGGCGTGCTGGACGTGCTGGGCGAACTTGTTCCAGCCCCAGTTCCGGCTCCAGTGGAAGACGGCCCCGATACCGAACGACGCGGCGATGATGCCGGCCGTGAGCCAGAGCTGTTGGCCTTGCCCGCTGGGAATCCAGGTGTCCGGGACCAGAAAGAGACCGTATTCGGCCTCCCGCAGAAAGATGGCGTCGATAGCCAGCGCCAGGAGGATGGGCGGCAGCAGATCCAGCATCCGAGCGACGATGGAACTGAACAGCCCGACGACGAACGCTCCCCACTGCTCCCGGCCGTAGCCAGTAAACAGTCGGAGCATCGGTCGGTCGACGCGTTCCCTGGCGTCTTCGAACACGTCGTCGTCCGAACCCGCGTCGAAATCCATTGTCGAATCCAAGGGTTGAGCCCGCAAAAGGCCGTCGGGCTACGTGGCTTCGGGCGGGAGTTCGACCCGGTCGCCGACCTCGACGCCGGTCCGATTGGTCCATCCGCGGTTCACTTCGAGAACGTACTTGCCCCGCCCCTCGTAGCCCGTCAGGCCGCTCTCGCTGGTCCCCTCCGGCGGGAGGGGCGCGTGGTGGATGGTGGTGATGGTACCGTTGGCGTCGATGAAGATGATGTCGAGCGGAAACGACATGTTCCGCATGACGTAGGTGTGCTGGCCCGCCTCGTCGTGGACGAACAGCATTCCCTCGTTGGGTGCGAGCGATTCGGTCTCGCTCAGTCCGACGTACCGCTGATTGAACGTCTGTGCGATGCGGACCTCGACCGTACCCAGCGGTTCCCCGGCCTCTTTTTCACGCACCGCGACGGTCGTCCCCGGCGTCGAAGCCTCCGTCGTGGGCTGTGTCGTGGTCGGCGTCGCTACGTCCGACACCTCCCGGACCGTCACTGTGCCCTCCTCGTACTCGCCGGTCCCAAGCACCTCGACCCAGAGCCCGGTCTGGAGGACCACGGCGGCGGCGACGAGGAGGCCGACGAGTCCGAGGACAACTACGGCAGGGCGCTGCATACTCCGTGTGAGGGGCAGGCTGTGGGTAATACTGTCGGTGCCCACTGTCGACCGAGAGAGAAAGCGTTATTCCTGCCGATGGAAAACGATGGGATACGGGTCCGTGGTCTAGTTGGTTATGACGTGGCCTTTACAAGGCCGAGGCCGGTGGTTCGAATCCGCCCGGACCCATCCTGCGACGAACAGACGTGAGGAGCGGATGGTCCCTGCGGATTCGATTCCTGGAAGACGAACGTAGTGAGTCCTCCTTCGGTTCGAATCCGCCGTGAGAGCACTGCTCTCCCGAGCCCTCGTTCGCTTCGCTCACGAGGACGCTCGGACCCATCCTGCGGCGAGCGATGTAAAGAGCGGATTGCCTCTGTGGATTCGATTCCGGCCAGCGCAACATCGTGACCCAAATATCAGGGCTTCTATCTCGATTGATAGTCGCCCGTAATCCATATATTCGGAGTGGTGGTAGTGCATGGCATGATAGATGGCTCGACGTGTCCGGCCTGCAGCGGAGACGTCTCGACGACCAATGGCACTGAGTACGAATGCGACGACTGTGGCGAGACGTTCGACAGCGCGGACCTATTTCTCCCGTAATCGGCAGTCGAACCTCCCGGCCGATGCCATAGAACCTGCGCCCGCTTTCGAAATGCTTTTTTCCACCCTCGTCATCGCTTGGAGTGCACGCCGCCTTAGCTCAGACTGGGAGAGCACTCGACTGAAGATCGAGCTGTCCCCGGTTCAAATCCGGGAGGCGGCATTAGACTCAGAGTTCAAATGCCTGCGGTGCTTCGCGGGCGATTTTCCAGCGTTTCATTGAATCAATTTACCGACCGCGAGCTACGACTGCGTTCGCATTTCGATCCATTCAGTTGTTATTGCACAGAGGATCTCGAATACGTAATCAGCACATAAAATAAGACATCCAGTGGCGTCGTGATGTCCATGATAACGCTCCCAGTACAATCAAGATCAAATTCGGTCGTCTAAACCAAGCCTACACCCATTGGCAACGTGAGTCGGTGTTCCACGCCCGAAAGAGTACAACCCGTTCGATATTGCGTATGAAGAAGCTGTCTTCGAAGAGAACTCCTCCAAACAATTTCCTGAGTTGTCCCTTGCTGAGTTACGAGAGGTCTTTAGTTCAATTGAGAATATCCGGAGCCGGGCACTCGTCGGCCTGCAACTAAAACTTAGTCTCCGCGCTGGGAATGTATTCAATCTCCAAATTCGGGATATTCATCTGAGTCACAGCGGCGTTGCTGAGTGCTATCCGACATTGGGTACTCATTCCGCACTTGGCGAATATCAAGGCGTACTGTCTGTTTCCTGGACCGGGAGGGAAACAAGTCGACTGTCCCACGATTGCTTCCGATAGACGAAGAGTTGCGTTGGCTACTAATTCGACATCTATTGGCTAGGCCACAAGTCGATTCATCATGGGTTTTTCTCTCAACTCGAACATTCAATCAGGTGTCTCATGATGGCGTGAATAGGCCGTGGAAGGAATGGTTCCATCCGAAATGCGGGGGGTGTACAGATACTCGAGCTATCACGAGTCACTTCGGCCGCCATTGGTTCAGTTCGTATCTACGCCTAGAGGCTGGGTTCGACCGAGAACATGTCCAATACATGCGCGGTGATCGGATCGAACCAATCGATGAATTTGCAGCAGCTATCGATGACTACCTTCACCCGAACTACGAGCAAATCGAAGCAGCATATCGGGATGAAATCTTCAAACTCGGGATTGCAATGAAACACTACAATATCTGAGTGCTGCAGAATTGGGTATAAAAAGTTTTGTATCAAAATTCGGCAATTCGGTTCGACTCTGACGAAATCCTCGCTCAGTGATAGGCTTTGGCAGCCGTGCTAACTCGATGTAAACACTGCTATCCTTGGATAGTGTGAGGTAAAAGTGGGATACAAGAGACCGGCCTGTATTTAGTGTCTTAGGTATTGACAGCTTCGCCTCTAAGCCTTCGTGACCCTCTATCCTACAGACAGTCCTTATTGAGTATCCGGAGTTTGAAAATCAGAACGAACCATATTTGTTCATAGACTATAATTCAGTCCTATGGAATCGAGTGACGAACCTGAGGACTCTTCTCGGGTATTAAAGACTGCTACAACGACGCTTGATATTATTGATGCGTTGAAGGATCTCAATGGTGCGACTCTCACCGAGATATCTGACCATCTGGATATCTCGAAAGGTGCAGCATATAATCATCTAATCACTCTGCACGAGAACGAGTTCGTTGTCAAAAAAAACGACATCTATCAGCTCAGTCCTCGTTTCATACTCCTTGGAGAGCACGCACGGCATGAACACTTATTATATCAGTTTGGAAAAAACGAGCTGGATGAGCTTGTTGAACAGACAGGTGAGTACGCGCAGTTGATGACTGAAGAACATGGGCTTGCCATTGTCGTGTATCAGTCAATGGGAGACAAAGCAATTGGGAGCGACTATCCTGTTGAGATGCGACGGAAACCGCTTCATCTCCATCATACTGCTGCAGGGAAATCAATATTAGCAAATTTACCCAATTCGCGTGTAGATAAGATCATAGAGAAGTATAATTTACCGAAACGGACATCGAAAACGATAACTAGCCAAGAAAGCCTCTATAATGAGTTAGAAGAAGTGCAAGAACGCGGATATGCGTACAACAAAGAGGAAGAAGTCGAAGGACTACGCGCCGTCGGTGCCCCAATTATGGGGCCTGATGGCTCTGTTCTAGGCGCATTGAGTCTGTCCGGCCCAAAAAGTCGGATGGATGGTGATTTGTTTGATGAGAAAATTCCTGATCTAGTGGTAAATGCTGCTGATGTAATTCAAGTCAATATCAATATGCAGCATAACGTGGGCCAGCTCTGATTTTGTCGGCTCTCGTTAGACCCCGCAATCGTTGAGCAATTTAATACGATCCGAACGCATATTTCAATAACAGGTGTACGTCTGTTATGATAATTTGCTTTGTCGCTACTCGACGTATAACACGGGTACGCCTGTTATACGGTTCAGATACTGCCACGTCTCCCCGGCATGACCGCACCTGTTCAGCACTCAGCAACTGATGGTCTCAGTCGCCGATTTTCACCAGTATGTTCTTTCTTCGTTCGTCTTTGGCTAACACCAGTAGTAATTCTTGAAGGCCTAATTATAACTATGGGTGTTTGGAGAACCAATTCCGTCGATTGAGATGCTGTTCCTTGTGAAATCTTGCGATGAGCTTCGCTAAAAGTAGTGTTTTCGGCTTGTTGGTATGGTATGTAGGCGAAATCCGACCGAAAATCACGATCTGATAGTATTACTATGAGTAGTAACTAAAGACCAATAGCTCTTCTTTTACAGTGGTGGCAGACGAGCCTTCTTTGCATGGTCTGCTCCAGTATCGTCAGATCCTTTCAGAGAGATGTCAACTGTTGCTCAACAACTCCTGAGTGAAATCCTCTCACATGGTCTGAGACTGTAATCTCATCGTTTGTCTGAGATGGTCGGAAACAGACGTATAGCATGCTCTTCTCCTATCGCGCCCTAAATCCGTGTCGTCTGAACTCGGTTGTGACTCACAAAACAAGGATGATTTATAATTTATATCCACTCTCCGGTTCCCAAGCAACAGTCTCTCCTTTTTTCCTAGTTTTCACTTCCTTTCATTGATGCACCCTCACCTGTCTTGCCAGTCGAGAGGTCTGTGTTAACTCAGTTATGACTGATACGCATTGACTCAGCACATCTCGGTAAAGCAGATTGAACGGCTATCGGCGACGACGTGATCGCCAGATTACTCCCCCAGAATAACTGTTTCGAGGTCAACGCCGTCCACGACGCTGGTCTGCTCAAGTAGGGTCGCATCGTGACTTTCCCACCCAACAGTCGCTTGGCCTTTCAGTTCCTCAACATGGGTCTGGCTCTTCAACTGTAGTTCCATTGTATCTCCCTGTTCTGTCATCGCCTCGAGTAGTACTTGCGTTCCTTTTTCCGCATGCCTGATGATATCCAGAACATCGCATGTGAGAGTGTTTGCTGCCGTTTCATCTATGCTGAGATGCTGTGGCCGAACCGAGAATGTAAGTTCTTCTCCAAGCAGCTCATCAGGAACAGAATGCAGATTCGACGTTGTGACATCGAACGTACCATACGGTGTTTCAACCTGTGCAACTCCATCGGTCACTCCCAAGAGCGTCCCATGGAAGAGATTCGAATCACCCACGAACGTCGCAACAAAGGCTGTTTCCGGCTGATTGTATACTTCATTGACCGACCCGGACTGCTCAATACGGCCGTCATTCATTACCACAACCTGATCTGCAAGTCGCATGGCCTGTGTCTGATCGTGTGTCACGTAGACAAAGGTCATGTCGAACTGTCGATGGATCCGCAGTAGCTCCCGCTCCATCCGTTTCTGGAGTTTGTAGTCCATATCCCCTAGTGGCTCATCAAGCAAAATCAGCTTCGGCTCCAAAACCATACTGCGAGCCAAGGCAACACGTTGCTTTTGTCCAGCCGACAGTTCTGTCGGATCACGATCGGCCATCTCACTCAGCCGCATTGTCGACATCATCTCTTCGACACGTTCGTCAGCCTCCGCCGCCGGCACGTCGATTCGCTTGAGCCCATACCGGATGTTTTCCTCTACAGTGAGATGTGGGAATAGCTGGAAATCCTGGAACACTAACCCGATATCCCGGTCGTACGTTCGCTCGTTGGTGATATCCTCGCCATCGAGGGCTATCGTTCCATCTGTCGCCTCAACTTTCCCAACAAGCGAATGCAGTGTTGTGGATTTCCCGCAGCCGCTTGGCCCGATAATGACACAGAAATCGCCCTCTTGGACACTAAACTCAATATCATCAACCGCCAACGTCCCATCTGGGTAAATCTTTGTCAGGTCGGACACGCTGAGGATGTCATTTTTTTCGTGCTCTCCGGCTGAGGGCTCGTTCGTTTCAGTTGTTTCTTCGTCCATCTGTGTGTAGTTTGTATTTGACATTGTTATACTTGAGCGAGGTCACTGATTGTTACTGTCTCCGTCACGCTGAGCGTCTCGAAACACAGCGTGTCCGACGCGTTCCACCCGACTTGCATTGTCTTCCCGATATCGTCTGCTGTCACGCTTGGTTTCCCCGGCTCTACTGCCCGCAACTCGGTCATTTCCTCTGCCAGCCTAAAGCTAACCTCTGTCTCTTCGCCCATATACGTCCAACCAGCGAGTTCGGCTTCGAACACGTTCTCTCTGGTATCGGCATCCCCTCCAAAGGCTACGTCGTTTGGCCTGACAACAGCAATCGACTTGGATACATTCGCCGGGTTCCCGGTTTGTGCTGTCGCAGATATTGGTCCAAGTTCCGATTCGAAGACTAATTCACCATCCTGGGTTGAGGCTGTTCCAATAAAGGCGTTTGAGTCGCCGACAAAGCGGGCAACAAACGCAGACGCGGGGTTTTGATATACTTCCGAAGGTGTTCCAATTTGCTCGATGTGGCCATGATTCATTACAATTAGCTTATCCGCTAGCTTGAGTGCTTGATCCTGGTTGTGTGTGACATACAGGAACGTACTTTCCATATCTCCGTGAATCCGTCTCATCTCCAACTCCATTCGCTTCTGGAGTTTGTAGTCCAGATCTGCGAGTGGGTCATCGAGCAACATGACATCACATTCTCTGATGAGTTGCCTGGCGAGCTCAACACGTTGCTGTTGTCCTCCGCTCAGCTCTGTTGGTAGGTTTTCGCGTGTCTGGCTGATTGCCAGTAACTCCAACATCTCGTCTATGCGGCGGTCAATTTCACTACTGTCGTAGGCGTGTTCCTGTTGCCGGAGCCCGAATTCGATGTTCTCAGCTACGGTCATATGTGGAAACAGTGTCTCCTCAAACTCTTGGAACACGTATCCAATGTCTCGTTGTTCTACGGGTGTCGTCTCAATATCTTCGCCATGCACGGTTACAGAGCCTGCATCATACTCTAGCAGACCAGAGATACACTCCAACAGCGTACTCTTGCCGCTCCCGCTTGGTCCGACAATAACACAGAACTCCCCATCGTCGATTGTCAGGGAGATATCCTTTAGGACTGTCTCGTTCGCGAATGACTTGCGTAAACTTTCGACCGTGATTGCTGGATCTGCACTCATTGTGAATTTGGCTAATTTCTAATTATTTATTACTTCCGGTGGTACTCGTTCGCTACCCTACTCGCTTACCAGAGTACAGGGGACATCGACCGAGAGTAACACGTCCTGTGACACGCTGCCCAGCACGATCTTGCCTGCCGGAGATCGATTTCGCCCCCCAATACAGACTTGGTCAATATCGTGGTCAGCAACGTATTCAGTAATTTCCGATGACGGTGACCCCGTCTCAGCTGTTATTTCGAATTCGATATTCGCGTCTCGCATTGTGGCTGCTGCCATAGAGATGGTGGCATTTCGTTTGGCCTGCTCAGCGGGATCCGCCGATTCCTGATGGGTCCCCTCGAGGAGCTCATCAAATTCGGACGGTTCGTAGACGTGAAACAGGACGACCTCTGCATTGTGAGCTTCAGCAGCTTCTACTGTATACTCAATGGCCGGTTCCATTCGCTTTTGATTGTCCTCAACTGCGAGGAGGATTCGATCAACCATACAGCCTGTTTTCACCCAGGCGGTTGATAACGTTTCCTCTGCTCAGTGGGCAGTCCAGCCACCATCGACGCTGAGCACATGCCCGTGTACGTAGTCACTTTCGTCACTCGCTAGGAATACCGCGGCGTCAGCGACGTCCTCTGCTTCCCCAAACCGGGGCCAAGGGGTTTTGTCTTCCCAATCAGCCACAATTTCCGGGTTATTCTCACGCCATTCGACGTTCTGTGCTGTCTTTATAACTCCCGGCGCCAGTGCGTTGATATTGATTTCATCGTCGGCGTAGTCTAGTGCCATTTGATGAGTGAGGTTTGTGATGCCTCCTTTCGAAGCACAGTACGCCGCACTGGCTTCCCCACCAACCAGACCGAATATCGATGAGAGATTGATAATTTTCGCGTTATCGCTCGCTTTGAGCGGCGGAATCGCATGCTTGCTACAGAGGAACGCCCCTCTGAGATTGACGTCCGTTATGCTATCGTAGTCTTCTGTCGGTGTTTCGTGGACCGAGTGCTGATAATATATGCCCGCGTTGTTGACGAGGATGTCGAGGCCACCAAACTCTGAAACTGTTGTCTCGATCATAGTTTTGATATCTGTCTCACTGGTCACATCTGTTTCGACGAACAGCGAGTTGGCACCGGCCTCATCCAGTTTGTCAAACACTGAGCGCTCACTGTCCAGTTTCGGTTCGCGACGAATATCCGCAACAACTACATCCGCACCCTCGCGTCCGAAGGCTGCAGCAATAGCGTTCCCAATACCTGAACTCGCCCCCGTTACGAGGGCAACACAGTCTGACAGACGCTCCATAGCTATTCTTTTTAGCCGATGGGAAATATAATTTCTGGTAGTTATTGCATTCAGTTGATACTGTAGAATATTGATATTAGTTAATATTTCAATCAAAATTCAGTCGAAATATGCTGCTACGTCGGCGTCCTCGCCCCCTGCGACCGCCTCAAGTGCGAGCATCAGACGAATCCGTGCTTTCTGTGCTGAAAGGTCGCCTGCGAGTATGGCCCCGTTATTGACCAATGTCTGTCCACCACCATGGCCGCCGTATGTTGCCGCTGTTGATCCGCCCCAGCAACGTGAGGTGATGACTACGGGTATGCCGACTTCCACAGCCTCACTGATTGCCCTACCCAGTGGTGCTGTCGTGTTTCCGAGTCCCGTTCCTTCCACGACGATACCATCTACAGACCTATCGAGCGCTAGGCGAAGTTGTTCACCGTCCACACCAGTCGCAGATTTAATCAATGTTACATCCGCGTCAGGCTCCGTTACTGGAATCGGTGTCACGGTACTGCCGGGCGATCGATGGAACCGAATATCATCACGGGTCAGCGATGCCACCGGGCCCGTATCCGGTGACACAAACGTCCCGAGAGCGCTGGTGTGTCCTTTCATTACATCCCTCGCTGCATGGAGTTCCATATCGAAGGCGATGTACACACCGCCGGCCTCACTCAACTGCTCGTGACTTGCGGCCCTGACTGCAGCGAGTAGATTCCCTGGACCATCCGCACTGACTTCGTCCGGCCGTCGCTGGGCGCCAGTGAATACGATCGGGACGTCCCAGTTTCGCATCGAATCAAGAAAATACGCCGATTCTTCCATGGTGTCCGTCCCATGTGTAATAACTACTCCATCAGCAGTATCAGCAGCTTCGGAAACTGCATTTCTGAGATCACGCGCCGTCTCAAAATCCATCTCGAAGCTAGAGGTTTGCGCCACGTCACGAGTGGTAATCTTTGCGTATGACTCGACTTCCGGTACTGACTCAACAAGGTGGTTCCCACGTTTAGACGGTGTTGCTCCGTCATCGTTGTCAGTACTGGCTATCGTCCCACCCGTGCTGAGGACGACAATCTGCGGTTGCATAATTGGCTTCCAGCGATTGAGGGTATATAAAGATTCCTCAAACCTCGGTCCAAATTTAAATTCCGGTCAGAATATAGTGATTTAATACCAAACTATTTAGTACGCGTATTTCGCAGGTTTCGACGAGCCATGAGTGATCAAGAGCTCTCACGACGAAAGTTTGTGAAATACGCTGGTGTGACCGGGTCCGCTGCAGCCCTTGCTGGCTGCGGTGGTGACAATGGAGGCGATGGCAGCAGTGGCGACGGCAGCGATAGTGGTAGCGGCACAACTCCATCCGGAGATACACTTGATAATGGGGAGCGCCCAATTAAGTGGATGGGTCCAGCCTGGTCGAACCGTGATGGACAAGTGTCGAAGTTCACCGAGATGACAGACATTAATCTTGACGCCTCGCGGGCGACCATCCCTACGGTGCAACAGAAAATCCTCGGTGGGGACCGTGAATCAGTCGATGCATTCTCCGTCGAAACATCTGGTGCTGGGGCGCTCGTTCAGGCGAATGACGCACACATTCCCGTTCCCACAAGCGATCTCGAAAATTGGGATACAGATTCGGTGTCTGATCTTTTCAGTCGGCCCGAAGAGCGGCTGGATTTCCTGGGTGCCCAGGCACAGACAATAACGGATATTCTCTGGCAAGACGACGCGAAATCAGAACTCCGTTTCCCACCGACTGTCTACAACTTTGACGCAGTAGGATACAACCCCAAGTTCGTCGATGAGGCTACCCTCTGGAGCGATATCTTCGATGAGCAGTACAACGGGCAATCGATTATTGGTGAAACCGCCTCAATCACTATCCCTCAGGTGTTGATGCATCTTCTCGATAATGAAATGATCGACGGGAAAGTAGGGGACATCAACAACCCGACGCAGGAGCAACTCGACGCCGCTATCGACTTCCTCGTCGAGCAGAAGAACGCAGGTCAGTTCCGCTCAACATGGGGGGCATACGGGCAGTCAGTTAATCTCATGTCTGGTGAAGAAGCAGTTATCGGCGACCTCTGGCAGCCGGCCGCACTGGACGTGCGCCGGTCCGGCACTCCTTGTACGTACGCAACGATGGAAACTGGACAGAATGGGTTGCAGGGATACCGATTCTGGTATGGCGGGATTAGCCCAACGAACCCAGGTGCTCGCGAGCGAAACAACTACAACGAAGTGACTTCGCTTATTAACGATGTGCACTATGGGGCGTGGTTCCCTGGTTACATTCAGGGTTGGGGTTACTCCGTGCCACACTATCCTAATGAGGAACTCGTCAGAACTGGATCTGATGATTCTGGTCAAGGTATGGGTCCGGAATACTACGATTGGGCCTATCGGGGTACGAAGACGTACCAGTCTGTTGAAGAGCCAGCGCTGTTCGATCCGCAGGAGTATGACTGGTCTATGGAGGAAGGGGAGCCGGCGGAAGACGGATCGGTTCGTGACAGCGGAGATATCGAAGAGCGGATCGATCGGATCGGCTTTTTCCAGATCTGGCCCGATGAGGCAGAGTACATGCAGCAGCGCTGGCAAGACTTCACGAGTGCCTGACTCATGAGTACGAGCACTCTTAGAGACCGGTTGTTTGACGACAACGGTAACCTCGCTATCGGTGAGGTCCAGCTACTGGCCGGCCCGACGGTCATCTGGTTTGCGTTGTTCTTACTGGCTCCGCTAGCGGTTGTGCTGTACTACAGTTTCCTGACCTACGAGTCGTTCAGTGTCATCCAAGAATTCACGCTTGCAGCTTATACCGAGACTGTCTTCTCTGATACGGTGCTTTCCTCACTCACACAGACAATCGGTATCGGACTTGTTGTCTCCCTCATTACACTGGTATTTGGCTATCCACTAGCCTATTTTCTCCGCTTCTATACCAGTGAAAACGGGGGGATCCTACTCCTACTGTTCCTAGTTATACCCTTCTGGACCTCGGGCGTTATCCGTACGCTTGGCTGGCTTCCAATTCTCGGGAAGACGGGTGTAATCAACCAGGTCCTCATCATGGCTGGCATCATTGACCAGCCTCTCAGTTGGCTACTGTTCTCGCCAGTGTCACAGGTAATCGGCTATCTGCAGAACTACATCGTGTTCATGGCAGCACCGATCTATATTTCTCTATCACAAATTGATGAAGATCTCCTTGACGCCTCGGAGACATTGCGCGGGACCCCACTCGCGACCTTCCGTCATGTCACGCTCCCTCTTAGCCTGCCCGGCGTCGCGATCGGTTGTATGTTCACCTTCGTCTTGACGATCGGCAACTTCACTGTCCCGACCTTCCTTAGCGGGGGCAGTGCGACGATTTCGACGCTGATCTATGACGCAGTCAACCGAGGTCTCCGGTATCCTGCTGCCGCTGCGATGTCGATGGTACTATTGGCCGTTATCTTCGTGTTCATTTACGCGCTATTCCGCAGAGTAGATATCAGCGAAATCGCACAGAGCTGACGTCTCAGTATTCTTTTGTGCGATATTTATTTTTTGTCGAGGTGAGCTTGCTGGCTCTCGGCACGGTCATCATAGATGACGTCTCCGGGGCCAGCAGTATCCGTAGAGAATGTTGCCTGTACCGCGTTGTCGATACCTAGGACCAGATTTGCCACCTGCGTCGCTTTCGTATAGCACTCTCGGCGGATCTTGTGTGGATCAACTACCTTCGCTTCAATCGCGTTTTCCACAGACTGGTCAGTCCCGACCAGTCCGTACTGATGTCCGTCCGATTCGGTCGTCTGTTTGGCACGTACGTCCGCAACCATGCCGAGTGGGTCACGCCCTGCATTCTTGGCCAGGGTAAACGGCAAAACCTCCACAGCATCAGCGAACCGCTCGGTAGCTAACTGCACTTTGTCATTCTCACTGGTCGCAACAGAGCGAACTTGGGCAGCCACCGCCATGTCCGCTGCTCCTCCGCCAGGGAGGTATCCATCATGCGGGGTTCCGTAGCCAGCAGCCGCGGCGACGGCCTGCGCACCTTTCCGGAGCTGTCGGGTGAGTTGCTCGCCTCCCTGTTCGAACATCCCCGTAAGCAATGCAGTTGCAGTACCCGAGTTCGCCCCCGCTTTGACGATCGTCATTTTACGAGTGTTCCGCCCATCAGGCCGGGGATCATGTGTTGTAACTGTTATCCGATCGGCAGAGCCGAGATGGCCGGCCTGGATATCCGTAATGTCTTGTACGGTGGTTGCGCCAGTTGCGTTGGCAACCTGACTGAGCTTGAGTCGATTGACCCTTCGGATGCCAAGAATATCATGTGTGGCGAGTGCGGCGCTGTATTCTGATCCGATACCGAGCCGGGTTATGACGACATCTGCTCCACTAGTCACGATGTCCTGCACAACTTGCTCTTTCCGTGCATCGAATGCAGTCGCAAGCGCTGCGGTATCTGTATCGGTGTCTGCCTGAATGCTCCAGTCGCGGTCGAGCGTTGGATCGCTCAGGCCACCCTCATTGTGTCCGCCAACGACCAGTACCTCGGCGTCTTCAACCGCCTTGGGCATCTGTGAATTCGCTCTCCCGACACGATCCAGCACTGCGCCGTTGATGAGCTGCGAGTTGCCGATACTTCCAGTCCGCTTCGTTCGAATCGCGAAGGATTTCGGGGTTGGTCGGCCAACCTGCTCAACGACATCTACCGCCAGTGACGCCCAGGTATCGGCGAATCCACCGACATCATTACCGGTCATCGCCGTTCGAGCGAGTCCAACAGCAATCTCCCGATCAGAGAGAGAGAGCGGTCTCGCACGCGAATCGAGTTCTTCCGTCGCCACTGAGAGGGCACGCTGATACCCGCGGCGGATGTCTGTTGGGTGCAATCCCATGTCAAGCAAGTCTTCAGCTTCATCAAGTAATGCAGCCGCCAGTATGGTTGTTGTCGTCACCCCATCGGGAACGCTTTGTCCCTTTATATCGGCATCTCCTGACGGCTCTGGCCCTGCAATTTCAGTTATCAGTGGCGCGATCGGATGATCCAGCGGCAAGTGATCCAAGATTGTTTGTCCGTCGGTCGTCACCGCGAATTCGTCTGTTGGTGGGTTTGCTGGGTCGTCAGGCTGTCTGCTGGCAAGTTCTGTGACGACGAGTTTATCATTCGGTGTTGGACCAAGCGTTGAGGCGACAGCACCGGCGATCGCACGAACTGCTGCGATGTTTGTCTGTGGGAACTCAGCATCGGATAACGCCGGTACAGGAGTTCCGGCGGTATGGGGTTTCGCTGGTCGCTCGCTCATTGCTTGGGTACATACAAGCCATCGATATAACAGCACTGATGGAACGTCGGATTTAAGTAAGCGAACTGAGTGTGTATATCTATGTCATCCGAAGTTGCGGGTGCGCAGTCTAACCGACAGCAATCGGTCTTTACACGACTGTCAGAACTGGTTTCAATCAGGCGACTCCTCGTCACCTACGCGGCGTTGATGATTCTGTATATTTATGCTCCCATACTTTCGCTTATCGCGTTCTCATTCAACAGTGGGGGCCTCACGTTCCCGTTCGTTGATTTCAGTACCCAGTGGTACGGTGTGCTATTCGAAAATCAAAAGATTGTGAGCGCAACCGTCCGGTCCCTGCAACTCGCTCTGGTGGTGACCGTTATCACGACAGTGCTAGCTACTGCAACTGCGCTGGCCTACCGGTACGACTTTTGGGGTCAACGGGCGCTGCTGTATCTCCTTATTCTGGGGATTATCACACCGGGTATCACCTACGGTGTCGGTGCCTCGCTTCTCCTTACCGAAGTTCTCGGCCTACAAGGGGGTCTTTGGCTTGCGACTCCCGTTCACGTTGTCTGGGCGCTTCCGTTTGCAGTCATCGTTTTGCTGGCTGGCTTTCCTCCGTCTCTGGCTGAAAATGAAAAGGCTGCTCGCGTGATGGGTGCCAGTCGGCTAACCAGCTTCCGTGAAATCGTGTTGCCCCAGATTGCCCCGACCGTGCTCGGTGCGGCTGTCTTCGCGTTCACACTCTCGTACAATGAGGCTTCTCGGGGTCTGTTGCTTGTTGGCCAAGAGAACACGATGCCCATTCAGGTGTTCACAATCGCTGCTGGGACGCGCGCAACCCCAGAGCTATTCGCGCTTGGCAGCGTTACGACATTGTTCTCAACGATATTACTTGCCGTCGCCGGCTTTGTCGTGTTCTCCTACGGCAGCTAATCCACGATACGCTCCTCTGTCTCTGGGTAACATTTTCATTATCGGCTGTCGAAACGCTTGGTATGCCACGACTCGATGGCGTTGATGCACTAGTTACTGGTGCCAGTAGTGGAATCGGCCGTGGAATCGCAGAAGGACTGGCAGCCGCAGGTGCTCGTGTTGCTGTTAATCATCCACCTACAGCAGATGCACAATCAGCAGCCGAAGCTGTCGTTACTGCTATCGAAGAGGCTGATGGTACGGCACTGGCGCTTCAAGGCGATGTCTCCGATGCTGAAAGTGTGGAGTCCATGATCGACCGCTTTGAGGATCATTGGGGCACCGTCGATGTTCTTGTAAATAACGCGGGAATCCTTACACAATCTCCCTTGGCGGAGATGGATATCGAGACATGGGACGAGACGATTGCCGTTGATCTCAGAGGTGTGTTCCTGACGACACGGTTCGTGCTACCTGGAATGCTTGATCAAGACGAGGGCTGTATAATCAATGTGGCTTCACAACTGGGTATCAAAGGAGCTGAAGAGCTAGTTCACTATTCTGCAGCAAAGGGCGGTGTCATCGCGTTTACGCGCGCGCTCGCTCGCGAGGTATCGCCAGCAGTTCGTGTTAACGCGATCGCACCAGGGCCCATACGGACGCCATTGCTTGACGATATAACCGAGGACTGGAGGGAAGCCAAAGAAGCCGAGCTCCCGATGGATCGGTTGGGGACCGTCGATGATGTTACGCCTACCGCCGTGTTCCTTGCAAGCGATGATGCGGCATACTATACTGGTCAGGTTTTAAGTCCCGATGGTGGCGATGCGATGCACTAAGACTAATTCGCTTTAGCCAAAGCACCCAATACTGGTTCTATTCTACTTTCCCTCAAAAAATCAAATACGCATGACAGATAACGGCCGGTGAGTCGTTAGACCCAGTCGCCTTCTGGTTCGTACACCGAGGGATCGTCCTTGTATTTATGTGCGATGTTTTCGAGCGTGGTGAAATTCGCGTTTTCGTGGCTTTTAACGTATTGGATGAACTCCTCGAAGGGTTTGATCATGTGGGGCAGCCCATGGAGATCTGGGTGGATCGTGAATGTGTATACCCCAGCCCCGCGGCGGTTGTACAGGTAGTCGAACTGCGCCTGATAGTACTCCTCGTACATCATCTCTGGGCTCTTGTAACCCGCATGGTACAGCGGCTGTTTGATGAACAGCATCGACGGGATATCGTCCCGATACCAACTGATTGGGATTTCGACAACGTCAGTCTCCTCCCCATACTGGTAGGGTTCCATCCACGTCTCAGGATCCTGATCGTACTTGATTGGCTCCCAGTCGTCACCCTTGCGCATGTACCCTGGCTCGAACTCTCGCTCCATCAGACTGCTGTCGTAGAGGAAATCATACTCTTCGACCAAGTCAGGGGTGTTCTCGCTGAATTCCCACCAGCTTGCGCGGTGCCCAACGGGCTTTTCACCGGTGAGATCCTCGATTTGATCGATTGACTTTGCGATTATCTTGTCTTCCTGTTCTCGCGAAAGGTCTGTCGGGTTTTCGTGCGAGTAACCGTGGACCCCGATCTCGTGGCCGGCGTCAGCCACAGCCTGGACCTCCTCGTTGAACGTGTCGATTGAGTGGCCCGGAACGTACCACGAACCTTTCACATTCTGCTCTTCCAATAGCTGCAGTAGACGGGGGATTCCTTCATTTCCGGCCGACAGGCCTCGAGAGAGGTCTGCTGGCGAATCCTCTCCGCCGTATGAACCCAGCCAACCAGCAACACAGTCCACGTCGATACCGATCGCTACATCTATATCTCCCATATGCAGTCTCAACTGGCCGCCATTACAATTTAATAATTAATGAAGCAGCAACAATACCTGCTTTCTCACACCGGCATAAGCAAAGCCTATGATGTATCCGTAGTAGCAACTGAGTGATTGTGATTTGATACGAGGTCATCAGGCTCAATTCCGTTTTGAATACTTTGCTTGGTAGAACCAGACTAGTTGCAGGTGAAACTGCGAAAACTCACTTGACGACTTCCACCGAAGTTCACCGGCGCTGTACCCTGTTCTTTGACCTTCTTGAGGGCTTTGACGTTATGTGCGGCCTTCACAAGCAAGTATCTGGATTGTTCAGATTTGTTTGTGACTCTGCGGATTAAAACTGAACCCCAAACCTAATTATCAAGTTAGATAACTCGGGACAGGAGTTAACATTCCATAAAGAATATGAATTATTGAGAACTCCCAATAAGAAAATATGAGTAAAAGGAATAAAAATCGCAATTCCCAGCCCGATGGAAAGAGCAGACTCGAGCAAGTACAAGAAATAACCGGATTCGATAGGCAATCAGCCCGTCAACTATTAGCCACTGATACTCACGAGGATGACGCAGAGCGGGAGATTCGCGTACCCGACATTGAACGAGCGTATCCGTCCTTCAGTAAAACTGATTTGACGGCCCAACAGGCTCGGCTTCTCGCCCAAACCCAATCACAAGAAAAAACGAGTGAGCACGCCACTCGCGTTGCATCCGTGGCCCGTAAGCACGCAGCGGCCGATATCCCACCATCAACGTACGTTGGCTCATTTATGCCGTTGTTTGAGCAGATCGTTAACGATGCGATTTCGGGAACAAACACAGCAACTGACGATGTTGAGACCAAGATTCTAGCTGAAATCCGATCAGCCATGGTTGACATGTGCATCGGTGTGGACGAATTCAGCGATACTGAGGTAGCACCGTTGGCTGACGATAACTACATTGAGGAACTAACAATGCAAGAGGTGTTCGACGCCATTCCTCACCCAGCGTTCCTTATTGACAACAACAACACAATGCTCGCATACAACATAGGTCAGGATCGGTTGCTGGGCATAGATGATAATCATCGTGAATTCTTAGGCGGGGACTGTCGAGATACACTTGCAGCGGCTACCTACACAGATGGGAGTCGTCACTACACGTTAGCTGACAAAGTAGTTGAAAATCCACGGAATGCTCATGAAGAATGGGACGTAAAACAAGTTGATCAGGGCAACCAGTACACAGACCACCTCGTGTATCAGGACTCAAGCGTTTCAACGAACGCAGCAGGCGAGGAAACCCATATCGAATTCGCTGCAATCCCTATATTTGATAATGATGGTAATTTGAAAGCCGTCTTCGAACTGACCCAGGATCGAACTGAAAAGATCCACTATCAAGAAAGTGTGACAGAACTGGTCGCCGAAGTGAGCGACGCACTTGATAAAATTGGTGATGGGGACCTCTCAGCTAGAGTTTCCTACGATGATGAATATGGTGTCCTTGAGGATGATCTGGTCACGATGACAGAGGACATTAATGAGATGGTAGCGAGTTTCGAATCACTGGTTACCCGCGTCAGTGAAAAGGCCGACGACCTTGCAAAGTCTATACGTCGAACAAGCAAGAACGCCCAAGATATCGACGCGAAGGTCGACAAACAACGTGAGTCATTGGAACAGGTTGCCAGTGAGATGGAGAATTTCTCCGCCACAATGGAAGAGGTAGCTGCGAGTTCGAATGATGTTGCAGAGGCCGCAAAGACGGCAAGATCCGAGGCTAAACGGGGTGTCGAGTCCGGGGAAGACGCTCGCGACGAAATGGAGGAAGTGCGGGAGATGAGTGAGAGCCTCGTCGAGACCGTCAGGGAACTCGAGGAGTATATGGACGAGATCGGCTCTGTTGCTGACGTCATCGGAGAAATCGCTGAACAGACAAATATCCTCGCGTTGAACGCAAATATCGAAGCCGCACGTGCTGGAGAAAGCGGAAATGGGTTCGCAGTTGTCGCTGACGAGGTTAAAAGCCTCGCAATGGATACACAGGATCACACCGAAGAAATCACCAACCGTATCGAATCGATTCAGGAGCAAACGGTAGACACTGTTAACGAGGTCGAGCATTCCTATGACCGAATTCAGGATGCAGAGACAGAAATCAAAGCTACGGTCGATGCGCTTCGAACTATCTCTGAAACTGTGGAAAAGGCCGCTACTGGCGTGACAGAGGTTTCTGATGCCAACGATGAACAAGCCGCTGCCGTTGAAGAAGTGACTGCGACAATTGACAGCGTCAGAGACGACGCCCAAGACGTTGCCCAAACTGCGAACGAGGTTGCAACCGAAGCGCAATCACAAGAAGACGCTGTGCGTGAGCTTGAGGATCGTGTCCGCGAACTGTCCACGGAAACGATTGAAAACGAATGAGCGTCAAGATGAAATGTCTCGTGGCAATTGATCCCTCTTCCAACTAAACCCGCGGGAATCCCACTGCGGGTTCTCAGGTCGAGTGTCGCGGCCTACTGGTTGCAAGACGCATACATTCCACACATAGAACCATTTTCAGGTGATTGATCTCAACGATATGTGGTGGAATCACTCGTTCTATCAGTTTGCGGGCTGTGCGCCGGTTTCTCTGTCAAATAGAGGTAACTTTAAAAGCAATCGCTGAATACAGAGCGCGTATGTATAATTCCGACTGACGCTCTCCTCAGTCGAGGATATCGTACTGGTTCTCAATGATCTCGACTGTGAGGCTCTATGCACTATATATAAACAATTGGTGAATATATGAGATCGAATATGTTTATTTAAATCTTTTCTTGGACTACTTAAATATAAATAGTAGAGAAAACCCTATAATAGATTAAATTAACGGTGAGTTTATAAATATATAGATGTAAACTTATTATATGAATTTAGATGATCGTGTAGATGGACCGTAGGTCCACCGTTGCATGTGGCAGAAATTTGGAAGCTATCCAACGGATACATACCTAATATGACGTTACCGATATAATGTTCCTCTACCACTCACATGAAGCACGTTGGTGGTGAGGTTAGAGAGCCGCGTTGTTGCGTTACGATCAGCCTGTCACGCAGCGACCTCTGAACGAGTCGATCCAGGGGCTCTCGTCTCCGGTCGGTGTCGGAACTCGAAGTAGGAGTCACTTCCCAGCTCAGTGACCCGAAGGCCGCCCTGCCGAGCGCCAATGTTCCATGCGAGTTCAAGAAACGTGTGCTGCCGAGTTCCCTGGTCTCTGTCGCTCTCACGGTAACACGAAAGCAGTGCGGCCGCATTATCCGCGGCTAATTTCGTATCGGTTGCCCGGTCCTCAGAGTCAAGGTCAGGGATGCAGATTTTCTCTGCCAAGCCCTGGTCGCCCAAAAGCGATAGCTGCAGTGGGTACGTTCGCTATTCCCGTCAGTACGTCCACAAACGAGCAAAGAAGCTTGTCCAGCACGGGTTGTTAGAGCATCTGGGTAACGGAGTCTACGTAATCACTGAACGTGGTGAAAGGTACATAGACGGTGAAATAGATACTTCAGAAGACGCTCCAGATGAAATTGAACCTGATGGACCTACCGGTGATAAAAATCACGAGCAGGCCTGATATATGAACAGGAGAAAATCGGCAGACTGGATGGAGCAACTGGACGAACGAATCTGGGGAGTTTAGAACTGAGGTCGACTGTCTCCTACGGACTTAGCGCAGTCAACTGATTAAGCCCCATACAACGAGGCGCGTTCTAATGCTCGGTTGATTGTAGCTCTTGAGGTATCCAAACGCTCCGCAGCTTTCCGCTTCGATAGCTCATCCTTCTGCACCATGTCCAAAACACCGACTACCTCGTGGTAGTTCTCGCCCTCGACAAGCAACCCGTCGCTCTTCTCGAAACCAAGCGGAGCAGGACCGTGGTGGTAATCGTCGTTTTGCTGACGCGCAGCGATACCCTCTTTCGTTCGTTGTTGGGCCATGTTCGCTTCCAGTTCCGCGAACACGCCGAGGAGTTGGAACAGCGCCGTTTGGTACGGATCACTCTCGTCGGGTCGAAGAGTCAAGCCTTCGCTGATGATGTGGAGCTCGACGCCTGCCTCTTCGAAACGCGACGCCGTCCGCTCCAGGTCGGAGATAGACCGGCAGATACGTGAAATACTGTGAACCACCACAGCATCGATCTCCCCACTCTCGGCGTCAGCCATCATTTGCTGGTAGTCCGAGCGGTCTGTGTTGGTCCCTGTAGACTTGTCTCGATAGAATCGGAGCCTCCCCAGATCTGCATCGAACTCGCCCTCGGCGTACTCCTGTGTCGACTCGAGTTGCCGGTCAAAGCTCTGGTCTTGCGTACTCACTCGGCAGTAGCACCCAATATCACCCATACACTCGTACACCCACGTAGAGTATATAAAAACTGGTGGTTACGTACAGCCTGTACGAAAACGGTGGTTCGTGAACACTTTCACCCCCCGGGGGGTGATTTTTATAGATACGCGCGGGCGCGTTCTCCGGCCCAGGAATTATGTCGGTTCCACTCGTGTAAATGTCGATGTCAGAGAACTGCGCCAACCAGACTGGTCGTAAGCGTACAAGTGGAAAGATCGGGGTTTTATCTAATGAGGCTGAACAAAATGATTGAAGCGATTCCGGGCTCCGTGATAGGAGTAGCTGGTGTCGCACTTCTGTACTCAGGGGCAAAGGTCACTGATGCGATTCGCTCAGGAAATCGGCGAAGCTCAGATGGGACCTTCGCCAAGAACAGAACCACCCAGGTTGACCGGCTTCTGAAGTTTGCGGCTATCTTGGTAGTATTAATTGCTGCAGCAGCCCTATTCAACTTCATATAGAAACCGTTCTATATTATGATGTCCGGCTCTCCCCAAAGAAGCGGACGGCTGTAAGAGGGTACAGCTATTATATCTTAGACCAGATGTGGTTGTCTGAGAACTCTACGTGTCTTGTCTCTGACCACCTGAAACTGAAAATAGAGAGCGCAGAACTGGAAATGCACCCAGAATTACTAATGCAGGTGTTGGCCCCCAGATGAAATAGCTGACAATTGCAACCAGCAAGAAAATAAGCCCGGAAGCCTGTTTCAACCAACCTACAGTTATAGCTTCAGATATTTCATCGACAAGAATTCGAATACCTGAAGAGTTGGTCGGCTCATCTTTTTCCTCTTTTGGGATTATTATATCCACACTATCAGCTGATGAAATGTTATCGATGACTGAGCGGATATTTTCGCAGAATGTCTCGGCCAAGATCTCATCTTGTTCTTGAGGTTCTGAATTCTCCAGTAAATCAATGTACTCATGAAACTGCTCTTGATATATGGGATGAATGAGAGAAGTAGACGTTCCTGAGTCATATTCTCTGAATTTTTTAAGGTATCTTACCACATTCTTGTGGTCGCCATCCTGATGATATTCGATAGCCAGAGAAAGATAGTGTAACAAAACATCTCTATTGTTAATATGATAGTGGCTCTTTCTCTGTAACAACAACAGGTAAGCTCCAAAGACTAGTATCAGTGGAATTATCATACCGGCCCACGCTACGGGGTCTCGTAATTCTCCATTTTGAGTGCCGATACTGAATTCAGCCAATATATAATTGATAGATACAGCAAGAATAAACCAAATAGCCCCAGCAGGAATAGGTGAACTTACTGCTGAATTGAGTGTAGTAAACCGATTTACCTTATCTTTGTCCTGTCGGTTTTCCTCAACAAAGTTATCTAATTCATCCATTGTATGTTATATCTCTCTTAGTATTCGAAAGTCATCTGAAACATAAAAGAGTGTATGTGAATCAATTCTCAAAAGTGCAATCACATCCGACTATCACCCGGGAAGCGGATACCTTTCGCAGGATCCGGTCTATGTGCTTAGGAAGCCGCCTGATATCGCCTTCACCTCTCCCGGTCTATATTATATCGGAAGATTATCTCAACTCATAAGAGGAAACCCTGTACAGTCTGTACAGGAACTCTAGTTGGTGTTCAGGCCTAATCCCGATGGAAGCCGTTCAGGTGGGTCAGGTTTGATGCAGGCTAAGGTATCCTCTTCATCAGGTACCCTATGAAACCCCGGTTGCTTACCTTCTCAGCAAATTTCGTTTCAAGTTCACCAGACGAGGTTTTTATAGAATTGAACAACTCTTCTGAGTGGTCGTAATCAGAAAAGTCGCTTAATTTTTCATCTGTTTTTTCCACAGCAGAATACAAATTCACAAAGTCTCTGTCATCCCAATCATAAAATGTATTACTATAAACACCGCCCATTTCAGTACCCCGTTCGATTAATAATTGTTTTAATTCACTTGGGTCAGTTGCCTCTAAGACTGGTTTATAGTATTCCCTGATCCAACGATCCAATACATAATATGAGGTATGTCCTCCTCTTTTTTTGAAAGAAATGGACGGGTAAGGTCCCTTTGACCCTTCCAATACATTTGTATATGTACACTCTTCTGCAATCCCATCTTTTAGGTGTCTGAGGTAGATCTCCAACTTTTGTATGTCATTTTGAGTTTCTTCTACAGCACTCTTAGTCTGGCTATCAAGATTATGACGTCGGTATCGGTCTATACCTTCCCAGACACCTACAATCTCAAGATTATCTGCCTCAAATTGTATATTACCCTTCGCAAATTCACTCACACGGTCAAGTAGGGGAGAATATAGTAATGAAATTGTTTCATCATACTCATTCAGATACCTTTGGAAGACAGTTCCGATTAAAGTGGCTAGCGAACCACCAATAATCGGAATAATGATTTTGACTAACTGAATAGCAGATACACTGGTAGAAGATGTTGGAGTGGGTGTTTGTATCATATTTAAACGTGGGACGAGTGCTTTGAGCAATATACGTCGAAACAACCTTAATCCAACGATTTGGACTATTATTTATAACATGTTATTTGTGCAATGATTAATGAACTTTAATGTTCCGATGATTGTCTATCAAAAGTAACGTGCACCAGTTGGTACTCACGGGGGATATTATACAAACCATTCCAGCCCAAATTTCCAACTCTGAGGGTCCCCCTAAAGAGGCCCCCAGAGCATGACAAAGACAGAAAGTAGGAAGGATAAAATTCCTGCAATCGCAGCAAGGAACTCTACCAACCACTTCACTTGCCTTTGCCATTTAGGGCGTGAAATGGGTGCGTGAATCAAACTATGTGAATTTAATATAAAAATATTAGTGTTCTGTTATGGCTGTCAACATAGCCTCATAGTCAACCCCTTCAATACACAACGACAAAAGAAAGTCAGCCGATATGTGCGACCACTTTTCCAGCCACTTTCACAAACCCCACGACCCCCAGCCTTCCAAGCAGCGTCGACTGGCATACACCAGCCGAAGGCGTGCTGGACCACGTCGTCGGCCGTGACCTAGCCTAGGAACATCACCGCAATCCTGTGTCGGCGGGGCCAGTAGGACGACCACGCCGGCCGGAGTGGGGCCAGAATCACCAGTAGGACAGCGACCAGCGACAGTACCGCGCCGGCAAGGGTAGCGGGGCTACACTATAGTAACAATTGAAATGATTTACACACTGAACGTACTGCTGTCGTGCGATCAGGTGTGCATTAATTTTCAATGGCTACTATAGCCCGAAGCTCGCCAGACCGCCCAGGACGCCGCACAGCACTGTCCAGGGCTCCAGTCGTCGGTGGTCGCTCCACACAATAAACACTGGAACCAGCACCGCCAGCAGAGTCCTCGCTGAGTTTCTTGGAATTCTCGACGGTCTTGACACTGGAGACACTCCGCTGAGGCGGGCGTCGCCTCTGGTGATGGCCGTACAAGGAGTTCGTCAATGTGATTCGACGGGCCGCGTGGACGACCCTCGTGGTGCGTCGGGCCGTCCCCGCGAACCGGCCACCGGACGACCGGTTCCACCGGTAAAACCGACCGAGGACCACGCTGTGGAAGTGACTACACTGTCACCTCGGCGGCTGACCGCCGCCAACAGCGACAGCCCCAACTTCGATCAGAGCTGTCCAACCGCTATCGACGACACACCACGACAGAACAGGTGACTCAGGTCAAGCTAACTGACGATGTTTTGTGAGGTACTGAGACTCGTGCAATGGTCAATTGCGAATGTAGAAACATTTCCGGAAGGACGGTAATCGCGGTGTGAAAGAGTCTATGATATCCTTAGTGGCTTAGTTAGTTCGAGTCTGGTGCGGTTGTGGTGGTTAGCAACACGCGGAATGCCCTCTGAACGTTTAGCAATCGGTGGTACGGTCGTATTGTCAATCTAGGTCACGAACTGTCAGTCCAGATTTACTCCGTATATCTGCTGTTCGCGGTGTCAGACCGAATCAACGAGAACCCATTAGCTACTACCGTAATCAATCCACAAACTCCCCGAGTTTCGCAGATCGATTTAGATAATCATTCGGATCGATCCCTGCCTCTTTCATTGGTTCTGGGAGATCTTCGATGTTAATCACATCCTCAAAGTGTTCTCGCGCAAGGTCTCTGAGGTGGTCACGGTTGACTTGATCATCGATATAATTATTCTCATCAACTCTCGGGGTATCGGTACCGCCTTCGTCGGCGACATGCTCTATCTCGCTACGGTTTTCGTGGACTGCAATTTTGTATCGTGTTTTCCAAAACCGTCGAAAGTGCTTCAGTGTGGGGTAGATAATATCATCACCTTCCTCTATCCGAACATCAGCGATTTTACACAGAATGGTCATCCAATTGTTTAATGTGCCTGGATCTCGGGAGCCAGATTCCGACTCGGTACTCGGGACTATTTTTGGCAACTGATCAGTCTTTTTGATGTACTCAACGTATGCCTCTAAAAATCCGTCGCAGGCCATTATCGGGACTTTTTCCGGGGCCAATTCATTTCTCAAATTTTTCCGCTCCTGGAAATGCATACGAGGGTCTGCTCCAAAATGCAACTGCTCGACCACATTTGGTTCAACAACTTCGGACGCACGTGGACCGACAGCAACAAGATAGACTATCAACGCCTTCATCCACATTCGCCATTCTGCTAATTTGTAATTCTCTATCGGGCACTCATTTAGGTTATTCAATGCGTGCCACAGTTCTGAGATCTGGTCTGCGCTGATTGCTACTGTTTCACCCTCTAATGCCGTCAAATCAAACTCCTCTTCTGCGCTTATAACTGGATTCATATTAATAGTGAACTTATTATAAGATATTTTAAAGTACTTACGGAAAATATTTAAATAATTTTCTACCGTACCATCAGATAAATTTTCAACCCAGTATTCAACGATCTGAATCGTGTTCTGGATGTTTTCTTTTTCTTCCTTTAGTGTATCGTAATGACCGAGTTCAAGCAATTCAACATCGAGATCCCTCTCGTGAATGGCTTCATATGCCTTGTTAATCATAGAATCAAAGATCTCAAGCGTTCCCTCATCCCACTGTTGTCGACTTTCCAAACTTCGTCGCACATATGAGATTGAGTTGATGACTTCTTCGTCAGTTGTCGGTAGGTCGCCGTCTGCTGAGAGCACTCCAAATCCTTGACTGCGTAAAAACTCATGCAATGTCTGGTCATAGAGTTCCTGGCATCGATTGTGTAGACCCTGCGCGGAATATCGCGTATTTGCTGAGATATAGTCCCATGAGGGAAGTTGATGTTCAGGTAACCCGTCTGCGCGTGCCTGTTCGCGTAATATACTAGGTAACTGCTCTTCTAATGTCGTTTTGGTGATTTGATTCCCGGGCATTGGTCTCTACTTGTTCTGTTTCGCGTGTTCGAGTGCGGTCAGGATCTGCTCTGCATCGCAAGCAAACGGCAGGTCAGATTCAGCGATAGCCTCTAAGTCCTCGCGTAATTCTTCGGCAGTCTCAATGGCCGCTTGTTTTTGCTTGGCCAGTTGAGTATCGCTACCCTGTTCATTCACCGCCATCCGACTCACCTCGGATGGGTTTGCGTGTAAATGTCAGCATCGTGTTGAAATGCATATCTGCACGTAGGGCAGGTATCGGCATGTATGTGTTTTATTCAAGCATCTTTGAACCGCTATACAGCGACGGTATCGCGAAATCAGATTAGGAATATAACATAAATCTCGCATACCACGATAACGGCAAATACATAATAATAGTTATGTGATTCTCATCCGAGATGCGACCGAAGAACCCTCTAATCGGATTCCCCACACAAAACCACGAACGATACGTACTGTACTATCCGGTACAGGTTAGCGCAGAGCCAGCTCTACTACTTATGTCTCTGGTGCTCCGCAGCCAATATACGAGGCATCATTGTGATGCGCCGACTCATCTCTATCATCATCTGCGAATTTTACTTCTTCATCAATACGCGTATCTCCGGTTTCCCCAGAGACGTCAATGCATCTCACAAAATCCGCATGATCGTCATCAACTCCTGGTGACCGCTCTGCTTCATCCGGGTCTACACCAGGACGGCGCAGGTTAATGTGTTCGTCGCTGATTCCGATGTTGTAGTCTGCCATCTCTCACGTAACCCTCACTGGTTATGCTCCATAATACTGCCGGCGGGATAGACATACGCATAACCGATACCCCACTCACTATTGTCAGGACTAACCACCCAGAGTTCGACATAATCACTCTGTTTTATCGGCTCAAATATCTCATCGGGAAGGGCAGCCGAAATTGTAATATTCCCACTGTTATCTCCTGTCTTTCCAGAATCTGTCTGCACTCGTTTCTTTACGACCTCAAATTCATCTGGGACTTCAGGCTCTTTGGCACCGACCATCACTGCAGTGTCTGTCTCTTTCTCATAACACCACGTTGTCTGATTCTTTATATCCTCTTCATACGAGACTACCGGCATCAATTCTTTATTATGATGCTCATTTGGACGGAGCTGAACTCTACCATCGGAATACGTCCTGACTTCAACATCAACGAGACCCGGATGGGAATTTCCCATTACTCAAAACGGGAAGTATTCGTTTAAAATAAACCCTCGCCACAGATCAAAATCAACTTTGGATTTTCCTTGTAGACTCCAAAGTTAAGTCGCTCGAGACGCACAACCGTATATAAAGAGTGGTCGCCAGGATGAGTGAATCTGCAAATTCCAAAGTTCGTGCCAAAGTCTGGGTAACACCCGACCAAGTTGAGTCACTCCGATCTGCTTCCTACTCGGCCGGTGCAGACTACCTACAGCAACGGAACGAAGCCATCATCGCGTTCATGTACGATACCGGGCTCCGGGTCGGGGAACTCGTACAAATCGATGTGGACTTTCTCCGGAATGACAACTCGGAGCTCTATCTCCCGACGGAGATACAGAAAGACTACCCGAACGAAAACTCGCCACCACCAGTCACACTCACTCTCTCAAGCGACACGACGAGACTGCTCTCAGCATATCTTAATAGCCGCTGGAAGGACTCACCAGCACTCTTCCCGTCCCGGTCTGCGGATCGAATATCTGAACAAGGTGTCCGAAATATGCTGCACAAGGTAGCTGACGAGGCTGGTGTTCGCCCGTACAAGATCAATGGGAGCCGAGGTGATGCGAGCGACGTAACTCCACACACTCTCCGCCACAGTGTGGCCTATCGTATGATGAACGACGAGGAAGAGAACGCCCTCTACGATGTTCGGAATCGACTTCGCCACCGAAGTATCCAAACGACAGAACGAATCTACGACCACCTACTGAAAGTCTGATTCACTACAAAACGAGGCTCTACTTGCCCGTCTCAACGAACCCGGACTCCGTCCGTTCCACATACCCGTAGCTTCGAGTCGATGTAATTGCTCTTCAATATCATCGCGATTGAAACCGTGCTCTTCGACCGACATCGGCTCATCCTCACTCAAAACAAACTTGATTTTTAACCGGGACTGTATTTACAGTATCGGCGGTGGTTTCTCACAAGCATTTGTATCATACCGTTCCGAACCCTGATATCAACGACGACAGGAGAAACTCAGGGAAACCGAGGCCAGTTACTGCACATTCTACTCATTATCCACTTTGTAAGAACCTGTTAGAAATAGTGACGAGCTCTTCCCAGTAGTCGGACCTGGACATATTGTCGCGAAGGTCATCACGCCCCCTCTTTACTTCCTTGAACCAACTGTTGAACCTGTTTTGGCTGAAATGAATCGAGGGAATGACTCCAATACCGTTTTCAGTCTCGTAGAGTTTCAGCGACTCTGAAACGATGCCACCCGCATTGTAGGGGTGTTCAACATCAAAGCCAGATGGATAACCGTTTTTAAATTCGTAGTTGCTAAACACTGCACCAGCCGCTCTGTTACCGAACGGAACGATTATATCTGGCGCTAAGTGTTCAAATTCGGGGGCTAGATACCCCATACACCGGCTGGTCGCCTCTTTTGATTTGCTCTCTTTCTCGCCAAATGCGTACGATTCACCACATTTCTTAATGTTGGTGAAATAGAGTCCGTATTGATTATCCCCGTTTCGGAAAGCATCGTAGCACTCTCTCATATACGGTGAATGTGGGGTTCCTTTGTCTGTGAGGTCCCCGTTGCACATCCCGGTTTCCATCAAGTCCATAGCTCTACGCTCTTCGAAGTCTTCGGGATATGTTTCGCTAATATACTCTTTAATCTCTTCTACCTGTCTCTCTGATAGGTCAGGCGTTGGCCGGTTCGCTATGTGTTCCAACGCTGAATTACCGCCGGGCCCACCTTCGTGCCCCACGAACGCGACAGTCGGACTTCCCTCTGTTATTTCCCCGACTCCGTAGTGAGGGGCCTTCGCGCCACCGTTGCCCCAGTGAGGGCAATCCAGACATTCGTTCGTCCGCTCACGCCAGTTGGACCAGATGTCCTGCAGGTGTTCATCAAGTGAATTAGGCTCACTCATAACAGCATACCTACAACGTGATTATAAATAATTTAGGTGTCACACAGATAATGAGGAAAAAAGCTCCAACCCCTACTTGTTTAGATTGTCTGTCACGGAACTATTGAGCTATAAATTCAGTACGACTCTACCGACAATAGTAATTAGCGCAGGTGTTCAACAGCGACGCATTCATACAAGCCGTTTATGGCGTAGCAAACGATTATATTTGTCACTGAGAGCGGTGTAGATGGAGTGCCACATCGCGTAGCTACACTAGACCCTACCTGAATCCCACACTGGCACTCCACTTCCCGATATCTTGTCCTCACCGTCACTGCACCAGATAAAAAATCAGAGTGCGTCGTAGAAAACTTGGTACACGTTATTTGTCCAAACCTTGTCAAGAATCGTGTGCAAGATGCATTGCGCGTGTCTTGAACGTTTATAGGTCTGAAACCGGCCTTCGCTGCGTACGGGAATCAGTTACCCGTGCCCAAGAATCAATCTTCAAACTGTGTTATTTATTTAAACTTGCCCGGCACTTCAGAATTATTAGTCTGGACTAAGATATCAGGGGTATGTCTAGTCCAAGAAAAATCGAGAGCGACATTGTAAGAGAAATAAACGAAAAGAGACGAATGACTAACGGTTACAATAAACTTGAAAAGCTCGTCAAGAAGCTTCAAATCCTCAAACCGTATCTCGTCTCTGTAGCGCAAGATGGAGAGTTGACTGACTATTGGGTCACGATGGAAAACACCGGAATCTTCACTGCCCGCCAATCGTGGGTCTTGGGTTTTCTTGGTCTCCACGAGGATGAGCTCGGCAATCCATTGCTTCCCTCAATCGTTGTCAGCACAAACAGTGACATGCCAGGGAACAAATATTTCAATATGGTACAGGCAACCCAGAATTATACGAACGAGATCCCCGAGACTCGTATAGAACGAAGGGAACTCTGGCAGAATCATGTAGAGGAAGTCCGAGAATTTTGGCAAGAGTATTAGTATTCTTCAAGTATCAGAGAATTAATTGAATGACTGTCATATTACACAGTCTTTGCATTTATTTAGTTTGAATCAGACAGTTTCCTTTAAATATTAGATTGTTCTATCAAAATATGAAGGAACCTAATATGTATTGCTGAATTGACTCTCTATATCTTGCATTACCTTCTATAATCATACTCATATCAATATTTTATACCCCGGTTGTACCGCGGCAAACTGGCTGTGGCTGTTTCTATGACACGCTAAACCCGTGCTACTACCTGCAGCAAATAATTTCGACGGGCGGAATAACCCGGAACCGCCAGTAACGGGTTATAGCTCTGCTTGCAGTGCGCTCAACGCGTTGATAGCCTGCTGGACGTGGTTTTCAAGACTGGCGTTGTCACCACCGTCTGTTGCCGTTGCTTGCACCTCGGCTGGTCTAGTTCCGACGTCAGCGTCGTCACTGCTCGACTCGTCGTCCACGGCTACATCCGCGAGTTGCTGCTGCCCATCTTGATCGTCGGTCCCGTCGCTGGCGACGGCGTCGTCTAGTGGCTCCGCAGCGTCGGGCCGGGGTTCGTCGCTTGTGTCTGAGTCCCCGCGGTGACTTTCAAGCGCTGCGAGCGGGAAGTCGTAGGCTCGTGCACGTTTCTCTTTGTGCCGCGTGGTTCGATCAGTCACGCCCATCACGGCGGCGACCGTTTGCCGGTCACAGCCACGGTCAAGCGCCATCCGGACCCGTTCTTCTTCGGCTCGCTGCAAGAGTTTCTGCGTGTCATCAGGGATCCTGCCTCGTGTCGACGTCGAGATTTGACTGGTTAGACCCCATTTCCCGGAATCAGCATCCTGGTCGACGATTTGCCGCTCACGCTCGTCGACGATATTGTCAAGCGCCATCAACTGCCAGAGCCGCTCCCGGACCGTCAGGATCGTCACATCGACGCTCAACGCCGCTTGGATCTCGCCGGTCGTTGCTGGCCCGATCCGGTCCAGTATCTCCAGGATTTCGATGTCGTGTTTCAACACTTCGTCACGGTCAGCGGCAGTAATCGTCACCGGCAGGTCATCACCGGTCGCCTGCTGATGATGCCAGTGATGACATCCGCGGCACAGCGTCACCAGATTCGCCATGTCGTGTTCGTCCATCCCGTCAGGGTCACGCGTCGCGTGATGGATCTGGAGTTCTGCAGTCCCACCACCCGTCGGCCCGACGCGATTACACATCCGGCACCGATGATTATCACGGTCCAGAACCGCTTCACGTTTCGCCGGGGCAACAGTCTCGTGTTCGTCGTCCGGCCCGTGACACGACTCCCCCGTCACCGTCGACCCCCCGACGGCAGGGCCAACTGCCTCGTTGCCGCGTTGCTGGTAGTCAGTCGCTCACTACGTTCTCGTGCGTGTATCAACGTCAGTTGCATTGATATCGTGTCTACTGCATCGTGTGGTTCGGTGCCGACGCGGTGATGTGTCCCTGTGGTGTATCGCTTCAATCATGCGTGGACAGGTACCGCCACCATCACGCTCGCCGTCTCCGTCGCGTCTCCCGTCACCCCGACGTGCCCGCTCCACCCCCGATCGTCGGTGTCAATGACTTCACCTGGAAGTCCGATTTACTGCAGTACCGCTGTGCTAACCGGCCGAGCGCCTGCGTGCGCAGGATGTCAGCGACGTTGTGCACGACGACATCAGCCACGCGCCCGGCCTCAAACGCCGTGACCGCCTCGGCACTGTCATCGAACGGGTCAACCGCACCATACCCCGTCCCGTCCTCAACCAACAGGTCATACACCGTGACGAGATCTGACGGTGAACTCTCCTCTATCGATGTGTTGAACAAGTCCCGGTACACCGGGAGTAAATCCGCGTACGGCACGTCATCGAACGGCCACGCAGCGTCGTGACTCGCAAACCTGGTTCGAAGGAACGGTAAGTCGAACCCACCACGCCACGTTTCACCATTGTACGCCACGAGCAGCACTTCATCATCACACAACCGCATTCTGACGAACTCTTTCACCGCGTCCAACACCGCCGCCTCGGACTCATGCACCGACAGCATCACTTCCGTATCGACACGGTCCTCGACAACCGCTTCAATACTACCAGCACCGTCACCATCGCACTCGGGTACCTGTGCGAACACGCGGCAGCCAAGCGGCACGGCAAACCCGAGAACCGTCACTTCGTCGTCAACCGCGAACCCCGTCGTTTCGATATCGAACGCGACCAAGTTCAACACATTACTCATCACGCCTCACCTCGCTGGACAGCCGGGACACGGGCAGGCACACGATCCTGTGCCGCCGGTCGCAACCGGAATTCACCAAACCCGAACCTGGAATGCGTCCCGACACGGCGCACGCCGTTCTTCGCCGTCCGCACCGCGTCGGTCCCTACGAACTCTACGACTTGCCCGTGGTCCACAGTCTCCACCGTGTACACGTCCCCGTCGTTCACGAGCCGCGTCTCCCGTCGCCGTACCTGTGAGTCCGTCTCCCACCACCACGGCACGTCTTGCCCGTCCGCACCCGGGTACTCACTCGACAGGACGAACGGTGACACGAGCTCCAACTGCAGCGACGTGTCCTCAACCCGACTATAGTCCAATTCATCCAATTCAACGAGCTGCATGTCAACTACGGATAATTCACCGAATCCGTAGTTCCGCGCCGCCCCGACACGCAGTCCCTCTAACACGTCCTCACCGATCGGTAACACATCATCGCCGCGGCCCGTGTGCAGGTAGCACTGCATGAACCACTGGACAGACCGCTTCGAATTCCGGACCTCGGCCGGCCGTCCAAACCAACACGACGGGGCGAACGCGAGTCGTCCACCGTGCCGAGTCACATCAAACGTGTTGTGTGCATCTCGCGGCCGGGAATCCAGCAACCATCGTTGCGCTGCGTCTCGGTACAGGAACAAGTCCGCGTACGTCTCGACGCTTGGAAGTGACTTGCCGAGCACCCCGGCGTACCCGGACTCGGAATGCGCCGCCGGGTACTCCCCGTACTCTCCCGGCACGAACACGCCGTGACTTACATGCAACGCCTTCCGAGTCCGAGCATCCACGCGACGCGCAATCGCATTGTACACCGCGTTCCCCGTCACGTGATACGGATACCCGCCGTAGTCTGACTCCAGTCGGAACAGGACTTGCTGGATACGAGTCACACTCCCACACCCCCTGCATTTCCAGTCCAACAGCCGACATGTTTCATGCAACACCACCGTCCCCGTACACCGCGACGTAATCCTCGATGTACGCGAGCGCAGTCGACCACGACCGGATACGACGTAGCTGCGCATCCAACCGCCGCCACCGCCGATCACCCGCATCAAACGGATGCCGTGAGAGCCGCGACCACGTATCCGCAAACGACCTGGCCGGACACGACCCGAGCGACGCCGACGGCCGGTCACCCGGCTCACCCGTCACGTGCAACGCACACACCGGCGACCACAACACCGTTCGATGCGGCTCAACTTCCTCGGACTCCCGTGCCGCTTCAGCCGTCCACTCCTGGTCCGGCATCGCGGCTGACGGCGTCGCCACGAGGTGCAAGTCCTCGAAGGCATGCCCGGCCCGGTAATTATCCAGCAACGCCGCCACGAGCAACACGTGGAACTGCAGCGACGAGTACGGGTAATACACTGACTCGTTGAACGCCGCCGCAGCCTGACTCGTCACCCACCGCGAATGCAGCACCTCGGCATCCGTCGACAACACCAACCGATCGAACGTCGCGGGCAGTGAGTCCACGGTCGCCTGCACGACGTCTGCGGCGTCGACAGTGAGGATGCGGACCTGGATGTCGTCGCCGCCGTGGACGGGGGTCGGCGGTTCATAGCCGGCACCGATGACGTAGGTAAGCACGAGCCAGACGAGCGCGGACGTGGCAAACAGGACTGTCGTTCCCCAGAGGAGGAGTTCGAACGCGCTGTGCCAGTCGACGAGCCCGAGTGTCAGCGACGGCGTGAGAACGGCCACGGTCGTGAGAAGCAGGACCGCCCCGACCCCGGAGAGCGTGATGCGTTCGGCTTTCATTGTGGTTCGATCCAGTGCCCCACGCCACTTCATGCAGGAACACCATCAGCCCGTCTTACCGCCGTTTTTGGCCGAATTAATCCGATTTACACAGCATTGGGATCGGTTTCAATTGCAGGCGGCCGCCGGAACAGGTAATTCCGTGGCGACGAGTGGCATGGGTATGACAGAGGAGTCAGCACACGAGCAGATGGAGCGCCACGCGGCGCTGACTGACGAACTCGCGGACCTCAGTGCGGAGCGGGACACCGTCACGGCGTCAGTACAGGACCGTCTTGCCGACGCGGTTTCGGAAGCGATAGCAGAAGCGGGTGCGAACGTCGGGAGTCTCGGGCAGTCCAAAGACGGTAAGCGGTTCCGGTTCGAGGCGCGACTCGACCGGGCGGCGCTGGTGGCGGCGGTGACGGAAGCGCTGCCGGACGGGTTCGTCGTCTCCCACGTCAACGAGGACGGGACGCTAAGCGTGGACTGGACCGGCGACAGCACCACGCCGTCGAAGCGGGAACACGGGGCCATCCTGAAGGCAATCATCGCAGAGGAAACGGAGACGGACAGCGACGGCTTCATTGAGTCTGTACCCAGCCGAGACCGCGTTCTGGCGCGGGCAGTGGAGCTGGGCGTCGACGAGGGTGACGCGGCAGACCGCCTCAGTCGGCTGGCGACGCTAGATGTGGTGGACATCACCGACGAGGGGGTCTACCCCGACGAGAACTTCTCACGGTACTAGCGAGCCAGAGCGGATGCCGGCCGACGGCAAGCGGCAGGGACACGGGTGGCCGGCGTCGGCATGACCGACGTTTATTACTTGATCCGGCCTGTGGTGTCAGACGAAATGGCAGTATTATCGACAGAAGACGAGGGGAAGTTCCTCATGGACGCACAGGGAGAGCAGATCGGTATCGTGACTGAGGTCGATCCGAAGGGACAGGTCGCGTACGTCGAACCAGACCCGGACCTCACCGAAGCCTGGGTGCAAGGACTCGGGTTCGGTGACGCCGACGAAGACGACCTCGAGGTCGCCGCCGACGCTATCGGAACGATAACTGACAGCGAACTGCGTGTGATAGCAGATCTGTAGGCACACCCACTGTGACACAGCACTCGCGGCGTTCAGCGTGGCCACTACTGGCCGAGAAAACCCAAACCGTACCGGACGGGCAGACAGCGGTGGAGACAGCCACTCAGGCATCGGGATCGGGGTGCTCACCCACCGCGAGCGTCCACCACTTGACGAACTGCGTCCGTTCGTAGAGATCGAGAAGCCGCGCCGACGCATCCGACTCGGAGATGCTCGCGAGCATCAACGGCGACCCGAGCGTCTGTTTCTCGACGATATCGAACGGTCCGGATACGAGGGCGGTGACGGCGTCCGCCGAGAGATGGCCGTATATGTCGGTGTCTTCCTCCAGCAGCCCCAGTCGGAACGCGGCCCCTTTGGTGAGCTTCCGGTACAGCCCCGGCGTCCCTTCGAGCAGGGCGACGCGGCCGCCGGGGCGGAGCACGCGGGCGGCTTCCCGGAGAATGTCACGGCGGTCCGCGGGCGGGACGTGATGGAGAAACCGACGGCCGATGAGGGCGTCGAAGGAATCGTCTGCGAACGGGAGCGCTCGGGCGTCACCGGCCAGCGCCGGCTTGCGGACGGTTTCGGCATTCGACGGCCAGCCTTCCAGCCCGATATCGGCGCGAGGATGCATGTGCTGGCCGAACGCGAGTTCGAGCGTCCGGCCGGCCGGGAGCTGCTCGGCGATGAGTTCGTCGTGTCGCTCGTAGATGCGGTTCAACAGCGGGTGGTTCCGGACGTTCCGCGGCCGCTCGACGATTGCGCCGTCCTGAACGTCCCAGGTCGCTTCGGACATGTTACGGCCTCACAGCACGCAGTCGACGGCGGTCGCACGAGACTATAGAGGCGGTAAGCAGGACTATACAGCGAGTAAGAAATCAACAGCGGCTGATTAATATCCAGATAGCGGATTGCTAAGGTCTACTCACGGAACATCTGTTTAAAATCGGCAGACAAGCGACCGGGAGAGAAGAGCTTATTCGATATCGATCCGGTGGGAGTCGTCGGCAGCGTCACCCGCACGCGGTAGCGTTATTTCGAGAACGCCGTTGTGGTAGCTGGCGGTGATGTCGTCGTCCACGACCGGCTCTGGAACAGCGACCCGTTCAGCGACCCGTCGGCTGTGTCGGCGAGCGCCGTCGCTGGTCTCCGCAGCGACCGTGGTCTCGCCCTGGATGCTGAGGACGCCGTCCTCGAAGCGAACGACGAGGTCGTCCCGTTCGAAGCCAGGGAGGTCGACCATCACGGCGTACCCGTCGTCGGTCTCGTCGACGTGGAGGTTCGTGTCGATGCCGTGCCGGCGGTGGCCGCTCCGGCGTGCGTCCGTGGCCGGTCGGTTGGCGCGGAGTCCCGGACTGTCGTCCATCCGGCGTCTCGAATCGTCACCCATCCGGCGGCCCAAACTGTCGTCTGTCCAGCGGCTCTGGCTGTCGTCCATCATTGTCCGTCGCGTCTGTGCGAAGAGTCGGAGCATCGTCTCGAACGGATCGGTGCTGTGTGTCATAATTACCTTATATAGGCTAGTATTGATATTAACAGTTGCGTAACACGTGCTATCACGGGGAGACAGAAACGCCGTGCCTGGGGCAGCCGTTCGACCGGGTCAACAGTGCGTGATGGGATACCGTAGCGGAACTGTTTTGACAAGCGTACAGCTAGAACAGCCACAGCAAACCGCCGAGTGCCCGGTCCGTCGGTGGCCGGGCGACTGGAAACGAGACACACCATGGCAACCGATTCCGGCACCCGGATAGACCCTTCGGCTGACGAGGTATCGAACTACGACTACCAGAACGACACCGTCGCTCGGTCGGGCCTCGTCGACGACCTGCAGGCGCGCATCGACGGCGAGGTCCGGTTCGACGAGTACTCGCGGCAGTTGTACGCGACCGACGCCAGCCTCTACGAGGTGCTGCCAATCGGCGTCGTCTATCCGCGGTCAACCGATGACGTAGCCGCGGTCATGTCCTACTGTGCCCAGCGAGAGATTCCGGTTCTTCCCCGGGGCGGCGGGACGAGCCTCGCCGGCCAGACTGTCAACGAGGCCGTCGTACTGGATTTCTCGCGGTACATGAACGAACTCGTCGAGACTCGGCCGGACGACCGGCGGGCACGGGCGCAGCCGGGCATCAAGCTCGGCGACCTGAACGGGGAACTGGCCGACCACGGGCTGAAGTTCGCTCCAGACCCCGCGTGGGGCGACAAGAGCGTGCTCGGGGGCGCTATCGGCAACAACTCCACCGGGGCCCACTCCCTGCAGTACGGCAAGACCGACGCTTACATCGAGGAGTGCGAGGTCGTCCTCTCGGACGGCACTGTCACGACTTTCGGCGAACTTACCCGTGAGGAACTCCGCGACCGGGCGGACCCCGACGGTAACCTCGAAGCCCAGATTTACGCCGAAATCGAGCGGATACTCGCCGAGGAAGGCGAGGAAATCGAGAGCCACTACCCGGACCTGAAGCGCAACGTCTCGGGGTACAACCTCGACTGGGTCCTCGAAGACGCGCAGGACGGAACCGTCAACGTCGCCTCGCTGCTGGCCGGCAGCGAGGGAACACTCGCCATCGTCACCGAAGCCGAGATCTCGCTGGAGCCGATTCCCGAGACCAAGTCGATGGCCCTGCTCGCCTACGAGGGGCTCATCGAGGCGATGGAGGATGTCGCGGACATTCTCGAACACGACCCGGCGGCCGTCGAGGTGCTCGACGACGTGCTTATCGACCTGGCCCGGGACACCGCCGAGTTCGAGGACGTGGTCGGCATGTTGCCCGAGGGGACCCGCACGGTCCTCATCGTGGAGTTCTACGCCGACGACGCGGAGACCGGCCGGCGGAAGGTCGCAGACCTGCTGGCGGACCGAACGAACGGCGTCGACCCCGCCGCTGACCCGACTGCGGGCCGGACCGTCGTCGACGCGCCGGTGCGGGCGTTCGACGCCATGGAGGCCCACGACGAGGCGAAACGGGAAAAATTCTGGAAGATGCGCAAGTCCGGCCTCCCGATACTGCTCTCACGGACGACCGACGAGAAACACGGCTCGTTCATCGAGGACACCGCCATCCCGCCGGCGAATCTCCCGGAGTACGTCGCCGAATTTCAAGAGATCCTCGAAGAACACGACACCTTCGCCTCCTTCTACGCCCACGCCGGGCCCGGCGTGCTCCACATCCGCCCGCTGATCAACACCAAGACCGTCGAGGGGGTCGAGACGATGGAGTCCATCGCCGACGCGGTGACCGACCTCGTGGTGAAATACGGGGGCAGCGTCTCGGGCGAACACGGCGACGGCCGCGCCCGCACGCAGTGGAACGAGAAGCTCTACGGCCCGGACCTCTGGGAGACGTTCCGGGAGCTCAAGTCCGCGTTCGACTCCGACTGGCTGCTCAACCCCGGCCAGGTCGTCGGCGTCGACGCCGCCGCTGTCGAGTCCGGCGAGAAACCCGAGCGGGCGCGCACGGTCGACATGACCGAGAACCTCCGATTCGACCCGGCGTACGAGTTCGACGCCGGCTTCGACCCCGCGCTGGAGTGGGACAACGACAACGGGATGCAGGGGATGGTCGAACTCTGTCACGGCTGTGGCGGCTGTCGCGGCCCACAGGAGACCACCGGCGGCGTGATGTGTCCGACCTACCGCGCGTCCGAGGAGGAGATGACGACGACCCGCGGCCGGGCCAACATGCTCCGGCAGGCCATGAGCGGCGACCTGCCGGACGATCCCACCGACGAGGAGTTCATGCACGAGGTGCTGGACCTCTGTATCGGCTGCAAGGGGTGTGCGAAGGACTGCCCGAGCGAGGTCGACATGGCGAAGCTCAAGGCCGAGGTGACCCACGCCTACCACCAGGAACACGGCTCCAGTGTCCGAGACAGAATCTTCGCCAACGTCGACGCGCTGGCGGGGTTAGGAAGTGCCTTCGCGCCGCTGTCGAACCTCGCGACGAAGGTGCCGGGTGCTCGAACCGTGCTGGAGAAGGCGGTCGGTATCGCGCCCGAGCGGACGCTGCCGAGCTTCCGGCGGACGACGCTGCAGGACTGGTTCGACGAGCGCGGTCCGCAAGTCCCGGCGGACGAAGCCGAGCGGCAAGCCCTGCTGTTCCCCGACACGTACACGAACTACAGCCACCCCGAAGTCGGGAAGGCCGCCGTTCGCGTGCTCGAAGCCGCGGGCGTCCACGTCCAGCTAGCCAACCGGACCGACAGCGGGCGACCGGCCCACTCGAAGGGGTTTCTGGACAAGTCCCGTGCGACAGCGCGGGATAACGTCGACGCGCTCGTTCCCGCAGTCGAGGAGGGCTGGGACGTGGTGCTGGTCGAACCCTCTGATGCCGTGATGTTCCAGTCGGACTACCTGGACCTACTCTCCGGCGAGGACGTGGAGACGCTCGCGGCCAACGCCTACGGCGTCTGTGAGTACCTCGACACCTTCCGGCTGGACGAGGGGGCCGACTGGGACACGGCGGGCGAGACGCTGACCTACCACGGCCACTGCCACCAGAAGGCGACGAAGAAGGACCACCACGCCGTGGGCGTCCTCCGGCGGGCCGGTTACGACGTCGACCCGCTGGACTCGGGCTGTTGTGGCATGGCCGGCTCCTTCGGCTACGAGGCCGAGCACTTCTCGATGAGCAAGGCCATCGGCTCGATCCTGTTCGACCAGATCGGGGAGAGCCGCGGCGATACCGTCGTCGCGCCCGGCGCGTCCTGTCGCACGCAACTGGACGACTGGGACGAAAGCGACGGCGAACCGCCCCATCCGGTGGAGAAACTCGACGCGGCCTTAGTCTGAAGCGGTTTCGGCCGACTGGCGAACCGCCCGGACGATACCGACGGTCTGGCCGACCAGCGCAAGCGCGATGCCGGCGAGCAGCGCGGATTCTGCCGCCGGGAACAGCGCGACGGCGTAGACCGCCGCACCAAGAACGCTCAGCGCTGCCCCAGCCGTGTACGCCCGCTGGTCTGCCGGAACGCGCTTGCCGGTGTAGTAGAGGCCCACGCCCGGAACGACCATCCACCCAAGTATCGTCGTTGTCAGGAACGGGTCCCGGAGAGGGGAGTAGCGTAAGCCGATGATGCCGCCGACGGTCAGCAGGAGTCCGACGAGCAGAATGTCGCGCCAGACCCGGAGGACACCTGACTCCATCTCGTCCCACGAGAGGGCAGCGAAGGCAGCGATAAGGACGGCAGCGACGACGTGGAAGACCAGAACCGTCCGGTCAGTGACCGCATCGAGATGGGCCAGTCCCACGAGCAGCCACGCGAGCGGGACGAGCGCGGCCGGACCCTGAGCACGCAAGCGAGGGAACATACCCCTCACTGTGCCCCCCACAATCAAGAAACGTCGGTCGTGCGGATCGGTGTCATACCCGCGGGAGTTCGACGACGAAATGTGCGCCGTCGAGGTCGGTGTCGGGGAAGGCCGTGTCGGGTTTACTGGCGGTGTCGGCGAGGTAGATGCCGCCGCCGAAGCTCGTAACGAGCGTCTCGACGAGATGGAGCCCGCCGCCGTGCGTGTCGCCCGCTCGCGGGTCAAAAATGCTGTCGCGCCGGTCGTCGGGAATCCCCGGTCCGTCGTCGATCACGTGAGTCTCGATGATGTCGCCGGTCTCGCGGATCGCGACGAACACCGACGGGTGGTCGTGCCCGTCTGCCGCCGCCTGAGTCGTGTCCGGCGGCCGCGCCTCGCTCTGCAACGCGGACCCGTCTGTCGCGGTCCCTTCGGCGGAGAGTTCGGTTGCCGGCGTCCCATGTTCGATGGCGTTTTCGAGGAGGTTTCGGAGAACCGGGCGAGCGGCCTCGTTGGCATAGGCCATCGCGCTGTCCGGGGCCTGAAGCTCAATAGCGATCGTGTGTGTTTGCTCGATTCGCTGTATCACCGTCTCGGCGATTGCGACGATGTCGGTCGGTTCGAAGGCTGGATCGGAACCGAGAGTCTCTGCGACGGCCCCGGCGTTGTCGACCAGGGTATCGAGTTCGGTTACCTGCTCATGGATCGCGTCCGCCGCCGTCTGTGCGACCTCGGAGTCGGCGTTGCGCTGGATGATCGTCGCACGGCCGTCGATGACGACCAGACCGTTCGCGATATCGTGTCGGAGCAGGTCGTTGACGAACGACAGCGTGCTCGCGGTTCGGGTCGCACGGCTGGCGTCCTGACGGGCTCGAACCGCGAGCGTGCCCGCGACGAGACCCGTGACAGCGCCCGTATCCATCGCCAACAGGGTGACGAACACCGGTTCGGCGATTGTCCGCCCTTCTATCATACGGATGAAGACACTCAAGCCGATGATAGCCCCGACTGCGACGCTGCCGACAACGCTCCAGACGAAAACTGTCCATACCTGCTCCCCCGGTGTCGACGACGAGACGAGCCGATAGCTGCCATACACCAGTACCAGTGGGAGCAGTCCGTCGAGGGCCAGTGCGAGTGCGGGGCCGCCGAGCTGCCCGATGCGCCGTGTCTCGATACCGAGGTGCCAGATAACAGCCGAACCTGTGAGAGCAAGACCGAAGCCAGCGAGCAGCCACGGCGCGAGACGGGCCCGCACGCCACGGTACATAATTATATATCAGTTTCACGCGTCTAATTCTATTTGGTTAGTGAGACGGTAAGACCGGATGTGGTACAAGGGCGTCTACAGCCGGATGGGAGATCCGGCGACGCAATGTGGTATGACAGTATTACACACCCCATAATCGCAAGACTGCAGTCGGTTCTCTCTGTTTCCTACCAGAGCATCGTACCGACACTGTTATCCGTGGTGCTGGCATCTCTTTGGTTGCAATGGCGAAAGGAACGGTTGATTTCTTCAACGACACTGGCGGTTACGGTTTCATCGACACTGAGGACGCGGACGAAGACGTCTTCTTCCACATGGAAGACATCGGCGGCCCGGACCTCGAGGAAGGACAGGAGCTCGAATTTGACATCGAGCAGGCGGACAAGGGTCCGCGCGCCAACAACGTCACACGGCTCTAACAATGGCGGAAGGCACTGTCGACTTCTTCAACGACACTGGTGGTTACGGCTTCATCGAAACCGACGATGCGGACGAAGATGTCTTCTTCCACATGGAAGACGTCGGCGGCCCTGACCTCGAAGAGGGGCAGGAAGTCGAGTTCGACATCGAGCAGGCGGACAAGGGTCCGCGTGCGACCAACCTCACGCGACTGTAAGACGGGTTCTGTCTACAGTCTAGCACTATAATCACTTGTCAGCGGTCGCGGTGTACCGTAGCGTACACGGCAGTGTCGCTGGCACGCACATAACTCACGACGAGCGACGGCGCTCGTCGAGACACGTCACTGTTCGACCAGTGGCGACGCCGCCCGGTAGACGATCTCCATCGGCAACCCCGCCGCATCTCGCGGCGGCTCGGGCGGCAGCGTGTACAACTCCCCGTCGCCCGGTTGCGCCGTATACGCGAGGGCGACGGCGTCCAGTACGTCGTCGACAGCCACCGCCGTGCCACCAGTCGCTTCGGCGGCTTTCTGGACCGTCGGGGCGGCGTCGCGGTCGTAGTGGGCCAGAACCCGCATCCGCTCGGCGTATCCCCCGGCGGTGCGCTTCGAGTAGCTAAGCGGCTCGCCGCCGAAGGCCCTGAAACAGACCTCCGGGTGGGATTCCCGGATGGCCGCGGCAGCCTCGGGCAGTTCCTGCAGGAGTTCGTCGACCCGAGCAAGGCTGTCGCTACGTGCGAACGCCTGCTCGGAGAGTTCGTGTCCAGTCTTGCGCCTGTGGACGCGGTTGGCCGTCGAGTAGCGCTGTTTTCGGGTCGCTTCTCGCACCGGCGGTGTGCGGATCGTCGCGCTGCGCTCACCGAGGACTGACCGGGCGAGTTCGTCACACCGGCGGTCCGGCTCGCCGGATTCCACGAGTCCGATCGGGACGCCCACGAGTATCCGGCGGGCGCGCTCGTCGTAGGCTGACCAACACTCGCCGATACTGTCGAACACCGACGCGTGGTCGAAGCCGTCGCCGGTGAACGCGACGGCGACCCAGGACTCGTCGCTCCGGTCGACACCGACGTACAGCGGTTCAGCCATTATTGCTACTCGTTCGGATGGGCGCAAAAGTGTATCCCGAGGTGTTCGTTGTCCAACCGGTCCAGCACCTGAGCTATCGGCCGAGGCGCTGAGTGCCCCGACGGCTGGTCCTTACGACCGGCCGAACTTCGTGAGGTCCTTGAGCGGTACCAACCGGTGTTCCATCGCCGGCTTCGTGTAGCCAGCCGACTCCTCGGAAACACCGCTAGTGAACACCTGCACCTTCTGCTGGAGGACGTGGGGCACGCCGTCGGTGTCGCGGATGATCTCGACCGAACGCCACGCGTCGTCTTCCATGAATCAGAGCCACACGCTGCTGCCACCTGTCTTTTTCCCCGCTAGTCCGGGCCGACAAAGACGGTCCGGAGCCGCGCACCACAGTCCGGACAGCACAGCGTCTGCCAGCGGTCGGTGTCGAGGTCGCCGATGGTCTCCCGACGGATCGCCTCGTCGGCGGAGACTGACCGGCCGCAGGTGTCACACTCCTCAGTCATACAGTGGAGTTGGCGGGCCAGAGACAAAACCCGCTCGCCCACAGGCATTTAGCCGGCGCGAGCATCGGGACGGATATGGATGGCGTCGTACTCGCTGCCGGCGAAGGGACGCGGATGCGACCGCTCACTGCGGACAAGCCGAAGGGACTTGTCGAGGTGGCCGGAGAGCCGCTGCTGACACACTGTTTCGACGCGCTGCTGTCCGTCGGCGTCGACCGCCTGGTCGTCGTCATCGGCTACCGCGGCGACGATATCGTGTCCCGCTACGGCGACCAGTATCGAGACGCGCCGATAGCCTACGTCCAGCAGGACGACCAGTTGGGGCTGGCCCACGCGCTCGAACAGGCCCGCACCGCCGTCGACGGGACCTTCGTCGTGCTGAACGGCGACAACGTCTGCCGGGCGAACCTGAGCGACGCAGTTGACCGCCACCGCGAAACTGACGCCAGCGCGACGCTGCTCGTCGAGGACGTGTCGCGGGCCGAAGCCAGGACGACCGGCGTCGTCACGACGGACGACGAGGGGCGGGTGACCGGTCTCGTCGAGAAACCGTCGGACCCGCCGTCGACGCTCGTCACGCGGGGCTTTTTCGTCTTTGAACCGGCCATCGGCCACGCCTGCGCGCTGACGTTACCCTCCGAACGGGGTGAATACGAACTCCCCGACGCAATCGACCTGTTGCTGAGCGCCGACCACCGCGTCGAGGCGGTCGAACTCGACGGGTGGTGTCACAACGTCAACGAACCGAGCGACATCGACGCGGTCGAGGAACGACTCGGCTGACGGCATCGACCGCTGCCAAGCGACGCAGCGAACGGACGCGGCGACAGAACACCGAAGGGGCTCCACCCCAATACAGGTGTATGACAGCCGTTCGGCCGCTGGTGCTCGTCGCGCTCGCCGTTCTCGTCTCACTGGCGGGCTGTGGGGCGTTTTTCGGCGGCGGCGACTCGGCAGGGTCGGAAGCGACGATAACGCCCGCCGACGTGCCGACGGACGAGACGCGAGCAGTCGAAACGACAGGCGAGGGGAGCTATTGGGGCAACGTCTCCGTCGACGCCAACAGGTCGGCGGTGACACAGCCGCGGGTGCTCGAACTGCGGCCGAACTGCGAGCGCCCGCCGGGACTTGTCGTCCACATCCAGGTGCTGGCGCTCCAGAACAACGATCCGGCGACGAACGAGGGCATCAACACGACCTGGCAGTTCGCGTCCCCGTCGAACCGTGATCTGACAGGGCCGTACTCGAACTTCGTCCGAACCATTCGAAGTGGGTTCGAACCGCTGTTGAACGCGACCGGCGTGCGGTACGGACCGCTCGACCGCGACGGCGACACCGCGTCACAGCCGGTGACAGTCGTCAATAGGAACGGGACGACGTCGAGCTACCGGTGGACGGTCAGAAAACAAGACGAACCACCCTATGAGGGCTGCTGGATGACGGCAGGTGTCGCGCCGGCTTAGCCTTCCATCCCGCTGAAGGAGAGGCCGCCCTCGATGTAGCGCTGGGCGAACAGGTACGCCAGCATGATCGGCGAGGCGAAGGTGAGCGCGAACGCGGAGAAGCGCGCCCACGGGATGGAGTACTCGTCGACCATCGCGTACAGGCCGACCGGCAGCGTGTAGTTCTCCGTCCCCAGCAGCGTCTGGGCGACGACGAACTCCGTCCAGCCGGTGAGGAAGACGAAGATGAACACCGTCGCCAGCCCCGCCGTGGACATCGGGATGATGACCTCCGTCACCACGCGCCACGGTGGCGCGCCGTCGACGACAGCGGCCTCCTCGTAGGAGACCGGGATGCCGTCCATGTAGGTCTTCAGCAGCCAGGTGTTGAACGGCACGGCGGTCGCCGCGTAGTACACCGCAAGCGCTAGCTTGCTGTCGTTGATGCCGAACTGGACGTACAGCGCGTACATCCCGATGAGCAGCGCGACGCCGAGCCCACCACCGACCTGCGTCATCAGGACGTAGACGAACAGGATCTTCCGGCGGAAGAGGAACTTTCGCCGCGAGAGGGCATAGGCCGCCGGAATGATGAGCGACATGGCGATGAGCACGGTCGGAATCGCCACCATGAGGCTGTTCCAGAGGAAGCGCTTGAACTCCGACGGGCGGTCGACGCCGTAGTCAGAGGCGTCCAGAATCTCGATACCCGGCGTCTGGAACACGAAGGCGAGGTCGGTGAACGGGATCGCGGCGGAGATCGAGTACGACGGCACGATGAGGTCGCCGATAACCCAGATGAACGGTTTGACCGTCGGGTTCGAGGGCAGCAACGAGAAGCTCTCGGAGGTGTACAGCGAGCTGCCGGAGCCGGAGAGGGCCGCCATCAGAATCCAGTAGATCGGAAAGAGGAGTGCCAGCACCACCACCGTCGCCGCGATAGTCGAGAGAATGACTTTCAGGACTTCGGACGCGGGCAGTTCGCCCCGACGGACCGCCTGTACGGTGTAGGACCACTTCCGTACCGTCCGTGCAGGCATCGTCGCGAACGTCTTGATGTCGTCGCCGAGCTTCCGAGCGATTGCGCCGAGCAGCATCAGTCGTTCACCCCGTCGGCGAGTTTGCCTTTCTTGACGTTGAGCCACATGAACGCGCCGATGAACACGAGCGCGATGATGCTGATGGCCGCACCGCGGCCGTACTGCTGGAACGACAGCGCCTCGCGGTAGCCGTAGACGACGATGAGTTCGTTCGCCCGTGCCGGACCGCCCTGGTTGAACACGAACGGGATGAGGAACTGCTGGAACGACGCCGCAGAGGTCAGGATGGAGGCGAACAGCACGGGGCGTTTAATCGAGGGGAGCGTGATGTGGGCGAAGCGTGCGAGAAAGCCCGCGCCGTCGACGACGGCCGCCTCGTGGAGTTCCTCGGGCACGTCCTGTAGCGCGCTGACGGTGATGATGACCATGAACGGGTACGCCAGCCACGCCTCCGTGACGTTGTACGCGACGAAGGCGGTCCAGCGGCCCGACAGCCACGCGACCGAACTCGCGCCGAACGCGGTCAGCAGCTGGTTCATCAGCCCGAACTCGGCGGAGCTGAAGATGCCGCGCCACACCGTGATGGTGAAAATCGGCGGCAGCCCCATCGGGAAGATGATGAGCGAGCGCAGGACGCGCTTGCCGCGGACGAGGTCGCTGGTCACGATGAGCGCGATAGCCAGGCTCGCCCCGATCTTGAGCGTGACGCTCGTGGCGACGAACAGCCAGGTGACGCCGAAGGAGTTCCAGAACTGGCCGTCGGTCAGCACGTCGGCGTAGTTCTCCAGGCCGACGAACAGCGCGTCTCCGAACGTGAGCACGGCGACGACACCCTCGCCGGCGAACAGGTTCGCCGGCTCTGCGTTGGTGAAGGAGATGCCCAGCAGATAGAGGACCGGGAACAGCATGAACGCCGAGAACACGAACAGCCCCGGGAGCACTAGCAGTAACGACGCGTCGTCCCGCGTCAGAAACGGGACCGACTCGATGCGGTCCGCCGCCCGTGAAACCGTACTCATGGGCGTTTCTCACTCCCAGTTGCTGCGGATTTCCTCGGCGGCGGTCGTCAGTGCGCCTTCGGCGGTCGCGTCGCCGTTGAACGCCTCGATGAGGGCGTTCTCAAGCGGCGACCACACTTTGTTCATGCGCGGGTCAGTCGGCATCGGGACCCCCTGGCTGACGGTCTGGGAGTACGTCTGGACGTGGTCGGGGAGTTCGTCGCTGCCGACGAGGCTGTCGAGCACCGGGATCGCGCCCTGCTCCTCGGCGAGGCGCGTGGCGTGGTCCTCGTTGGTGGCGAACCACTCGACGAAGTTCCGGGCGGCCGTGGCGTCGGCCCCGCCCTCGCTCATCGCGTCCGCGAAGTACCACATCGAGATGCCGGTGTACGGCGTCACCTCGCCGCCGTCGATCTCGGGGAACGTCGCCACCTCGTAGTTCACGTCGTTCTGGTTCAGCGTCGCCAGGTACCACGGCCCGTTGACCGCGAAAGCGGCGTTTCCCTCCGAGAACGTCGCGGCCTGGGGTTCGTAGGTCGGGTCGTCGGGCATGTACGGGCGGAGGGTGTCGAGGGCAAACTGGAGCCCCTCGATGGCTTCATCGGCATCCAGCCCGAGCGCCGGGTCCTGCTCCGGGTCGAAGTAGTAGCCGCCGAAGGCCTGGATCCAGCCGCTCGTGAAGTACGGATTGAACGGCGCGGCGAGCCCGTACTGGCTGCTGCTCGGGTCGTGGTATTCCTCCATTGCCGCCACCATGTCGTCGACGGTCTCGGGCGTTTCGTCGACGATATCGGCGTTGTAGATAAGCGTCACCGTCTCCGCCGAGTGCGGGAGGCCGACGACGGCGTCGTCGAACTGGACGGCAGAGGCTGCGGCGTCGGTGAACTGGTCGAGACTCACGGAGAGTTCGTCGGACTGGTCGACGACGAACTCCCGCTGGTAGTAGTCGCCGACCCAGTCGTGCGCCCACTCGAAAATCTCCGGCCCCTGCCCGGCCGGAATCGCGCTCGTGGTCTTCTTTTCCATGTTGGAGATGTCCGATCCCTCGACGCCGAACTCCGTCTCGCTCGCGAACGTCTCCATCGCGTCCTCGCGTGCAGGGATCTCGGAATCCTGAAGCTGGTACCACGCCGTCGCGGTCCCGCCGGACTGCTGACTCCCGCCGCTTGCCCCATCGCCCGAGCCGTCGCCGGAAGCCGTTTCGCCGTCCGAGCCGCCACTGCCCTGCTCTTGCACACTACAGCCAGCAAGGGCTGTAGCCGCCCCGACACCGCCGATCCGTTTGAGCACCGTCCGTCGTTCCATTGTCATGGATATATATTGGATGAAATAGTCTTTCATAACTTAAATCATTCGGAAATAGAAGGAGACAATGATGATAGATTCTGAGAAACGGCGCGAATTCGCCTCGCCGTGTGTCGGTTTCAACAGATCGGATAGAGGAGAATAAACGAAGTAATATCTATTCTAAATTTCAACCAGAAGCGTAACACTCACAGTACCGACCCCGTACCGTAGGCGTATGCACCACCCAGGACCGCCGCGGTTCGTCACCGTCGGCGAAGCGGTCGAACTGGCCCCGCGCCAGCCCGATCCGGATATGACCGCCGAGTGGCGGCTGATCGACCGGCCGGCTGCGAGCACGGCGACGCTCGGCGACGGCCCGGTCTGCGATCTCGAACCGGACGTTCCGGGGACCTACCGGGCCGAGTTAACCGCACCGGACGGCACACACGAACAGGTCGTCAGAGCGTTTCCGGCAGTCACCGAGACGACCCGATTCAGCGTCACGGCGGAGGACTTCGACCGCGACGGCGATACCGGCGACCTCGACGACCGCGCCATCGTCATCGGGAAGTTCAATGACTTCACGATGGGGAGACACTGGGCCGAGCGCGACGGCGACGAGTGGGTCATCGAGACCGAACTCCCACCGGGGACCCACCATGCGATCTTCAGCTTCGACGGCTCCTTCGAGTCGACCGCAACCGACGAGGTTACCGTGAACGGACCCGGTCGCCCGCGGGTCGAACTCACCGGTGAGACGGAAGACCGGGACCTCGTCGTATCGGCGGACGCCCGCGCGGCCCCGTCGGGGAGCGAACCGGAAGTCGAGTTCTATCTCGACGGCCGCGACGCGCTGGACGAGTCCGCGATAACTGTCGACGGCGACGAACTCCGGGTCCCACGCGAAGGCCTGCCCGAGTCAGCCCGGATTCACGCGGTCGCCGTCGCCGAGCGCCACAGCGTCGCGGACACGCTGGTCGTGGAGTGCAGCGACGGGAACGGAAACGCGACCGCAGACGACGGAGTGCCCGTCACACGGCCGGCCGACCCGCCGGCCTGGGCCGGCGACGCCACCATCTACGAGATATTCGTCCGGTCGTTCGCCGGCGAGACCGTCGACACGACCTTCGAGGCCATCGAACGGCGGGTCCCCTACATCGAGTCGCTGGGCGTCGATGTGGTGTGGCTCACCCCCATTCAGGCGAGTCCGACCCGACACGGCTACCACATCACGGACTTCTTCGACACCGCTGAGGATCTGGGGACCCGCCGGGAGTTCGAGTCGCTGGTCGACCGACTCCACGAAGCCGGGATCCGGGTCGTCTTCGACCTGGTAATAAACCACAGCTCGCGGGACCATCCGGCGTTCCAACTTCACCGGGCCGGCGTCCCCGAGTACGCCGACTACTACGAGCGGATTCCGGTGTCACAGGACGTCTCCGACATCGACTGGGCGGGCGAGGACGCGCCGGGCCACTACTTCAACTGGACGCGGATCCCGAACCTCAACTACGACTCGCTCGAGGTCCGGCGCTGGATGCTCGACGTGGTCGACGAGTGGCGCGACGTGGTCGACGGGTTCCGCTGTGACGTTGCCTGGGGCGTGCCACACGGGTTCTGGAAGGAGGTCCGGGAGCGGGTGAAAGCTGACGACCCCGAGTTCCTACTGCTCGACGAGACGGTCCCGCGCGACGCCGCATTCGCCGAAAACGAGTTCGACGTGCATTACGACACGGACCTGTTCGACACGCTCCGCGACATCGGGACCGGCGAGGAACCGGCGTCGGCGCTGTTCGAGGCACTCGACGCGACGGCCGAGCACGGCTACCCCGACCGCACGGCGCATATGCGGTACGTCGACAACCACGACGAAGACCGCTACCTCGGTGAGTGCGGCGTTGCGCCGCTGCGGGCGGCCGTCGGAGCCACGTTCACGCTCTCCGGGACGCCCATGGTATACGCCGGCCAGGAACGGGGCGTCGAGCAACAGCGCGGGACGATGCGCTGGCACGACGGCGACAACGCACTGACCGACTTCCACCGGCGACTGGTCGCGCTGCGAGCGGACCACGCCGCACTGCGTGCGCCCGGGGTACGTCCGGTTCCTCACACCGTCGAATCGGGCGATGCGAACGGAGTCGTCGCTTACGAGCGCACCGACGGCGATGAGACACTGTTGATCGTCCTCCACTTCGGCGAGGGGACCGCGACAGTCTCGCCCGAAACCCCGATTGGGGGCACCGATCTTCTCAGTGGCGATCAGGTCGGAAGCGACGGAACGGTCGAAGTCGGAGACATCGTCGTGGTACCAGCGGTGATCGACAGCTAAGCCGACTGGCCTCGCGGAGGTCCCAGTTCATCTGCGGCGACGCTAGAACTTCTATGAAAAATCCCATCAAACTTATTAGCGGTGGGTGTGAGACTCCGTGTAATGGCGAGTCTCGAACTAGACGGTCTCCGCAAGGAGTTCGACGGGGGCTCTATCGTGGCGGTCGACGACGTCGACCTGTCCATCGATGACGGGGAGTTCGTAACGGTGGTCGGCCCGTCGGGGTGTGGGAAATCGACGACGCTGCGGATGATTGCCGGACTTGAGCGGCCGACGAGCGGCCGAATCCGCATCGGCGACGAGGACGTGACGGACGTTCACGCCCGCAAGCGCGACGTGGCGATGGTGTTCCAGAACTACGCGCTGTACCCGCACAAGTCTATCCGGCAGAACATGGCGTTTGGCCTCCGGATGAGCACGGACCTCTCAAAGAAGGAACGGCAGGAGCGAGTCACCGAGACGGCCGAGATGATGGGTATCGGCGACTTGCTCGATGACACGCCGGACCAGCTCTCCGGCGGCCAGAAACAGCGGGTCGCGCTCGGGCGCGCCATCGTCCGCGAGCCGGACGTGTTCCTCTTCGACGAGCCGCTGTCGAACCTCGATGCGAAGCTCCGGACGACGATGCGGACGGAGATCCAGCGCCTGCAGGAGGAACTCGGCATCACGGCCGTCTACGTCACCCACGACCAGGAAGAAGCAATGACGATGGGCGACCGCATCGTCATCCTCAACGACGGGAAACTCCAGCAGGCCGGCCGTCCGAAAACGGTGTACGAGAACCCGACGAACCAGTTCGTCGGCGGCTTCGTCGGCTCGCCCTCGATGAACTTCCTCGACGTGACCGCAGAGCCGTTCGGCGACGGCGTGCAGCTCACCGGCGCGAACGACGACTTCGCCTATGATCTCACGGGCGACCGCGTCAGTGCCTTCGGCAATATCCAGCGCGGCTCGTACGTGCTTGGCGTCCGGCCGGAACACGTCTCCGTCAGCGACGGCGGCGACCAGAGCGCCGTCCCGGCGACGGTCGACGTGCTCGAACCCATCGGCAGCGACAATTACCTCTATCTCGATCTGGCCGAGTCGGAGACCGGGTTCGAGGGCGACGGCGCGCCGGATTTCATCGCCAGGGTAAGTACTGACGTGGAGCCGGCCATCGGCGACCGCGTGCAGGTGTCGTTCGACGAATCCGCCGTTCATCTGTTCGACACGGAGACCGGCGAGGCGGTCACGGCCGGCGAGGACGCGCCCGTCGCAGCACCGCAGTAGGACGATAGTCAGTGATCCGCGTCCGGACGTAGTCGCTGTTTTCGACCAGTTATAGAGTCCCTACGGCTATCCGCTACGTTTTCGAACGTCAAGCAGCGCGGTCCGCGTAAAGAGATTCCCGCGGAGGGTCGTGCGGATTGTTGTAGATTATTTCCGGATAGCTCCGACACCGGGATCGGAGCAGACCGGTAAATCGCTCCAATAATCCGTATCAGTGCCTCAGCAGTTTACTCGCGCGCGCTCAGCGGCTCGGCAGTGAGCTCCCCGGCGTCAGCGAGGTGGGCGACAGTTGCCAGCCGGAGCGCGTGGGGCCAGCCGAGCGGCGTGCCACAGTCCGGCGTCCCGTCGTCGAACAGTTGCTCGGGGAGGTAGCCGCTGGACTGGACGAGCGAGCCACCGGGAAGGATCTCGCCCAGCAGGTCCCGGGAACGGGCGTAGGCCGCCGCCGCTCGGCTGTCCTCAGCGTCATGCAGGAGCGCACCCAGTTGAGCGGCACTGTTCGCCCCCCACGCCGTCGAGACAGTCCAGATTTTCTCGCGGTCTTGCGAGCCGCGCCGCCAGTCGTCGCCCTCGAAGCGGATGAGACCACGGATGTCGCCGGTGTCCCGTTCCAGCCCGTCGAGTGTCGTTTCGACGTGGGTGCAGAGCCGTTCGCGGGTCTCTACGGGTAAATCGATGGTCTCGGCGGCGACACGACAGGCGGCGGGGAGTGCCAGCGTCGCGGAGTCCAGTCGGTCGTCGATGGTCCCGTCGTGTTCGCGAAGGGCGTAGCGGTCACCGGTCCACAGCGCGTCCAGCGAGGACAGCACTATTTTGGCCTGTGACCGTGCGTGGTCCCGGAGCGTGGCACAGACGGGTGCGCGGGCGACGGCTGCGTAGGCGTGCAGGAAGGTCGCAGCGGTGTGCGTGAACCGACCCTGCATGTTCTCCCAGGCGTTCTGGCAGGCGATGGGGAGACCGTCGTCGGCCAGCGTGTCGTCGATGCTTTCGACAGCGCGCCCGAGCGTGGCTTCGATGCACTCCGGGTCGGCCGGCTCGCCGGTCCGGAGATACGTCGCGAGGAAGGTGGTGACGCTCGCGGTCTGGTCGGCCTGGTAATCGGCGTCCGAACCGCTTTCGAGCCGGGCGTTCGCCCAGCCCGGCGCGAGCGTCTCGTCGCCGGGCCAGACCCGGTGGGGCCAGCTGCCGTCCGGTCGCTGCGTGCGACAGTAGAACGCGGCGGAACGCTGGTGCCACGGCGATAATCCGAGGTCGAACGTCCCGTCAGCTTCGAGCAGGAACGCCGATATCTCGGCGTCGTCGCGGAACCACGTGTAGCCGTAGCCGCCGGAAGTGACGTAGTACGGGTCGAAGTCCGGCGCGGCGATTCTGGCCCCGTTCGCGGCCGAAAGCAGCGAGAGGACGCGGAGGTCGGCCACGACGCTCTCGCGGCGTGGCGTGTCCGCGGGCACGCTCCATTGCCGCTGTGCCTGGCCTGCTTCGAGCAGCGTCTTCGAGGTGTAGTGGTCGCTCACCAGCCGGTTGATGGTCGACAGCGCCGCGTCGCGGTCGGTGTCGTTCGTGTCTGTCAGCAGCGTCGTCAGCGTGACGCCGCCGTCGGCAAAGGGCGCGGACAGCAGGACGCCACCAGTCAGCGTCGTATCCTCGTACCGTCGTTCCCCGGTGACCCGGGGGAACGGGACCGGATCACTGTCGACGAGTTCGGGGAACCGCTCGGGGATCTGGCCCTGAACGGCGTCGAGTTCGGTAGAGACGCCGACGAAGTCGTGTTCCGACCGATGGTAGGCCTCGACGGTGTTTCCGTGCATCAACAGGCTCTGTTGGCCGTCCCGCCCGTCGGGTGCGAAATCAACGAACGCCCGAAGCGACACGTCGGCGGGCGCGTCGCCGCGAAGTTCGAACCGGGTGACGTGGGCCTGCTCGATAGTACAGTCCGTCTGGACGACAGCCCAGTCGCCGCAGTCGTGAACCGTCTCGACGACGCCGGCGTCACCGCGATACCGCTGATCGGCGTCGGCGCTGAACCACGTCGTCGACCCCGTCTCGACGCCGAACCGCGAGCGGTCGATCCCCGTGAGCCCACACAGCGGATAGGAGTAGTCCCGCAACGAACCGTCGCTGTCAACGTACACCAACCGGCTGTCGAGTCCGGAGAAAATGCCCGTCGTAGAGCGGAACTCGCCCGGGAACAGGTGGCGGCGGTCCCGCGTCCGCTTGAAGTCGTTAAGTGCCGTCCGGAGCGTCATTGATGAGAGACACCACCGCGAGGGATATAAAATATGGTGTAATAGTTTTTCATCCTTATTGCTGGAGGGGTGGCGGGCCAGTCGACGGTACGCCCCCGTTGCGGCGGTTCGGTAGCGTTGACGGGCCACAGAGCACCGAAACACAGTTATCCGCCGCCGGTACCAGATGTGAACAGATGGACGATTCGACTCTCAGGGACAGGCTGGGGCAACTGGGCCTGTCGGAGAAGGAAGTCGACACGTACCTGTCGATCCTCGGCAGCGGCGAGGCCACGGCGAGCGAGATCGCCGACGACACCGGGGTCTCCAAACGGTACGTCTACAGCATCAGCGAATCGCTCGAAGACCGCGGGTTCGTCGAGGTCAACGACCACGTCGTGCCCACGACGATCCGCGCCCGACCACCCGAGGAAGTCATCGACGCCTTGACCGACCGGCTCGAAGAGATGAGCGGGGCACTCGATTCCCGATACTCGGCGAGCGCACGAGAGCCACAACAGTTCGACGTCATCAAGTCCCGGGTGACAGTCATCAAGCGTCTCACGGAGTACATCAGAAATGCGGAGCGCGAGATCATGCTGTCGGTTCCCCAGCAGTACCTCCCGGAAATCTCGGAGGAACTGGTCGCGGCCGTCGACCGCGGCGTCCTGGTGATGCTGGTCGTCAGCAGCGCCGACGACCTGCGCCCCGACGACGTGAGCGGGCTGGCCTCCGTGGCCCGGTCCTGGAACCAGCCGATGCCGATAATGCTCACCGTCGACGCCCAGTTCGGCCTCGTCTCCCCGGCCGAGATGGTGACACGGACTAACTCCGACCAGCGGGCCATCGCCTTCGTCCAGCAACAGCTCGTCCCGGTACTTTCGGGGTCGTTCCTCGGGAACTACTGGCTGATGGCCACCGAGGTGACCGTCGCCGACCCGGCCCCGCTCCCGGCCACCTACCACGACTTCCGCCACGCCGTCCTCCAGGCGACGCTCCACCTGCGCGCCGGCCACGATGTCCGCGTCTCCGCGGAAGTGCGGGCGGTGCAGGCCGACGACGACATCACTACTATCGAAGGGACCGTCGTCGAGACGAAACAGGGCGTCGCCGAGCCACAGACCAACTCCTACCCCATCGAACACACGCTGGTCGTCGACATCGGCGACCGGACCGTCTCGCTTGGCGGCTCCGGGTCGTTCATCGAGGACTACGAGACCGACGAGGTCACGCTCTCACTGGCCGAGTGACGGACGACGTCCCACCGACGTAGTCTGAACGGCTCAGTTACGTTGGCTCGGGTCCGGCCAGCGGTAGATGACGTACGTTTCTGATTCCGGTTCGTCCGCCGGGTTCCAGACGAGGCGAAGCGTCGCGTCGCTCAGGTCCAGATACTCCCCGCTCCCGATGCCGGTGAACTGTCCCTGGTGTATCGTAATCTGCGTCCCAGACGTAATCCGCGTCGAGGCCTGGGCCTGTATCGGGTCGGTGTCCAGCGTCGCGTCGCTGCCGTCGGAACTCTTCGCACCCGATACGACGACAGTGAGGTTGTCCCTGTAGACGGTTTCGCCGCTTTTGAAGCTGAGGTTCAGATACTCCCCATTGCCGGTGGTCCGCTCGCTGTAGTCGGCCACGATAGCGACCTGCGGGGCCTGCGTGGGCTGGTGCTCGCTGAAGCCGAGCGCGAACACACCGATGCTGGCTGCCAAAATAGTGGTAATTCCGATCAGAATGACGACACCGATGACCGGGCTCACACCCCGGCGTCGCTCACATTCCCGACTCATTGAACACAGGTGAGAACTGGGTGTATAAAAGGGACAGCGTCGGCTCAGCGTTCGATATCCGACGGCGGTACTGCCCAGTTAGGCCGTCGGGAAGAGCGTCTCGGGGAGGTCACCCGGCAGTTCGTCGCGGTCGTGGGCGGCCTCGAAGTCGGGGTCGGGGCCCATCGGGATGATACGTTTCGGGCTCACGTCGGGATGGGTGGTGTAGTAGTGCTCCGTGATGTGGTCCATGTTCACCGTCTCGGCGACGCCGGGGAGCTGGTAGAGGTCTCGAAGGTACGGCCAGAGGTTGTCGTACTCACGGATGAGCTTGTGGTTGCACATGAAGTGGGTGTGATACACTTCATCGAAGCGGACGAGCGTCGTGAACATGCAGATGTCAGCCTCGGTCAAACGGTCACCGGCGAGGAAGCGCTGGTCTTCGAGTACGGCGTCCCAGTGATCCAACGCGTCGAACAGCTCCTCGGCGGCCTCGTCGTAGGCCGACTGGCTGTTCGCAAAGCCACAGCGGTAGACGCCGTTGTTGATGGGCTCGTAGATGTCGTCAATGATCCGGTCGACCTCGTCCTGGTACCCCTCGGGGTAGAGGTCCACGTCGTTGTCCGACACGTCGTCGAATTCGGTATCGAGCATCCGGAGGATCTCCTTGGACTCGTTGTTGACGATAGTGTCCTCCTGCTTGTCCCACAGCACCGGGACCGTCACGCGGCAGGTCGCGTCGGGGTCGGCCGCGACGTAGACCTCGCGGAGGTAGTCCGCCCCGTTGACCGTATCCGGCGTGCAGCCGTCCTTGTCGGGCGTGAACTGCCAGCCGTCCTCGCCGCGGAACGGGTCGATGTAGTCGACGGTGATGGCGTCTTCGAGTCCCAGCAGCTTCCGGGCGACCAGAATCCGGTGAGCCCACGGACAGGCGCGGCAGGCGTACAGGTGATACCGACCGGCCTCGGGCTGGAAGCGCGCGTCGGGGTCGTCCTCGATTCGGTCCCGGAAGGTGGTGTCCTGCCGGTCGAAAGCTCCGTCCTCGTTCGTCGTTTCGTACGCGTCGGTCCGCCACTCGCCGTCGACGAGCATGTTCATGGTAGCATTCGTACGCGCGCGAATGGTAAAAGAGCGCGGTGACAGCAGTGTTACCGGACCAGCACCGGCAGTCCGCACACACACACACACACACATAGGTCGAGAACAGGTGGCACAGTCGCTGCAGCACTGGTCCGTTTTCCGCCGTTCGCGGTTGTGTGGGACACTACAGCACGCCGCCGGGCGGGTTCGAAGCCCTTATTGGGCCGCTCGGCGACGTATTCTCCAAGAGTACCTATGTCGGACAAACCCGCCTCAATGTACCGGGACATCGACAAGCCCGCGTACACCCGACGCGAATACATCACGGGCATTCCCGGATCGAAGATCGCACAGCACAAGATGGGCCGCAAGCAGAAGGACGCTGACGACTATCCCGTCCAGATCAGCCTCATCGTCGAGGAGACCGTCCAGCTCCGCCACGGCTCGCTGGAGGCTTCCCGCCTGTCGGCCAACCGCCACCTCATCAAAGAGATCGGCGAAGAGGGCGACTACAAGATGACGCTGCGGAAGTTCCCCCACCAGGTCCTGCGCGAGAACAAGCAGGCGACCGGTGCCGGGGCCGACCGTGTCTCCGACGGGATGCGCGCCGCCTTCGGGAAGATCGTCGGCACCGCCGCCCGGGTCCAGGCCGGCGAGCGACTGTTTACGGCCTACGTCAACGTCGAGGACGCAGAGCACGTCAAGGAAGCGTTCCGTCGCGCCTACAACAAGATCACGCCCTCTTGCCGCATCAAGGTCGAACGTGGCGAAGAAAAGCTGATCGCGTAGGCGTCGATCTTTTCCACCGTTCGAGCGTCCGTAGCGACCGCACTGGCTACGACTCGGTGTCCGAGAGACGCACAGTGAGAACGGGGACGTCCGCCGTCCGAACGACCTTCTCGGTGACGCTCCCCAGCAGAAACCGGTCCAGGCCGCTCCGGCCGTGGGTCCCCATGACGATCATATCGACGGCCGCAGTCTCGGCGTAGTCGAGGATTTCCTCGTACGGATCACCCATTCGGTGCTCGGCGACGACGTCCGTGCCGTGGTCAGCGATATCCTCGACTGTCTCGTCTACGACCTGTTCGGTCCGTTCCTGCAGCGATTCGATGGTCGTTGCTTCTGCTGCTGCGCTCCCGAGATACGTCGAATCGACGACAGAGAGCACGTGAATCGTCGAGTTGTGCGTCTCTGCCAGTTCGAGCGCGTGTGCAAGCGCCTCGTTTGCGCCGTCACTCCCGTCGGTCGGAAAGAGAATGTCGTCGTACATGTATGGTCTATTTTTCCCAGTATACTTAGTATTTGTCTGCAAATTTCTCTAATCACTTCGCATTTATCCATTATACACCTCTATTTTGTGGAGGGTAGCGGACAGTACGCGATACACAACAGAGGCCGATCACCGTGTGCAGAGAGTGGCTGCGAGCGTGTTTTATTCCTCCAAGACAACTGAAAGCTATGCACAGGCTGGCCGTCGCCACGAACGCCGAGACCTTCGAGCGGATGCAGGCGCCGCTGGCGGCCCGTGACATCGAGGTGGGCCACGTCGAGACAGCCGAGCGGACGCTGCCGCTCGACGAGAGTCCCTTCGGCGAGTACGACGTGGGCTTCGTCTATCCCTCCCGAATCATGGAAGGTGCGGTCGCCGACGCCATGCTGGACGTGCCGTGGGTCAACGACCGCGAGGCCATCCTCCGCTCCCGGAACAAGGCCGACGTGTTGGCGCGGCTCGGTCGTGCGGACGTCCCCGTTCCCGAAACCGTGGTCGTGTCGAACCCGGCGAGCGAGGCCGAGCTAACGGCGGCCTTCGAGCGGTTCGACCCGCCCGTGGTCGTGAAGCCGAACTCGACGACCCGCGGCGTCGGCGTGGCCAAGGCCCACGACCTGGATTCGTTTCTCGGCATCGTCGACTACCTCGATCTGGTCCACGACTACCGCGCGGTCGGCGACCAGTCGTTTCTCGTCCAGGAGTACATGGCCGACGCCGCCGACTACCGCGTAATGGTCGTCGACGGCGAGTACGTCGGCGCAGTCGAGCGCCGCCTCCCCGAAGCGAGCCGCGAGCAGGGCCGGTGGAAGCACAACGTCCACCGCGGGGCCGAAGCCGAAGGGCGGGAACTGCCGGCTGAGCTCCGGGAACTGGCCGAAGACGCGGCCGACGAACTGGCGATTCCGTACCTCGGCGTCGACCTCCTGGTAACCGAGGACCGCGCAGTCGTCAACGAGACGAACGCTCGTCCGACAATCGATTCGGCGACCAAGTACGAAGACGGCTTCTGGGACGATCTGGCGGCGTTGATACGGCAAACGGCTGAGCAGTAGCGAAGCAAGCGCACTGGGGTGGCGCGCGGAAAATCAGAACCGTGTGCCGGGCGCGCTACAGTTCGATGTCCGCGGAGTCCTCTTCCGGGTCGAAGGTGACTTCGAGGATGCCGTTGTTGTACGTCGCGGCGGCGGAGTGTTCGTCGACGCGAGTCGGCAGGGTCAGTCGTTCGTGGTACTCGCGCTCCGGACTTTCGGCGTTGATCGTGAGGACAGTGCCGTCGCACTTGAGGTCGATTGCATCCTTGTCGACGCCCGGAACGTCGGCGACGACCCGGATCTCCTCGTCGGTTTCGTGAACATCGACGTGGAGGTCAGCCCCACCGCCACCGGTGTCCCGGTCGATGTGGACATCGCCTTCGGCCCCCATCATCTCGTCCATCATCCGCTCTATTTCCCGGAAGAACTCGTCGAACGGGTCGTCACTGTCATCGCGTCTCATTCCTACCGGTCAGTACGTCCGTCCGTTTCAAAAGCCTTCGGACCAACCCACTACCTGCCCACCGACACTGCCGAGCGGGCACTCTCACCCGAACTGGCACTATCACTATTAATCATTCGTGCTCGAACGCGCATAAACAAACACAAATTTACAACAAATCCGAAAACATTTTACACTGACCGACTGCCTCTCTAGACACCAATGAGTGAGCCAGTTCGCGTCGGCCTCAACGGCTTCGGCCGTATCGGCCGGAACGTATTCCGGGCATCGTTAGCAAACGACAACGTCGAAGTCGTCGGTATCAACGACGTGATGGACGATTCGGAGATCGACTACTTCGCCCAGTACGACACCGTCATGGGCGAACTCGAAGGCGCCAGCGTCGACGACGGCGTCCTCACGGTCGAGGGGACCGACTTCGAGGCGGGTATCTTCCACGAGACCGACCCCACACAGCTCCCGTGGGACGACCTCGACGTGGACGTGGCCTTCGAGGCGACCGGCATCTTCCGAACCAAGGAGGACGCGAGCCAGCACCTCGACGCCGGTGCCGACAAGGTCCTCATCTCCGCGCCGCCGAAGGGCGACGAGCCGGTCAAGCAGCTCGTCTACGGCGTCAACCACGACGAGTACGACGGCGAAGACGTCGTCTCGAACGCCTCCTGTACGACCAACTCCATCACGCCGGTCGCGAAGGTCCTCGACGAGGAGTTCGGCATCAACGCCGGCCAGCTGACGACGGTCCACGCCTACACCGGTTCGCAGAACCTGATGGACGGCCCGAACGGCAAACCACGCCGTCGCCGTGCGGCCGCCGAGAACATCATCCCGACCTCGACCGGAGCCGCCCAGGCGACCACCGAGGTCCTGCCCGAGCTCGAAGGCAAACTCGACGGGATGGCCATCCGCGTCCCGGTGCCGAACGGCTCCATCACCGAGTTCGTCGTCGACCTCGACGAAGACGTGACAGAGAGCGACGTCAACGCCGCCTTCGAGGAAGCCGCCGCCGGCGAACTCGAGGGCGTCCTCGGCGTCACGAGCGACAACGTCGTCTCCTCGGACATCCTCGGGGACCCGTACTCCACGCAGGTCGACCTGCAGTCGACGAACGTCGTCTCCGGGATGACGAAGATCCTCACCTGGTACGACAACGAGTACGGCTTCTCGAACCGGATGCTCGACGTGGCCGAGTACATCACGGAGTAATCGTCTCCTGGCCGTTTTGTTCAGAAACTGGTTAAAATAGAAGAAAAGTTTATCACGATTGTTCACAAACCATCTTGATACACACAGAGTGTGAATCAGTCCCACACAACTGGCAGGCTCTGTGTGTCGGCGCAGTCAGCCGTATCCGCAGTGGGCAGCCCGTGACCCACAGCCGGGTACAGCGGACGAGAGATCCCCACCCACTCCCACCCCATCCCTTCTCTCCCTCTCCGAGTCAGCAGCCGAGACAGAAGGCGTAGCGGCGGTATGGCTCGGTCGAGCGAGCCGCCCGCTATCGGACTCGGAAACCGTTAAGCGGTCGGCAGGTTACCTCTCGAGTGATGACTTTCCAGACGCTCGATGACCTCGACGACGGACAGCGCGTCCTCGTCCGACTCGATCTCAACTCTCCGGTGGAGGACGGCTCAGTGCAGGACAACCGACGGTTCGACCGCCACGCGGAGACGATCAGCGAACTCGTCGACCGCGGGTTCGAGATTGCAGTGCTGGCCCATCAGGGCCGCCCGGGCCGGGATGATTTCGTCTCGCTTTCCCAGCACGCCGACATCCTCGCGGAGCACATCGACCACGACGTGGATTTCGTCGACGAGACCTACGGGCCACAGGCGATCCACGACATCGCCGATCTGGATGCCGGCGACGTACTCGTGCTGGAAAACACGCGGATGTGCGACGACGAACTCCCCGAGGAAGACCCCGAAGTGAAGTCACAGACGGAGTTCGTCCAGACGCTCAAAGGCGAGTTCGACGCCTACATCAACGACGCCTACTCGGCGGCCCACCGCTCGCACGCCTCGCTGGTGGGTTTCCCGCTGGTCATGAACGCCTACGCCGGCCGCGTGATGGAAACCGAGTACGAGGCAAACACCGCCATCGCCGAGAAGGAGTTCGACGGGCAGGTGACGATGGTCGTCGGCGGGACGAAGGCCACCGACGTCATCGACGTGATGACCCACTTAGACGAGAAGGTCGACGACTTCCTGCTTGGCGGTATCGCCGGGGAACTGTTCCTGCGGGCCGCTGGCTACCCGGTCGGGTACGACATCGACGACGCGAACCTCTACGACGAGCAGTGGGAGGCAAACAGCGAGAAGATCGAGTCCATGCTCGAGGACCACCGCGACCAGATCACGCTCGCGGTCGACCTGGCCTACGAGGACGAGAACGGCGACCGGGCCGAGCAGGCCGTCGACGACATCGAGGAAAAGAGCGTCTCCTACCTCGATGTCGGGAGCGAGACCGTCATGGAGTACTCGCCGATCATCCGCGACTCCGAGGCCGTCTTCGTGAAGGGCGCGCTGGGAATGTTCGAAGACGAGCGGTTCTCTGTCGGTACCGCCGGCGTGCTCGAAGCCATCGCCGACACCGACTGCTTCTCCGTCGTCGGCGGCGGCGACACCTCGCGGGCCATCGAGATGTACGGGATGGAAGAAGACGAGTTCGGCCACGTCTCTATCGCGGGCGGGGCCTACATCCGTGCACTGACCGGCGCGGAACTGGTCGGCGTCGAAGTCCTCCAGCGCTAGCTGCGGCCTTTCGTCTCCGCGTGCCGCAGGTCCCAGTCTTTGCGTTCGTCGGGTACGTCGACGACCCGCCGCGTCTCGGTCGGCTCCGTCCGCGCGTGACGGGCAGTCCAGTCGTGCTCAGCGTCGGGCGTGGCTGCCATACACCGCGCTACCGGTGGTAGGCGTAAATTCCTTCTGCCTACTGTTTGGAAATTAATTACTGGGTTTCGAGTATACTTTGAACTGTCGGGAAGCAAAGCGCTTTCCGCCGGCCGTGCCGTATCTGGGATATGTTCACCGGAATCGTCGAGACGACCGGCGAGGTGCAGGCAGTTATTGACGACGAGGGCGGGCGTCGGATGCGGATCGGCGCGCCGTTCGAGGGGCTCGACCACGGCCAGTCGATCAGCGTCAGCGGCGTCTGTCTCACCGTCGAGAAGGCGGCCGACGGCGAGTGGTTCGAGGTGTTTCTCGCCCAGGAAACCCTCGCCCGGACGTTCTTCGACGATCTTGCAGGCGGTGACCGGGTGAACCTCGAACGGGCGATGCCCGCCGACGGCCGGTTCGACGGCCACATCGTACAGGGCCACGTCGACACGACGGCCGAGATCGTCGGTATCGAACAGGAAGGCGAGGACTGGACGTTCACGTTCTCCCTGCCCGAGGCCCATCAGGACTACTTGGTCCAAAAGGGGTCGATAACGGTCGACGGCATCAGCCTGACCGTCGCCGACCGTCGCCCCGACGAGTTCGACGTGGCGATCATCCCGACGACGTACGCCGAGACGACGCTGTCGGAGAAGTCGGTCGGCGACCCGGTGCATCTGGAGGTCGACGTGGTCGCGAAATACGTCGAACAGTTGGTCTAGGGGTCGAACTCGGTCTGTTCCGGGCGGATCCCGGTCTCGTCCTGGTCAGCGTGAGCGCGCTTGTACGCCTGCCGGTATGCGTGAACCTTCTTCAGCAACAGCAGGCCGAAGATCGAGTCGTACACGATGACGAAGCCGAAGAAGGCGACGAGGAAGTCGACGTTGTATATCGTGGCCGCGATAGCTGTGACGGGGCCGGCCAGCGTGTTGTAGACGGCGTGGATGAGCGAGGCGATGAGCAGTCCCTTCAGGACGATTGGGCCGGCATCGTCGGGGTTGAACTTCGCCAGGCCGAGGTAGTAGCCGGCGAAGGCCGAGTAGATGACGTGGCCCGGCCCCGCGAGCGCCCTGACCGCGGTGATGTTGCTGCTCGCGGCGAGTAACTCGACCGTCCCGCCGACCATCTCGGTGTTCTGGGTGATATACAGCGCGTTTTCGATTGTCGCAAAGCCCAGGCCGGCGATGGCCCCGTACACCGCGCCGTCGACGACAGCGTCGAAGCGGTTGTCGCGGAAGGCGTACAGGCGCACCGCCAGCAACTTCACGGTCTCCTCGACGGGGCCGACGATGAGGAAAAAGAAGAACACCTGGCCGAGAAACGGCACCAGGCCGAACCCGGAGCCGATAGCCTGCACCGGCGCGCCGAAGATGCCGTTGAGGATGCCCGCGAAGCCTGCGAACAGCACGCCCAGGAGGAACGTGCCCACGAGCAGCGTCAGCGGTTCCTGCGTGGTCACGTCGGCGTAGTAGATGTAGGCCGCGAGACCGAGCGCCGGCACGGCAGAGAGGATGGCCATCCCGGCAAATAGCGGCTGGTCGCCGAGCGCGCCGAGGCTCCCGAACGCCACCTGCAGGAGGAGAATCGCGATAGCTGCGAGAACGACCAGATACCGCAGCGTGCGTATCCCGACGTGGTAGAGCCAGTGGGCGAACCGGTCCAGCCTCGACCGGGGTTCCCAGCTCGAGATCTCGTAGAGATCAGCAGACCCGTCAGCGTTTACTTCGACCGGGTCCTGCCGTCGCTTTCCCATGTTCCACGTCTACATCCCGTCTCACCTAACCGTTTGGTTCGACACACCCGAGCGAGCACCGGGCAGAGTGGACGCCACCGCACAACCCAGGTCGTACTCTGCCAGCACCGGACACTTGCAGGAGACGAGAGGCTTTTCGCACAGGCACACTAACGGGAACGTATGACGCTACGCGCGGGTGTGCTCGGGGTTCAGGGCGATGTCTCTGAACACGGAGACGCAATCAGGCGGGCAGCAGCGGCCCACGACCGGACGGCGGAGGTCGTCGAGATACGCGAGTCAGGGCTGGTCCCCGACTGCGACGTGCTGTTACTGCCGGGCGGGGAATCGACCACGATTTCGCGGCTCATCCACCGGGAGGGCATCGCCGACGAAATCCAGGCTCATGTCGAGGCCGACAAGCCGGTGCTGGCGACGTGTGCCGGCCTCATAGTCAGCGCGAGCGACGCACAGGACGACCGCGTCGACACGCTGAACGTCATCGACGTCTCTGTCGAGCGCAACGCCTTCGGGCGACAGAAGGACAGCTTCGAGGCCCCGCTTGACGTGGACGGTCTCGACGACCCGTTCCCGGCGGTGTTCATCCGCGCGCCGGTCATCGACTACGTCGGCAGGGACGTCGAAGTGCTGGCGACGTGGGACGACCGCCCGGTCGCAGTCCGTGACGGGCCGGTCGTCGGAACGTCGTTCCACCCCGAACTGACCGAGGACCCGCGCATCCACGACCTGGCCTTTTTCGACTCGGTGGAGTCGTAGCGACGGCCTGAAGGCCCCGCTGACCGAACGGCGGCTATGAGCGACGACACCGGCGACGTCATCGACGAACTGTTCGCTGTCATCGAGGACCGCAAGGCGAACCTCCCCGAGGGCTCCTACACGGCGTCGCTGTTCACCCACGAGAAGGGCGAAAACGCCGTTCTGGAGAAGCTCGGCGAAGAAACGACGGAGCTGATTCTGGCGGCCAAAGACGACGACACCGAGGAGCTAGCCCACGAATCGGCCGACATCGTCTATCACCTGCTCGTCCTGTTGTCGATGAAGGACATGGACGTGGATGCCCTCCGAGACGAACTGGCCGAGCGGCGGTAGCCCGCCGAGCAAGCATGCGGAACGCAGGCGCGCTTTTCAGCGAGACCGCACGCGGGCCTAGTCGTTAGGTCCGTTCGGAGATCGCAACACAATCCTATTGCGGCGTTTCGCAGCGTCGACGATGCTCAAAAGAAGGCGTTTAGTCGTCGTCCGCGTCGCGGGCTTCGCTCATGTGCTCCCAGATTTCGGTACAGCCACAGCCGTCCTCGACGCCCGCGAGATGCGCCCGCTCCGGATCGTCCGCTTTCGACTTACTCATCGTCTCTGTCATGTAGTTACTGATAGTTACCGGAGTTGATAAGGGTTGTCTGCGGCGCGGTGGCAGCCCGCTCGGCCTTCGATTCAGTTGCCGGTCGTCTCCAGAGTATGCCGCCTCACTCGTCGACGGGCGCGAACCGATGCCGGACGACCTCGCTGTCGTCGTCCCACTCGAAACTGCCGTGGACTTTCTTCATTCGTTCCTTGTACGCATCGAGGTCCTCCGACCCCTCGCGCTGCGCGTCCTCGTCGGTCATGTCGCCCAGTGTCCGGTGGGTTACGTCCGTCACCTCGAACTCGGTGCCGTCGATCTCGAACGTGTCGCCCTCGTCGGCGTACTGGTGGCCGCGGTGCATCTGGGTGACCCGACCCTCGGCGGCCATCTGCTGGACGTGGTCGTTGGGTAGAATCTCGCCGGCGTCAATCTGTGCCATACCGGAACTGCGGTCGGGACGCTCAAAAGCGTGACTCGCAACAGTTTGGGGCGCGATTGAACGCGCTTTTACGCTCCGGCCGTCAACGTGACCTATGAGCCATCCCTTCGAGGGTCTGCCGACGACGCCTACCGCCGAGGAGCTCGTGGACAAAGCCTTCTCGCGGGCGTCGCGCGCCGGCGGGGCCAAGGACGGGAACGAAGCCCAGCAGTCGATGCTGATGACGGCGTCGAACATCGCCTCCGACAACATGGAGAACGTGGTGACGGCGTGGCCGACGATCGACAATCTGGACCCCTTCTACATCGAACTCGCCGACGCGGTCATCGGCGAAGCCTACCCCGCAGACGACGATCCCGGTATCGACGCGCTGAAACAGCACCTCTCGGAGATCTCGTGGGCCGCCGACAAGGTCGTCGAGATCCGCCAGGAGTACGAGAGCCGCGTCGCACGCGGCGACATCGACACCGCCCGGAAGCTTCGCAAGCAGGCATTCGCCCGTATCGCCGACGTGGTCGAGGAGGTCGAAGACGACCTCGCCGCCATATCGACGGCCCACAACGCCCTCAAAGACATCCCCGACATCCGCCCGGACGAGCCGGCTATCGTCGTCGCCGGCTACCCCAACGTCGGCAAGTCGTCCTTTGTCAACCGCGTCACCCGCGCCGACAACGAGATCGCCTCGTACCCGTTCACGACGACCCAGATCCGCGTCGGGCACTTTGAGGACCAGCGCATCCGCTACCAGCTCGTCGACACGCCCGGCCTGCTCGACCGACCGCCGGAGGACCGCAACGAGATCGAGTCACAGGCCGTGAGCGCGCTCGAACACCTCGCCGACGCCGTCCTCGTGTTCGTCGACCCATCCGGCGAATGTGGCTACCCGCTGGCTGACCAGCTGGAACTGCGCAACGACATCGAGGCACGTTTCGACGTGCCGGTGTTGACCATCGCGAACAAGAGCGACCTCTCGACGGACGTGGAGGCCGACCACTACATGAGTGTCACCGAAGACGACAACGTCGACGGCGTGTTGCAGGCCGCTATCGACGCGGTGGGGTACGAGATCGAACTGCCGTTTGACGAATAGCGAGACGCCGACCAACGGGAGGCGTCTCGAACACTCCGAGCGGGGAACGCAGTGACCCGCGAGTAAGAACGGCTTATTCTAGTTCGTACGTGACGCTAACGGAGGCGTCGACGGTGACCTCGCCGGGTTGGATGTTCGTCCGTCCGCCAGCGTCGCCAGCGTAGGCCGCCGCCTCGTACACGACGGGCCGGCCGTGGTCGCTGGTCTGGACCGTGACGGCATCACCGACGGACCGACCCTCCGCAGCGGCGACGACTTCGGCGTCCGTCCGGGCGTTGTTCATAGCGGTCGTCAGGGCTTCTTCGCGGGCGGCCTGTTGCGTCTCCTCGCTCAGTGAGTAGCGCACGCCCTCGACGCGGTCCGCGCCGGCGTCGACCGCGGCGTCGATGAGTGTCCCGGCCGTTTCAACGTCGCTCGTCTCGGCTTCGACGGTGTGGATCGCCACGTAGCCGACCTGTTCGCGGCCCTCTCTACTCTCCTCGTACTCGGGGCGGATCTGGAACCGCGAGGAGGTCACGTTCGCGCCCTCGTCTTCCAGCGCCGACGTGATAGCCTCGGCGTCGCCGCTGAGGTTGTTGCGCGCCGCTTCGGCCGTCTCACCGCGGCCGACCGCAGCCACAGTGACGGTTGCACGGTCAGGCGCGCGTTCGACGGTCGCGTCGGCGTTGACGCTCACGGTCGAATTCGTCGACGGCGCGACGGCCCCGGTGTCCGCGAGTGCGAACCCGACGCCGCCCGCGACGAGCAGTGCCAGGACGCCAGCGATTGCGAGTGGTCGTGATACCATATCGTCCCCAACACGCCCAGCGGTATTTATGTCATCGAACGGTCAAAGTCGGTTTTGAGCGTCAGCCGTTCCGCTCGACAGTGACGTAGCGAACTTCCGTCGCAACGTCCCTTCCGGCCGCGTCGTCGGCCAACGCATCGAGTTGATCGACAAGCAGTGGCTGCTCCGCGTCCGGCGGCAGACCGACGGTGACGATGACGCGGCGCGGCTGTTGGAAAATCGCGGTATTGGTGTACTCGATTTCGACCGTCAGCACGCGGGCCGGCGGGTCGACGCTCCCCTGGATGGCCTCGCGGATATCCGACTCCGTCGTCGCCTGCTGGTAGGAGTCGAAGGTGACGCCGCCCAGGAACGCCGACAGGACGAGTATCGACAGGACGAGAACGCCGATGCGTTTGACGGTCGCCGACCGGGCGTCGCTCTCCTGGAACCAGTGTTCCGGGCGGTAGCCCTGGTACCAGAGCCCGACGAGCACTGCGAGGTTGATCGAGAGGACGTTCACCAGCAGGAGCACGGCTGACCCGAGGCTGACGAGCGGTTGGCCCCACGCGATACCGATGCCGACCGTGGCCGCCGGCGGGATAAGCGCGACGGCGATCATGACGCCGACAAGCGCCGTCGAGACGCCGCTGGTGAGGCTGACGACGCCGGCCGCGCCCGCGCCGAGTGCGACGATCAGCGAGAGGAAGTCAGGGGCGACCCGCTCGCGTATCTGACCGACCGAGGTCACGTCAGCAAGCGGCGGAATGACATTGGCGTACCGGACGAGCAGGGCAAATACGGTCGCGCTTGCCACGGCGAGTCCGAGCCCGATGGCCTGGAGTTTGACGCCGTGGGTGAACATCTCGTGGTCGTCGACGACGGTCCCGACGTTGGCGGTCATCGCCGGGCCGATGAGCGGCGCGATGACCATCGAGCCGACGACGACGGCCGGCGAATCGAGCAGGAGCCCTGCGGTGGCGATAATCGCGCTGATGACGGTCATGAGCGCGTAGTTCGACATCGAGGGGGCGAGGTCGTTTGCCTTCGAAGTGAGTTCCTCCCGCGCGATGCGGTCCTCGTCTTCCTCCTCGGCGTACTTCTCCTCCAGCTCGTCGAACTGGCTGGAGATGACGGTGTTCGCGTCCACGACAACCGTATAGCCGTCGTCGTTGATACCGACGTTCCGCAGCTCTTCGAGGACTGGTTCGAGCGCGTTGGTCGGGATCGGGAAGGTGACGACAGCGGTGAACTCCCGACCGCTCGTCTCGTCGGTGAGCACGTAATCGATGCCCTCGTCGGCCAACACGCCTAAAACGGCGTCGCGCTTCCCTGTCGGAATCAGTATCTGTACCAGCCGCACGGCTCCGGGTGGGACCCGCGACAATAAAAAAGGCGGCTAGTTAGCGGGTCCCGGGTGCAGAACTGGATTGAAGCGCGGCCGTAAATCGCGAAACAGTCGGTCCCCGCGAAACGGACGCGTTTTTCCCCGCCGGCGGAGTATAGGAGGTATGTTCGAATCACGACCGGACCGGGACGCCGAGGTGGTGCTCGTCGGTCGGTCAAACGTCGGGAAATCGACGTTGATGCGCGAGATAACGGGCCACACGTTCGACACGGGCCAGCGACCCGGCGTCACTCGTTCGCCCAACCACTTCGACTGGGCCAGCGCCGACTTCGTCATCAGTGACCTCCCCGGCTTCGGGTTCATGAAAGGCGTCCCCGAAGATGTCAGAGAGGAAATCAAGACCGACGTGGTCCAGTACGTCGAGCGGAACGCCGAGCATATTCTCGTCGGTATCCTCGTCGTGGACGGCAAGTCAGTCATCGACATCATCGACCGCCACTCCGGTCCCGACGAGATTCCACACGACGTGGAGATGTTTCATTTCCTCCGAGAGGTCGGCGTCGAGCCGGTCGTCGCAGTCAACAAGATGGACAAGGTCGACGACAGGGATGAGCGTCTGAACGAACTCTGTGACCGACTCGGACTGCACCCGCCATGGCAGCAGTGGCAGGAGACTATCGCACCGATCAGCGCGAAGCGCGGTTCCATCGAGCCGCTGAACGAGGCCGTCCGGCACCATCTCCACGAAGCCCAGCGAGACGACCTGTTCCAGTTCTTTTGAGCGGCTAAACCGTTCATAACCCGACCTTACCCGGAGATCATCCGTGTAACAGCAGGGCTCCGGCGTTTTGCATCATGCATCGTCCTGGGCCGTGTGAACCACTGTTCGTCGCTAGTTATACATTGTGAGTGAACATTGGCATATTGTCGCATATATAACAATACGCAATATTCACGTACAGACGAGGACGATGAGTCAGATAATTGTATATCTCGGTCCGCCGCTGGGCCGACACCTATCGAGGTGGCTATGAGTCAACGCTCTTACGACTTTTTCGGCGATGTCGTCGTGACGGTTCTCGGGGACGGCGGGCGAACAAGCCGGCAATACCGCAAGATGTACGATCAGTTCGAAACTGACACGCCCGCGAACGATCCCGACATCGTCATCGAGGAGACGACGGAGGCGGTCCAGCCAGAGGTCGTCCTTGGCGACCCCGACGATCATTACGCCTGGACCGGCGACGAGTTCGTCATCCGAAACGGGGCGGACTTCATGGCGGTCACGCCGGGCTGGCAGCACATCCGGGTGACGCGCGGCTTTGAGCCCTTTTACTCCATCTATCCGGTCGAGTTCCGCATCCGACAGCAGCGGGCCGCGCGACAGCAGGCACTGATACACGCTTCGGGCGTTCGACTCGACGGCCAGACGACGCTGTTCCCGGCCTGGCGCGGAGCCGGCAAGACGAACACCTTGCTGTCGCTGTTGCGCGAGGGTGCGGATTTCCTCTCCGACGACCGACTCTGGGTCGGCGCGGACGGCACGGCTGTCGGTTACCCGCTCGGGGTGAACCTCCAACCGTTCAATATCGAGTCGTTCCCGGAGATAAAACGACAGCACGACACGGAACTGGACCGACTGCACAGTGAACTCCACGAGTTTATCGACGAGCGAGTCGACAGGACCAATTCGTTCCCGGAAACGGCCCTCAACTTCGTGAACGACAGGTTTCTCGGCGACGACAGCCGGGATTTCACGAACATCTCTGACCTGTATCCGCGTGCGAAACACGTCGAGCAGGCGACCGTCGACAACGTCGTGTTCCTCCAGGCCGCACCGAACGTGGACACGGTCGCTGTGGAGGGCATCTCGACCGGGACTGCGATGTCGGCTACGTCGTCAATCTGTAACTTCGAATGGGACGGCCGGCTCAGGGAGTACTTCCACGCCTACGATTCCCTCGTGAACGACAGCTCGATGGTCGCCGCCCTCGATGCGGTCGTCGAACAGGAACGGGCGACGTTCCGGGAACTGTTCGACGACGTAGCGACCTACCGCGCACGTATCCCCCGAAAGCGGAACTGGGACGAACACAACCTCGACACCGCCATCGTCGAGGCCGTCGAATCGCTCGACTCACCGCGTGTGATACAGGCGATGGATTGAGCCGGTTACTGTCCGTCCGTCGCGAAAGCTGCGTTAAGCTACTATATAAACGGCGCGAGTCGCTGAAACAGTTGAATACGGCCGTGAGAGCGATTGCTTCGAGCGGCATCTATCGCGACACCGTGAAAAAACAACGACATACTCGCGGTAACGGAGCTATAACTAATCGCTGTCCAGCAAACGGGTTCGTGTTTGAGAGCTAGCAATGTATCTATCACATGCCGGGACTGCGAGCCGATTGCAGACGTGGCGTTGTCGTCTTGGCGGCCGGGACGACGGGTGGCAGACAGGGAAACGACCGGGGTGCGCCCTGCCCCACCGCGGGACCTGTTCCAGGTGCGAGTATGGACAGTAGGACCGACAAATCCGGGGACCCGGCCAGGACGACCAGACGGAGCCTGCTCAAAGCTGTCGGTGCTGGCGTCAGCGTTACCGCGCTGGGAACCACTGCCAGTACCGGCCAACAGTCGGATTACTGGACAGTCGTCGCACTGCCAGATACGCAGGTGTACTCCAAAGACCAGACGCCCTACGCCAAGGAACAGACGGAGTGGATCGCCGAGAACGCCGACACGGAGAACATCGTGTTCGTCAGCCACGAGGGCGATGTGGTCGACCACGGCGACATCGATGCGGAGTGGCAGCACATGAACAAAGCGATGTCCAAACTCGACGGGGTAGTCCCCTACGCCACCGTGACGGGCAATCACGACTACGCGGTCCTATGGGACCGTGATTCCTCGGTTGCCAAGTACAAGGAATACTTCGGCCCGTCGCGGTACGACGACCGGGACTGGTTCGGCGGGGCAGGCCCGACTAACGGTGATGAGGGCCGGGATAATCTCAACACCTATCAGCTGTTTTCGGCCGGCGGCTACGATTTCCTCCATCTCGGCCTGGAGTGGGAACCGCCGGGAACGGTGGACGACCAATCGACCTCGCTTGGGTGGGGCCAGAGCGTCCTCGATCAGTATCCGGACCGGGCAACGATACTCACGACGCACTCGTATCTCCGCGACGAGCCACAGCGACGGACGCGGGAGTTGCAGGAAGCGAGCAAGATGGGTAACACGGGCCAGACTGTCTGGGAGGAACTCGTCTCGCCGAACGACCAGCTATTCATGGTTCTCTGCGGCCACTGGCACGAGGGCACGGGCGAAAGTGGCGGGGAGGCCCACCAGGTGTCGACGAACGACGCCGGCTCACCAGTGTACGAGCTGCTTGCGAACTACCAGTTCCGAGATCACGGCGGGCACGGCCTGCTGCGCCGCATCGAATTCCGTCCCGGGGACGGGTCGGACGCGCCGGACCGGATCCAGGTGCGGACGTTCTCACCGAGCACGGGGGAGGAAAAGACCGACAGCGACTCGCAGTTCGGGTTCGACCTGGACTTCGACGACCGGTTCGGGTCGGCAGCGGCTGAGACGCCGGAACCGACAGCGACACCGGAGACGCCGGAGGGACCAACTGCCACGTTCCAGCAGGGAACGGACGGCTACAGCGGGACGACTGACACGGTGATACGCGCCGCCGACCCGGAGACGAGCTACGGTACCGACGAGACACTGTCTATCGACGGAAGCAGTCCGGAGGGGTCGGACAGTAGCACGCAAGCCCTCCTTCGGTTCGACGGTATTATCGGTACAGACGCCGGGAAGATTCCGCCCGGTTCGGACGTGGAACAGGCCACGGTAGCGCTTGAGACATCTGATGGGGGAGACGGTGCGGCGATCCACCGGCTGCGCACGGACTGGAGCGCCGACGCGACGTGGGCATCGCTGGACGGCGGCATCCAGACTGACGGCTCCGAGGCCCTCTCCGATGCGGTCGCACAGACCGGTGCAGTCGAAACAGGCGAGATATCGATCGACGTGACGGCAAGCGTGCAGGCGTGGGTCAGCGGCGCACGGAACAACGGGTGGGTGTTTCGCCCGCTCGGGAACGACGGTTGGGACATCCAGAGCGCCGACAGTGCCACACCACCGGTGCTGACTGTCAGCTACACCCCCAGCGAGACCCTGGCCGGCGACGCCGACGGCGACGGTGACGTCGACGCTGACGACGTGACCCGGCTCCAGCGGTCAGTCGCCGGCGAGGACGTCGACATCGACCGGGACGCGGCAGACGTCGACGGTGACAGTGACGTCGACATCGGCGATGCCGTTGCCGCAGAGAACCTGGCAGAGGGAGACCGATGAGAACTAGTCGGACAATCGTCGTAGCCGTCGCCCTCGCGGTCGTGGTCGGGACGCTCCCGATAGCGGCCGCCGCACTGGCACCGGGGTCGGCGAGCGCGATATCGCTCGGTGACACAGTCGCGGGAGCGTCCGGCGGCACGATCTCCGTTACGCCAGGTGAGACCGTTACTGTGCAGGTCTGGGCCAACGCGACGGCGGTCCGTGGCTACCAGACCAACGTCACGTTCGACCCCACCACCGCGGAGATTGACAGCGTTGCCGGCAGCGACGACTTCGACGACCCGGTCGCGAACGTGAACAACGACGCCGGCTGGGTCGCGTTCAATCAGCTTCGGTCCGGGGAGACGAACGACCCTGTTCTCGCCCAGGTCACGCTTACTGTCCCTGCGGATGCGACCGGGTCCACACAGCTCACCTTCGTCGAAGCGGACACCAAACTGTCGAACAGCGACGGCGAGACTATCTCACCCGAAGCGTTCAACAGCGTTGAGTTGCGTGTCGACACTGGTTCAGCGACACCGACAGAAACCGCCACCGCGACGCCGACCGAAACGTCGAGCGACGATGGCGGCGGTGATAGCAATGATAGCGGCGGTTCTGACGACGGGGACGACGGTGGTAGCACCGAGAATAGCGATGATAGCAGCGACAACGACGACGATAGCGATGCCGACAACAGCGGTGGTGGCGGTGGAAGCGGAGGCGGCGCTATCTCCCCACCTGAACCATCGTTCTCGGTGGTAAACACGTCGCTCAACAGAACGTCGGTAGCGACCGGACAGCCGGTCATGGTGTCCGGAACCATCGAGAACGATGGTGACGAAGACGGGACGTTCGAAGCGCGTGTCTACGACAACGGGACGGTGATGGATACGAACGCGAGTGTGGATATCCCGGACGGAGAGCAACGTCAGGTGAACCTCACAGTCCGGTTCAATTCATCCGGGGTCCACGCTGTGAAACTCAACACGACCAGTGTGGGCAACATGACCGTTCGAGCGACGAACAGTACCACGAACGAGACCATGACACCGATGCCGAACTCGACGGCGACGGCCACTGTGGCCGGCACCGAGACGATCACCGCAACACAGATCGATACACAGACGACACCGTCGAACACTGTAACCGAGGCCTCGACGCCCGCGTCCCGCGCTCAGACGGCAACGACGGACGGTTCCGGCCCCGGCTTCGGCCCCACCGCCGTTGTCGGCTCGCTGTCGCTGTTACTCGGCTGGTTCGGCTATCGACGGGACGGGGAGACGTGAATCCAGAACGGTCTCGTCACTGCATCCTGCCACCCCGTCGACAATCGGTGGGGCCGAATCTGTCGTCGTGTTCACCCACGTCCGGGGCCAGACTATCGACAACATCGCCGACGAGGACGATGTTGACGCCGACTTCATCCCGGGCACCGTCGGTGACACGCTAGATCGTATCCTCGTTCCGTTACGCGGTGACAGCATGGGGCGCATTCTCGGTTTCGTCGGGGTCATGTTACGCGAGAGCGATGCGACCGCGACCGTCTACCACGTCGCGGACTCGGAGGAGGATAGCTCCCGCGGCGAGTTACTGGTCCGGAGCGCCTGCGACCAGCTGGTCGAAGACCGACCAATCGACGCCGAGTCGACTGGCGTAACGAGCGCGCTGAGTCGGCCCCCGACGCTATCGTCGATGCTGCCACGAAGCACGACCTGCTCATCGTCGGCGAGTCGGAACCCTCGCCGACGGAACGCATTCTGGGCGATGTAACTGACAGCGTCATCGGGGAATCGTCCGACCCGCTGTTGATCGTCCGCGACAGGTGAGGGTTACGACAGTTTGTCCTTGAGTTCGATCTCCCTCGCGTAGAGCAGATACCAGGCGACAGCAGCGAATGTCAGGATGACGCCGAGAGCCCGCGAGAGTGGTTGCATGAACAGGATCAGTGCGAAACTCGCACCACCGCCGATGATCGGAACGGCCGGGTAACCGGGGGTTTCGAACGCGGGGTCGTACCAGTCCGGATCGCGCCGGCGAATCACGATGAGCGCGACACAGGTGAGCCCGTACATGACGAGGTGGAGAAACGACGCGACTTCGGCGAGCACTTCGGTCCGGCCGGTTGCAACCAGCACGACGGTCACGCCGCCGACGAACGACAGCGCGAAGTGTGGCGTGCCGTACTCCCGGTTGACCTCGGCGGCTTTCGCCGGAACGAGCGCGTCCGAGCTCAGTCCGTACAGGGCACGCGAGGCACTCAGAATCGATGCGTTCGCTGAGGAGATGGTCGCGAGCAACCCGGCGACCAGAATGACGACGACACCCGGGAAGCCGAGATACTCCCGAGCGATTTCGACGATTGCCGTCTCGCCCATGGGACCGATGACGCTTGGCTCGAACGTGCTGCCGGCGATTAGCATCGTGACGATGTACAGTACCCCGACCAGCAAGATCGAGCCGAGCATCGACAGCGACAGGTTCCGGTCTGGGTCGACGACATCCTCGGCGACGGTTGCAATCTGTGCGAAGCCGAGATACGAGGTGAACACGAGCGCGGCAGTGGTCAGTATCGGCCCGAACCCTTCGGGTGCGAACTCCGTTGGCACACGCGATGCCCCGCGAACACCCAGGACATCGAGACCACTGACCGTCAGGAAGACGGTGAGGATTGCGAGCAGAAAGCCCACAACAGCGTTCTGGAGTGATTCGGTGTTCTCCGTTCCGAAGACACTCAGGACAGTCAACAGGATTCCCGCCGTGGCCGCGAACAGCAGGACGATGTTGATCGGGCCGAGAGTCGTCTCGGTTGTCGGGATGACGCCCACTTCAACGAGAATCGCGGCCGCGTACTCGCCGAGACCAACCAGATAAAACGCCGATGCGAACATGAGACCGAACGTGAGTCCGATGCCGACGATGGCCCCCGGCAGGGTTCCAAGGCCCCTGGAGGTGAAGTAGTAACCGCCGCCACTCTGGGGCATCGCCGTCGCAAGTTCTGATGTCGGCAGCGCAACCAGCAGGGCGATGACAGCCCCGATAGCGAACGAGACGGCTGCCGCCGGACCGGCCTGTCCCACAGCCAGACCGGGAAAGACGAATATCCCCGCACCGATCATGGTCCCCGTGCCGATTGTTACCGCGCCGACTAAACCGATAGTCCGGTCGAGTTCGCCTTCAGCCTCCCTCTCCCCACCCGCAGGCACTATCGCCGCATATGAACGAACGGCCGATAAAGATGGGTGCGAAACAGGCCTGTTCTCCTGCACAGCACAGTGGCCGGCAAATGACACAAGTGAGGTGGTCATCGACGAATCGTGCGGTGATCCATCGAGCTCGCGACGGTGAGACAGCAGCGAACACACTACTCAACGGTGTGCTGTTTTTATAAAGGAGCGGCGACGTGTCGCGATCACCGAACGCGCGGAGCGCGTATGGACTCGCCGGGATTTGAACCCGGGGCCTCTTCCTTGCGAAGGAAGCGATCTGCCACTGATCTACGAGCCCGCGTGGTCTGCCACTCGAACGCGGAGTTATAAAAACCCTGCGCGTGAGAGCGGCCTTCGATAGCGATTCACACTGTCCCGGCCAGCGGTTCGGACGGGCGTACACAACGACGCTGTCGCGAAGCGACAGCCCCCGGGGTATTAGTCCTCGAGGACGATCTCGATGGAGACGTCGTTGGGAACCTGGATGCGCATCAGCTGGCGCAGTGCCCGTTCGTCGGCGTCGATATCGATGAGCCGCTTGTGGACGCGCATCTCCCAGTGTTCCCACGTCGCGGTCCCCTCACCGTCGGGGGACTTGCGGGTGGGAACCTCCAGCGTCTTGGTGGGGAGCGGAACCGGACCGGAGAGTTCGACGCCGGTCTTGTTCGCGATCTCCCGCACGTCGGCGCAGATGTCGTCGAGGTCCTCGGGGCTTGTGCCCGCGAGCCGAACGCGTGCCTGCTGGGACATACGTTATCGCTCGTTGACGCTGAGGACTTTGCCGGCGGCGATGGTCTGACCCATGTCGCGGATGGCGAACGAGCCGAGCTCCGGAATCTCGGAGGACGGCTCGATGCTGAGCGGCTTCTGTGGGCGGACCGTCACGACGGCAGCGTCCCCGTTCTGGATGAAGTCGGGGTTCTCCTCGGCGACCTCGCCGGAGGACGGGTCGATCTTCTTGTCGATGGACTCGACAGTACAGGCGACCTGTGCCGTGTGGGCGTGGAAGACCGGCGTGTACCCTTCCGTGATGACGGACGGGTGCTGCATCACGACGATCTGGGCCTGGAAGGTCTCGGCGACCGACGGCGGGTCGTCGGCCGGACCGCAGACGTCACCGCGTCGGATGTCGTCCTTGCCGACGCCGCGGACGTTGAAGCCGACGTTGTCACCGGGCTCGGCCTTCGGGACTTCCTCGTGGTGCATCTCGACGGTCTTCACTTCACCGGAGACGTCAGACGGCTGGAAGCTGACGTTGTCGCCCGTGTTCAGGATACCCGTCTCGACACGGCCGACCGGGACCGTACCGATACCGGAGATGGTGTAAACGTCCTGGATCGGCAGTCGGAGCGGCGCGTCCGTCGGCGGCTCCGGAGCCGGCAGTTCGTTGAGCGCTTCCAGCAGGATTTCGCCGTCGTACCAGTCCGTGTGCTCGGACTCGCTGGCGATGTTGTCGCCCTCGAACGCCGAGACCGGGATGAACTTGGCGTTCTCGGAGTCGAAGCGGACCTGGGTGAGGAGGTCCTTGACCTCTTCGACGACCTGCTTGTACTCGGACTCGCCGTAGTCGACGAGGTCCATCTTGTTGACGGCGACGATGAGTTCACCGATGCCCAGGGTGCGGGCCAGGAACACGTGCTCCTGGGTCTGCGGCTGGACGCCGTCGTCGGCGGCGACGACCAGGACGGCGTTGTCGGCCTGGCTCGCGCCGGTAATCATGTTCTTCACGAAGTCGCGGTGCCCAGGACAGTCCACGATGGTGAAATCGTAGGCGTCGGTGCTGAACTCTTGGTGGGCGATGTCGATGGTGACACCACGCTCACGCTCTTCGGCGAGGTTGTCCATGACGTAGGCGAACTCGAAGCCGCCCTTGCCCTTCTCCTCGGCTTCTTCTTTGTGCTGTTCGATGACGTGCTCCGGTACCGATCCTGTCTCGTACAGGAGTCGGCCGACGAGCGTGCTCTTCCCGTGGTCGACGTGGCCGATGATGGCCAGGTTCTGGTGTTGTTCGTCGCTCATTGTTATCTCTCACGCGCAGAGGCGCTGTATCGGGTTTATTAGCTGGTGGTTCATAAAACGATTTCGAAAGCGTGTAAGCGTCAGCCCGTCGCTTTCTTGCGATTCGGCACGCTATGGCATGGTAGTGTGACACCCGATAGCTTGGTCAGGGGAACGGCCGAGACCGGCAGTCGCGGCCGGGGTTGTGTCCTTTGGAGTGACAAACGGGACTGACACTGGGGGAAGCGCAGTGAATACAGAGAACGACGCGGCCGCGTTGAAAATCCTGCTGTTCCGTTACAGTCTGCCGATGTCGGCAAGCACCGCGCTCGCGGTTTCCGGGCCGCCGGCACCGCGGCCGGAGATGTTGAGCTGGCCGGCGTGTTCGGTCTCTAGCTGCGCGATGTTCCGGGTTCCGGAGACGGCAAGCGGCGCGTTGTCCGGGACGAGCCGCGGGCCGACGCGGACGGAGCCCTCGACGACTTCGGCGATGAGCCGGACGGTCCGGCCGTCCGCCCGCGCGAGTTCGAGCGCGCTGCCGGATATCTCCTGAATCCCCTCGACCTCGGCGTCGTCAAGCGTGTACTCCGTCCCGTTGCCGGCCAGGACGTTCGCGATGATGACCCCTTTCAGCGCCGCGTCGGTGCCGTCCACGTCGAAGGTCGGGTCAGCCTCGGCGACGCCGAGGTCCTGCGCTTCCGCGAGGACGTGCTCGTAATCGAGTCCCTCGGTCGCCATCCGCGAGAGGATGAAGTTCGCGGTGCCGTTGAGCACCCCGCGGACGGCGGTGATGTGGCTCGGGTCGAAGTCGTCGATGGTCGAGAGGATCGGCATCGCGCCGCCGACGGTCGCCTCGAACAGCACGCTCCCCTCGCTTTCGCGTTCCAGCGCGCGAACGTCGGCGTACCGCTCGGCGACCGGGCCTTTGTTCGCCAGCACGGCGTGGCGGTCCCGTTCGAGTGCGGCCTGGACGTGGCTGAATCCCGGTTCAGCGTCGCCGAGTGTCGTCGGCGTCGCCTCGACGAGCGCGTCGTACTCGGCCGAAAGCGCGTCCTCGGGCGCGTCACTCCCGACGACGCCGTCGCTTTGCTTCCGGTCGAGCACTTCGGCGGTGTCGAGACCGGCGCTGTCGACGGCGGCGCTGCTGGAGTCGGCGAACGCGGTGACGGAGTGGCCGTAATCGCTCGCCAGTTCGACGACGCTGGACCCGACCGCCCCGGCTCCGATGACGGCGAGTCTCATGCGTCACCTCCCGCGGCGAGCGGCTCGATGACACGGAGGCTCTTCTCGTCGGCGACGGCACGGATCGAACGCATCGTCTCGTCGACTGCCCCTTCCTCGGTCGCCAGTCGGATGCGCGCGCTGGACGTGTCGTCGGTTCCCTCCGGTGCCGACAGCGAGAGGTCGGTCACGGTCGCGTCAGTAGATTCGTGAATCCGCGAGAGCGTGTCAGAGAGGTCAGTGTTGACGAGGTGGCCGGTGAGAATGATCGTCAGCGCCTCGCTGTACTGCTCGGCCCCGGCCTGGATGACGTTGATGCCCGCGTCCCGGAGTGCGTCGACGATTCCGTCGAACCGCTCGGGGGTCGCCTCCAGGTCGACCTCCACGGGGATGTGGCCCCGCGGGGTCACGTTCCCCCGCTCGTGGAAGATAGAGAGGAGGTTCCCGCCGTTTGTGGCGATGGGCTCGAGCGCCCGCAGCAGTTCGCCCGGTTCGTCGACCAGTTCCAGCCGAACTGTGTAGGACCGTACCTCGTCGGTCGAGTCGCTCATCGCCCGCTCACCTCCTGGGTATCTCGGCTCATTGTGGGTGACTCAGCAGGGGCACGTATAAGAAACCGTCCGTTTGGTCCCGGCTCAGGGCAGAAAGCGGTCGTACAGGTCGTCGATCCACTCGTTGTACGCCTCGCCGCGGGTCGACCCCCAGGGATTGCGCGAGAAGTAGTACATCGCCGCGAACATTCCCGCGAGCGTCAGCGCCAGCCCCGTCGGCAGGACGAAACTCCAGATGAACGTCGACGTGCCGGCGATAACGGCGGCCACGAGAAGGTCAACAATCTGATGGAGACGGTCGTTCATACCGCCCTGTTCGACGTCGGTTGACCTAAACGTGGGGCTCAACCCTACTCGTACCGGATACAGACGGGTGAACGCTACGCTTTTTTGCCTGACAGCAGATGGTATCGTATGTGTACGCCCTCCAAGCTACATCGCTGTCGACAGGCGCGGCGCTGCTCGCCTTCGGAACGTTCGCCGTCGTCGGAGCGGGCATCGGCGCGCTCGGAAGCGCGGTCGTACGACGACTCTCGAACCCCGTCGCCAGATACCGGCAGTTGTTCCTCGGCATCATACTCCCGTTCACGCTGCTGTCGTACGTCGTCTTTCTGTTGCTCGGACTCGGCCACTTGATCGCCGGCGGGCAGACCGGAGTGGTCGGAGCAGTGGTAGCGACGTTCGCCGAGCTGCTCGCCGCCGGCACCGTCGGACTGGCCGCCTACGCGCCGACTGTCCCGGGTATCCGCAGCGTTCGTGACATCGAACTCTCAACCGGTCGGGCGGTGGTCCGGATGGGACGGTACGTCCTCGGAATCACTGCGTTGGTGACTGTCGTCGTGGTACCGCTCGAAACCGGGCTGTCGCCCCCCGGACTGCTGGCTCTCGTTACCGTTTTCGCTGTCACCGTACAGGCTGTCTCCCCGTGGTTCATCCCGCTAATCCGGTCGGTCGATAGACCGGACGAACCGACAGCGGAGACGCTGGAGCGACTCAAAGAGCGTGCGGGACTGACTGTCCGAGACGTCCGGGTGTTCGACACCGAACAAGAGAGAACCGCGAACGTGACCGTGCGCGGCTTCCCCGGGTATCGCCGCCTGTTCCTGACGAGCACGTTCCTCGACGTGTTCGACGACGAGACGTCGACGGCCCTGCTCGCAGTCCAGGCCGGCCGCCAGAACGCCCGAGTCCTTGCCCGGGTCGTCGGCGGCCTGCTTGTCGCAGTAGTTCCGCTGTTCGTGGCACTGGCCGACGTCGGCCCGCTATGGCCGCTTGCCGGCGCAAGTCTCGGACTCATCGTCGCCAGCCTGTGGGTCACCCGCCGCGGGGTTCGGGCCGCCGACGATTACGCGGCCGAACGCGTCGGCCCGGGTGCCGTCGCGGACGCCCTCGAACGGTACGCCGACGTCCACGACATGGAACCGTCGAGGCGACGGCTCGCGAGCCCGTTCTCGAAATCGCCACCGCTGGGGAACCGAATCGACCGGTTACGGGAGCAGGCAGAAGCGGAGTAGCGGAAAACAGGTCTGCGTGCAGTCAATAAGACAGAGCGGAGCGGAATGGACACGCATACCGCGCGCCGTCGGCGCGCGGTTTCCCGCGAATCGCTCCGCGATTCGCGCCTTTTTCGCCCACGTTTTTGCGCGGGGGTTGAGGGCGCGTAGCGCCCGAACCCCCCGTGGAAAAAGGTGGTCTAGAAGTAGTCGATAGCCGGGTTCAGTTCCTGCTTCATGCCCTTGCGCTCGCGGATCTCGCTGATCTTGTCGGGCTGGAGGTTGTCGGCGAGGACCTGGAAGCCGGCGTTCTCGGTGTTCCAGGAGGCACGGCCCTCAGTGGCCGAGCGGATGTCGGAGGAGAAGCCGATCATCTCGTCAACCGGGGCGACCCCCTCGACGACCATCAGGTCGCCTTCCTGGTACATGTCGTCGACGCGGCCACGGCGGCCCTGGATCTCGCCGCTCGCAGCGCCCATGTGGTCGTTGGGCACGTCGATGCGGACCTGCTGGATCGGCTCCAGCAGCTTGATATTGGCGTCGATGAGCGCGTTGTGGACGGCCTCACGCACCGCAGGGATGACCTGGGCCGGACCGCGGTGGATAGCGTCCTCGTGGAGTCGGGCGTCGTGGAGACGGAGCAGGGAGCCCTGGACCGGTTCGGCCGCGAGCGGGCCGTCGTCGAGGGCTTCTTCGAGGCCCTCGATGACGAGCTCCATCGTCTCGTTGAGGTGCTGGATACCCTTCGTCTCGTCGAGCAGGATGTTGGTCCCGTGGATGTGCTCGATGTTCTGGGAGTCGTCCTTGTCCATGCCGGCCTCCTGCAGCGCTTCGCGGCGCTCCAGTTCGGGCATGTCCATCGACGCCTCGCCCATCTTGATCGTCTCGACGATGTCGTCGCCGAGCGGCTCGACGGAGATGTAGAAGCGGTTGTGGCGGTTCGGCGAGATACCCTCGACCTCGCGGCTCTCGCTCTGCGGGGCCTCGCGGTAGACGACGATCGGCTCACCGGTGTTGATCGGGATGCCCTGGTTGCGCTCGATACGCTGGCCGATGACTTCCAGGTGCAGCTCACCCTGCCCGGAGATGAGGTGCTCGCCGGTGTCCTCGTTAATTTCGACCTGGATGGTCGGGTCTTCCTTGGCGACCTGCTGGAGCGTCTCGATGAGCTTCGGCAGGTCGTCCATGTTCTGTGCCTCGACGGACTTCGTGATGACCGGCTCCGAGATGTGCTCGATAGACTCGAACGGCGTCATTTCCTCGCTGGAGACGGTGGAGCCCGCGATGGCGTCCTTGAGGCCCGTGACGGCGGCGATGTTCCCGGCGGGAACGCGGTCGACTTCCTCGCGCTCGCCACCCATGTAGATGCCGACGCTCTGGATGCGGTTCTTGCCTGCGGTCCCGGAGACGTACAGCTCCTGGCCCTTCTCCAGCGTGCCGGAGAAGACACGGCCGGCGGCGATTTCGCCGGCGTGGGGATCGACACCGATGTCGGTGACCATCAGGACGACTTCGCCGTCCTCGTTGACCATCGCCATGTCCTCGGCGAGCTGCGAGTCGGCGTCGCCACGCCAGATACGCGGAACGCGCATCGGCTGGGCGTCGACGGGGTTCGGGAAGTGCTCACACACCATGTCGAGCACGACGTCGGACAGGGGCGTCCGCTCGTGGAGTTCCTGGCGCTTGTCGTTGCGCTCCAGCTCCATGATCTCGCCGAAGTCCATGCCGGTCCGCTGCATCGACGGCATCGAGACGCCCCACTTGTACAGCGCGGAGCCGAAGCCGACGGTGCCCTCCTCGACGGAGACCGTCCAGTCCTCGATGTCGTCCATCTCTTCGGTCATGCCGCGGATGAGCTCGTTGACGTCCTGGATGACCGCGAGCAGCCGCTTCTGCATCTCCTCGGGTCCTTCCTGGAGCTCGGAGATGAGGCGGTCGACCTTGTTGATGAACAGCGTCGGCTTGACGCCCTCGCGGAGCGCCTGCCGGAGCACCGTCTCGGTCTGGGGCATCGCGCCCTCGACGGCGTCGACGACCACCAGCGCGCCGTCGACGGCACGCATCGCGCGGGTCACGTCGCCACCGAAGTCGACGTGGCCGGGGGTGTCGATGAGGTTGATGAGGTGGTTCTGATCTTCGTACTCGTGGGTCATCGAAACGTTGGCCGCGTCGATGGTGATCCCACGTTCCTGTTCGTCTTCCTCGGTGTCCATCGCCAGCTGTTCGCCGGCGGTGTCGTCGGAAATCATGCCGGCACCGGCCAGCAGATTGTCCGTCAGTGTCGTCTTTCCGTGATCGACGTGAGCAGCGATGGCGATGTTCCGGATGTGCTCCGGATCGTCCATCAGCGTCTCACATTCTTGGACGATTTTCTTACGTCGGCCCATTATACAGCTTTCTATCAACAGCAGGGTCAAAAGGATAGTGTTTCACTACGGCCGCGACCGCTTGAAATCCGGCCGTTCGCGTGGGATAGTCTCGCAATCCGTATGGGATCGGTGACGTGCTCGCGAGACCAGGGCTGGAGTCGGCTGCTGGGGACGAACACTGCCCCGAACCGTGGATTAATAGCTGTGCATCCCGTGAGAGAGTGACACATGGACGTGCACGTGCAGGGTGGGCCGGCCGAACCGTTTCTCGGGGCGAGGGACCTCTTCTCGACGGAACACGACCTGGAGCGACCAGTGACCGTCCGGGTCCGGGAGGATCCTGACGAGCGAACCCGCGTCAGCCACAGCGACGACGCCCACCGGCTGACAATCTCCCGCCAGGCCGCCACGAGCGCGATGGCCCGCGAACTGGCGTTACACGAGTACGCGCACATGCACCACCACGAACGCGGACACCCGTCACACACCCAGTCGACGCGGGAAGCCATCTACCTCGCGCTGGCGGGGCGCTCGGTCGAACAGCGAAAGCTCACGCACTGTTACCAGATCGCCAACCACATGAAAGACGTCTACGCCGACGACATCTGGATGCCGGTGGTGCCCGGCGACAAGCTGGTGCCGTTTCTGGAAGCCAGCCTCGCGGCCGCCGTCGCGGACCGGCCCGGCGACCCGCCGTCGATAGATCGGGCCGGCTCGCCGACGCGGACGCGGCGGCCCGGCAAGCCCCCCGCACGGCTCACGCCCGCAGCGGACCCCGATATCACGGCCGTCAACGCGGCGTTCGCCCTCGCGCTGTGTGAGCGCCACGACCTGGTCGACGCGGACCACCGGCTGTACGATCTCGCCCACGCCGCGGGCCAGGACGCCGAATCGGTCGATCTCGCGGAGTTCAAGCGCCACTTCGCCGCACTCTCACCTGAGCCGGACGAATCCGAGTTCCGGAAGGCGCTCGTCGACGTGACTCGCGCGTACGCCGGCGGCGGCGGCCGCGCGGCGGACTGAGACCGAACGACCCGGTCTACTGGATCGCTGACCATCGGCGTCGTCACATGCGTTGGGGTTCTCGTTTCCGGCGACTCCCGGCTTCGCTCGCACAGGCCGATGGTAACGCAACAGAACTGTTTTTGCGCGGACCTGTGAATTGGTTGACTATGACCGAGGCGCTTCGCGGCCGACATCTCGACGGCGAGACGGATGTCGTCGGCGAACGGATTCGGGTGTTGCACGTCGACGACGACCCGGACTTCGTGGCTGTCGCGGCGGATTCCCTGGAGGCCGCGGACGACCGGATCTCAGTCGAAACCGCGACCAGCGCACGAAGTGGGCTCGACCGGCTCGCCGAAGACAGGTTTGACGCTGTCGTCTCCGACTACGACATGCCGGAGATGAACGGCCTCAAGCTGCTCGATGCGATTCGGGAGACGAACCCGGACCTGCCGTTTATCCTGTTCACCGGCAAGGGTAGCGAGGAGGTGGCCAGTGAAGCGATCTCGATGGGGGTGACCGACTATCTTCAGAAGTCGTTCGGGGTCGAGGTGTACGAACTGCTAGCCAACCGCATCGAAAACGCGGTCTCCGAGTCCCGCGCGAAGCGACAGGCCGCCGAGTCGGAGCGGCGCGTCCGCGAACTCACCGAGGCGACCAACGACATCCTCTGGGAGTTCACAGCCGATCTGAGCGAACTGCTCGTTATCAACTCCGCCTACGAGGATATCTGGGGGCGCTCGGTGGCCGATCTCCGGGAGAACCCCCACGACTTCCTGAACGGCATCCACCCCGAGGACCGCGAGAGAATGAAAGACGCGATGCGGAGTCTCATGGACGGCGAGTCGGCCGACGTCGAGTGCCGTGTCAACGCCGAGGAGGAGTATGAGCGCTGGGTCTGGATACAGGGCGAGCCGATCACGAACGACGTCGGCGAAACAGTTCGCGTGGCCGGGTTCGCCCGCGACGTGACCGAGCGGCGGAACCGCGAGCGCGAACTCGAAGCCACCAAGAACCAGCTTGCGGAGCACAACCAGACGCTCCGGACCCTCTACGAGATCAGCGCCGACCCCGACGCCTCGTTCGATGAGAAGATCCAGGCAGTCTTGGACCTGGGCCGGGATCGCCTGGGGACCGCTGGCGCGTTCCTGTCCTCGAACGATACTGACCGCGACGAGTTCACCGTCCGCTATGCGAGCGGGAGCGACGAACGGCTCAAGCCGGGGACCGTCACGCCGCTGTCGGAGTCGTACTGCCGGAAGATGATCGATACAGGGAGCGTCATGGCAATCGCGGAGGCGTCCGAAGAGGGGTGGGGCTCAGATCCAGCGTACGACCGATGGGAATACGAGACGTACATCAGCAGCGAGGTCCGTGTCCGTGACGCGCATTCGGGAACACTTTGTTTCGTCGACCGATCGCCCCGCGAGACTCCCTTCACCGAGGACGAGAAGACGTTCGTCCATCTCGCGGCACAGTGGGTGAGCTACGAACTCGAACGCCAGCAGCGCGAACAGCGCCTCGAACGGTACAAGAAGTACACCGACGACATGTTGGACGCTATCGACGACGTGTTCTACGTCCTCGACAGCGACGGCCGCTTCCGGCGCTGGAACGAGAGCCTGCTGAACGTGACCGGCTACTCGGCCGCGGAAGTAGCCGGGGCCCACGGAGCCGAGTTCTTCCCGGAGGAGCATCAGGACCTCGTTGGGGCCGCCATCGAATCGGTCTTCGAGGGCGGTACCACCCGCGTGGAAGTGCCGTTTATCACGAAATCGGGGGACCAGATCCCCCACGAATTCACGGCCACCCGCGTCGAGGACCCCGACGGGAACCTGATGCTGGCCGGCATCGGCCGGGACATCACCGAGCGGAAGGCACGCGAGCAGGAACTTACGCGGACGAAGGAACTCCTCGACCAGGCCCAGCGGATCGCGAGCGTCGGCGGGTGGGAGATAGACGTGACAACCGAGCCGCCGGAAATGACGGTGACAAGCGAATTCTACCAGCTACACGGACTGTCGCCGGACGACGAATTGAGTGTCGGATCCATCGTCGACCTGTACCACCCCGACGACAGGGAGACCGTCATGACGGAGTTCCAGCGGGCGATGGAGACCGCCGAGGGATACGACATGGAGGTGCGCATCGGCGACGACGACCACTACCGATGGGTCCGCGCACTGTGTGAACCGGTCACCGAGAACGGCGACGTTGTCAAACTCCGGGGCTCGATCCAGGACATCACCGACCGAAAGCTCCGGGAGCGCGAACTGGAGGAGACGCGCGAGCGAATGGAGATCGCGCTAGAGACGACCAACACGGTCGTCTGGGACCGCGAGTTCGAGTCCGGCGACCTGTCGTACTACCCCGGATCCGAGACGCTGTACGGCACTGACATCGAGACGCTGGACGAGTTCTTGCCGCTCGTCCATCCTGACGACCAGTCGGAGGTGGCGGCGCGCATCGAGTCGGCGACCGAGACCGGGACATACGAGGCCGAGTTCCGGATCATCCGTGACGGCGAGGTCCGCTGGATGGAGGCGAAGGGCCGCGTCGAATCCGACGGCGACGGGACGCCGGTTCGGGCAATCGGTATCGACCGCGACATCACCGAGCGCAAGCGCCGCGAGCGGGAGCTCGAGGACACGAATGAACGCCTCGAAGAGTTCACCAGCATCGTCAGCCACGACCTCAGGAACCCGCTCTCCGTCGCCGAGGGGCGCATCGAACTGGCCCAGAAGGAGTACGACAGCGAACACCTCGACAGCGCCAGCGACGCGCTCGCGCGGATGCGGACACTCATCGACGACCTTCTCGCGGCCGCACAGGACGGGCAGTCAGCGGTTGACGCTGGCGTGGTGGCGCTCTCGGACACGGCCGAGCAGTGCTGGCACAACGTCGAGACCAACGACGCCGAACTCACCGTCGAGACGGACGCCGTCGTTCGCGCCGACAGGAGCCGGTTAGAACAACTGCTCGAGAACCTCTTCAGCAACAGTGTGGAACACGGCGGCGACGATGTGTCGGTCACCGTCGGGGCACTTGACGGTGGCTTCTACGTCGAGGACGACGGCGACGGCATCGACGAGGCGAACCGGTCGCGCGTGTTCGAGACCGGGTATTCGACATCGGACGCCGGGACGGGGTTCGGGCTCTGGATCGTCGCAGAGATCGCTGACGCCCACGACTGGACGGTGAACATCGACGACGGAAGCGACGGCGGCGCGCGATTCGAGATTACCGGCGTCGATATCGTAGAGTGACCGGCGCGGCTGCGTTCCGGCCCGTAGTTGGCCGCCGAAGACCAATTGGACCAGGCGTTCGAAGGCCCGCCCGTGCAGCCCCGCTCGCTCGCTGTCGGAATCGCCCTGGTGTCGCTCGTCGTCCTTGGAGGCTGTAGCGCCTTCGGCACAGCCGGCCCGGACGCTGGCCAGCGGACCGTGACGCCAGCACCGGTCCCCACGCCGGACACGGGTCTGCCGCCAGGTGTCACCGCCGACAGCGTCAGCGACCCCGAGCGACTCGGCAGCGCCCACGAGCGACGGCTCACGAACAGGAGCTACGCTGTCACGGTCGTCCGGGCCGTTCAGTTCGTCAACGGGACGACGGCGCTGCGGCTGGAGCGGGGCCGGATAGTCGGAGACGACGGCGTGATCCTCTCGTGGCGTCACCGGACAGCGCGTGAGCGGGCCGGCGGCGACACCATCGTCAGCAGACGCGCGTGGACCAACGAGTCCGTTCACGTTCTGCGTCTCCAGTACGCGAACGGGACGACGCGGTACAGGGTCGGGGAGTCCCATCGACGGTATCCGTACCGGCGGACCGCGTACAGCGTCGCGAAGACGTTATCGGACGAGAACGCGGCCGTCGTCGCCAGCGACACCGACGCCGACCCGCCGACGTACGCACTTGAGTCACGGAACTTGAGCGAGGAGTGGGCAACGAGTACCGACCTGGACCGCGTCGAAACGAGCAGCATCCGTGCGGTCGTCACCGGAAGCGGGCTCCTCAGGCGCGCGTCGGTACGCTACACCGGGATACGGGACGGCGCGCCGGCCGTCGCCAACAGTACCATTCGGTTCGACACTGACCCGGGAACCATCACGCGTCCGGCGTGGGTGGAGACAGCGCTCGAACAGCGGTCCCGAGAGAGCGACACGAACGTCGAGCGCACGCCGGCGACCGATTAGATCGGGACGAGCGGCGACACCGCCAGCGCGATTCCGACGGCGAGCACCGGGTAGTCACGGCGGTCGAAGGCAAGCGGCGGCAGCGTCGGGTTCCACGCGAAACAGCGGGCCCGCAGGGCGACCGAGAGCCGGTCCGAGCGGTCGAGGGTCCGTTCCAGCGACCGAACGGCGAGCAGCCGAACGCGGTCCCGTAGCGGGCGGGCGTCGCCACCGCGAGCGTTCATCGCGTCGCGCACCTCCCGAACGTCCGCGAGCACGAGCGGGAACAGCCGGACGACGAGGGCCATGCCGACGCCGAGAATCTGGCCGGGCTTGCCGGGAATCAGGCGCTGGACCGCCGCCCGGGTGTCCCGGACCGGCGTCGACGTGAGGTAGGCGGCGCTGACGAGCAACACCGGGGGGATGCGCCCGACGTGCAGGGCCGAACGGAGCGCCGGCTCGACCCGAAACCACGGCGGGCCGAGCGCCACGCCGGCGACGACCGGCGCCAGCGCTAGCACTGCGAGGACGACCCGATAGGAGCGCAGGACGGCCAGCGGCGAGAGACGAGCCGCCGCGAGCGTGCCCAGCGCGAACGCGGTCGTCCCGACGAGCCACGGGAGAGTAGGGTGAGCGACCGCGGCGATAGCGAGCCCGAACTGGACCAGCAGCTTCGACCGCGGGTCCAGCCGGTGCGCGAACGTCGAACCGGGCCGGTAGCTCAGCATCGCGGGTCTCGGACGCCGAGGTCCGGGAGGGTATCGAGCGCCGCCGCCGGCGGTTCGTCGAGGACGACCTGGCCCTCGTGCAGCGCGATGAGGCGGTCAGCCCGCTCGTGGAGGTCCCGGAGGTCGTGGGTGACGACGATTATGCCCGTCCCATCGGCGGCCAGCGCGTCGAGGTGGTCGAGCACCGACTCCCTGGCCGGCCAGTCGAGGCCGACGAGCGGTTCATCGAGCACGAGGTAGTTCGGGTCCATGGCGAGTGCCCCGGCGATAGCAACGCGGGCCTGCTCGCCGCCGGAAAGGGCGTCGATCCGCCGCTCCTTGGCCCTATCGAGGTCGACAGCCTCCAGCGCCGCTTCGACCCGGCGGTCTATCGCTGCCCTGTCGAGGCCGAGGTTCTCCGGGCCGAACGCCACGTCGGCCGCCACGGTCGCGGCGACGAACTGGTCGCGGGGGGGTTGAAACACCATCCCGATCCGGGTCCGGGCGACGACGGGGTCGTCGGTCACGTCGGTGCCGTCGACGGTGACCGTCCCGGAATCCGGCGTCAGCAGGGCGTTGAGATGCCGGACGAGCGTCGTCTTGCCGCTCCCGTTCGGCCCGACGAGCAGGCAGTACTGACCGTCGGGTATCGACAGCGTGATCCCGTCGAGGACCGCGACGTCGCCGTACCGGTAACGCAGGTCACTGACCGTGATCATCGACCGGCGAGGTACCCGCCCTGCACGACGGCGACCGCGATACCGAGCTTCAGGAGGTCGAGCGGCACGTACGGGGCCATCACGGCCGCGGCGCGAGCGAACGGCAGGCCGGTCACCACCGCCAGCCACGGGATGCCGATAGCGTAGACAACGGCGACCGCCGCGACGAGCGCGACGATCTGAATCGGGACGGAGAGCGCCGAAACCGGACGCGGTGTCGTGCTCCGGTGGGCGATTGCACCGGCGACGACCGCACCGACCAGGAAACCGACGAGGAAGCCGCCGGTCCCCTGTCCGGCGACGACGTAGCCCAGCCCCGCGTTCGCGTTCGAGAACACCGGGGCGCCGGCGATACCCACGAGCAGGTACAGCAGGAGAGCGACGCCGCCCCACAGCGGCCCCAGCACCAGGCCGGCGAAGAACATCCCGAACGGTTGCAGCGAGAACGGCGGCAGCGTCCCCGGAAGCGGGATAGATATCTGTGCGAGCGCCGCGGTCAGCGCCGCGATCAGCACCGCCTTGGTGAACCAGCCGACGGTCTCGTCGTCGACGAGGTCGACGGATTGCTCTGTTGCCATGCGTCACCCTCTCTCGTCAACCGAAATATAGCCAGTGGTTCACAGAACGGACCGTCCGCGCCGCTCACTCGACCGGCGTGACGCGGACCAGCACGTCGTCGCGCTCCCGCGGGAACCCGTCACCGGCCCGCCCGTCGCGGTTCGACGTGACGAGGTAGAGCCCACCGTCTGGCCCCTGCTCGACGTGGCGAATCCGGCCGAGGTCGTCGGCCAGCAGGGAGTGGGTCGTCGCGGTGTAGCCGTCGTCGGTCCAGTCGGCGTCGTACACTTCGGCGTCGGTCCCCGGCGGACGTTCGTCACCGGCCGGCGTCAGCGTCGTTACGAGGAGTTTCTGGCCCTTCAGACCGCCGGTGAGCAGCCGGTTCCGCAGCGAGGGAACGGCGTCGCCGGTGTAAAACAGCGACCCGGAGGGTGCCCACCCGCCGGCTTTGCCCGTGTTTGCGAGCGGCCGGCGGACCTCGGGGCCCGCGTCGAGGTACTCCCCGTGCTTGCGGGTGTCTGGCCACCCGTAGTCGCCGCCGGCTTCGAGGCGGTTGAGTTCGTC
>Ga0207720_100055_pt1 | contig 118760 bp, 114 predicted proteins | sample A23P2SouthBayCA_2_FD_187751 | JGI IMG/M metagenome (GOLD analysis project Ga0207720, IMG submission 187751) | Aerobic enrichment media microbial communities from Eden Landing Ponds, California, USA - A23 E3 (2) (SPAdes) | ecosystem: Environmental > Aquatic > Marine > Unclassified | place...
ACCCGCCGGTGGACGGGGCTGGCCGGCGTTGCGCTCCTGGCCGTCGGTATCGGTGCGTTCACCAGCGGTGGGTCCGTCCCCCCGTCGCTTGTCGTCGCCGCCGCGACGGTCCTCGGCGTCGCCGGCCTGATCCACCTCTCGCCGGCGCCGCCGGTCACCGTCGATATTGAGCGAGCGGTCGACCCGCCCCGCGTCGACGCCGGCGACCGCGCCACGGTCACGGTCACCGTGACCAACACCGGCGGGGCGATGATTCCCGACTTCCGGGTCGTCGACGGCGTCCCGCCCGGTTTGCGCGTCGTCGCCGGGTCACCCCGCTACGCGACCGCCCTCCGCGGCGGCGAGTCGGCGACCTTCTCCTACGCCGTCGAGGCGACGCGGGGCCGACACGCCTTCGATCCCGCGCAGGTGGTCGTCCGGGACTTCAGCGGCGCACTCGAACGCGAGCGCTACGTCGACGCCGCGGCGGGCGACGGGGGCGAAGGTGCCGAGGCGATAGAAGTCTCGGCCGATCTGCTGGCCGACGCCGAGGTGCCCGTCCACCCCCACACCGCCCAGCGGGTCGGGCGCGTGCTCACCGACGAGGGCGGGAACGGCGTCGAGTTCCACTCCGTCCGCGAGTACCGCTCGGGCGACCCGCTGAGTCGCGTCGACTGGAACCGTCTGGCCGCCACCGGCGAGTTCGCCACCCTCCAGTTCCGCGAGGAACACGCCGCGACGGTGGTCGTCCTCGTCGACGCCCGCCAGGAGGCCTACGTCGCTCCCCGCGTCGACGCCCCCGGCGCCCTCGAGTGGGAGTTGACCGCCGCCGACCTGGTCGTCGCCTCCCTGCTCGCGGCGGGCGACTCGGTCGGCCTCGGCGCCGTCTCGCCGGAGTGGTGCTGGCTCCCGCCGCGGGGCGGGTCCGGCCAGCGGGCACGCGCTCGCGGCCTGCTCGAATCCCACCCCGCGTTCGACGCGGGCCGGCCCGCCCGGTCGTTCCACGGCGAGTTGGAGGAGCGCCGCCTCCGCCGCGAGTTGCCGGGCGACGCGCAGGTCATTCTCCTCTCGCCGCTGTGTGACGACGGCATCGTCGCGTTCGCCCGCGGCCTGCACGCGCGGGGGTACCCCGTGACCGTCCTCAGCCCGGACGTGACCGCGACCCGGACGACCGGCCAGCGCCTCGCGGTCGTCGAGCGCGCGATGCGCTTCTCTGCGCTCCGGCGAGCGGGGGTCCGCGTCGTCGACTGGGACACCGACCGGCCGCTGGAGACGGCGGTCGACCGCGCCCGACGGCGGTGGTCGGCGTGAGCGTCGTCCGCCGCCCCGCCCGCACGTCGGTCGCGCTCGCCGTGCTCCCGGGACTGCTCGGGTCGGTCGCGCTGGCGACGACCCTCGGCGGCCTCGTGCTCGGCCTGGCCGGCCTGGCCGTCGTCGCCGCCGGCGCGACCTGGGCGTCCCGCCCGGTCGTCACCGCCGGCGCACTCGTGAGCTTTCTCGGCGTCGTCTTCGCCGCCCTCGCCGGCGTGTCGCCGGGGTTCGTGCTCGTCGGCGCCGCCGGCGCGGTCGTGACATGGACGACCGCCCAGCACGTCGTCGGCCTCGGCGAGCAACTCGGCCGCGACGCGCGGGTCGTCCGATCGGTCGTCGTCCACCTCGCGGTCACCGCCGGGGCGACGCTGGTCGCCGGCGGCGCCACGCTGGCCGTCTTCCTCGCCGCCGAGGGGTCGTTCCCGGCGACCGCCGTCGTCTTCCTCCTCGCCGGCGTGGCGCTGTTGCTGGGCGCGCTCGAGCCCTGAGAGGGCGGGAGAGGGAAAGAGCGGGAGGACGGGCCGCAGTTCAGACTGTCGGGACGGGAACTTCTTCGAGGACGGCGTCGACGACGGTCGATTTCTGGACCTCGTCGACGCGGGCGTCGGGCGTGAGGACGATGCGGTGAGCGAGGACCGGCTGGGCGACCCGCTTGACGTCGTCGGGGGTGACGAACTCGCGGCCGACCATCGCGGCGCGGGCGCGGGTGGCCTCCAGCAGGCGCTGGGTGCCCCGCGGTGAGACGCCCACCTCCACGCGGCGGTCCTCGCGGGTCGCCCGCGCGATGGCCGCGACGTAGGTCACCAGGTCGTCCTCGACGCGGACCGACTCGGGCGCCTCGCGGATGCCGGTCACCTGGTCGCCCGAGAGGACGGCCTCGACCGAGGGGCTCTGCTCGTCGCGGGCCAGGCGCCGGTGGAGGAGTTCCTCCTCGCCGCCCTCGTCGGGGTAGCCGATCGAACTCTTGACGAGGAAGCGGTCGACCTGTGCCTCGGGCAGTTCGAAGGTCCCCTCCATCTCGACGGGGTTCTGCGTGGCCAGCACGAAAAAGGGCGTCGGCAGGTCGTAGGTGTCACCGTCGACGGTGACCTGCTCTTCCTCCATGGCTTCGAGAAGGGCCGACTGGGTCTTTGGCGGCGCGCGATTGATCTCGTCGGCGAGGACGACGTTGGCGAACAGCGGCCCCTCGTTGAACTCGAAGGAGCGCTCGCGCTCGTTGAAGACGTGAGTCCCGGTGATGTCGGCGGGGAGGAGGTCGGGCGTGAACTGCACGCGCGAGAAGTCGAGACCGAGGGCCCTGGCCATGCTCCGGGCGGTCAGCGTCTTGCCGGTGCCGGGCACGTCCTCCATGAGGACGTGGCCGCGTCCGACGAACCCCAGGAGGACCGTCTCGAGGAACTCCCGGTCGGCGATGACGGCCGAACCGATCTCGTCGAGGACCCTGTCACACTGCGCGCTCGCTTCGGTGACGTCCATGGCCGCCCGATAGATTGCCGACAAGTTAGTCGTTTGGACTCTCCGATCACCGCCTCGCTCTCCGACGGATCGTAACCGATAAAGCCGCCATTCCAGTATCGGGTAATGAGCCGAGGTAGCCTAGCCTGGCCAAGGCGCCTGCTTCGAGAGCAGGTGTCCGAGAGGACACGAGAGTTCAAATCTCTCCCTCGGCGCTTTTCACGAAGCCGTTCTCCCGAGCGACCGCTTCGGTCCGTGGATGTATGTCGCTGTGGCCCCGTGTTCCGGTATGACACACCAGACGACGGTTCTGGTCGTCGGCGGCGGTGCGACGGGCGCGGGCGTGGCGCGTGACCTCGCACTTCGGGGGATCGACGTGACGCTGGCCGAACGAGGCGGCCTCTCCAGCGGGACCTCCGGGCGGTCACACGGGCTGCTCCACAGCGGGGCGCGCTACGCGGAGGCCGATCGCGTCGGCGCCGAGGAGTGCATCGTCGAGAACGAGACGCTCCGCGCCATCGCTGGCGAGTGCATCCGGGACACCGGCGGGCTGTTCGTCCAACTTGCGGGCGATGACCCGGACTACTTTGCGGAGAAGCGCGACGCCTGCGAGTCGGTCGGTATCGACACCGAAGTGATCGACGGTGACACCGCGCGCGAGCAGGTCCCCGCTCTCACCACCGACGTGGAGCGAGCGATGCGAGTCCCCGACGCGGTCATCTACCCCTCGCGGCTGGTGGCCGCCAACGCGGCCGACGCCGAGGCCAACGGCGCGACGATACTCTCACACGCGCCGCTGGAAGACCTGACCGTCAGCGACGGGCGGGTGACGACGGCCGAACTCGGCGGCGAGGGACCCGACAGCGTCGAACCCGACTACGTCGTCAACGCGGCCGGCGCGTGGGCGGGCGAGGTGGCGGCGATGGCCGGCCTCGACGTGTCGATGGCGCCCGCCCGCGGCGTGATGGTCTCCGTGGACTACGACGGCGTCGACCCGGTGCTCAATCGGTGTCGCGACCCCGACGACGGCGACATCGTGGTGCCCCACGAGCGCGAGGCGGTGCTTGGGACGACGAGCGTTCCGGTGAGCGACCCCGACGACTACGAGCGGGCCGACTGGGAGATCGAGCGGTCGATCGAGGAGTGTACGGCGATGGTGCCGGCTGTCGCGGACGCCCCGGTTGAGCGGACGTGGTGGGGCGTGCGGCCGCTGTACGAACCCGACGAGTCCGGGGGCGACCGGCGCGGCATCTCGCGGGGGTTCTTCCGACTCGACCACGCCGAGGCGGGCGTCGAAAACGCCGCGAGCATCGTCGGCGGGAAGCTGACGACCTACCGGCAGATGGCCGAGGCGACCGCCGACCTGGTCTGCGAGCGCCTCGGCGTCGACGCCGCCTGCGAGACGGCCGACCGTCGACTCCCCGGGGCGGACGACCCGGCCTGCCTCGACGAGTTCGTCGCCGAGTACGACGGCCAGGGACCGACCGACGCGGACGTGGTCGGCGCCGGCGATACCTGAGCCGCGGCGGCGTCGTACCGGTTGGTGCGCCTGCGGGCGGTCGCGGCGGTCCGCGGAGATTTATCACCGCGCGGCTCGTATCGCCGGTCGTGCCAGTGGGTCACGATCCGTCCGAAGTGCCCGTCTACGAGGACACGACCGCCCGCGACGAGGCGTATCACCGCGCCGAGCGCGAGGGGACGGTGTTTCTCGCCGTGGAACGCTACGAGGGCGGCTACGCCGTCACGTACGACATCTTGCCGGCCGGTCACGAACTCTCCAGGCCCGCCCGGAAGGAACTGACCGAGCGACTCTCGCAGAAGGCCGAGACCGTCGTCGCCGGCGGGTCGCCGACGACGGAGGTCACCAAGTCCGTCGCCGAGTCGCTCGGCAGCGTCTCGCTGTTCGCTCGCGAGGAGACCGCCCGCGAGTTCGCCGCGCTCGTCTCCCGGTTCGTCCTTGACGAGTCGAACTGGGTCGAGGCGTCGTCTCCCGACCCGGGCGGGTCGGACCCCCGTCGGAACTGACCCCCGTCGGAACTGACCCCCGTCGGAACTGACCCGAAAGCGTCCACAGCAGTTACATGAGTGCGACCACAACTGTCGGCCGATGCCCTCCATCGACGCCCGCCGGGTGAGCCTCTGGGCTCGCGTCGCGGGGGCCTGCGCCGTCGTCGGCGCGGTCGCGCTGGCGCTGCTCGCGTTCGAGTCCGTGCTGTTCGGCGTCGTCGCCTACGGCGCGCTAGTCCTGTTCGACGGCGCGGTCCGCGCGGTCGCCCCCGCCGTCGGTGTCGCGTCCGACTCCGGGGTCGCGCCCGCAGGCGCTCTCCTCGCGACGCTGGCGCTGTTCGTCGTCGCCGGGGGGACCTACCGCGTCCACGTACGGCCCGACGAGGAGATCGATGCCGGCTTTCGGATCCTCGCGGGCGCGTACGTCGCGCTCATCGCTGCGTCGCTCGTCCTCACCGACTGGGCGATCCGGTGGCTGGGGTTCCCGCGCTGGGTGCTCGCCGGCGTCCTCGTCACGCTGATCGCGCTCTTCTACCCGATGACCCTCTACAAGGTCGCCACGAGCGAGACGGTGGACACTGACGACGGACCGAGCTGGCGGACCGACGGCGCGAGCGACGACACCGAGGCGACGGGCGGGGATGGGCCGACTGATACGGACCACACGACCGGCGGGGATCGAGCGGTGGACGACGCATCCGCCACGGCCGATACCGACACGAGTCGGATCGCGCGGCTCCGCCGGCGCCTCCGCGAAAACCGCCGGGAGAACGTCGCGCGCTGGCGGGCGCAGTGGGAACAGCGCCGGGTGGCGGCGGTCACGGTCGCCGCGGAGATCCGGCGGTCGGCGGCGGTTCCGTACCGCAGTCACGGCCTGCCGGGCGCCGTCGCCGTGGCGTTCCTGGTCGCGTGCCTGTTCGGGGCGCCGTTCGCGCTCGCGGACTCGCGGTCGGCGCTGTTGACCGCGCTCGCGGCCGCCGTCGGCGTCGCCGTCACCGCGGTCCACCTCGGGGGCGAACTCCGCGCGGAACTCGCCGAGACGGTCGTGTTGCGCGAACTCGACCGGCGATTCGGCGAGGTCACGGACGCCGGTTCGGGTCCGGACGCCGACATCACCGACCGGGTTCGTGGACGCCTCACTCGCCTCGCTGCGGGGGCGGATCTGCCGACGCCGGTCGTTCGAGTCGTCCGTTCCCGGGCGCCGACGGCGGCCGCGGTCGGCTACCGACCGGCCGCGTCGACGGTCGTCGTCTCGACCGGACTGGTCGACGCGCTCGACGGCGACGAACTTGACGCCGTCCTCGCGCACGAACTCGCGCACGTCGCCAACCGCGACGCGGCGGCCCTGACGGCGCTGTCGGTCCCGCGGGTGGCCGCCCGCCGCGCGTTCGAGCGCTACGGTCTGAACCCCGTCGTCGCTCTGCTCGCCGGACTCGCGGCGCTGGTCGGCCGGTTCTGCACGGCGGTCGTCGCCAGAGCGCGCGAGTACGCGGCCGACGACGGCGCGGTCGCGATCACCGGCGACCCGGCGGCGCTGGCGAGCGCGCTCGCGACGCTCGACGGGACGGTCGCACGCCGCCCCGGGACCGACCTCCGGGCGGTTGCCGCCTTCTCGGTCGTCCCGCCGGCGTGGGAGGAGCACCGCTTTTTCGACCGGACGCGTCGGCTGATCTATCGCGGCCTGCTCGGCACGCACCCGGAGACGTCCGACCGGATCGAGCGGCTCCGGGCGCGGGCGGGAGACCGGGAGCGCGGCGAGTGACGGCCGCGGTCAGGCCGCCGTCACCGCGCCGTCACCGCGCCGACGGCGAGAGTCGCGAGACACGGCGCGGCGGCGCGCGATCGTCGCTCACGCGCGGTCGCCGGTGGAGCCGCCGCCGGTGCCGGGGTTTTGCGCGACTGCGGCGAGGATGCCGGCAGTCTGTCCGACCCCGACGACGGCCAGACTCCAGAGCGCGACCGGGTCACCGAGGACGCCCGCGTCGCCGACCGTCCACGCGAGGGCGTAGCCGCCGGCGCCGACCAGCGAGGCGGCGCCGGCCAGGAAGTACACCCGGCGATACGGCGACGCGGCGACCGCCCGACCGGTGGCGAGGTAGGCCGCGCCGGGCAGGAGGACCCACGCGAGGACCGTCAGCGGGAGGACGGGGTCGCTCCCGGCGTCGACGGCCAGGTCGACCGTCCCGGCGAGCGTCGGGACCAGGCCCGCGACGAGCACGCGGCGCCAGACGCGAAGGACGGGCCCGTCCATAGCCGACCGGCCGGCGACGTAGAAGGCGACCAGCAACACGTCCATCACACAGAGGGCGACGAACACCGGATGCCGCCCGACCGCACCGGCGTGGGCGCCGACGGTCACGGCCCACGCCGCGGGGACGAGCAGTCCGGGACCGACGTCTGTCAGGCGTCGCTGCACTGGTGAGTGAGTGGGACGGATGCCACCTCAGAGTTGCGGTGGCGCGGGGCGATACGACACGGTCGGAAAGCGCTCACAGTCCCGCGACGAGGAAAACGAGGATAGAGACGACGAGCGCCCCGAAGATGATGGCGCCGGCCAGCGGCGCGCCGAGCGAGACGGCGGCGTTAGCCGTCGAGGCGAGCATCTCGGTACGGTCGTTGCCGAAGACGGTCACTTCGGCCGTCTCGCTGGCCATCCCCGCCTCGACCGGTTCGACGTCGGCGACGGCGTCGTCGACCAGGTCCGTGATAACTGCGATCAGTTTGTCTTCGTCGAGGGCTTCGCCGACCTGGTTTTCGGCCTCCATCGTGTTGACGACGTGCGTGTCGCTGGTCATCACTTCGGCGCGGTCGACCCCGCGGCTCTCGATTGCGGTGACGATCCGGTCGCGCAGGCCCGGAATCATGTTGTTGCCGTCGACGAGGACGTAGGCGGTTTGCTGGCCACCCACCTCGAAGACGGCGACGCGGACGCCGAGCGGGCCGATGCCGTCCTCGGGCTGCCAGTCGGTCTCGTCCCAGGCGACGCCGAATGCGAGCGGTTCCCGGGTGGCGCGTGCGAGGCGCTCGCCCACCTCGCCAGCCCCCGCGATCAGGTCGAACGAGCGCTTGCTCCCGGGGACGACGTGGCCCAGGTCCTCGCCCTCGAGCCCGTCGTTGGAGTTGTGCGCGTCGGCGAGCATCACGTCGTCGAGTCGGCCCCCGCGTGCCTCCGAGACGGCCGAGAGGCCGACCGCGTACTCGACGTCGTCGGCGAACTCGGGGGCGAACGTCGAGACGACGAAGGCGTCGTCGCCGATGGCCTGGCCGGTCAACGTCGCCTCCCCCTCGGACACCCTGACCGACCTGGTCGCCACGTCGTCGTATTCGATGCGCTGGTAGGCGGTTTCGGCGGTGTCGATGACGGTGTCGACCTCCCGTTCCGTGACGAGGTTGAAGTCGTGGCCGGCGGTGGCGTGGGGTGGGAACCCCAGCCCGTCGGCCCCCTCGGCGATGCGCCGCGGGAGGTTGCCGCCGCCGATGTCACCCATCGGGCCAGGGTGGATCATCGGCAGGACGAACCGTGCCTTCTCGCTCCCGTCCGGCCGGCGGATCGAACACACCGTCACCGGGACGAGGGCCTCCTCGCCGATGTCCTCGAAGAAGTTCTCCAGTTCGCGGCTCCCCTCGGCGACGTGGCCGACGAATCCGCCGACGAAATCGAGCATGCTCACGCCGAGGCTGCGCTTCCAGGGCTGGTCGATGACCCGCAAGAAGAGCCAGACTCCGCCGGCGTAGAGCAGACAGAGCGAGAGCAGGAGGGCGAACTTTTCGGGGTCGATGTAGTCCATCCTCCGGATGCGGGCCGGCGCCTCGTCGGGGCGATAGAGGAAGGCGCGAGTCACCGGGCCACCGCCGAACTCGAGGTAGCGTATCGTCCCGCTGTAGACGAACAGCAGGACGGCGGCGGCGACGGTCTGGATGCTGGCCGCGACCGACGCCACCGGGAGCGTCTGGCGCGAGACGGCCATGATGACGAACAGCCGCAACGCGAACACGGACGCGAGTGCGACGAGCAACACGTCAAGGACGAACGTCTGTTCCAGCGCCGTCAGCGTCGCGACCGCCGCCGCACAGGTCAGGACCGCGATGACGACGAGTTCGCAGGCCAGCGCGAGCAGGGAACTCTGGTTGCGGGTGAGTTTCCCCCCGAGGAGGCGGTCGACCGAGGGCGTGAGCACGCTGGCCGCTACCGTCGGTAGGCCGATGTAGAACACACCTTCCCAGACGTCCTCGAGCACGAATCGCGAGTCGAACGCCGCGAGGCCGGTGAGTCCCGCGATGAGCAACGCGAACGCGACACTCGAGTACCAGTTCGGCGCACGGACCACGAACCGTGACAGACTCGCGAGGTTCCCCTGCGTCGCCGTCATCGGTTCTCTTCTCTCACTTCCCGTACGATTACTTTAAAGGTGGTAGTTTTGCCGCGGTCCTGTTGCCTTAACAATGAGCTGCGATTCGATAGAATCACTTGACATTTCTTTCGTTCCGTCGGTGGGGCGCGTCGGACTGGTCGTCGGGGCGCTCCGCAACTCGCTGGCCGCTCCTGTCAGAAGAAGCCACCGAGGACGGCCATGTAGAGGATGACCGTCGCGGCGTAGGTGACGCCGAGGCCGACGACGGCCTTCGCGTGGAAGAACCAGAGGTCGTCGCGCTCGGTTTCGAGCGCGGCCTCGTAGCGCTCGCGCTCGGCCTCGGTCGGGTCGTGGTGTTCGCCGACGTGCAGGTCCAGAGCGTGGTCGGTCCGGAACGGCCGCTCGCAGTAGGGGCAGGTCCCGGCGGGTGCCTCGCCGGCGGGAACGCTCACGTCGGGTTCGGGGAGTTCGGGATTTGATCGTGGCATGGTCGGGCCCGGGGTCGTCGCCGCGTGTGGCCGCTCGTTCGACCGGTGGCACTTGGCCGTTCACACGAACGGGGGCGACCCGTACGGCTGTGTGATCACCCATAGGCTCGTCATCGTGTAAAAAACCATCACTGCGACCGAGGGGTACTGGCTCCGGATGGCCGAGAGCACGCCCGGGAACAGCTCGAACGCCAGCGAGTGGGCTACCCAGATGGCGAGTACGTGCCCGCCGAGGACACAGAGGAGTTTGACCGTCCCGAACCAGCCGGGAAGCACGAAGACGAGGGTGTTCATCGGCGGCGCGAACGGGCTGGCGCCGACGGCCGCCAGCGCCGGCGCGAGCCCGACGAAATAGCCCAGGAAATGCGCGAGATGGTAGCCCGCGGCGATGGGGAGCAGGGCGGGCGCGAACCACCGCTCGACGGCTCGCGCGGTGACGTAGCTGTCGGCGGCCGTGCGGACCCGCCGGGCGGCCAGTCGGTAGACGCCGACGAACAGCCCGAACCCGGCCAGGAGGGCACCGGCGTAGACCAGCAACGCGGGCACGCCCGCGTCGACGAGCGGCGCGACGGCCCGCTCCCAGGCGGGCGTCGCGACGAGGCCGTCGTAGGTGGTCACCCACAGGAGCGCGACGACGAACGCGATTTCGCCGGGTCGCTCGGGGAGCGGGTCTCCGGTCAGCGCCGTCCCGGGGAGACGGACGGCGACCCCGTCGCCGGTTCGCTGGAGCGGCGCCACCCGTCCGTAGGCGGCGAACACCCGGCTCACCGGGTCGACGCGCTCGAACCACGCGCTCCCGTAGCGGAGCCCGCCCGCGACCGTCGCGAGCGTGTAGCCGACGACCAGCCCGGCCAGCAAGCGCGGGTCCTCGCCGACCGGGCTGACCACTTCGACCCAGACCAGCGCGAGTAGGCCGGCGACGGCGGGCCAGACGCCCCACGAATCGGGGATCGAGCCCGACGCACGCTCGCGCCCCTCTCCGCCGGCCGTTCGCTCGCCGGCCGTTCGCTCGCCACCGGCGCCCCCGTGGGTCATACGTTCGCCACCGGCGCCTCCGAGGATCCCGTGCACCCGGTTGCCGAGCGCGACGAGCGCCCGCCAGGGGTTGACCAGCGGCCAGGTGTTCCCCACGAGATAGGTCGTCGCCGTGAAGCCGGCCCACCAGCCCGCCCAGACGAAAAGCACTGCGAAGTCCCGCGTGGGGTCGGCCGGTGCCGTGAACCCGGTCACGATTACGAGTGCGAGGAGGCCGACCGACGCCGCGCCCAGCACGAGGCGGACGGCGCGACCGGGCGCGGCCGGTATCGGGACCGGGAGCCGCCACCAGTTGACCCCGCGCATCGCCTCGTGGTCGGTCAGAAGCGTCGTGAACAGGAAGGTCCCGCCGACGACGATGCCGCCGGTGAGGACGACGAGCCACGTCGGGACCGTCGCCTCGGCGACCGACCCGCCCAGCGACCCCGCGTGCGCGCTGGCCTCGCCCGTGCAGGCGTACACCGCGACGGCGAACAGTATCGCGTGGCCGACGGCGCGTCCCGCGGCGCCGCCCGCTCCGTCGGCGCGGCTCACGTCCCCGGACGGCCTACCGGCGCGGTCACGACCCATGCTACCCGCGAGTATCGACCCCAGACGGATAACTGATCGTGGTCGTGTGGCCGGATTGATTCACCGAACCTCGGGACACGCGACGAGAGCGCGTCGTTTTTCACCCTCGCCGTCCAAGCGAGCGTATGGCAGACGCGTCCGACGACGGCGGGTACGACCGGCGACAGGCCGCGATCGCGGTCACGCCCTTCCTTCTGCTCGGGCTGGCGGACGTGGTCCTCCTGCTCGGCTGGGGGCTGGACCCGCTGTGGGGCTTCATGATCCTCCCGCCCATCCTCTTCATGAGCGTGCTCGCGTGGCTCGGCTTTCGGACCGGCTTCGTCGGCGACCGGACGGGTGACGAGGACGCCCCGCTCACCGACCCCGACGACGCCGTCGGTAGTCCCGACTGATTGCTCTCCTAGTCCCGACTGATTGCTCTCCGGCTCCGATCTCCATCCGACAGCGAGAGTCGCGTCGCTCCGGGCGTTAGAACGCAAATAGCCGCCCGACGGCGGCCTTATTCGCTCGCGAAGAGGTCGTCGACGGCGCCCCGCGCCGCGAGCGCGGCGTCGTCGGCCACGCGGTCGGCGTCGGCACGCCCCGCCGGTGCGTTGAGGTAGACGTCGACTTCGAGGATGCCGTCCTCGAACGTGACCGTCACGTCCAGGTCATCGATATCCGAGCGGTCGAACCGCGAGAACACGACGGATTCGGCGGCTTCGGCGGCCACCTGCACCACGTCTTCGTCGCTCGGTTCGGCGGGCGAGTCCTCGCCCGGTGAACCGTTCCTCTCGGCCGCGTCGTTTTCGTCGGCCGTGCCGTCCGCGTCAGTCGGCATCGCTCAGTCGCCGCCGGCGCCGGGGCCCATACCGCCGGGGCCGCCCGCACCGCCGCCCGCGAGCATGTCCTGGAGCTCCGTCTGCAGGTCCTCGAACTGCTCCTGGACGCGCTCTTCCTGCTTCTCGAGGGTCTCGACGCGGACCTCGAGACTGTCGACTTTCTCTTCGAGATCATCCTTGGCCTCGCCGTAGTCCGTCTCGACGAGGAGTTCGCCGACCTTGCGGTACATCGTGGTGTCACCCTCGATGTCGTCGAGGGCGTCCAGGGCCGTCTCGGACTCCTGGAGCTGTGTCTCGGCCTGCTGTTTCTGTGCGGCGACCTGCTGGGCCTTCTCCTGTAGGTCCTGCAGTTCCTCGAGTTTCTCCTGTGCTTCGGGCGGCAGATTTCCCTGCATACCCGGACGTGCGAGACCCGTGGTGAAAAACCCCCGCTTTCCGATTCTGATCCGGCCGTCAGTCAGCCGGATTTCCGTCTCACTGCTCGTGGCGGTCGACGGCACGGACGTGTTCGAGCCACTTCTCGACGGTCGGCTGTCCCCAGTACCGCACCGTGTTCGAGCGGTCGTCGTAGTCGACGACGCCGGCCTCGTCGAGACGCGGCAGGTGTTCGGTTTCCAGTTCCGCCACGAGGTCGTCGATCGACCGGTTGTCGAACTCGTCGACGCCCGGCGGTTCACACGCGACCAGCAACATCCCGAGCTGGTCGACGGTCGCCGTCGTCGCGTCCGTCTCGCGGAAGTACAGGCAGACCTCCCGCCGTCGCCAGTCCGCGAGCGCGTCGAACACGCTATCGATGAACGGCCGCGGTTCGTCCGCGTCCCCGGCGACTGTCCCCGACACCGACTCCCCCGTCCCGCCGTTGGATCCGCTTCGTTCGCTCATACCCGAGTGCCCCTATCTTCTCCGCTATGGAACAAGAGCACACGCCCTAGCTATCTAGGGGACCTGTTGTCGCGTTCACCTGTCCGGTCGAAATAATATGTGTCGCGAGAGAACCGCGGTACGTGGCGGGGCGGTCACGTCGGTCGGGCCCTATCGAACGGGCCGCGCTCGGCCCCGGATCCGCCGGGGCCGTTCACGACTCGAACATCGACTCGAGGACGCGCCGGTGGCCCTTGCGGAGGTGCTGCAGGGCGGTCGTCGAGGCGACGCCGAGCGACTCGGCGAGCGTCTCCGAGTCGGTCTCGCGGGGCCACTCGTAGTAGCCGCTGTAGAAGGCCGTCCGCAGGACCGCCCGCTGGCGGTCGGTCAGTTGTGCGCCCGGGTCGCCCGCGGGGTGCCACCACGGGCTGTCGGTGCGGCGTTTCTCGCGTTTGGCGCCCAGATCGACCGGGCCAAAGCGCCGTTCGACGGCGTCGGTGACGGTCCGCACGTCGATGTCGCCCGGCGCCTCGACGTAGAGGTGGCCAACGCCGTCCTCGATGACGCCGCGTTTCCCGCGGGCGCCGGCGTTGGCGAGGTACTGGAACACGGAGTCGGCGATGGTCAACTCGAAGTGCGGGCCGTCCTCGCCGTCGAGTTCCCTGATCCGCTCGACCGTCGGGAGTTTCTCGGCGACCTCTCTGCCGAGTTCGGGGTCGCCGTCGGTCACGGTCAGGTAGTTGACGACGTGGTCCTCGGTGGTGTGGGCGGCGTGGTCGATGAGGAACCCGCAGTCGTGTTCCCGGGAGGCGTTGATAAAGGGGGAGTCGTCGCTTCGCACTTCGAACTCGAGTTCGAGCACGGTCTCGGCCTCGAGCAGGCGGCGGTACTGCGCGGCCGAGAGCGCGAACCCGACGACCTCGCCGAGAGTCTTGAACCCCGCGAGTTCGCGCTTGCTGAACGCGCTCGCCTCGTTCGCGTAGACACAGAGGACGCCGTGGGTCGTCGACCCGTGGGTCAGCGGCACGGCCGCGAGCGAGCGAAAGCCGCGGTCGAGTGCCGCCTCGCGCCAGGGTTCGAACGTCGGGTCCGTGGCGACGTCGTGGACTACCTCGACGTCGCCGGTGCGATAGGCGACCCCACCGGGTCCCTGCCCGTTCCGGTCCGGATCGACGGTGACGGTGACGGCGTCGAGATAGCCTGCCCCGTCGCCGGCCGAACAACTGGGTTCGACGACCCGGTCCGAGGGAGCACGCTCGCCGATCCAGGCGAACTCGTAGAACCGTGATCCGGCGAGGCGCTCACAGACGGTCCGTTGTATTTCCTCGCGGGTCGTCGCAGCGGTGAGCACGCGCACGCTCTCCTGGACGAGTTGCTGGATCTCCGTGAGCGTCTCCAGTTCGTCGCGCTGGCGCTCGAGTTCGGTCACGTCCCGCGCGACGCTTACGGTCCCCTGGACTTCTCCCTCGGGACCGTAGTAGGGCGCCATCGTCAACTGGACCGTGTTCTCGCCGTCGGTCCCCGGGAACTGCTCCTCGACGACCGCCGCGCGCTCGGTCTCGAGGACCGTCTCGCGGTGGCGCTCCAGTCGCTTGGCCACCTCGGCCGCGAAGACGTCCTCGGGACGGGCGCCGAGGATCTCACCCCGGTCGGCCTCGTTGTGTTCGAACATCGCTTCGTTGGCGACCTGATATCGGCCGTCGTGGTCCTGCATCGTGATGGGGTCGGGACTGCTCTCGATGACCGCCCGGAGTTTCCCCTCGCGGGCCGCCAGGTCCTGTTCGCGCTCCTTGCGCTCGGTCACGTCGCGAACCAGCCCGATGAGCCGATCCGGTTCCCCGTCCTTGTACTGGACGTGACCTTCGGTGACCATCCAGCGGACCTCACCGTCCGGCCGAACGATCCGGTACTCGGTCCGGACCTCGCGCTCGCCGGCCTCGATGGCCCCGTGGACGTGTTCGCGGACCCGCTCGCGGTCCTCGGGATGGACGCGCTCGGCGAACGCCGCCCGCGACCGGTAGGTCGTCTCCGACTCCAGTCCGAACAGCCGCGAGGTGGTCTCGTGCCAGTAGACGCGGTCCTCGCCGATGTCCCACTCGTGGACGCCCGCGCCCGTCGCCTCGAGCGCCAGGTCCAGTCGGTCCCGGGTGGTCTCGAGTTCCCGCCGCCGGCGCTCGCGGTCCGTGACCTCGACCGCGACGGCGACGGCGCCCGCGATGTCCCCGTCGGTTTCGAGGGGTCCGAACCGCACCTGGAACGACCGGTCGCCGAGCGTCGTTCGCCCGCCGACGGTCTCGCCCGCGAGGGCGTCGTCGGTCCACTCGACCAGCCGCGGTGACACGGGGTCGAAGCGCTCGACCGGCGCGCCGACGACGTCCTCGCGGTCACACTCGAGTCCCGCGAAATCGAGCCCGCGGCAGTAGCCGACCGTCCCGTCGGCGTCGATGCCGACCAGCACCACCGGCAGGTCAGAGAGCGGCCCCGACAGCGCCGCGTCAGGGTCGACCGCGAGCGGACACTCGACGACCACGTGCGCGACGTCGCCGTCGCGCTCGACCGGCCGGCAGACGACCGCACACGCCCCACCGTCGACGTACTGTCCCGCCGACCGCGCACGTTCGCCGGTCCGGACCGCCCGCGCGAGCGGGTCGTCATCACACCGGACGAGGTCGGCGAGCGCATACCCCGTGACCGGCCGCCGGCCCTCGTCGATCAGATCTGTCAGTGCCTCGTTGCCGGCTACAACGGCACCGGACGGCTCACAGACCAGCGCCGGGTCGTCGACCGCCGCGAGCAACTCGCGGACCAGCGGGTCGGCCGCCCCCCGGCGTTCGACCCGCTCGCTCATCTAGCCCCCTCCCTGATTCCTCGACCCATGGGTATGGAACGCACGTACAGGTGCGAGACTGATAACTCACACGCCGCTCGTCGGAGTTGGATGTCCTACGGCCTTCCGGGTGGGGGCCGAGAACTGTCAGGAAGTTACGTCGGCACAGGACTCCGCGACGCCGACGAGCGAGAGCCAGGTGTTCAGGCCTGCGCGCAGCGCCACGAGGTCGGCGGCCGCGACGGTCACCGTCACCGTCTCGCCCTCGCGGTCGACGGTCACTCGCGAGCGGTCACCCGCCAGGTCGGCGGCCTCGACGGCGACGCTTCGCGCGACGATGCGGGCGCTCTTGGGCGTGGGGTAGTCGAATTCGAGAACGGCTTCGTGGTCCACGGGTAGAGCAGGTGTCCGCTTCGGTCGTCGCGGTCGATACGGACGGGGTCGGTATGGTGCGGTCGATACGGCAAGCGGGTATCCGACGCGGCCGGCAGGCACCCGACGCGGCGGGGCGGTCGCTGCGGTTACTCGACGTCGACTTCCTTGACGTCGCGGCTCCGTTCCTTGAGGAGGACGCGGTGGCCGCAGTACGGACAGCGGACGCCGCCGTACTCGTCGAGTTCGACGTCGCGCTTACAGCGGGAGCACTTGTAGCTCATTCGTCTTCGTCGGCGAGTGCGGCGCGGATCGAGCGCGTGACCGTCCGGCCGCCGGGCGTCTGCGGGGTGTAGGCACCGCCGGTGAAGGTGTGGCCGCAGTTGCCACACTCCCAGATACCGGTGCCCTGGCGCTGGACGCGCTTGTCGCCGCAGTCGGGACAGTCGTGTTCCTCGCGCATCTCGTCCTCGATCTCGGCGACGCGACGGCGGGCGACGCGACCGTATCGCGCGCCGAACCGCCCCGCACTGCCGGTCTCTCCTCTCTGTGGGGCCATAGTACCGTATCGTCCGGCAGTGGGCCGTATAAACCCTACGAGTTGGACCGATCGCCCCGTCGTCGGCTCGGGCGACCGGCCACCGATCGCCCCGTCGTCGGCTCGGGCGCTTCACCACCGATCGGCCACTCACTGTTCCCGTCGGCCGACCGCTCACTCCTCTTGCAGGTCGGCCTCGCGAAGCGCCTCGTTGAGATCCGCGCGGACGACTTCGCCCAGGTCGCGCTCGCGGGCGGTCGTGACGACGCGGTTTTCCTGGACGCTCGACCCGTCGCGGATCAGCAGGCGGACGTTGCCGTTCTCGCCGGCGCGGGTCGCCTTCGCTCGGACGCCCGACCGGGACCCGCTCCCGCCGGCGTCGATGGGCCCGGGGATGATCTTCTTGACGTGGGGGTGGCCGGCGACGGTCTGGATGGCGCGCTGGCCGGCACGGCCGCCCACGAGCGTCGAGTGCGAGCCGCCGATCTTCTCACGAGGCGCCTCCTCGACGACTTCCAGCGGGGCGTCGCCGCGGCCGGTGCGGACCCGTTCCACGGGATCCTCGGCGTCGACGCGGTAGAACTCGTAGTGCAGTTGCCCGCGCACGGCCCGGAGCACCTCGCGGTCGCCGGTCGCGTACACCTCCTCGGGGCGCTTGCGCCGCACCTCGTCGGCGACCTGCCCGGCGAAGTTGCGCAGTTCGACGACGCCGGATTCGCCGCCCTCCTCGGGCGTGGTCGTCACCTCGCGGGCACCGACGATGTCCTCGTCGTCGATGGTTGTCACGCGCGCCCGGTCGCGGTCGAGTTCGAGGACGACGGCGTCGGCGTTGGGCGAGCGACAGACCAGGCAGTAGTCACCCGGCCGGTCCAGTCGCGAGCCACAGCGCCGACACTCCATACCCGCGAGTAGCCGATCGACGGCCAAAAGATGCGCGATACACCGGCCGCGGTGAGTCGCCCGAGAGTGATCGGCATTTCGTTTGACTGTTCAGTTCGGGCGTGGAGTTATCGGTGAGTTTGTGAAACGTGTTCGTGGCAGAAACTCGCTTCGGGGCACCGATTCGGTCAGTGCGCACTGAAAGCCCTCGGCCCGCTCGCTAGCCGTTATCGTGACCGCGGTCGACCCCGTGAGATGAAAGCCCTCGGTCCGGTCGCTCACGGTTCCCTTCGGTCACCGTTCGCATCGAGGCCTCCCGTCGGTCGGCCTCGCTCTCGCGGTCGCTGCGTCGGATACCCTCGCTCGTTACACTCGCTCGGGTAGTGCCGACGCAGCGACTCCGCTTCGACGCGAGCGGGCCTCGCCCTTTCAATTCGCCAGGAGAGCACGCTCTCCTGAGCCTCCGCTCACTCCGCTCACGGCTTCGCCGTTCACTTCCGTGGTTCTCGCGGTGCTCGAACCACGCCCCGTTCGCGCAGACACCAGACCCGCACCGCACGGCACCGCGGACGGCCACACGCCACCGCAACTGCTCGGTAGACGTACTGTCCCGATCACTGTCAGGGGAGAAAATCCACCGCCCAACGGTTTCGCGGATCACTCGACCGACGCCGATCCGGGGATCGGATCGCGGCCGTCTCATAGTGAGTATTGTCGCGATGTCCCGGGACGCCGTCCCCGGGGTCGGCGCGATCCGGAAATCGTCGACAATAAACAGTGTCAGTTGTCCAGGTCGTCGACGAGGTCGCGGATCTCGTTTATCTGGGTGGTCTGTTCTTCGTTGGCGGCGGCGACGCGTTCGATCTCGCTTGCGACCTCCTCGGCGCTCTCGGCGGTCACGTCGATCATCGAGGCGACCTCCTCGGTGGAGGCGGCCTGCTCGTCGGTCGCGCTTGCGACCTCCTCGGCGCCCTGGGCGGCCTCCTCGACGGCGTCGTCGATCCGCCGGAGGATATCGACCGTCTCGCCGACCTGCTCGATACCCGACTCGACTTCCTCGTTAGCGTGCTCGATGCTCTCGACGGTCTCCTCGGTGTCGGCCTTGATGTTGGAGACGAGCGACTCGATCTCCGTGGCGTTTTGCTGGGACTCCTCGGCCAGGGACTTCACCTCGTCGGCGACGACGGCGAATCCCTCGCCCGCCTCGCCGGCGCGGGCCGCCTCGATGGAGGCGTTGAGCGCCAGCATATTCGTCTGGTCCGCGATGTCGTTGATGACCTCGACGATCTCGTCGATCTCGTCGATGCGATTCCGGAGCGTCCGGACATCCTCGGAGACGTCGGTGTTGGCCTCGTCGACGGCCTCCATCGCGTTGATAGCGTCGTCGGCCACGTCCCGCCCTTCGTCGGCCAGGTCGCGGGCCTCCGTGCTGACCTGGCGGACCTGACTCGCGCTCGAGGCGACCTCCTCGACCGTCGCCGAGAGGTTCGACACCTCGCCGGCGACCTCGCGCATGTTCTCCGACTGCTCGTCCGCGAGGTCGCTTATCTGCTGTGTGCTGTCGGCGACGCTCTCGGACGTCCGAAGCAACTCGTCGATGGCCGTCCCCAACTGCTCGACCGTTTCGTCCTCGGTCCCGTCCGCGACCTCGAGCGCGTCGCCGGCGGGACTACCGGACTCTGAAGCCATACCCCTACTCCGGCGAGCCTCCGAATTAAGCGTATGGTCGCAGTTATCAGGGTTGAATATCGCGTCGACCGCGTCCGCCGCTCGCGGCGCTGAAAACGGGGGATCCGCTCGAACCGGGTGACAGCCTCAGGCTGCCGGGAGGCCCTGCTCGGCCTCCAGCAGTTCGTGATAGCGATTTCGGATGGTCACTTCGGAGATGTCGGCGACCTCCGAGACGGCGGCCTGGGTCGTCTTCTCGTTGGTGAGCAGCGCGGCGGCGTAGACGGCGGCGGCGGCGAGGCCGACGGGCGACTTGCCCGAGTGGACGCCCTGTTCCTTGGCGTTCTGGAGGAGCTTTCGCGCGCGGTGTTCGGCCTCGTCGGAGAGTTCGAGCGAGGAGGCAAACCGCGGGACGTAGCTCTCGGGGTCGGCGGGCTGGACCTCCAGGCCGAGTTCCCGGATGACGTAGCGGTAGGTGCGGGCGATCTCGTTTTTCTCGACGCGGGAGACCTCGGTGATCTCGTCGAGGCTGCGCGGGACGCCGGCCTGGCGCGCGGCGGCGTAGACGGCGGCCGTCGAGACGCCCTCGATGGAGCGGCCGGGCAGCAGGTTCTCGTCGAGCGCGCGGCGGTAGATGACCGAGGCCGTCTCGCGGACGTTCTCGGGCAGGCCGAGCGCGGAGGCCATGCGGTCGATCTCACCGAGGGCCTGCTTGAGGTTGCGCTCCTTGGAGTCCCGGGTCCGGAATCGCTCGTTCCACTTGCGAAGCCGTTGCATCTTCTGGCGCTGGTTCGACGACAGCGAGTTACCGTAGGCGTCCTGGTCGCGCCAGTCGATGTTCGTCGAGAGGCCCTTGTCGTGCATCATGTTCGTCGTCGGCGCGCCGACGCGCGATTTCTCGTCTTTCTCGGCGGAGTCGAACGCGCGCCACTCCGGCCCGCGGTCGATCTCGTCGGTCTCGACGACGAGGCCACAGTCGGCACAGACCGTCTCGCCGCGCTCGTCGTCGACGACGAGCTGGCCGGTACACTCCGGACACTGCTCGTCCGCCGTCTCTGTTTCCGTCTCCTGTACGTCCGTCTGCCGTGATCTGAGTCGTGAGTCGCTCATGGCTGCTGGGGGCGTGTGCTATCCGGGCAGGGTAGTCCCCGAAAATTCCCGGACAGATGATCGGTGGACGTACCATACGGAGAGTGTGGTATAATTCTTTTGGTGCAGGATCCAGTTCCGATACTCACCGGGCGGTAGCGGCCGTCTGCGAGGTGTGTGAACGTGTTCCACGCTCGGTGAAACTGGCAGTTAAATACCCTATCTCCGGGATGTCGGTGACACCATGGCGGGCCTAAACGCGGATGGCCGCACCGTTTTTCCCTCAGGCCCGTTACGTGTCAGCATGGCACGTGAATCCGATAGGCGACCCAGCATCTCGGCGGAGGCCCAACGGGGGACAGACCGCAAGCCGCGGTGTGACTACTGTCGGCTGCCGATCCCTGGCGATCCCTTCCTCCTCGACCACGACGGCGACGAGTACGTCTACTGCTCGGCGTGTTGTCGGGACACAGTCCAGGGGAGCGACCGCGTGTTCACCCAGTATCACGGTTTCCGGCGGACGCCGACCGGCGTCGCGCCGATCGACGAGAGCCTGCCCCAGGGGATCCCGCGCAACTCGCTGGTGATGTTGACGGATCTGGCGGGCACCCGGACCGAGGCCATCCGGGCCGAACTGGTCTGGCGGACGCTCCAGCGGGGTGAACCCGCGGTCGTCGTCTCCTTTCTCGAACCCCCGATGTCCGTCGTCCAGGAGTTCGTCACGCTGGACTGGAACGTCCTGCCGTACCTGGAGTCGGGACAGCTCCGGTTCGTCGACGCGTTCACCTACCGGATGGAGGACCGCGACCGGATGTACGACCGGCTCAACGACTGGAACACCCACCTCGCGCGCTTTTGCGACGGGGCGACGACCCGGGTCCGGGACCCCTCGGACACCGGCGAGGTACAGAACCGGATCGACGCGTCACTCGAGGAACTCGACATGGAAGACGAGGGGATCGTCGTCATCGACTCGCTCAACGAGTTCGGCTCGCTGGTCCAGCCGGTCCAGGCCTACGACTTCGTGAAGGACCTGCGCGCGTCGGTCGCCAAGAGCCGCTTCGTCCCCGTCTACGCGAGCGCCACCGTCGTCGACGACGGCAACGGATTCCCCCACGACCTGGACTACATGGTCGACGGCATCGTCGAGTTGCGTCTCAACGACGAACTCGTCGACGGGTCGCTGATGAAACAGGTCCGCGTCCGGAAGATGAACGGCGTCCTCAACCTCCCGAAGTGGGTCCTCTACGAGTACACCGCCGGCGAAGGCATCGTCACCATCGAACTCCACGAGGGGCCGCCGGGAGAGGAGGACAGCGAGCCCGACGAAGGCGAAGCGGTCGATGACGGCGAGAGCGACTCGGTCGATGTCGAAGGGAACGGCTCGGTCGACGGCGGGCAGGGCGAAGCGACCGACGGGGAGTGAATTACAGCTGTCCGTCTCAGTCCGTTCGGGGGAGCACGCGCGCGCCGACCGCGAGGAAGGCGACCGCGAGCGCGCCGAGGATCGCGAGGTTCGAGATGGCGGGCGGGACCGCCCCCATATCGATCGGTTCGAACGTCGCCGCGCGGACGCCGCGCGAGAAGTAGGTGAGCGGCGAGAGCCCCATCGCGGGGCGGAACCACGCCGGAAGCATCGCCGGCGGGACGAACGTCTCCGAGAGAAAGAGGAGGGGGAGCGCGATGGTGTTGCTCGCGGCGATGACGCCGTCCTGTGAGCCGGTCAGCGACCCCAGTATCGCGCCGAGTCCGCAAAACAGGGCGACGCCGACGACCAGGTACGCGACAAGGAGCGCGAGGCTCGCGACGCTCACGACGAGGTCAGCGCCGGTCAACAGGAGGACCAGGGCGAGCAAGAGCAGTCCGGCGAGGCCGATGACGACGACGTTGACCGCGGTCTGGGCGAGCAGCCACTCGCCCCGCGAGAGGGGCGTGGTCGCGAGTTTCTCGAAGCGGTTGCCCTCGCGGTGGCGCGCCACTTCGCTCCCGACCCGGGACAGCGGCGTGAACAGGACGACGACGGCCAGGTAGCCCGGCACGTAGTAGCCCGGGTCGCGGGCGAAGAGGCCGCCCGTGGGCTCGGTCCGGACCAGCGCCCCGAAGATGACGACGATGATGAGCGGGAAAAAGAAGGTGAAAAAGACGGCCGTCCGCCGGCGGAGGAAGGAGTGCCAGCCCGCCAGGAACGACGCGTGGATCCGGCGCGGGGCGCTCACGCGTCTCCCCCCGTGGCCGGCGTCGACGCCGCGTCCAGCGGTGCCCCCCGTCGGCGCCCGAGGGCCGACTCGCCCGTGAGGTCGAGATAGACATCTTCGAGGTCGGGCTCTTTCCACGTCAGCGCGTCGTAGGCGACCCCCGCCGCGTCGAGCGCGTCGACCACGTCGCCGATGTCGACCGGGGCGACCCCGTAGACGAGAAGCGAGTCGTCCCGGCGCTCGTAGTCGTAGGCGAGCGAGAGGTCGGCGGGCAGCGGCGTCGGGTCGTCCGTCGCGGGGCCGTCCGTCGCCGGGTCGTCCATCACTGGGCCGTCCGCGCCCGGCTCGCTCGCGAGGTCGATCACGAGACGGCTGGCGCCGCCGTGTTCCGCCACGAGCGCGTCCGGGTCGTCGACGGCGACGAGTTCACCGTTGGCGAGCAGGCCCACGCGGTCGGCCAGGCGGTGGGCTTCGGCCATGTAGTGGGTCGTCAGGACGATGGTCGTCCCGCCCGCGGCCAGGTCCTCGAGGAGGCGCCACAGCGCCCGCCGGCCGGCGGGGTCGATGCCCGTCGTCGGTTCGTCGAGAACGAGCAGGTCGGGGTCGTTGACCAGCGCGGACCCGACACAGACCCGCCGGCGCTGGCCCCCCGAGAGCCTCTCGTACCAGGTGTCGGCGTCGGCGGAAAGCCCCACGTCAGAGAGCACCGCATCGGTATCCCGCCCCGACTCGTAGAGGCCGCGGTAGTAGTCGAGGAGTTCGCGGGCTGTCAGCCGTTCGGGCGGGTCGAACTCCTGGGGGAGCAGGCCGATCCGCTCGCGGTCGACGGCCCGGGGGTCGGCCCCGAACACGGACACCGACCCCTCGGCGTCGGTCGTGCCCGTGAGCGCGCGCACGAGCGTCGTCTTTCCGGCGCCGTTGGGGCCGACCAGCGCGAACACCTCGCCCGCGTCGACCGACAGCGAGACGCCGTCCAGGGCGACCGTCTCGCCGTAGGCCCGCCGGACGTCCTCCGCGACGAGCACCGCAGTCATACCCGCGAGTATCGGACGGCGGTGGAAAGACCGTTCGGTTCGGTCCTGCCCCGACGGTGGCCGTGGCGCGTCCCGGTACACCGCGACGGGAATCACTGTGAGATTGCGGCGGAAGTGGCGATGTCGCCGTCGTGCCGTGACAGTGTCGTGACGGACGCTTCCCGTGGTCGCTCGATTTCGCTGCTGATACTCCGGCGGGAAGCCTTTTGTGCGACACTGGGGTTGGCCGAGATATGTCGACCAGCACGGGTCTCGGCGTTGCCGTCGTGGTTGTCGCGGCTGTCCTCGCCCTGACGGCGACCGGCGGCGTCGCCGCCCAGGAAGCGTGTCGCACGATAGACGGGACACAGGTCTGCGTCGAGTCAGCCTCGCTGTCGGACGACTGGCTGGTGGTCGGCGACCGCGGCGAAGTCTCGGCGACGGTCGAGAACACCGGTAACGCGACTGCCTCACCGCTGGTCATCCTGACCGTCGTCAGCCCGAACAACGAGACGGGTGTCTACCGGATCGGCCAGCCGACCCTCGACCCCGGCGAGTCGACGACGGTCTCCCAGCCGCTGGACGCCAACACGACGGGCACGCACACCTTCCGGATACAGACCGCCCACGGGGCGTCCCAACAGGTCTACGACACGTCCGAATCGCTGACGCTTGATGTCCGAGAGGAGCCGCCGACCGAACTCGGTGGCCCAATCGACCGGACCGAGATCGCGCTCGTCGCGCTCGCGCTCACGCTCGTCGGAATGGTTGCGTTAGGCTACCGGCAGCTGCGCGGCTCGGACGAGTCGACGTCGGCGACGGAGTTATAGGCCACGGCAGTCAAGTGAGCGTATGGCACGCGGTCCGGACGACCGGGCGGAAAACGAAGACGGTCGTGTCCTCTCCCCGGAGGAGTTGGATATCACGGACGACGAGCACGTCGCGGAGATCGACGACGGCCGCTACGTCGTCTCGCCGAACGACCCGATAGACGAGGGGTCGATCGGCGCCGCCGCATCGTCCGACCAGCGGTCGCCCCCGCCCGAACCGGATACGGACCCGGCGGAGCCCCAACCGGCGGCGGAACCCGAACTCTCCGCCGAATCGGTCCACGAGTTCCTCGAAGACGAGTTCGAAGACGCCGGTTCTCGCTACGGATTCGACGTGACCGCGAAGTTCGACGGCTCGGTCAACCAGCGACGAATGGTCTCGAACGACGTGGTGACGATCTTCGAGAGCCTCGTGCTCTGGTACGCCCAGCAGATAGACAGCACGACGCCGGTCGAGGAGGTCCTCGGAATCCTGCTGATGGAGGCCAACGTCCCGGTCAGGTATCCCCCGGCGAGCCTCCAGCGACTCCTCGACTCGACGGACCTCTCCCCTGAGGACTCGATCGCCGACCTCGCGGACGCCGTCGGCGACGAGGACGGCTTCCGGATCTGACTCGGGTGGGGCGCGGGTTGCGACGCTCGCTTTTCTGTCCTCACGAGCGAGTGTTCCGCCCGCGAGCGCTCACGCAGTGCTATCAATCCCGATAATTTACGGGAAGACTTTATTGGCTATTTCGAAGTACGACAGAGGTGATAGGTATGCCGGACGTACTGATAGCCGACGACTCGGAGTTCATGCGAAACCTCCTGCGAGAGATCCTGGAGGAAGACCACACCATCGTCGGGGAAGTCGAGAACGGGGTTGAGGCGGTCGAGACGTACAAGGAGCAACAGCCGGACCTGGTGATGATGGACATCGTCATGCCGATCCGGGATGGGATCGAGGCCACCGACGAGATCAAGACGGAAAATCCCGGCGCGAACGTCATCATGTGTACGAGCGTCGGGCAGGAGGAGAAGATGAAAGAGGCCGTCAGGGCCGGGGCGGACGGGTACATCACGAAACCGTTCCAGAAACCCAGCGTGATGGAAGCGATCGAGGACGTCGTCCCCTCATGAAAGTCGACATCCAGTCGCTCGGGACGTTCAACGAGCTGGCACACGAGGGCGCCGAGCAGGCGACCCGGTCGATGTGTCAGATGACGGGGCTGGATGCGGTCGTCGACGTGACCAAGATCACGCTGGTCGGGCGCGAGGACGTGGGCGAACAGCTCGCCAGCGGCGAGTACGTCGGCGTCCAGTTCGACTTCGAGGGCGAACTCGCCGGCGAGACCGTCCTCGTGCTGGACCGGGCGGGCAGCGAGACGATCGCCGAGTCACTCGTCCCCGGCGGCGACGTTGACGAGACGATGGCCCGCAGCAGCGTCGAGGAGATCGGCAACATCATGATGAGTGGCTTCATCGACGGGTGGGCCGACTACCTCGAGACGACCATCGAACACTCGCCGCCGACCTACGTCGAGGCGATGGGCGAGGAGATCCTGCCCCGGTCCGACGGCGACGACGAGCGCGACCAGGTGTTCGTGTTCAAAAGCGAGATCGAGTGGGTCGGCGAGTCGGTCGAGTTCTACATCTACATGCTCCCGGAGTACGACTCGCTCACGTCGCTGATGGCGAGTCACACCGACGCCGAACGCGACGCGATCCCGGTCGACAAGCTCGAAGTGTTCAACGAGATGACCCGGGACGGGACCAAGCAGGCGGCCCAAAACGTCGAGATGATGACGGGGATATGCACCGAGGCGGAGGTGACCCGGCTGAGCTTCGCCCCGATCGAGGACGTCCCGAAACAGGTTGGGACCGACACCTACGTCGGGACCGTCGTCGAGTTCACGGGCGTCCCCAGTGGGTTCTTGCTCGTCCTGTTCGACGAGGCGTCGGCGGTCCACATCGCGGAGGCGATGATGCCCGTCGAGATGGACGCCGACGAACTGACCGAGCAACACGAGAACGCCATCGAGGAACTCGGGAACATCATGACCTCCGGGTTCGTCGACGGCTGGGCGAACGTCCTCCAGACGTCGGTCGAACACACGCCGCCACGGCTCGTCCACGACATGGGTCAGGCCATCGTTGACCCGCTCGCGGCCCAGGTCGGGCAACATCAGGAACACGCCTTCATCGTCGACTCCGAGATGCGCACGGACGACATCGCCTTCGGCGCCGAGATCCACGCACTCCCCAACGAAACGGAGTTACGACAGGCACTCGACGAGCTACTCGTCGATAGAGCCGACCAGACCGAAGCCGACGTGGAACAGATATTCTGAAATGAAAGTCTACGACGGAACGACGACCGAGAGTCCGGAGACGACCGCGCCCGAGCGGGTGAAAGTCGGGATCGCAGAGTACGAGGTCAGTAGCGACGACGCCGTCCTGACCACGAGCGGACTCGGATCCTGTCTCGGCGTCGCCATCCACGACCCCGCCGCGAGCGTCGCCGGTCTCGTCCACGTCATGCTCCCCTCGCGTGACGAGATGGAGGGGTCCAACGACGCGAAGTTCGCGGACTCGGGCATCCGCGAACTCGTCGCCGCGATGGAGCGAGCCGGCGCCGACCGCGACGCCATGACCGCGAAGATCGCCGGCGGCAGCGACATGCTCGATTTCTCACAGAACGGCTCGGGTATCGGTGTCCGAAACGTCGAAGTCGGCCGCCGAGTCCTCTCGGAGCACGACATCCCGGTCGCCGGCGAGGACGTCGGCGGCGAGCACGGCCGCTCGCTCCGACTCGAGACCACGACCGGCGATCTCGTCGTCAAGAGTGCCAATCGCGACCCGATCACGCTGTAGGCCACCGGCCGACGCACGGTTTCGGGTGGCCGACGCCGCCCGTCCGACGCACGGTTTCGGGTGGCCGACGCCGCCCGTCCGACGCACGGTTTCGGGTGGCCGACGCCGCCCGTCCGACGCACGTCTGACGGGTGCGACGACCGATCATTGGTTTCTCGGACGGTCTCCGCTGTATTTTCTCCCGTCCGGATCGAACATTACGTCCGACGTTTCTTTCGACTGCCGGCGCGTAATTTCAACGGTCGAGGAATGGAAATAACACCTCTGTTATCAGTAATGATACTATAAACGGTACATTGAAGGGTAGATGAGCGGATGTACCACCGTAATGAGTGCTGTCGCCCAGTCGCTCGGCCCGGTCGCCGGTTCGTCGGCCGTACTGCCGGCGTTGCTGGTGTTGTTGACCGGTGGACTCGTCGGAATGAGCATCCGGCAGATGATCGACATTTTCGGCGACGGCTCCGACGACGGTTCCGACGACGGCGACGACGGCGGGATGACCGACGGCGGCGGGCTGATGGCCGAAGACGGTGACGAGGAGGACCTGGGCGGGTTCGGCGGTCTCGACGACGACGGCGACGAGTTCGGCGAGTTCGGCGACGACGAGTTCGGCGATATGGACGAGGGCGACTCCGACACCGCCGAACTCGAGCACCGCCTCGACGAGCTCGAGACCGAGGTCGGAAGCCTCTCCTCGACGGTCAACACAGTCCGCAACGAGAACGAACAGATCTCCGAGACCGTCGAGGACGTCGAGGAGAACGTCCGAAAACTGCTCGACATCTACGAGATGGTCACCCGCGGGGTCAATCCCTTCGCCGACGACATCGAGGCCGGGGGTATGGGCGGTGCCGGCGGCGGCAACTTCGGTCTGTTCGACGACGACGGCGAGGAGGAGGAAGCCGACCTCGACGAGGATATCGCCAACGCCGACGCCGAGGGGTTTTTCGACGAGGACCTGGTCGAGGACGACGCCTCCCCGCAGGGAAGCGTCGACGACGTGATGGGCGATCCCGGCGGCGATGAGACCGATATGTTCGAGGACGACGGCGGGACCTTCGACGACGGATCCCTCGATGAGATGGAAGGCGAGTTCGACGACGCGGACGGGTTCGACGACGACCTCGACGACGGCGCGGATGACCTCGACGACTCCGGAGGACCAGACGACATGAGCGAATCAGACGGCGAGGGCGGCAAGTCCTTCGCCGAACTCAAAGACGAGTACGAATCGGGCGACGCGGAGTGGGCCGACGGCGAGAAACCCGACGACGAATCCGACGACATCGAGGCCGGGATGGGCGACGCCGACGAATTACTCGAGGACGCCGACGACGCGGCCGGCGACGCGGCGGCCGACGACGACCTGGCCGACGACGACCTCTTCGACGAGGTCATCGACGACGAGGGTGACCCGGAGGCCGCCGACGCGGAGGCGGAGCCGGAACCGGAGCCGGCGTCCACGGATGCGGTCGCGGAACAGGAGTCCGAACCGGAGGCGGAGTCCGAACCGGCCGCCGAGCCCGAACCGGAGGCGGAGTCCGAACCGGCCGCCGAGCCAGCGGAGGGGACAGCGACCGCCGGGGCGGCGGCCGATGCCGCGGCGGCCGAGGGTAACTCCGGGGGCAAACCGTACCTGACGACGATGCCCGAGGGGATGGCGAGCGAACTCGTCGTCGTCGAGTGGCTGGAGTTCCTCGTCGACGAGGTCGGCGTCAGGGAGACGGCGAAAGCGATCGATTACTACGAGCGGATCGATTGGGTGGCCGAACCCGTCGCCGAGGACCTGCAAACGTACCTGCGGGGGTTCTCCGGCGGCGGTGAGAGGGGGCTGACCATCGACCACCACACCCAGAGCCTGCGATACATCAGTCAACTCGACGGCGACGCCGGCGAGGCCGTCGCCCTCTCGAAACTCGTTGGGCACCGTGGAGGTGGTTCCAGTGGGCTTCAGCGTTAGCGGCTCGGCGGCGCTCATCTTCGTCGGGATGTTCATCGCCTTCGGGATGTGGCACACCGCGGCGACGAACAGTTTCGAACGGATCGATGACGCGCGCGACGACAGGGCCGATGCCGCGCTCGAACAACGAAACACCGCCATCGAGATCCAGGCGGCGACCAACACGACCGAGACCCGGACGGTGAACAACACGACCACGACGACCTATCACCTCAACGTGACCGTCACGAACAACGGGACTGCGTCGCTGTCTCTCGCGGGGACCGATCTCCTCCTCGACAACGAGTATCGGGCGGACTGGCAGTCGAACGCCGCCGTCGACGGGGACGCGGACACGGACCTGTGGCTTCCGGGCGAGACGCTGGCCTACAGTCGCGTCTACGACGACCCGACCGCGGTTCCCGACCGAGTGATGGTCGCAACCGAAGCCGGGATCGGCGATAGTTCGGAGGTGGCCGACGTATGAGCCGGCCGGAGATGACGGACTCGACTCAACTGGAGGGGATCTAGCGTGGCCAGCGTCTCCGTCTCACACCTGATCCTGTTCATCGCGTCGATGCTGGTCGCGGCCAGCGTCGCCGGCGTGTTCACGGACACGGTCGGCCAACTGAGCGGCGCCATCGACGACCAGGGGCTACAGATCAGCGAGGACGTCCGGACGGACGTGGAGATAATCAGCGACAGCGGGTCCAGTGCCGTCTACGACGACGGCACCGACACGACGACGATCCACGTGAAAAACACCGGCACGGAGACGCTGGCCGCGACCTCCGGGATCGTCGATGTGTTCGTCGACGGTCGGTTCGAGACGGACGTGACCGTCACGCTCCTGGGCGACGCCTCGTCCTGGCGATCGGGCGAGGTCGTCCGCATGGAGATCGAGGAATCCCTCACGACCGGCGAGGACCACCGGATCAAACTGGTGGTCAACGGCGACGAGGAAATATTTAGATTCAGGGCAGAATCATGAGCATCGCAACTAACGACCTGTTCTCGCTGGGGCTGAAAGAACGGGACCGACTGAACAAGGAACTGGGCGGGGGCATCCCTCCCGGAAGCATCGTCCTCGTCGAGGGCGACTACGGGGCCGGGAAATCCGCCATCAGCCAGCGCTTTTCCTACGGCCTCTGCGAGGAGGGCCACACCGTGACGATGCTCTCGACGGAGCTCACGGTGGGCAGTTTCCTCGACCAGATGCACTCGCTGGACTACGGGATGGTCGAGCACGTCCTCGACGAGAACATCCTCTTTTTGCACGCCGACATCGGCGACGGGAACACGTTTTCCGGCGGCGAGGAGGAGGGTGACCGCAAGGAACTGCTCAAGCGACTGATGGAGGCGGAGGTGATGTGGGACTCGGAGGTCGTCGTCATCGACACCTTCGACGCCATCCTCCGAAACGACCCCAAGTTCGAGGCCCTGGTCCGGCAAAACGAGGAACGCCAGGCCGCCTTGGAGATCATCTCCTTTTTCCGGGACATCATCTCCCAGGGCAAGGTCATCATGTTGACCGTCGACCCCTCGACGCTGGACGAGGACGCCATCGGCCCGTTCCGGGCCATCGCCGACGTCTTCATCGAACTCGAGATGATCGAGGTCGGCAACGACGTGCGCCGCCAGATCAGCGTCAAGCGCTTTGCCGGCATGGGCGAACAGGTCGGCGACACCATCGGATACTCGGTGCGCTCGGGGACCGGCATCGTTATCGAGTCGCGGAGCGTCGCCTGATGACCACACGACACAGGACCACAGCACAGCTATGACCGACCACGGACGACCCAAACCCTCGGACGAACTCAGACAGGTGGCCTCGCGGCGGCCCCATCTCATGGACCACCTGAAGAAGTTCAAGCAGATCACGGGTGAGTTCCCCCAGTTCATCGAGGCGGCCAGCGGTGACTACGAGTCCGACCGGCCGAACGTCCTCTATCCCGTCGGCGGGCCGATCTTCTGTCACATCTACGGCGACATCGGCCAGGACATGAAATACTACGCCATCGAGCCCGAACTCGACGACGAGGAGAAGGTCGTCTTCGAGAACGTCCGCAACCGCCTGCTGGAGAAAAGCGTCACCAAGCCCGCCCCCCAGAGCGAGACGGAGTACGACGACCGCATCGAGGAACTCCTCCAGGAGACGACGGCCATCACGGGCGGCGCCCACGACGAGAACGGCGTCCTCTCGAGGTTCTCCTCGATCACCAACATCGGAAAGGTGGAGGTGACCGAGCACACCTACGAGAACATCCTCTACCGGCTGAACCGGGACATCGTCGGACTCGGGCCGCTCGAACCCGTGATGCGCGACCCGGCCAACGAGGACATCCACGTCATCGGCCCCCACGAGTGTCACGTCGACCACTCGGTCTACGGGATGCTCTCGACGACCGTCGACTTCGGCACTCCCGAGGAGTACGACCAGTGGCTCAAGAACATGGGCGAGCGCATCGGCGACCCGCTCTCGGACTCGGACCCCATCGTCGACTCCACGCTCCCCGACGGGTCGCGTCTCAACGTCATCTACTCGGACGACGTCTCCGTCAAGGGCCCCTCGCTGACCATTCGGCAGGGCGACGAGGTGCCCCTCTCCATCTTCCAGATCACGAAGTGGGGAACCCTCTCCCCGCAACTGGCGGCGTATCTCTGGCTGTGCCTGGAGAACGAGCAGACGGTGTTCGTCGTCGGGGAGACGGCGTCGGGGAAGACCACCACCCTGAACTCCATCATGGCGTTCATTCCCCGGGACGCGAAGATCTACACCGCGGAGGACACGGCCGAGGTGCTCCCGCCCCACGACACCTGGCAGAAACTGCTCACCCGGGAGGCCGACGACGAGGGGTCGAGCGTCGACATGTTCGACCTCGTCGCCGCCGCCCTGCGTTCGCGCCCCGACTACATCATCGTGGGTGAGGTCCGTGGCGAGGAGGGGCGCATGGCGTTCCAGGCCGCCCAGACCGGCCACCCCGTCATGCTGACTTTCCACGCGAGCGACATCGTCTCGATGATCCAGCGCTTTACCGGCGAACCGATCAACGTCCCGGAGACGTTCATGGACGTCGCCGACGTGGCGCTGTTCCAGAACCGCGTCAAGCAGGGCGACGAGGTCCTGCGCCGGGTCACGAGCGTTCAGGAGATCGAGGGGTACTCCAAGGAGATGGACGGCGTTGTCACCCGCCAGTCGTTCTACTGGGACCCCGTCGAGGACGACATCATCTTCCAGGGGATGAACAACTCCTTCGTCCTCGAGGAACAGATCGCGACTCTGCTGGGGTACGAGGACACCCGTGACATCTACGACGACCTGCAGTTCCGTGCGAACATCATCGAACGGGCCATTCAGGAGGGTATCCTCGGCTATCACGAGGTCAACGAACTCATCGAGGACTTCCAGCGCGACGGCATCGAGGGACTGCCCTTCGACATCCACAGGAGCGACTGATGGCGTCGGCTGACGAGACCTCCGCCGGGCTCGAACTGACCCTCTCTGAGACTCTCGACGGACTCGTCAGTTCCTACCGCCAGATGCCGATGCCGATGGGGCGGTACGTCGGCGTCATCCTCGTCCCCTCGGCGGTGCTTTTCGTCGTGACCGTCGCCCTCGCCGCGGTCCTCGAACTGTCGATGATGATCCGCGTCCCGATCCCCTTGCTGGGCTTTCTCGCGCTCGTCTCGGCGGTCTTTTACCCGCAGATCCTGCTCTCCCAGCGCAAGCGCGAACTCAACAACCAGTTCCATCTCGTCGTCACGCACATGACGGTCCTGTCGACGACGAATATCGACCGGATGGAAGTGTTTCGCCGCCTCGCCGAGCAGGACCAGTACGGCGAGATGGCCGCCGAGATCGGCCGCGTCGTCGAACTCGTCGACACCTGGAACCAGAGTCTCGACGACGCCTGCCGGCGCCGCGCCAAGGAGGTCCCCAGCGATGCTGTCTCCGACTTCTTCGACCGCCTGGGTTACACGCTCGGTGCCGGGCAACCCCTGGACGACTACCTCGTCTCCGAACAGGGACAGATGATCGAGAACTACAAGACCGTCTACGAGGGGACCCTGGACAACCTGGAGGTCATGAAGGACCTGTATCTCTCGATGGTCCTCTCGATGACGTTCGCGCTGGTGTTCGCCGTCGTCCTCCCCGTCCTCACCGGCACGAACCCGATGATGACCGTCAGCGCCGTCATCGTCCTCTATATTTTCGTCCAGTCAGGGTTCTACCTCGCTATCCGCTCGATGGCGCCCCACGACCCGGTGTGGTACCATCCCGAGGAGAAAGCGTCGCCGGTCGAGTCGAAGATCCGCAACGCCACCGCCGTCGGCGTCGTGCTCACCGTCGCGCTCCTCGTCGTCTCGCTCGGCGGGATGGTCGGTCTCGTCCCGGTCACGCTCGGTGACCTCGTTTTCTTCCTCGACCCCCTTCCGCTCCCGCTGTACGCCGCCATCCCCGTCACGCCGCTGGTCATCCCCGGAATCGTCGTCCGCAACGAGGAACAGCGCATCAAGGCCCGCGACGAGGAGTTCCCCAGTTTCATCCGCGCGCTCGGCGCGACGGAGGGTGCCAAGCAGTCGACGACCTCGACGGTCCTCGAGACGCTCCGGCGAAAGGACTTCGGCCCGCTGACCGACAACGTCGACAACCTCTACAAGCGCCTGAACATGCGCATCGAGACCGCCGAGGCCTGGCGCCACTTCACCGCCGAGTGTCGCTCGTACCTGATCCAGACCTTCTCCGAGATGTACCTCGTCGGCCGGGAGATGGGGGGCAACCCCAAACTGCTCGGGGAACTCATCAGCGAGAACATGATGGAAGTCCAGCAACTGCGCCAGCGCCGTAGTCAGGCCGCGACGACGCTCGTCGGCCTCCTGTACGGTATCACGGCCGCCTCGACGTTCGCCTTCTTCATCGGCCTCCAGGTCGTCAACATCCTCGAATCGATGAGCCTGAACCTCTCGACCGGATCGAGCGATTTCGACGTCGGAAGCCTCATCAACACACAGGTCTACGATGTCCCACTCATCGAGTTTCTCCTGCTCGTCGTCGTCCTGTTCGGCGCGATGCTCTCGGCGCTGATGGTCCGTACCGTCGACGGCGGGCACAAGATGAACACCTACATCCACTTCGTCGCACTCACCTGGCTCGGCGCCGTCACGGCGATCGCCACCAAGGCGCTCGTGTCGACGTTCCTGTCGATCTGACGGAGCGATTTCCGGTCCTTGACTCCGTCCTCTTTCTGACGCCCGAGTTCACTCAACTCCGTCCTCTTTCTGACGCCCGAGTTCACTCAACCTAGTCTTTGACCTTCCCGAACGACTTTCCGCCCGGTAGGACAATCGTCGCTATGGCATCCCCGGAAGAGACGCTCGCGCGCTCGCCCGTCGACTTCGAAACGGCCGTCGCGTACGCCCTCCACCCCGAGATGCGCCGCTTGCTCATCCTCTATCTCGCCGGGTCCGCCCTGTTACCCGCCGGACTCTCGGTGCTTTTCACCAACACCGTCACCGGGACCGTCTTCATCGACGGCCCGCTCGGCCTGTTGCTCGTCCTCGTCGGCGCGGTGTTCCTGTTCGGCGGCGCTGTCGGCGGCCTGTTCAAACTGGTGACCGACGCGAACCGACTTGCGAGGGTCTCGGAGCGGTAACCGCACCCGGCGTACGCCCACGCGCGAACCGTCGAACCCGACGTGACACCCGTCCCGGAGATGCGAGCGTTTTCACGCTGGAGTCCGTAGCGACGTTCATGTGTGGCCGCTACAGCCTCTTCGCACCGCCCGAGAAGATCGAGGACCGCTTCGACGCGACGTTCGAGGGGGCGTTCGAACCGCGGTACAACGCCGCACCGGGCCAGGCGCTTCCGGTCATCACGAACGACGAACCCGAGACGATCCAGCGCATGGAGTGGGGCCTCGTGCCCTCGTGGGCTGATGACCGCTCTGACTTCGAGTTCATCAACGCCCGCGCCGAGACCGTCGCCGAGAAGCGGACCTTCGCGGCGGCCTACGAACGCCGCCGCTGTCTCGTTCCCGCCGACGGGTTCTACGAGTGGACCGAGCGAAACGGGGGAAAACAGCCCTACCGCGTCACCCTCGGCGACGACGACCTGTTCGCGATGGCGGGGCTCTGGGAACGGTGGACGCCGTCGCAGACCCAGACCGGTCTCGGCGACTTCGGCGGCAGGAGCGGGGACGACCGGAACGGCGGTCCGGGACCCGACCCCGATCCCGACCCGGTCGAGACGTTCACCGTCGTCACGACCGAACCGAACGAGGTGGTCGCCGACCTTCACCACCGGATGGCCGTCGTGCTCGCGCCCGACGAGGAGGCGACGTGGCTCTCGGGCGACCCCGAAGAAGTCGCGTCCCTCATGGATCCCTACCCGGACGACCGGATGCGGTCCTATCCGGTCTCGACCGAGGTCAACAGCCCGGCCAACGATTCGCCGGCCGTCGTCCGCGAGGTCGAACTCGGCTCGTGAGCCGCCCGGGTCCCTCGTGGCCGACCGACACGTGACCACCGGGGCGCGAGCGCCGCTCCCGATTCGAATCCTTTTAGGCCTCGACGCGGATACGGAGGTGTATGGCTATCAAACCCGCCTACGTCAAGAAGACCGCACGGATCCTGATGGAGCAGTATCCGGACGCGTTCGGCGACGACTTCGAGCACAACAAGGAGGTCGTTCAGGAACTGACCAACGTCGAGTCCAAGGGCGTTCGAAACCGCATCGCCGGCTACGTCACCAGCAAGTACGGTCAGGCCGCCGAAGCGTAGGCGCTTTCTCTTCGCTGTTCTCGGTTTTCTCCCTCCCGGGGTACGGGGCTCCACAGGGGATAGCACTGCGCTCCGGCGTCCTGGTTTACTGCCGTGACGGCGTCCCGGGGTTCTCCATGATGGTTCGTGACCCTGCCGCGCGTATCCAAACAGTTTTGAACTGTCCTGGTACTACGGCACGGTAATGACTGTCAGTGTCGGAATCCTGGGCGCGACCGGTGCCGTCGGGCAGCGACTCATCCAGCTGATCGACCCCCATCCCGAGTTCGAAATCGAGGCCGTGACCGCCAGCGAGGCGAGCGCGGGCAAGTCCTACCGCGAGGCCGCGAAGTGGCGCATCGACGCCCCGATTCCCGACCACATCGGAGACATGGAAGTCAGCGCGACCGAACCCGAATCGGTCTCCGACGACGTGGAACTCATCTTCTCGTCGCTCCCCTCCAGCGTCGGTGAGGCCGTCGAACCCGGTTTCTGTGAGGCCGGCTACATCGTCTCGTCGAACTCCTCGAACGGCCGCGCCGACGGCGACGTCCCGCTTACCATCCCCGAAGTCAACGCCGACCACCTCGACCTCATCGAGGTCCAGCGCGACCGACGCGGCTGGGACGGCGCCCTCGTCAAGAACCCCAACTGCTCGACTATCACGATGGTCCCGCCGCTGGCGGCCATCGACGAGGCGGCCACGCTCGAACGGATCGAGGTCGCGACGCTCCAGGCGGTTTCCGGCGCTGGCTACTCCGGCGTCTCCTCGATGGAGATAATCGACAACGCCATCCCGCACATCGGCAAGGAGGAGAAGAAAATGGAGACGGAGTCGCGCAAACTCCTCGGCACGTTCGACGGCGCCGAAGTCGAGTGGCACGACGCCGACGTCGCTGCCTCCTGCAATCGCATCCCGACCATCGACGGCCACCTCGAAAACGTCTGGACCGACACCGCCGAGGATATCTCCCCGTCCGAGGCCGAGGCGGCGATGGAGAACTACCCCTCGCTGGACCTGCCGAGTTCGCCGGACCAGCTCATCCAGGTGTTCGACGAACCCGACCGGCCCCAGCCCCGCCTCGACCGCAACCTCGGCGGCGGCATGACCGTCTCCGCCGGCGGCGTCCAGGAGACGACCCACGGCCTGCAGTTCAACTGCCTGGCGCACAACACGCTCCGCGGCGCCGCCGGCGCGAGCATCCTCAACGGCGAACTCCTCCTCGACACCGGCTACCTGTAAGTCGTTCTCCCAGCCCAATTTTGGTCCGGAGAGCTCGAACGTCTCTGTCAGTAGTGTGGTTTTGTGGGATTTGCGCGTTAGCTTGCAGGCTTTGCCCGGTACTGCGGCGGGTGGGGAAGTATTTCATCGGGATTCGAACCCGTTGAGACGACACTCTCCGGTTGCACGATCGATCCCCGCTGTTCGTTCCCAGAGCCGACCGTGATATTAGTGGTTCCGCCCGCGATATACCTTGCGAGTTCGTTTTCGCTCTCTGTCGCCTTTCGGGCTGTCCTGAACCAGCGGGACGTAAATTCGGCGCGAGAGATGCTCTCGTTGTAGAGAGCGCGCACGTCGTCGTTCTCCACGAGGTACGTGCTGGTGTTCCCGTCGACGATGGAATTGTTGAACTCGACGACGCGCATCCGCTCGGGTCGGGCGTAACTTTCTTCAGCATCTTCGATCGCAACCCAGGTTCTTGCGTAGAGAACTGCGATATTTCTCCACGGCGGTTCCACGATCTGGGGCTTCGTCTTTGGTTCTGTCCCGTTTAGGGCGTGCCAGATTGTACCGTTTGGATCGACATGAACGCCCATAGTCTCATAGTCCCCAGACCCTCGGTCTTCGATTAGCCCAGCATAAGTGTTGATAAATGTCGAATATCGATCTGGTGTTTTATTCTTGTCTTTTGGTGTAGGTGTGGGAGTGGGTGAAGCGGTAGGAGTGGTAGTCGGAGTAGATGTCGGAGTCGGTGTGATAGTGGGAGTAGGTGAAGCGGTAGGAGTGGAGGTAGGAGTTGGTGTAGGGGTCATAATAGGGGTCTTAGTTGAAGTGATTGTAGACGTGACGGTGGGTGTCAGTGTAGGCGTGGATGATTGAGTTTCTTCCGGCCTCTCTGTTTGTGTTAATTGAATATCGGTTGTTTTCGGTGGCGGTACTATTGTAGGGGATCGATTATCTACAACTTCTGGAGGTGAATTTTCCGTCTCGACTGGTGTATTCTCTGGGGTCTTAGATGATATAGGAGTATCTAATCCTTTATTTGAACTTTGACCAGGATCTACATAACCTGATGTAAATAGTACTATGCCGATACTGACAACCAGGATTAATAATAATCCAACGATCAACGCAGTACTTAATGCACGTTTTGTTTCAGCCATAATTTAACACTCTTATATGTCAAATATCCCATCCTCTTTCCCCTTGCCTCACAGCAACTGACCGCTGTGAGACACTCTCGTTCCAGTACGCGTCCCAGGCGTTCTCCCTGACGCGGTTGTAGACCGTGTCCGAGAGGGTCATGGTGGCGATATTGCTCTCCTCGGGGATGATCCCGATGAGGAGGTCGTGGACCCCGACGTCGACGTGGATCTCGTGGTCACCGTTGTTGTCGACGAACGTGTTCTGGTTGTTCGGCTCCGGGTACCAGAAATCGCCACACCCCTGCCTGACCGACTGCTTGCTCGAGGTGCACCAGCCTGCCTCGTAGTTCTCCTCGGAATTGTAATACAGCGGGCTGTCGTCACAGGTGTCAGTAGGGTCGTTTTGGCAGGAATCGCCCGTTCCGCCTGACCCTCCGGAATCGTCCGTCCCGTCTGACCCTCCGGAATCGTCCGTCCCGTCTGAACCTCCAGAATCGCCTGATTCGGACGGGTCTTCCGGATCGGTCGTCTCTGACGGTTCGACGCTAATCGTGCCCGTCGCGGTATCCTGTCCACCGTTGTCGTCGCTGACGCGAACGACCACCTCGACGGTGCTGTCCGCTTCGCTTTCCGGCGCGGTGGCGGTAACGCGCCGCCCCTGATCCGAACGGAAGTCGAGGTCGCCGTCCCCGCGGACCCGCCAGTCGTAGGTGAGCGAGTCGCCGTCGGGGTCGGTCGCGTCGGCGGTCAGCGACACCGTCTCGCCCGGCGTCGCGGTCCGATCACTCAGTGATTCGACCACGGGAGCGTCGTTCGGTTCGGGAGTGGAGCCTGGAGTCGAGGCGTTCCCGGAGTCGTTCCCGCCATCACCGTCCGGCGGGTCCGTGACGGTGACGTTCGTGGCGGCGTCGGCGCGGCGGCCAAGCCGGTCGACGACTTCGACGCCGACCGAGTGCGTGCCGTTCTCGGCGAAGGACTGCGAGCGGTCCCGCGTGGCGGACTCGCCGGTCAGGTCGTCGGCAGCGACGCGGTCGCCGTCCACGAACCAGCGCACCCGCGTCAGGGTTGCGTCCCCGGTGGTCACGCTTGCGGTGAACTCGTGGGTCGCGTTGGCCTGGATGTCGGTCGGCCCCGAGAGCGTGACCTCGGGACCGCTCGGTTCCGACGCGCTCACGCGGAGGGTGTCCGACTGCTGGGCACCGTCGTCGTCCGTGACGGTTACGGTGACGTTGTAGGTTCCGGGCTGGTACGCAACGAATCTCGTTCGTGCGCACGCCTCACAGACGGGGTCGGTCAGCGTGCCGTCCGGCCGTTCGATCCGCCACTCGTAGCTGGTGATGGTTCCGTCGGGATCGTATGACCCGGTCGCGTCCAGATACACCGTCGCGTTCGCGGACACGTCCCGGTCGAGTCCCGCATCGGCAAACGGCGACCGGTTCTCGCTGTTCGACGCCGTGGCGTCGCCGGCCGAACCGGCGTCGACGGCGGCGCCGCTTGCGGGGCCGGCGATACCCCCGATCACCACCAGCAAACACCAGCAGACGGCCAGGAGCCGCTGTCGTCCCCCCAGCATTCGGTGTCACGGGGTTGCCCCGCCCTTGTTGATAAATATTTGTGTTTTCCACACGTGATTGTGGGTGGATCAGTGTTTCGAGGTGAGTGGATCGGCGTCCCGAAATGAGCGGTACGATTCGGGGCCCGGCGGCTGGTCGGCGAACTGCGGCGAAAAAGTCGGGAGGCTCGACCGGACGGCTCAGTCGAGTGCTTCCTCGTCGTCACCGCGGCGGCGGTACGTGATGGCGACGATGGCGACGATAGCGATGATGGCGATGAGTTTCTTTCGGCTCACACCGTATAACTCGTCGGACAGGCGGCATAAACATTGTGTTCACCCGAGAGCAGCCGGATTCGATAGGAGCCGTTTTCCGCGTTCGGGGCGATGTCGGGGTATGAACGATACAGGGACGTATCGGGTGCTCTCGGGCCCGAACGAGGGGGGTGTTCGGCTGTTGGACCGCGAGACGTACGAACCGCTCGAGCTGGCGAGCGGGGGCCACGACGCGCGGGTCGCGGACCTGCGGCCGGGCTATCTCGTCGCGGCGGACCTCGACTGGTCGAGCGCCGACCCGACGGTCGAGTCACTGACCGTGAAGCGACCGACGCTCTACACCTTCGTCGACGAGGTCGATCCGATGTTCGAACTGGCACGCGAGACGTGGCAGGAGACACAGGCAAGCGGCGACGCGATGAACGCCCGGCAGACGCACAACACGGACGGTGCGGTCAACGGCGTCCTCTACGTCTTCGCGGAGAGCGGCGAGCGCGGCCGCTTCGAGGAGTTCAGGGACGGCTCCCGCCCGATCGAACCGCTGGTCGACCGCGTCAACGACCGCGAAGACCCGGAGCCACGCGAGGTGTTCGTGCTTCGGTCCCCCGCCGGCGAGTTCACGGCCGTGACGATCACGCTCCGGAAGAGCGGACAGTTCGCCGAGACGCTCCGGGATACCTACGACCGCCCCGCGCCCGACGAACCGCTGGTCTGAGCTGCTCGCCGTGCGAACATTCTTGCCGGATCCGGGCGACCCTCGGACATGGTCTCCCGTGACACGACTGTCCACGTGGCGGTCGTCCTGTTCGTGCTCGTCGCACTGATCGGTATCCAGCAGGCGTTCCCCGATCTCGACCCGCGAGTTTGGATCGTGTTCGGAATGGTGGGGTACGGCCTGATCCTCGGTGGGTCGCATCTCCTCCTGGCCTGGCGGGAGAACGACGAGATGGTGCCAGTGTCCTCGCGATGGCGGTTCGTCGCCTTCGTCGCTGTCGTGGTCGTGGCGGCCGGCGTCTCGCTGTTCACCGATCCGATCGATATCGGCGGCGTCTCCTCGAATTCCATCCTGGCGGGAACGGCGTTGCTCGCACTGCTCGGCTACTGGATCTCGGAGGCGCGATCCGGCTACCGCGAAACGAGTGAGAACTGACCCGAGAAGCGAGAACTGACCCGAGAAGCGAGAACTGACCCGAGAAGCGAGAACTGACCCGAGAAGCGAGAACTGACCCGAAAAAACAGAACCGCCAGGAAATTACCTCAGACGACCTGATTCGGAAGGTCTTCCCATTCGCCGGTTTCGTCGGCGGTGTCGACGGCCTCGGCGACGATGTCCGCGAGTCGCTCGAAGTACTCGGGCGTGTGCCCGGCGTTGTGGGGCGTGATGAGGACGTTCTCGAAGGTCCAGAGTTCGTGGTCCTCCGGGAGCGGTTCGGGGTCGGTCACGTCCAGGGCGGCGCCGCGGATCGAGTTCCACCGGAGCGCGTAGACGAGCGCATCGGTGTCGACGACGCCGCCGCGGGCGACGTTGACGAGCACGGCCTCGGGAGGGAGCGTCTCGAAGACATCCCGATCGATCAACGCCTCCGTCGCGTCGGTCAGCGGGCAGGCGAGGACGACGTAACTCGCGTCGGCCACCGCCTCCGTGATGTCGCCGTAGCCGTACACCTCGTCGGTCGGGCCGCCCTTCTCGGGAGTGTAGCGGACGCCGACAGTGTGGACGTCGAACCCCTCCAGTCGCTGGACGACGGCCTCGCCGATGGGGCCCATACCGACCACGACGACGGTGCTCCCGGCGAGTTCGCGGGTGCGGTGGGAGCGCCACTCCCGGCGTTCCTGGCGTCGGCGCGACTCGAGGAAGTCGCGGGTGAACGTGAGAATCGTGCCGAGGGCGTACTCGCCGATGTTCGGACCGTGGACGCCCGAGGCGTTGGTGACGGCGACGCCGTGTTCGCGGAAGGCGTCGAGGGGCAGGTGGTCGACCCCGGCGAACGAGCAGGCGAACAGTTCGAGGTTCTCGGCGCGTTCGAGGTCATCCTCGTCGAGCGAGAAGCCCGCGACCACGCGCGCGCTCGGGAGGAGTTCGCGTTCCGCCTCGGGCGTCGCGGCGTAGGCCACCTTGGAGTCGGGGAGGCGATCCCTGAGTGCCTCGACGTACCGCTTGGCCGGGATCCCGTGAATGTTCTGGCGCAACACGACGATATCCGGCCCGCTGGATCCGTCTGCTGTCGGAGCGTCGTCCATGTCCGTTCGGTCGACGCCGGCAGGTGAAAAACCGTCGCCTTGCTCTCAGAACCCGGGCGCGAGCCCGGTGTCGACGTACATGAACACGAACCGGGTGAGGCCGGTGAGGTAGGCGAGGATCCAGAAGAAGACGTAGCCGAAGACGCCGAGCCGGATGCGACTTCGCCAGTGTGACATTCGGTCGGATCCGATCTCGTCTAGCAGGACGTCCGCGTCGTAGTCGTTGTAGAGGTCGTACTGGCGTTTGGCCCGGAAGACGCGGACGATGCCGGTAAAGCCGAACGCGAGCATCGCGTACGCCTGGGCGCCGAGGAAGGCGTGGACCATCGCGAAGCCGTTGAGCTGGTCGAGCAGGCGCGGGGCCATCCAGACGACCAGCGGGACCGTCGTCAGCGTCAGCCCCGTCCCGACGAACTTCAGGTGATGGACCAGCACGCCCCAGGTCACGGGCTCGGTCTCGATGATGTACCAGGCACCGTAGACGAAACACGGGAAACTCAGCGTCACCGACGCGAACACGAGCGTCGCGACGGTCCCCGTAGACAGCGCCATGTCAGCGCTTTCGGTTCTCGGCGCTAAAACGTGCCGAAACCCGCCGCGGCGGATCCCGTCCGCTTCGAGCGGGCGCCGGTTTGCGGTCCGAGATGGCGCTGTCGGGGGGCTTATGGGCCTGCCCGCCCGAGTTCCGACAATGAGCGACGCCGCCGACGAACGGTCGGATCCCGCCGACGACGGGGAGGCAGGCCCCGGCGACGACGAGGCCGATACCGCTGACGGCGGGGCGGACACGGGCGACGGGGCGGCCGACACCGCTGGTGCGGGGAGCGCGGATAGCGGGGACGAGTCGGTCGAGGCGCTCCGCCGGGAGGTCGAGGAGAAATACGACTTCGAGAACTTCGGCCCGTCGGAGATGGCGGAGATGAGCGCCGAGGAATGGGACGCGGTCTTCGACCCGGAGACGTGGATCACGGGCGAAGAGTTGCTCGACCGCGTCGAGGCCGACCTCGAGCGCCGGGTCGCGGACCGGGACGTGTTCGCGCGCGTCGAGCGCCACGACGACCGGATCGTCGCGTACTCCGACGAGGGGTACGCGACCGTCTACGCCGACGGCACCGTCGAGGGGCGCGGGACGGTCCTCCGTGACGTCAAGCCGACCGTCGCGCTGTGCTCGATGGAGTCGTACGACGCGCCCGAGGCGCCGCCCGGCGACCTCCTCCCCGAACCGCAGGAGGTCCCGGAGGGCAGCGGCGAACTCGGCAATAACGTCCTCCAGGTCGTCGCGGGGATCCAGGTCCTCGCGGGCGTGGTGCTCGTCGGCGCCTGGCTGCTGGTCACTCTCGGAGTCGTCTCCCCGCCGGGCGGTTCGGTCCGCTCGCTGAACGTCATCGGAATGTTGGTCGCCGGGATCGCTTTTCTCGCTATCGGCATTCTGCTGTTCGTCGTCGTCGCGAACGCGCGCCTGTCGGACAAGTTCCGGGCTGAGGAGTACCGCAATCGCCTGCGCGCGGTCGACCTCGAACCCGGCGAACGCCCGGAGTTTCTCCCGGACGACGCCCCCGAGGACGGGTCGCTCCCGGACGCGGACGAAACTGATGGGAGCGGTCGGGACGAGAGCAGAGCTGACGAGAGTGACGGTGGCGAGAGCGGGAGCGGCGAGAGCGGGAGCGGCGAGAGCGGGAGCGGCGAGAGCGGACGGAGCGAAGACACCTCCGACGCGGCCGACGCGTCCGGACCGGCGTAGTGGCGGTCCGGCTGGATCCGAAACTTCGGCGCGAGAGCGCGCTTGGGACGAACATCTCCGGTCGCTGTCGGGCGGTCGTTCGCGTCGCTAATCGTGCGCCTGCGAGCCCATTCGGTGGGTTTATACAAATTCGGTTCCGAGAACCGATGTATGAATAGACGGGACTTTCTGCGGACCGCCGGTGGCGCCGCCGGCGGCGCCTCGGCCGTGGCCGTCGGTGCCGGCACAGCCGCGGCACAGACCACTCAGCCGGTGTGGCCCGACTACGTGAGCGACGCGACCGACGGAAGCTACGAGGACCTGCGTGGGAACGATGAGGTGACGGTGACGGTCGGTCCCGACGGAAACTACGCGTACGGCCCGACGAAGATCTGGGTCGACCCGGGCACGACCATCGTCTTCGAGTGGGCGTCGGACTTTCACAACGTGCTCCCGGAGAGCCAGCCCGACGGCGCGGGATGGGAGGGCTCGCCGGGCAGCGAGACCTACGACGAGGGCTACTCCTTCGAGTCGACGCTGGAGACCGAAGGCATGTACGCTTACTACTGCCAGCCCCACGTCAATCAGGGCATGAAGGGAGCAATTGCCGTCGGTGACGGTGTCGAGACCGAACAGGTCGGCGGCGGGGGCGGTGGCGGCGGCGAGGTCGACCCCGAACACATGGGTGTCCCGTTCCACCCCCATTACGTCGGCGTGGCGACTGTCGTGATGATGGTCGTCTCGCTGGTGTTCACGTTCTTCACGCTCAAGTACGGTGAATCGCCGAACGCCAGCGGGGGGAACAACTGATGTCGTCCTCGGGTGGCAACTACGGCGACATCCACCGGTACGAACCGGCCCGCGAGAGCACGGCCGCAGCCGTCGGCATCGTCCTGTTGACAGTCATCGAGGTCGTGTTCGTCGGTCTGTTCACCTACGGGCTGGTTTCGGGCTGGGGTTTCAGCCCGCTCGGGAACATGTTCCTCGGCGGCGTCCTCGCGGTCATCCTGATCGACCTGGCTTTCATCCTCTTGCTCTATCGCAAGGAGTTCCTCCCGGACGTGATGATCGTCAAGAAGCGCCGGCGCAAGTGGGAGGACCTCTACGTCCGCGAGGAGGACGCCGACGGCACGCCGTTCGCCGAGGGAAGTCCCTGGGAGAGCGTGAAACGAGCGGTTTACCCCTACTACAAACGATAACGATGCCACTGGACGAAGACAAGTACCCACAGGAATCCGGTCGGCGGCGCTTCGTGAAAGGCGTCGTCGGGAGCGCAGCCCTCGGAACCGTCGGCGTCGGTGGCGCCGCGGCCATCAACACCGCAACCGCCCAGTCCGGCGGTGGCGGCGGTCCGACGAACTACATCGGCGTGCAGAACACGGGCGGTCCCGCGCCCCGTGGGATGCCGCTGGTCCCCGTCGAGGTGACGAGCGATGGCGTCATCGAGGGGGTCTTCCCCGAGACAACGACCGAAGAGGTCGGCGGCCGGGAAGTCGTCGTCGCGAAGGAGGAGATCGGCGGGACGACCTACTCGTCGTCGTGGTTCCAGTACTGCGGCGTCGAACAGTACCAGGGCGTCCAGCCCGAAGCGGATGCCGACAACGTGTTCCGAAGCGTCTCCGGCCCGGCACAAACCTGGCAGTCCGAGGCGCTCGATGCTGGCGACCCGCTCACCATCGACCTGCTGGACGACTACGAGACGTGGGGCAACGGGATCGGCATGGATGGTCTCGGCAAGCCGGCCAACGTCCGCTGGCGCTCCGAGGCCGAAGGGGCGAAGACCATCCCGGTCCAGGTGCTCCGGACGCCGGAACTCCCGAAGATGATAAACGGCGAGCAGGGCTTTCGGGACTACAGCAAGATCCCCCAGTCGATCCGCGACTTCCTCGACGCCGCCACGGACCAGAACGTCATGGCCTGGCTGAACAAGTGCACGCACTTCTGTTGTGTGCCCGGCTACAAGTCGATCGAGAACAGTTCGGACTTTGGCGGCGCCGACCAGGTGTACTGCCAGTGTCACCAGTCGATATACGACCCTTTCAACCCGGTCAATATCCGCTATATCGCGCGGCCGCGACCTTCGGAGTGATAGTATGAGCCTGGAACGCAAAGACGAACACGACCACGACAGCTGGATGGAGAGTCGCGACCTGACCGCGATCGAGTCGATATACCTGACGACGCTGATGTGGCTCGACCGCCGCCTGCGCATCGTCGACTACCTGGAGATCCTGGAGAACCTCTACTACAAGGTCAACTTCCAGATGCCAAAGAGCCACACCGAGCAGTACAATCTCGACAACAAGTTCTGGTACTGGTACCCGCTGTACGCCCTAGGGTCGTTCTCGACCATCGCGTACGTCGTTGCCGCGATAAGCGGCGCGCTCCTCGGGTTCTACTACGCACCCGGTGCCGGCGCCTCCAACGGCGAACCGGCGCTGGCGTACAACTCTATCACGTTCATCATGACCGACCTGAACTTCGGCTTTTTCCTCCGGAGTCTCCACCGCTGGTCGGCGCAGGTGATGGTCGCGGCCGTCTTCCTGCACATGCTGCGGGTCTACTTCACGGGCGCGTACAAGGAACCGCGGGAACTCAACTGGATCATCGGTATCGTGCTTATCTCGTTGACGATGGTCTTCGGGTACACCGGCTACCTGCTTCCCTGGGACCAGCTCGCGTTCTGGGCCGGCCAGATCGGCGTCGAAATGAGCCTCTCGATACCGATCATCGGCGAGTGGATCGCCCAGTTGCTGTTCGGCGGGTTCACCCTCTCGCAGTCGACGGTCCAGCGGATGTACATCTTACACGTCTTCGTGTTGCCGTTCGTGACGACCGGGCTGATCGCGGTCCACATCGGCATCGTCTGGATGCAGGGCATCGCGGAACCCCACTAAACAATGAGCGACAACGACACTGCGGACGAGGACGTTCGCACGGACGGCACCGGAATCGTTCCGCCGGACGACGAGACGCCCACCTGGAGCGAGCGCAAGGCGCGCCGCCAGGGGCTCTCCCGGCTGACCTACGAGTACTTCGAGCGCTCCCGGCGCGAGGACCAGGACCTCCGTCAGCAGTCCAGTTACGTCGAACGCGACGTGCTGGCGTTCCCGACCTGGCCCCACGAGATGATCCGCAACCTCGCGCTGACGAGTTTCTTCGTCGGCATGATCATCTTCCTGTCGGCGGCGTTGCCCCCGCACATCGGGCCGCCCGCGGACTCGTCGACGACGCCCGATATCATCCTGCCCGACTGGTATCTCTACTGGTCGTTCGGCCTGCTGAAACTCGGGCCGCTCAACCCCGATATCAGCCTCCTCGGCGGCGAGAAACTGATGGGTGACCGAACCTACGGCGTCCTCGCCAACCTGGTCATCGTCGGCTTCATCGCCGTCGTCCCCTTCCTGAACAAGGGGTCGGCGCGCCGTCCCGTCGAGCAGCCGTTCTGGGGTGCACTCGGCGTCTCTGGCGTCGTGTTCTCCTTTACTATCGCCGTCCTCTCGGTGAAGAACCTGGCGCCGCTGGACTCGCATCTCCTCTTCGATCTGGCGTTCATCCTGCCGTTCCTGGCGGCGTTTATCAGCTACGCAGTCTTGCGGACGATGCGCGAGGGATACATGTTCAACCTCAACCGTCGGTACTACCGGCTCAGGCCACCGAAATAGATGGCCGACGATCCGCCCCGCTCCGGCGGGGTCCCCTCCGAGCAGGTCGGTGGGAGTCGATCCGAACAGTCCGACGCGTCGACGGGGGACGGACCGGACACGACCGATGACCGGTACGTGGTCGTGCCGACGCACGTCTACAAGCGTGTCACTGTCTTCTCGACGCTCTTTGCCGTCGTGACGGTCGTCGTCGGGTTCCTGTTGCTCGATTCAGCGACCGACCGGGCGACGCGTGACCTCTCACAGGTGGACCCGCTGGTCGCACTCGCGGGACTGGGGTGTATCGCGCTCGGGGCGGTCACCTACGCCTTCTCGACGCGCTTTCGCGCCGAGGGAATGGGAAACGCTAAAGACGAATCCGACGAATCTTCGAACAATGGCTGACGAATTCGCTAAGGGGCTGGCGATCTTCTCCGGCGCCGGGATGGTATGGCTGACGATCGCCGGCTGGTACCGGACGCCCAGTTTCGAGGGCGAAGGGGTCCAGCTCATCGCGCCCGTTCAGGTCGATGACCCGACGATCTACGACACGATCGCGATCCTCCTGATGGACGTGACCGCGTGGTTCGCGGTCATCGGCGCGCTCGCGTTCTGGGTCGCTATTCCAGCCATCGAAGAACTCCGCGAGAGCTACGCCGAGCGGACGAACTGATCGCGGCTCGCCCCTGTCTTCTCCGGGTCGACTGATTTCTCCGCCCAGCCGGTGGCCCGTGCCTGCGAGACGCTCCTGTTCGTTTTCGGGTAGTCCGTCCTGTCGATTTCCGCAGTCGATTTCGGCTTTCGGACGGGAGAGTCGTGCGCGGCCGCGAGCGTGAGCGTCCGGCGAGGACACTGTTGTCCGACCGCAAGCGATGGCCCCATAGTGATTATTGTAGACCATTTCCGGATCGCGCCGACCCCGGGGACGCTGTGTCCCGGTACATCGCGACAAGAATCACTAGCAGCTGGCCGGCGACGAGTGAACTGACGCACAAAAGACCGGAGCCGTCGAGGGCAGCGGTGGCCGGCCACTCAGACGAACTGGCCGAGCGCGCCGGAGAAGAAGGTGACGTAGCCGACGTACACGAACGCGAGCACCGCTGCGGAGATGGCGGCCTTCGGGCGCTCGATCGGGATGTCCCGGCGGGCCTCGACTTTTCGGGACTCGAACTCGAAGAAGTCGGTCAAGACGATCGTGACGGTGATCGCGGAAGCGACCATCCCGGCGTGGTGCTCGACGGTCACGTAGTAGAACGAACCGACCACGAGCAACAGGTTCGTCGCGACGTGCAGGGGGTGTCGCGAGATGGCCTCGGCGCCGCCGTCGTCCGCCTGGGTGACGTGACGGCGGTGCGCGACTGCGCGAGCGGCCATGTTCACGACGATGAGACCGAGTAACACCGCCTCGATGACGAGGATTTCGGGCGTGATATCCCCCCGGAGGACGGCGTCGACCGGTCCGAACATCTCGTACGTGCTCATACCCGTACTCCGGCCGTCGCCCATTAGAGTTTTTCCAATCCGGCGTGGTCGTTTCGGCTCCGACGTGACCGTCTCGGCACCGGCCTGACGGGTCGAGTCAGAGCGGGGGGAACGGCGACTGGCTGACGTCGACGACCGCTACGGCGACCGACCCGCCTGCCGAGAGCCGAACCGGGTCCGCGGGCGGGACCGCTCCGGCGACGCGTTCGTCGACCACCAGGTCGACCGCTGTCACGTCCCGTTCGACCGAGAGCTCGACGTCGCCGGCGGGGACGACCCAGCGGTCGGCGTCGGTCGCAAACGGCGCGATCGGAACCACGACGAGGGCGTCGGTCTCCGGGGGTACGACGGGGCCGCCAGCGCGGCGGGCGTAGCCGGCCGACCCCGCGGGCGTGGCGACGACGACCCCGTCCGCGCGGAACTGCGCGACCCGCTCACCGTCGGCGCGGACGGCGTACTCGGATATCTGTGCGGGTTCGGCGGTGACAAGCAGACAATCGAGAAAGATCCGTGCCTCGGTCCGGTCGGCGACCGCAACGTCGTAGACCGGGTGGTGCTCACGGTCGAACTCACCGGCGAGCAGCGACGCGACGGCGCTCTCGACGCGGTCGCGTGGCACCGACCGAACGCCCCGACCCGCTTCGACCGGCAGTACCGGAACCGACGGCGAGGCGCGCATCGTCGCGAGCAGGGCCGCTTCGCCGACGGCGACGATGTAGTCGCTGTCGTCGACGACTTCGGCGGCGGGCCTCGTGACCGGGGTTGCGCCGGCCGCCTCGACGGCGTCGGCGATGCTCCCCTCGTCCCCGACGACCCCGACTGTCGGCCGGTCAGTCATCACCGGAGAGTGGCGATGACCCGGCAAAAAACCACCGCACCGAGCGTTCGAGCGGGTCGCCGTTCGTCGACTTCGACGGTCGATATCGTCAGTCGCCTACCTCTGTCCGAGGAACGCAGCACCGGCGCTCGTGACCGCAGCGCCGATACCGGTCGCGATGCTATTGAGGATGAGCGGGCCGAATCGGACCGTCTGTCCCGTGATGTTGTCCCCCGACGGATACTGCGTCGAGACGAGGAACGTCCCGAGAATCACGAACACGAGGGCGCCGGCGAACGCCGCCGCCCCCGCCGTCGCGAGCACCTCGTTTTGCGGGCGGTCCAGTCGCATTCCGATGGCGCCGCCGGCAAGCGCGACGAGCGTCAGTACGAGAAACGGCGCGATGTTGATGGCGCTGGATACAAGCCCTGCGACGTACTGCTTTTCACTAAGATCTTGTCGGTCGTCGGAGAGGTCGCTGTAGTCTTCGCTGACCATCGGCTGCCCACCAACGGCCCCTATCACTAGGACCATCAGGAACATCGCGACGGCCAGTACCGCGAACGTACCGGTGATACCCACGATGTACCGTTTCGGCTCGGGTTCCTGCAGTCGGTCGACGAGCGACCCGCCACCCGCAGGCGGACGGCCGCCCTGTGGCGGTTGTTGCGGTCCGCCCTGTGGCGGTTGCTGCGGGCCGCCCTGTGGCGGTTGCTGCGGGCCGCCCTGTGGCTGGCCACCCTGCCCTCGCGGTTGTTGCCCTCCCTGATTCCCCTGGTTCTGGGGATTGTCTCGTTCAGACATCGGCCAATAATATTCAACGGGTGGATATAAAAATACGTGATCGACTCAGTACGCTGCCTGAGGGCCGGTGACTGCCGGATCTATACAGTAGGAATTCCTATATTATTGCGCGAAAGGCGGCTGGATTCGCGCTTTCGGCGTGATCGAGCCGGCGACTCACCGCCGCGCCGTGCGCATGCGCCGTTGCAGGTCGGATTTCACGTCGTCGAGGCCGCTGGGATTCAGACTCCGGATGGTCTCGCGGTCGCCGCTCGAGAGCGTGATGTCCAGTTCCGCGAAGTTCGCGTAGCTGTCGGTCTTGACGTTCGATATCTGGTCGTAGAACAGTTCGCGCTGTTCGCCGCCCTGGAGCGTCCGGCGCTCTTTTATGTCGTATTCGTACTCCCGGTTGATGACGACCGAGGTGTCCCCGAAGAGCATGTGTGTCGCCGAGTATGCCCGCGCGGGTTCGATGAGCATCGGCGACCCCCCGCTCGAACTGATGAAGGTGTGCATCGAACTCACGTTCAGCCCGCCGATCGAGCGCTCGACCTTCAGGCGCGAGGCGTCACGGAAGTTCTCGAGTAGCGTCCGGTAGTTCTCGTTTACCTCCCGCTGGCCCCACAGCCACACCGCGAGGCCGGCGACGAGGCCGAGGACTGCCATTATCGCTGGCGCGTCGATCAGCACACCGATAACGGCCCCGGCGATCAGCGCCCCGATGACCGTCACGCCGGGGCTCCAGCCGATCTTCCACCGGGTGTCGTCGATCGACTGCCCGCTATCGGTCGGGGACTGGTGGGTCCCGGCTGATGCGTCCGACGCTGGTGGTCCGCCCCGCTGTGATCCCTGTGGCGGCGGCCCGCTCTGCTGTGGTGGTTGGCCGCCCTGTTGTCGCTGCTGACCACCCTGCTGTGGTGGTTGGCCGCCCTGTTGTCGCTGCTGACCACCCTGCTCGGTCCCTTGATTCGCAGGTCCGCCCCGCTGTGGTTGGTTGTTCTGCTGGGGGCCGCTCCGCTGTGGCCGGTCGTTTCGTGGTTGTGTCTCCCGTGGCGGTGGGCCGTCCTGCCTGTTCGCTGGCGATGGGCCGTCCTGCCCGTTCGCTGGCGATGGGTCGTCCTGTTGCTCGTCTCGGCGGGAGCGCCCACCCTGTGGTTCGCTCCGGTCGCCCTGGTCGTCCGAAGACTGTTCCCGTTCCGTCATCACCAGTTATGTGTTCAGTGTACCGGATAAAACCACCCGAAAGCCGAACTTTCCGGGTCCGTCGCCGATGCGGGACCTCTGTCACCTGCTGTTCGCGGGGTTCCGGCCGGCCAACCGGAAGCGGGTGACTGTGGGAGATTCGGCAGATTCACTACGGGCGATTCCCAAGGGCAGCGTATGAGTGACGGAAGCGCGGACGTGTCGCGCCGGGCCCTCCTGCGGGCCGGTGCGGGCGCCACGGCAGTATCGGCGGCCACCGGCACCGCAACAGCCCAGGAGGGAACTGCGGCCGGCGGCGGAAACGTCCGGCCGGTGTGGCCCGACTACGTGAGCGATGCGACGGACGAGGGATACGAGGATCTCCGCGGCCAGTCCGAGGTGACGGTGACAGTCGGTCCCGGCGGGAACTACTCGTTCGGCCCGACGAGGATCTGGATCGACGAGGGGACGACCATCGTCTTCGAGTGGGATTCCGATTTCCACAACGTGCTCCCGGAGAGCCAGCCCGATGGTGCGGAGTGGGAGGGCTCGCCGGGCAGCGAGACCTACGACGAGGGCTACTCCTTCGAGTCGACGCTGGAGACTGGCGGAATGTACGCGTACTACTGCCAGCCACACGAACAGCAGGGCATGAAGGGAGCAATTGCCGTCGGTGACGGCGTCGAGACCGAACAGGCCGGCGGCGGGGGTGGCGGCGGTGCCCCCACGCTTCCCGACTCGGCCAAGTCCATCGGCGTCGCGACGATGTTCGCGATGACTGCGACGCTCGGACTCGCGTACTTCTTCATCAAATACGGCGGGGACTACGGCGAAGCGAACGAGGCCTGACTGCCCGCGGTCCGCGGATCCGACAGTTCCTCGCGCCCGTCAGATCCCGTCCGGTTTCGTATGCACCGTCAGTTCCACGTCCCGGGGTTCGCCCTCGAGGTCCGCGACGATGCGCTCGACGACGCGCTCGGCTTCGGCCTGAATTTTCGGCTTCACTTTCTCTATCACCCACGACAGCGACACCAGTCGCGGGAGATCGATGCCGCTTGCTGACGCCGTGTCGGGGTCGTACTCGATCCGGAGCGTGACCTCCGAGGCGGTCTCGACGCCCTCGGGTGCCCGCTCGGGCGCCGGCGTTATTCGCCAGTGGCCCCGCGCGTCGATGTCCTTGGTGATCCGCCAGTCGACCCGGGTCGGCGGGTCGACGTCGGTGACCTCCGAGCGGGCGGTGTACGTGAGCTTCCACCAGGAAAACCGGAGCGCGTACCGCGTCCCCGGCGACCCGTCGCCGTCACAGCGGACCTCGGTCAGGTACTCGGAGTAGTCCGCGTAGCGAGGGAAATCGAGGACGAACTCGTAGATCTCCGCGGGCGGCAGATGGACCACCGTGCTGACTTCGACTTCGTCCACACGCCCTCTCGGGCCCGCTCCCACTAAGAGTTCCCGCCGGCCGACAGTGTCCGCCGACAGTGGCCAGCGGCTGACAGTGTCCGCCGACAGTGGCCAGCGGCTGACAGTGGCCACCGGCCGACAGCGACCCGCACGGTCACGAACCGACGTGGCAACGCTTAGGCACCGGGGGGTGGTACGCCAGCGCATGCCCGAGGAAGACGTCATCGTCGTCGGAAGCGGGATGGCCGGACTGACCGCAGCGACCTTCACCGCGCGCGCGGACCTCTCGACCCGCGTTATCTCGGCCGGCGAACCGATCCTCCGTCGCAACGCCCATCTCGAGAACTACCCCGGGTTCCCCGCCGGGGTCAACCCCCGACTCCTGCTCGATATGACCCGGGACCAGGCCGAGCGAAACGGCGTCGCGTTCCGGGACGGGCGGGTCGAGCGCGTCACCGAGACCGACGACGGGTTCGCCGTCCACACCGCGGACGGGGAGCGAGTGCGGGCGCGGTACGTGGTCGCCGCCTCCTGGTCGGACCTGTCGTATCTCGCCGACCTTCCGATCGACATGATCTCCCGCGGGAGCAAGGAGTTCGTCGACGTCGACGAGTTCGGCCGGACCGCGGTCGACGGCCTCTACGCCGCGGGCCGGCTGGCCCGCCAGTACCACCAGGCGGTCATCGCCGCCGGCCACGGCGCCACCGTCGCGGTGACGCTCCTCGACGACGACGACAGCCCGTTCTACCACGACTGGGTCGCGCCCGAGGGGTATTTCACCGGTCGCGACCGCGACGTGCCGCCCGGCTGCGAGGAGATAGACGAGGACGAACGTCGCCGCCGCGAGGACGCCGCGCGCGAGGCGCTGGCCGAGTACGTCGCCGACCCCCACCCCGACGAACCGACGATGCACCCGAGCGTGGCCGAGGAGTGATACGGATCGCTGAGTGTGGTACCGGGCTGACCCTCTGCCCTCGTGCGGTCGATCCGGTAATCGCTTCCAACGATCAGCGTGTCGGAGCATTCTTCTCGTAGGATTCGAAGCGATGGATACAGGTGCTGTAATGATCAGCCAAGCATCCGCCGAGCGACGGCAGGAGCGAGGCGGTTCACCGGACGCAAGCGAGCGAAGCGAGCGCGCAGTCCGGCGGTTTTTCCCCACGTTTTTGCAACGGGGGGTTCCCGCAGCGCTCGCAGAGCGCGAGGAAACCCCCCGCAGTAAAAAGTGGGTAGGAAGACCTACTGAGCGGCCGTTTCGACGCAACTATCAGTGAAAGCAATCATCCATGAATGATTCTATGACACGCTGAACCTTTTTTTAAGCGCTTTCTGGATTTCTCTCCGTTCTCTCGCAGAGAGCCCCTCCAGCGACTCATATTCGTTAAACGGATTTTCCTGAGTTAAGTTAAACTCTTTTGATAGGATGTCAATAGTACGTTTTGTTTCGTATCCACACCCCAGAGCGTCGAATCTCCGAAGCGCTTCTCGAAAAAGTTGCTTCGCAAACTCTTCCTCCCCGAAGAGCTGATGTAGCCGCCCCGCTTCATAGATGGCCTTAGCAATGGTCTGTCGATCCTGGATTTCGTAGGCCTTTCTCAGACCCTTCTGAAGATGGTTCATCGCGGTTTCCCTATCGCCTTCCTTGAGGAACGTCCGGGTGAATGCCAACCGACTCCAGGAATGAATTTGATCGTACTTATTCCGACGCGCCGATCTGAGGCTCTTGCGTAGATGTCCTCGCGCGTCCGGAATCTCGTCCTGCTCGATAGCGATGATGCCGCGCTGATACTGCATCCAAGCTGAAAGTTGTGAATTATCGATTGTTTCGTTAAGAGCTGTCGCAGTCTCCAGGTGGTAGAGTGCATCCCCGTATTCCCCGCGTTTGAGTTCAACAGTCGCGAGGTCGTTTTCCGACCAAGTGTTCACTCCAGTAAACCCACGCTTTCTTGCTCTATTTCGTGCGATGTTCAGATGGCTCACTGCGCGGGATAGGCTTCCACGGTTGAGGTGGAGATTCGCAAACCGGTTTTCGTTCCAGGCAAACAGATACCAGTCTTGACGTCTGCTTGCAATATCCTGACTAACTTCGAGATGATACTGGGACTCACTATAGTTGCCGAGCGTCTTGTGAACTGCTCCGAGGTGATGATGGACGAGAGCCCCGGGAAACGACTTTGGTGGCAGTGGTTCACACGCTTCTCGGCCCTTCCGCAACTGGTCCAGAGCCTCCTCTGACTGGCCTGTGTCATGTAGTGCTGCCCCAAGATTAGCTCGGCACAACGCACGTTCTCGAGATGGATCCTCCGGATCGTATCCCCGGAGACAGTCACGGTAGTGAGACTTTGCCGTCTCGAAGTCGCCCCCATGGAATGCAATATTCCCGAGTCTACGGTGGCACTGGAGCCTAAAGAGGCGTGTCCGCTTTGGGGAGTTCATCTTGGAGCCCGCAAGTTTCCGGGCCTTCTCGAATGATTTACGTGCACGGTCTCGATCTCGGTGGCGCAGTGCAATCCCTCGGTATAGCTGTGCCTGAACCTCCACAAATGGTGAGCATTTCTCCGAAATCGGCAGATCCGAGACCTCCAGCGTACCGAAAAGCGTCCCAAGTTTGGGTTTCCGCGTGTTGAACTCAAAGAGATCGATAACGAATCCGTTGAGGAGTTGTGTCTGCTTCTCATCGACTTCATCCAACCAGCCGTTGTTCTCAATGACTGTGGAAGTCCGGAATTCCTTTCTGACCTCTTGGTTGGTGAGGACCGACATGAAATCCTTGATGCACTCTGTGAAGAGATGCTTGCTCAACGGATTTTCGAGTACCTCCTCGAGATACAATAACGACCACGACTCCGGGAAAGTCCGGTATATTCCATCACGTGGCTCGTCGAATAGCATCCAGTTTTCCAGAACTCTCAGAACCCGTCTGATGGACTCATGTTCATCTGTTGATGCCAGAGCGTAGAGGAGATGTTCACGGATCGGCTGTCCTATCGCGTTTAGAATGTTGACACCGATCGCAACTTTGTGGAACTCCCGGTCATCTATGGACTCAATGGCCTCCTCAGAGAGACGACATCCGTCCGGAAGTTTGTGCGAAAATCCGGGATCTGATGCATTAAATTTTCTCTGCACGTCAGCGTCGAGCATCGTGTTGTCGCTTTTGGAATCCGTACTGAGCAGGATATTATAGATGACTTGGAGCATCGTGCCTACGGCCTGCTGATTTTGGGGCGGCATGACATCTTCAGGACTGATCACAGCCAAGGAGTTAGTGTTCGTCGTCTCAGAAATTTTCTCAATGAGTGCCTCTGCGTCGGATTCTTCAACGTCAGCGAGCGTTACCGACTGAAACCCATCATTCTTGATCTGTGTCCGGTCCACGTCGGATATCTTGCTGTCAAACTCCTCCCATTCGGATGTTCGAGAGTCAAACAAGAACTGAACTCTGTCGTCTTCCTCAAATTTATTGACGACATCGAAAATCCTTCGCCGTTCATATCGCGCAGCGTCCTCCACAACGATAAGGACCTCGTCAAATTTGATCGCCTCGTCGATCATCTCGATCAACTCATTAATATTTGATAGTTCTCCTAGAGTACCATGACTATAGAATACCACTCCATAAGACCGGTACCAACGGTACGCCGCGGAACGGCAGACAACTGATTTTCCTGATCCGGCTTCTCCAAGAAGAACGACATTCTCGTCCGTCAAGATGTTTGTAATCGTGTCAGAGGCAGACTTATTTTCCTCTCGCAACGTGTGTCTGGGTACGTTATAGCCCGCTTCAACCTCTGGAAATTCAAGCTCTGTCCGCCAGTGATCCGGATCTGGCTCCCGTTGGGAGAAGTAACGCTCTGATAATTCGATAAAATCATCATGAACTGAATAACTATCGGCTTGCTTTGGGAGTAGAGCATGGCCGATCCTAGCGATATCTCTGATTTTCTCGCTGGGATGATGTTCCGCTTGGAAATGAGCATACCTCGCGATATCGCGGGCTTGGTCCACGACCCGCGCTCCCACTACGGCTCGCAGCACGTATAACAGCACAGCCACGACAACTGCCAGGATAGCTAGGTCGGAAATGGAGGAAAGACCTTCAAAGTAGAGGAGAGGGGGAAGCGACGATCGCACGGATACAAGACAAACCAGTGTACCTCGCGGGGGTGTATTAAATGTTATTTTTCGGGAATCAAGGAAATAGAGACGGCATTCAATCTCCGTTCGTGGATTCTTCCGTTTTCTGGTAGAATACAGTACTGAATGATTTAGTTGAAACCTGCCAAATCACCTGTACAAGGCTTGTACTCCCCATCTTGTATGCCTCCGAGAACGTCTACTGCATCTGGTAAGGCTCACAGGGATAACTTGTACAACTCTGACAACCCATATCGAATCAGGTAAGACCCACAGGGGTAACTCCGCAGAGCTACTGATCGGCTGTTTCGACGCAACTGTCGGTGAAAGCAACCCACCGTGAATGATTCTCTGTACAACCCACACGAACGGACCGTCGACGTATATCTGAGAATAAAAGTCACCTTGGACGAAATTTACGGGAGAGCGGTTCCGGGAAGGGAAAGACCAATAGTCGCGCACTCACGACCACCGAGTGGGTGTCAGAGGCATCCCCTTCGGGTTGCGGACCCGATCTCCCCCCATTTCGTGGATCCGACTCACCCGTTTTCCGTTCGTGACGGACTGCGCAGCGGTGACTGAATCCGGCCTTCCCGGACACGGCGAGCCGCCCCTTATAAGTCCCGTGGCGACGAACGGACGGGCGATGCTGGACGGCGTCAACGTCGCACTCGGGGTCACCGGTTCCATCGCCGCGGTCACGACCGTCGAACTCGCCCACGAACTCCGCCGCCAGGGCGCGGCGGTACGGGCGGTCACGACCGACGCCGCGCGGGGGATCGTCCACCCGTGGGCGCTGGAGTTCGCCACCGACGAGGCGGTCGTCACGGAGATCACGGGGGCGGTCGAGCACGTCGACCTCTGCGGACGCGAGGGCTGGGCGGACGTGTTCCTCGTCGCGCCGGCGACCGCAAACACCGTCGGGAAGATGGCCGCGGCGGTCGACGACTCGCCGGTGACGACCTGTGCGACGACGGCGCTGGGCGCGGGCCTGCCGGTCGTCGTCGCGCCCGCGATGCACGAACCGATGTACGACCACCCCGGCGTCCTCGACGCCATCGAGCGCGTCGAATCCTGGGGCGTCGAGTTCGTCGACCCCCGTATCGAGGAGGGAAAAGCGAAGATCGCGACCGAAGAGGCCATCGTCACCGCGGTCGCGCGCGCGACCACGCCGGACGCGCTCGCCGGCCGCGAAGTTGTCGTCACCGCCGGCGCGACCACCGAGTCGATCGACCCGATCCGGACGCTCTCGAACCGCGCGTCGGGCAAGACCGGCCGTGCCGTCGCGCGGGCCTGTCACGTCCGCGGTGCCGACGTGGTGCTCGTCCACGACGGCGGCGACGTGCCCTACGCCGCCGTCCGTCCCGTCGAGTCGGCCGCCGAGATGCGGGCCGCGACCCTTGACGCCGTGGACGGCGCGGACGCGCTCGTCTCGGCGGCGGCTATCTCCGACTACACCGTCGAGGCCCGCGAGGGGAAGATCCGCTCGGGTCAGGAGTCGCTCACGCTCGAACTCGAACCGGCGCCCAAACTCGTCGATGCCGTCCGGGACGCTCGTCCCGACCTGTCGATCGTGGGATTCAAGGCCGAAACTGGCGCTGACGACGCTGCCCTCGCCGCGGCCGCGCGGGAGGTCATGGACCGGGTCGGTATGGCCTTTGTCGTCGCCAACGACGCCAGCGTGATGGCCGCCGACCGCACGCGGGCGCTCCTCGTCCGCGCCGACGACGCGGCCGAGTACGAGGGCGACAAACCGGGACTCGGTGTGCGGGTCGCCGACGAACTCGCGACCGAACTGTCCGGGACCGACGAGCGGTAGTGTCCTCGACCGACGGATAGCGTTCGCGACCGACGAGGGGTAGCGCATCCTGCCCGTCCGTGTAAAATCGCCGCCTCCTGCTTTCTCACCGCTGATAACGGATTCCGAGGTTTATCCCCCTCCAGTCGAATGATACACCGATGGACGATCCGGACGTTTCAGTATTCGATCCCCTCTTTCGCGATGTCTCCGGCGGTGACATCGAGATCCGGTTTCCGCGGACGCCCGAGTCGGCGCCGCTCCTGCGACTGCTCGGCGAGGCGTTCGAGGACCGCTCCGTCGACATCAGCGAGCGCTCGGTCGACGGCGAGCGCGTCGTGGAACTGGTTCGGGACGGCGAGCGCGTCGCCACCTCGCCGCTCGGGGACGTGATGGACACCTTCCTGCTCGTCAACAGCGACCTGTACCGGACCGGAACCAGCGGCGTCGACAGGTACGAGGCGCCCGCGGTGTTGACCGAACTCGACGAGATGGTGTTCACGATGCGAGGGTTCCCCGACAGCACGAAGCAGAAACTCCTCTTGATCCTCATCTCGCGGTTCATCGAGAACCGCGCGCTCACGGCCGGGAACGGCCGGCTTGACGCCGCGTTCCAGCAACTCTCCCGACTCAACGACGAGAACGGCACGCGCGAGGTTTACGCGCGACTGGCCGACAGCGGCGTCGACACGCATATCTACGGCGTTCCCGACGCCGAACCGCTCGCGTGCGCGTCGGCTACTCGCCACACCGGTGATGGACCGCGGTATCGCCACACGTGGTTCGTCGTCTACTCGGACCCGGACGGGGACAGGTCGGCCGCACTCGTCGCCGTCGAATTCGATGACAACGCCTGGCGCGGGGTCTGGAGCTATCGTGAGGCGTTCGTCGAGGAGACCCGTCGAATCCTGGATACGGCGTTCTGACTGACCGAGCGGAGTGGCGCCGCTTCGCCCTTTAAACTGACCGCCGGCGTCGGCACTACACCCCTTCGAGTCGGCGTGTCGGCACTACTCCCGGTCCGAACCGGACCGGCGGCGTCGGCGCACGACGCTCGCCGATCGATCGACCCTTCTCGTGATCTTGTCGGCGATGGCCGCGAGGTCGATGGTCGTCGCGACCCTGACGGCGGCGAGTCCGAACAGTATCGACGTTCCCCACAGCCCGGGCTGGAGCAACAGGTAGTGCGAGCTCAGCCACTCCTGCCAGATAGGGAAGCGATCCGGCATGTTGTGGACCATGTACTTCAGCCCGTAGGAGTGGAGGTGAGCACAGAGCAGGCCGACCAACACGAGTTCGGGGTAGCCGTCACGCCGGAGTTCGACGTGGAGCAGGAGGACGACGGCGGGCAAGAGTGCGACCAGGTAGTAGGCGTAGGTCTGTGGGGTAAAGAGGGGGAAGGTCACGACGCCGAGAGCGAAGACGGCGTTTCGCGCCCGCGGCGGCGCGAGAACCGCGAGGACGACCACGGACAGCGAGGCGGCCCCGCGCAGCAACTGGGGCGCGTGGAACCACGACAGCGGCTTGAAGTACGGCGGGAGCCACAGCGTCGGCGACCGGGCGCCACCCTCCCCCTTCTCGACGCCCCACTGGAGCACCTCGATGTAGGTCCGGTGGGCCTCCAGCCCGAAAAACCGGATCGAGACCCACAGCACCGGGGGGACGAGAAGCAACGCGCCCGCCATCCGGCGGCGGTCGTGCAGGAGGTGTGCGCCCACCGGCGCGTAGGCGAACTTCACGATGCCGATGGCGGCGGTGTAGGCGCCGCTGACCAGCGGCCACCTCGAGTCGGACTCGTCGCCGCCGCGGACCATCGCGGCGGCCCCGAAGGACAACATGCCGCCCATGAACAGCGCAGCCTGGCCCATCTTCGCGCTCAGGATGACCGGATGGAAGCCGGCGACGACCCACGCGAGGCCAAGCCGTTCCCACCAGCGCAGCTCGTAGCCCAGCGCCGAGACGAGCGTCTGGAGGCCGAACCACAGAAACAGCGCGGAGGTGGCGACCCACGCCATCGCGGCCGGCCGGAACTCGAGCAGTTCGAGGAACGGCAAAAAGAGGAAGATGACGACCGGGGGGTAGAGATACGACCCCCAGAAACTCCCGTCTTCGCGCTGTCTGTAGAGCGACTCGCCCGCGTTGTAGCGGTCGACGGCACCAGAGTAGGCGCCGAAGTCGTGAAAGGTGAACGTTTCGACGAAATCGAAGTTCGCGCGCAGCCAGAGGTCCACGAACGGATAGCCGAGCAGGGACCCGAGGACGACCACGGCGACGCCGACGAACAGCGGTCGCTCGCGGCGGCGCGCCCACAGTTTCGACAGCAGCGACATGCTCCGGAACTCTCCTCTCGGATAGGAGTGTCTTGTGTCCTCTCAAAGACTTCTTTGATCCTCTCCGCTCCGTTCGACTCCCGGACGGATTTCCAGATCCAGGATCGATGTTCGGACGAACCGACAGGAACACGGGCGTCAGACGGTCGAACCGATCGATACTGGGAGGTTGTCGGTGGCGAAAAGAAATCCTTTAACGGGTTCCGCCTAACCATCCGGTGACGAATTGATGGTATCTACGTTCGCTCGGTCGCCGGTCCGCTCCGGGGCGGGGTGGTCCGGGTGACGGAGACTCGGATCCTCGTTCCGGTCTCGGACTCGGTCACTCTCCGGCAGACGGTCGCGTACGCCGTCAGATACGCTGTCGAACGGTCCGAGGAATCCGGATCGACGGCGTCGATACACTTCGTGTACCCCCTCTCGGAACGGCTCACCTACGACACGGAGACCGCCGAGACCGAAACCGGGCGGTCGCTCCTCGACCGGGTGTCCGTCTGGGCCGAGGAAGACCTGGGCGAGGACGCCGACACCGTGACCGTCGAGACGGCGCTGATCGGCACGCGACAGTACCTGTTCAGCCCCGGCGACTACGCCGACGTCATCGTCGACTACGCCCGGGATTACGACCTGGATCTCGCAGTGTTCGATCCGGAGTTCAGCCCGCTCGGGACGACGCCGCTACTCCCGCCGCTACAGGCCGAGGTCCGCCGGGCCGGACTCGAAGTCACCGAGGCGCCGGTCCAGCGCGAACGCCGGAGCCCCCTGCTGGTCCGGCGCGGGACCGTCGCGCAGTTTTTCGCGCTGTTCTCGGTCTCCTTTCTGTTCTACCTGCTGCTCGCCGGCTCGGTCGCGACGTTCGAACTCGCGACGGGCGCCATCAGCGCGAGCATCGTCGCGGTCGCGCTCTGGGGCGTCTCGCTCACCACACCGGTCGACCCGATCCACACCGGGAGACGGCTCGTCCGCCTCGCGCTGTACGTGGTCTATCTGGTCTGGGAGATCGTCATCGCGAACTTCCAGATCGCCTACGTCGTGCTCCACCCCAGCCTGCCGATCGACCCGGAGATGGTGGAGTTCGACGCCGCGGTGTGGTCGGCCCTGCCGGTCACGACCCTCGCCAACAGCATCACGCTCACGCCGGGGACCGTGACTGTCGACGTCTCGCAGGACCACTTCACGGTCCACACGCTCACCCGCGACGCGCGCGAGAGCCTGTTTGCCGGCTCGCTCGAGCGAGCGGTCCGCTTCGTCTTCTACGGCCGGGCCGCCGCGCGGATCCCGAGCCCGAAAGAACGCGCCGACCGGGAGGAGGCCGACCGATGACGCTCGTCGCCGATATCCTTCTGGGGACGGCCGCGGCGTTCGTCGCCGTCTCGCTCGTGGCCGTCTACCGTATCGTCCGCGGGCCGACGATGCCCGACCGCGTCATCGCGATCAACGTGATCGGGTCGAACGTTGTCATCGTCATCGCGTTGCTCGCGGCCGCGATCGGCGAACCCGGTGCGCTCGACATCGCGCTCGTGTACGCGCTGTTGAACTTCCTTCTGAGCATCGCCATCTCGAAGTTCTCGGTCGAACGCGGAGGGGTGCTATGACGCCCCGCGAGATCGCGATCCTCGTCCTGGCGCTCGGCGGCATCTTTTTCGCCATCGTCGCCGCGGTGGGGCTGGTCCGCCTGCCCGACCTGTACACGCGCGCTCACAGCACGTCGAAAAGCGAGACGCTCGGCGCCATCCTGACCCTCGGCGCGGTCGCGCTGGCGTTCGGGAGCGACATGGAGACGGTCAAGACCGTGTTGCTCCTGGTATTTATGTTCATCACGAACCCGACCGCCGCCCACGCCATCGTCCGCGCTGCGGCCGAGCAAGGCATCGAACCCTGGACGAAAGAGGAGGGTGAGTCGTGACCACCCCGATAGAGGCCGGCCTGCTCGTGTTCGTTCTCGCTTGTGGGGTGGCCGCCGCGCTTTTGCGGGACGTGCTCGCGTCTATCATCGCCTTCAGCGCCTACAGCCTCGGGATCGCCATCATCTGGGTGTTCCTGCGGGCGCCGGACGTGGGGCTCACCGAGGCGGCGGTCGGCGCCGGCATCATGACCGTCCTCTTTCTGTTGACCATCGCGAAGACGGTCCGTCCTGCGGGCGAGCGGACGTTCGAACGCGTCGACGTTCGCGCCCTCGGGGTCGCGGTGGCGCTCGTCGCGGTGCTGTCGACGACGCTGTTCGCGCTCCCGGCGGTCGGGGCGGCCGACTCCGCGGTGGCGACCGACGCGGTGACCGAACACTACCTCGAGAACGCCTACGACGAGACGGAAGTGAAAAACGCGGTGACGGCGGTGCTGGCGGCCTATCGCGGGTTCGACACGCTCGGGGAGGCCGTCGTCGTCTACGCGGCTGGCGTCGGGTTGCTCGTCGTGCTGAAAAAGGAGGCGTTCGAATGACCGACGACACCACCGATCCCACGACGAACGATGGCGAACAGGACCGGCCGACTTCCGGGGAACCGCAGGAAAGCGCCGATCCCGTGGCCGAGAAACCGCGGGAAAGCGTCGATTCCGTGGCCGAGGAACCGCGGGAAAGCGTCGATTCCGTGGCCGAGGAGTCGGCGGGCGGTGACGAACTCGTCGCCGAGGAACCGCCGGGCCCGTACGTCGAGAGCCCGATAATCATGGCGACCGTCCGGATCATCACGCCGTTCGTGTTCACGCTCGGCCTGTTCGTGATGTTCCACGGCGCTGACTCCTCCGGCGGAGGGTTCCAGGGCGGCGTCATCGTCGGAACGGTCGTCCTGATGCTCGGCATCGCGTTCGGTATCGAGGTGACTCGCGAGTGGATCGGGCCGAGACTGCCGGTCGGACTGGTCGCCGTCGGCGTCCTCGTCTTCCTCACGATCGGCGTCGGCTCCGTCCTGCTCGGCGGGGACTTCCTCGAGTACGAGGAGTACGGCATCCATCACGCCTCGAAGTACGGGATCGAACTCGTCGAACTGGCGATCGGGCTCATCGTCGCCGGCATCGTGACGGGGCTCTTTTTCGTCATCGCCGGCGGGATGGCGGACAGCGAGGGTGATCTCGCGTGATCGAGGCCGTCGCTGACCGGGTGTACTACCTGGTCGCAATCTTGTTGCTCGGAATCGGGACGTACATGATGATCGGCAACCGGAACCTCGTGAAGAAGGTGATCGGGATGAACGTCTTCCAGACCGGCATCTTCCTGTTTTTGATCGTGACCGCCTACGTCACCGACGCGAGTCCGCCGCTTTTGACCGCGCCGGAACCCCACGTTAGTCCCTTACCACACGTGTTGATCCTCACCGCCATCGTCGTCGGCGTGAGCCTCACGGCGGTCGCTCTGGGGCTGATCGTCCGGATCTACGACGAGTACGGAACCCTCGACGAGGACGCCATTCGGGAGCTGGTCGCCGATGAGTGACCTCGTTCCACTGCTGGTCGCGGTCCCGATCTTCGGGTCGATATTCGCGTTGCTGGCCGGACTCGTTCGCTCGCGGACGGGGTGGCCTCTCGCCGTGCTCGCGGCCGGCGTGCAGGTCGCCGGCGCGCTCGTGCTCGCGGTCGACGTGTTCGACGACGGGCCGATCCGCTACGTCGTCGGCGGGTTCACCGCGCCCTTCGGCATCGAACTCGTCGTCGACGGGCTCTCGGCGACGATGGTCGTACTCGTCGCCGTCGTCGCGCTCGGCGTGCTGGCCTACGCGCGGGCGGCAGGCCCGCGCTCGAACGCCTTCTACGCGACGTACCTCCTGCTCGTCGCCGGGCTGACGGGGATGAGCGTCACCGGCGACGTGTTCAACATGTACGTCTTCCTCGAGATCACGGGACTTGCGGCCTACGCGCTGGTCGCCAGCGGCGACGGCGGCCGCCCGGCGCTGGCCGCGTTGAAGTACCTGCTCGTCGGGACGGTCGGCGCTTCCCTGTTCCTGCTCGGGATCGCCTACGCCTACGTCGCGACGGGGACGCTCAACATGGCGGACCTCGCGACCCAGCTCGAGGCGGTCGGCTACGACTCCCCGCTGGTGTGGGCATCTTTCGGCCTCCTCGTGTCCGGGCTGTTCGTCAAGATCGCCGTCTTCCCGCTTCACACCTGGCAGCCCGACGCCTACGCGGGCGCCCCGGACTCGGTGAGCGCGCTCATCTCCGCGCTGGTCTCGACGGTCGCCGCCTACGCCCTGATCCGGATCGTCTTTTCGGTTTTCACCGTCGACTTCCTCGCGGCAAACGACATCGCTCAGACGGTGCTCGTCGCCGGCGCGGTGGCCAGCATCGTCTTCGGGAGCGTCATCGCGGTGTCCCAGCGCGACCTGAAGCGGATGCTCGCGTACTCGTCGGTGTCGCAGTTCGGCCTCGTCGTCGGCGCCGTCGCCGTCGCGAACGACACCGCGCTGACCGGCGCGATGATACATCTGGTCGGCCACGGCGTGATGAAAGGCGGCCTGTTCCTGACCTGCGGGCTGATCGCGGCCGCGACCGGCGCCCGCACCGTCGACGAGTACGCGGGGCTCGCCGAGCGGTTCCCCGTCGGCGCGGGCGCGTTCGGCGTCCTCGCGCTCGCGATGGTCGGCATCCCGCCCGCGGTCGGGTTCGTCGGCAAGTGGTACGTCGCCCTCGGCGCGGTCGAGGCCGAGGCCTGGCCCCTCGCCGTCGTCATCTTCGCGAGCACGCTCCTGACGCTTGCCTACTTCGCCCGCGTTATCGAACGCATCTACTTCCGCGACCCCCCCGAGGCGTCGGCCGGGTCCGGACCCGCCGACTCCCCGTCCGGGTCCGAACCCGGCCAGGGCTCGGCGGCCGGAACCGACCCCGGGGAGGACGCGGCGACGGGTGTCGCCACGGATGGCGCTGGCGTCGACACTGACGGCACGGGCACCGACACTGACGGCACGAGCGTCCTCGCCGGCACTGACGACGTCGACGCGTCGGCCGTCTCGACCGGGATGGTCCTGACGGTCGTCGCGGCGGCCGTCCTCTCGGTCGCCCTCGGCGTCGCGGCCTTCGAGTACGGACAGCTCCTCGAACCGACGATAGAACGGCTCCTGGCATGACGGAAATCACCTCTCTCAGACCGGTCGCCGCGGTGCTCGTATCGGCAGTCGCGATCGTCCCGATCCTCGCCTCACGCGGGCGGCCCAACGTCCGCGAGGGCTGGACGGTCCTCACCGCCGTGACGAAACTCGGAATCGTCGCCAGCATGGTTCCCGGCGTGCTCGACGGGCAGGTGTACGTGACGGAACTGGGGACGTTCGTCCCCGGCGTGGAGTTCGCGCTCCGCGCGGACCCGCTCGGGCTGCTTTTCGGCCTGCTCGCGAGCCTGCTGTGGCTGGTGACGAGTTTCTACAGCATCGGCTACATGCGCGGGCTGGACGAACACGGCCAGACGCGCTACTTCGCGGCGTTCGCGGGGAGCCTCTCGGCCGCCGTCGGCGTCGCGTTCGCGTCGAATCTCCTCGTCCTGTTCGTGTTCTACGAGCTGTTGACGGTGGCGACGTATCCGCTGGTCGCCCACGACGAGACGGCCGAGGCGCGCGCGGCCGGTCGGAAGTACCTCGCGTACACCTTCGGTGGCGGGGTGGCCGTGCTCGCCGGGTCGATCCTCGTCTTCTGGCTGACCGGGACGACGGCGTTCGCGCCCGGCGGGATCGCTGACCTGGCGGGCGCGGACCCGCTCTTTGCCCGCGCCGCCTTCGCCCTGCTGATCGTCGGCTTCGGCGTCAAGGCCGCGCTCATGCCGATGCACTCCTGGCTCCCGGACGCGATGGTCGCGCCGACGCCGGTGTCGGGCCTGCTCCACGCCGTCGCGGTCGTCAAGTCCGGCGTCTTCGGCGTCGCCCGCGTGGTGCTGGAGGTGTTCGGGCCCGACCGGGCCGCCGAACTCGGGCTCGGCCTCCCGCTGGCTGCCGTCGCCGCGTTCACGCTCGTGGCCGCGAGCGTCATCGCGCTCCGCCAGGACAATCTCAAGCGTCGGCTCGCCTTTTCGACGGTGAGCCAACTTTCCTACATCGTGCTCGGCCTTGCGATCGGTATCGTCGCCGCACCCGGGCGCGCGACGACGTTCGCGCTGATCGGCGGGCTCCTCCACATTCCCGCCCACGCGTTCATGAAGCTCACCCTGTTTTTCTGTGCGGGAGCTCTCCACGTCGAGACCCACACCGACGACATCAGCAACATGGCGGGGATCGGCAGGCGGATGCCGCTGACGATGACGGCCTTCGCCGTCGCGTCGCTGGGGATGGCCGGCATCCCGCTCGTCGCCGGGTTCGTCAGCAAGTACTACCTGCTCATCGGGACCGTCTCGGCCGGCGAGGTGGTCTTCACGGCCGCCCTGCTCGTCTCGGGCGTGCTCAACATCGCGTACTTCTGGCCGGTCGTCTACACCGCTTTCTTCGAGTCGCCGGGCGAGAGCGACCCGAAACCGGTCGTCGAGAACGTCCTCGGCGGTCGCTTCGGCGAGTCCGGGACAGTCACCGACGGCGGCCGCGAGCCCGGGGACCGGGACGCGGACGACGCCGTGGATCCGGACGACTCCGTGGAGGACGACTCCGTGGATCCGGACGACGCCACGGATGACTCCGCGGACGACCCCGCGGGCGATGAGGCCGGGGACGCGGCCGAAGACCCCTACGACGCCGACGAGTACGTCGAGGACGACCACGGCTACGCCGAGGACCACGAGGGCCAGGGACTCAAGGACAGGGTCGAGGCGGCAGCGCAGCTTGACGACGACCACGGCCACGCCGACGACCTGGCGTGGGAACACCGCGGCTGGGACGGGTCGGAGTCGACGTGGTTCATGCTCGCACCGATCCTGTTCGCGGCGGCGGGCTCAGTCGTCCTCGGGATCGTACCCGACGCGGCGGTCTTCCTGCGGATCGTGCGTCTCGTCGTCACCGGCGTGACGGGGGTGAGCGTCTGATGGTCGACCCCGTCGTGCCGCCGTTCGTTCCCGTCCTGCTGGCGGCGCTCGTCCTGCCGTTCGTGAGCCGCCGCGTCGGCCACGCCTTCGGCGCGCTCGCAACGGGCGCGGTGGTCCCCTACGTCTGGCTGACCGCGGAGGGCGGGCACCTCCCCGCGCAGCTGTTCGGCTTCGACGTGGTGCTGTACAACGTCGACGGCTTCTCGTCGCTGATGGGGCTGATATTCGGATTCATCGGCGCCGTCGCCGTCGTCTACTCCTACTACAGCGAGGCCGAGTCGATCCAGACGGCCTTCGCGCTGTCGTACGTGGGGACGAGCATCGGCGCCGTCTTCGGCGGCGACTGGCTGACGCTCGTGTTCTTCTGGGAGCTGATGGCGATCACCAGCACGCTGCTGGTCTGGCACTACGGCGGCCGGGCGGTCCGCGCGGGCTTCCGGTACGCGCTCTTGCACGGCATCGGCGGGACGCTCCTGCTCGGGGCGGTCGTCTGGCACTACGTCGAGGTCGGGTCGTTCCTGTTCACCGCCGCCGAGAGCGGGATGGCCGGCGAGGTGGCGCCCCTCCTCGCGGCGCTCGGCATCGGCGTCAACGTCGGGTTCGTCGGCCTCCACGCGTGGCTGCCCGACACCTACCCGCGCCCGCACGTCGCCGCGAGCGTCTTCCTCTGTGTCTACACGACCAAGACCGGCGTCTACGGGATGTATCGGGCGTTCCCCGAGGGCCACACCGCGATCGCCTACATGGGCGGCGTGATGGCGGTCTTCGGCGCGACCTACGCGCTCTTCCAGAACGACATGCGCCGACTGCTCTCCTATCACATCCAGTCCCAGGTCGGCTACATGATCGCCGGCATCGGCATCGGGACGACGCTCGGCCAGGCCGGCGCGATGGCCCACGTGTTCAACCACATTCTCTACAAGGGACTCCTGTTCATGACGGCGGGCGTCGTCATCTACCGGACCGGGAAAGAGAGCCTGAAGAAACTCGGCGGTCTCGGCCGCGAGATGCCGATCACTGCCGGCGCGTTCACCGTCGCCGCGCTGTCCATCGCCGGGTTCCCGCTGTTCAACGGCTTCGTCAGCAAGGGGATCGTCGTCTCGGCTAGCCACTACGACTTCGCGGACGGACCGCTCGCGGTCGGCGAGTTCACCACGCTGGAGTTGCTGTTGCTGGCCGGTGGTGTCGGCACTTTCCTCTCGTTCATCAAGTTCGGCTACTACGCGTTCCTCCACGGCGAGTACGACGGCAGCGTCGCAGACGCCAACCGCGGGCAGACGGTTGCGATGGTCACTGTCGCCGCGCTGTGTGTCTTCTACGGCGTCTTCGACTCGGCGCTGTTCGCGTTGTTGCCCTATGACGTCACCACGGAGACCGTCGTCTCCCACGAGTACGTCACCTACACGGTCGACCACGTCAAAGAGTCGCTGATACTGGCCGCCATCGCGCTGGTTGGCTTCGTCGTCATCAAGAAACCGCTCTCGGCACTGGGTCAGGTCCCCGACGTGGACCGCCTGTACAACCCGCTCGCGCTGTACGGGGGCCGTGCCGTCGTCGTCGCCCTCACCGAACTGTACGCGGCCGCCGACCGCGGTGCGGTCGCCGTCGCGCGCGGGACGACCGCGCTCGCGACCCGGCCCGAGGAGACGCTCGCACGGTATCGCGACGCGGACCGCGTGACGGTCCGCTCGGGCATCGGTGTCAGCGTCGCCCTCGTCGTCCTCGTCCTCGTGGCTGTCCTCACGCCGTTGCTGATCTGACCTCGGGCGCCACCGGCGACGGCCCGTGGTCTCTATGTCATGCGGTTGTCACATTCCCACCCGAACCACCAGAGGGCGCACTCTTGACCCGGTCTATTTCCAATACTGATATTCGAGAAGTAGCGGCTTGTATTTACGCTTTTGATAATACGGCAGTGACCCTTATGTAGCGTCGCGGATACTGTTCAGGTAAGCACGCGCGACGCCACGATGGATCCGGCAGGGGCCGGAGCCACCATCACGGCGCCCGCTGGGGCTCCCGGCGGGGCGTGCGTGGACAAACTCAAACCATGAATCCGAAACAACTCTTCACGGACGACGACGCGGTGTCGCCGGTCATCGGGGTCATCCTGATGGTCGCGATCACGGTCATCCTGGCCGCGGTCATCGCGACGTTCGTCCTCGGGCTCGGCGACCAGGTCAGTAACAGTTCGCCGCAGGCATCGTTCAGCTTTGACTACGACGGCACCGATACCCTCACGGTAACCCACGACGGCGGACAGGGGATCGATGCCAGTAACCTCTACATCCGCGGCACTGACGATGAAGACGGACCGTGGGGCGGTACTACCGGGAGCAATTCGAAGGTGAAAGCCGGGAACTCCGACGACGTTGCCGTTACCGACGGGAGCACTGTCCGTGTCATCTGGGAGAGTTCCGACGGCAGCGACTCCTCGACGCTTGCTACGTGGAACGGCCCGGACGCCTGATCCCATCGCACTCGCGTAGTTGATTTCTCGCCGATATTTTTCGCGTGCTTGACTTCCGATACTGATATCGGCTCTGTCGACCCGCATAATCTCAACATTGATATTCTCCTGGCGACGAACGGGTAGTGTGCCAGTGACTGGCGCGCTCGTCGTCGCCTGCACGGGGCCAGTCGTCTTTCCGGTCGGGGTCGCTCCCGCCCGGTGCCGTGGCTGTCGGCCGCAAGCGTCGGACGCGCGTCCGACGGGACGGACTGGCCGTCCGAAACAATGATGGCAACTGCCGGTACACAACACGAGTGTCGATCCGTGACTCCCGATCCGGTCGACCACTCGGAATCAGGACAATGAGCAATCGGACGAGTCGACTTTCGACGCGTGGGACGACCGACCTCTCGAAGGAGGAGATCTTCGACGTCCTCCAGAACCAGCGGCGGCGCTACGTCCTGGAGTATCTCAACCGGTTCGACGAGCCGGTGTCCCTGTCGGATCTGGCGACGCAGGTGGCCGCCTGGGAGTACGGCACGCAGGTCGAGGAGGTCACGAACGACCAGAAAAAGCGCGTCTACACGACGCTCCAGCAGACCCACCTCGACCGGATGGAGGACGCGGGCATCATCGACTACGACGCCGACGCGAATCTCATCTCCCGTACGCCCCACACGGAGGAGTTGACCGTCTACCTGGAGATCGTCCCCGGCTCGGAGTTCCCGTGGCGGGAGTTTTACCTCTCGCTCGGCTCGATCAGTTGCGCTATCGTCGTGGCGCTGTGGGCGGGGCTGTTCCCGCTGACTCTCCTGACGCCCCTCGAGTGGGCGACCGTGATCGCCGTGACGTTCACCGCCTCGGCCGCGTACCACACCTACACCGGCGCGGAGTTGCAACTCGGCGAGGACGAGTACTGCCCCGACGAGTTCGACCGCTGACCGAGTTCGGTCCGGCGACCGTCCGATTTCCGACCGCGTTCGTCGCTCGATCCGGCCGCCGCTCTGTGGCCGTTCTCACGGATCTCACCCCGTTTCAAGGCCCGCTTGGAGTCCGCGAGCGGCCGCTGGGAGGCGTTCAAGAGGCTATTGAACGGTGACAAACTGATAAACCGTGGGCACGCTTAAGTGGTGATCCGGAATGCAGGTCGGTGTAGCATCCACGATAACAGGGGCGCATTCGCGTGCGTATCGCTGTGGTCGGACGGCACTCGTCCGGTAGGGAATCGGGATGCTGGCACACAAACCATGGACCTCAAACGACTCTTCAACGACGACGACGCGGTGTCACCGGTCATCGGGGTTATCCTGATGGTCGCGATCACGGTCATCCTGGCCGCGGTCATCGCATCGTTCGTCATCGGGCTGGGCGACGAGAATCAGACGACCAAACCCTCGACGACGTTCGAATTCGACTACGATAGCGGCGACGACGAACTGACCGTCTCCGTCGGCAGCGGGAAGAACCTTGACGCGGAGCAGGTGGAGTTAACTGGTACTGCAGGGGATACACCCCCAGATTCTCCCTCAGATATGAAAGCGTGGAGTGACTATGCAGATTCGGCCAAGAGTGGCTCCACCGGGACGCTGAGTGCGGGGAGTTCGCTGACGCTCAGTGTCGACACCGACTACGACATCTCCGTCATCTGGAACGACCCCGACACGGAGAACTCGTTCACGATGAACAGCGACAGCGGCCCCGACGCCTGATCGGGCTCACTTCCTCGCTTTTTTCGACCGCGTAGCGACGGCTTCGGTGTACGCCGGTGACCTTCTCACTCATTTGTGAGAGTCGGCCGCGAACAGCGTGAAAGCCCCCGCTCGCTCGGGCGTTCTGACTCGCTGTGCGCTTCGCTCACTGCGTTCGCTGCAGTGCTTGCGTCGTCGGAACGCCCGAGCGAGCGGCCCCTTTCATTCCCACCCGCTTAGACTGTCGAACCGGGCGAAACGGGCGGGAATGAAAGGGGCCGCCGGCTCCGGGAGGACGGACGACGCAAGCACCGCAGGCCGAAGGCCGAGGAGCGCAGCGAGTCCCTCGACCGGAGCCGGCGGGGGCTTTCACGCTGTTCTCGCCGGTCGAATCCGTCCACATCGCAAATACTCCCGGCTCGCCGTGCGCCAACGAATTTATCCCCCCGGGGGGCAGTGATCCGCCAATGGAGAGGTCGACGGCGCTCGTGTACGCCACGGTGGCGGTCATCGTCGGGGTGACCGTCGTCTCCGGGCCCTCGGTGGGGCTCGTCGACCTGACGACGCCGCGCGCCGATACGACCGGTCTCGGGCAGGGCAACGCCACTATCGACCGCGTGGAGGCGCCCGACCGCGTCCGACTCGACCGGGGGTTCCAGTCCGAGTCCTACCGACTCGAGGTCCCCGACGCGCGGGTCCACGTCGCCGCGGTCACGGGCCGACCGATCCTCAACTACCGGATCGAAATCGATGGGATGGGGTACAGCCGCACGTCGACGTTCTTCCTCGACGGGGACGACACCGGCTGGAAGACCCTCTCGTTCGAGGGGACGACGCTCGGGACTGACGAGGTGACCCGCGACAGCTACAACGGGACGCTCTCGGTGGTGGTGCGCGCGAGCGACACTGAAACGGTGGTCTACCGCGCGTCGGTCCCGGTCGAGGTGGTTTCGTGAGCGTCGAGGTGGTCCCGTGAGCGTCGACTTCGCTCTCGGTCGGCGGTGGGCCGGCCCGACGCGTCGGCGGGCCGCGACGGCCAAGCGGCTGCTCGTTCGCGCGCTCGTCGGCGACCGCGTCGGCCTGACGCTGTGGCTGGGGACGCTCGCGTTCGTCGGCCTCTACTGGCGCGTCGGCTTTTTCATCACCGACAACTACACGCTGGCGAACGCCCTCCTCGCGCTCTCGGAGGGGTCGCTCGCCATCGAGAGCGCGCCCTACGGCTCGCTCGATGCGCCCGGGACGTCCGTCGTCGATGGGAGCCATTACGGACGAAACTACGGCCAGGTCGCGTTCGCAGTCCCCTTCCTGTGGGCGTTGCGCGGGGCGACGACGGTGGCCGACCCCGGGCTGGTCTTCGCGACGCTGTGGTCGCTGGTCGTCCTCGCCATCGGTGTTCAGGTCGGACACCTGCTCGACCGGCCGAGCGCGGGCGCGACCGTCGGCTCGGCCGTGGCGCTCGTCGCCTTCGGCGTCAACGCCGCCTATGCTACGCCGATAGAGGCGCGACTGCTCGTCCCGGCGGCGCTCCAGATCAGCGCGATAGTGGCCACGGCGTTCGCGGTGGCGACCGCCTATCGGTTGCTCACGCGACTCCACGGCCGCCGTGTCGGCGTCGCGGCGGGCGCGCTCACGCTCGTCGCCACCCCAGTCGGCTTCTGGGCGTCCGTTCCCAAGCGACACGTGTTCGTCATCGCACTCGTGCTCGGGGTGGCCTACGCGCTCTGTCGCAGCCGCGACGCGAGCCCCGATGGACCCCTCTCAGCGACTGGATTCCGGGCGCTCGCGTACGTGCTGGTCGGCTTACTCACGTGGATCCACGCCGGCGAGGCGTTCGTGGTCTTCCTCGCGCTCGTCATCGTCGACGTGCCCACCGCACCCGCGAACGACCCGCGCACGCTCGCCATCGTGGGCGTCGCGTTCGCGCTCTCGCTGGCCCCGTTTTTCGCGACGAACGTCCTCGTCTCCGGCGACCCGATAACCCCGCCACGGTCGTTCAGCGGCTATGCCGGCGGGAGCGAGCCACCGGCGTTCGGCGGCGACTCGGGCGCCGGCGGATCGAGCGGCGGATCCGGTGGTACCGGGGGAAGCGGCGATCCGGGAAGCGGTGATCCGGGAAGCGGCGATCCGGGAGGTGGCGGTTCGGGCGGGAGTGGGTCCGGTGGCTCGGGCGGCTTCCCGGTCCCGTTCGTCGGTAGGGTGACGTCGTTCGTGGGGACGCTGGTCGGGACGGCCGTCTGGCTCTCGACGGTACTGTTTGCCCCGCTCGTGGACGGGTACGACGACCTGGTTGCCAATCCGGGGAAACTCAACCACATCTTCGGCCGCGGTGGCTATCTCTCGGGGGTCGCGTCCCGCGACGACAGCCAGGCGATCTACCTGACCGTCACCGAATCGAGCCCGCTCGCCGCGGGACTCGTGGCCGGCTGCGCAGCAGCTATCGCGGGGTTCGCTCGCTCCGCCCGGCGGATCGGAACCGCAAACCGACCGGTCGCGAGCGCTCTCCAGTGGTTCCGGGACGGTCGTCGTGCGCCTGCCGCAGCAACCGATGCGTTCGCTCTGCTGACGGCGCTGTTCTTTCTCCTGACCTACGCAACGCGTCTCCCGCTCCACGCGATGGTGACAGTCAGATACTTGCTCGTCCTCTTCCCGCTCGCGGTCTACGGCCTGGCGCGGACGCCGGTCCTCCGCCGCGTCGTCGCGAAGCAGGGGCGACTGTGTGTCTGGAGCTACGCGGGTGGCGTCCTCGTCGGCGCGCAACTGATCTACGTCGTCGTCGCCGTTCGGGACTTCGGTCCCGGCGAGGCGTTCCAGTTGCACGCGCTCGCCGGACTCGCCGTCGCCGGCGCCTTCGCCCTCGCCGCGCTCGCGAGCCTCGTGGACGAGCGTGCCGACCGAGCGACCGCGGTCACGGGCGGGGCCGCGGCGGCCCTCGGAACCGACTTTCTCCTCCTCTCCGGGCTGTTCTACTTCCAGTATGGCCCCTACGCGCTCCCGCTGGTCGACTATCTGGCCGGCCTGCTCGGCGGCGTGTAGCGGGTGCCGGTCGGAGCGGCCGCTCGGTCCGAGGCGGAGAGTCTTTTACCTCGGGTAGTCATCCACCGACATGGACCGGCTCACGCAGTCCTTGCACGACGCCCCGATCGTCGAGAAGGACGGCTATCACTACTTCGTCCACCCGATCAGCGACGGCGTGCCGATGCTCCGCCCGGAACTGCTCCGGGAGATCGTCATCGGGATCATCCGCAAGGCCGAGCTCGAAGGCGTCGACAAGATCGTCACACCCGCGGCGATGGGGATCCACATCTCCACCGCCGTCTCGCTGATGACCGACATCCCGCTCGTCGTCGTCCGCAAGCGCAAGTACGGCCTCGACGGCGAGGTCGCACTCTCGCAAGTGACCGGCTACTCCGAGAGCGAGATGTACGTCAACGACGTCTACGAGGGCGACCGCGTCCTCGTCATCGACGACGTTCTCTCGACTGGCGGGACGCTCGCGGGAATCACCGGTGCCCTCGAGGAAATCGGCGCCGACATCGCGGATATCGTCTGCGTGATCAAGAAAGTCGACGGCGCGAACGAACTCGAGGAGTGTGGCTACGAGGCCAAGACGCTCATCAACGTCACCGTCGAGGACGGCGAGGTCGTCGTCGTCGACGAGGACGGCGACGGATAAGTTCACGGGCTGCGCAGCGATGGAACGCCCCGCCGAAGTGTGTCGTCGCGAGACGTGGCGGGAGGTAGATTTGAACAACGCGAGCGTGTCATAGAAAGGTTCACAACCCTATTGTGGTCATTCGTGGATGTTACCTACAGAGGAACGAGGCCCCACCTCAGTCGAAGGATAATATTTTATTTTATATTTATGGCATGCAAGATACAGAGGATGAGTGTTCGTCGTATAGTGATCGTCTGTCACGAAGGGTTTCAGACGATGAACCACTGCACCGAATATATGAACACCGACAACAATAGTATATGACAAATGAGGGTACTCGAGAGCCCATTCATTCGGTGGGCGATCGCTTTGATTTTTCTCGGTGTCGAGATGCTGCTGTTCGTCCACATTGCAGATTTATTTTGGGTAGACCAACTGGTGGTGGTCATTATGACCGTGTTTTTATTCGCAATAATCCCATCGATATTAAAAACCATCTCGGAAAAGGGAACTACCCCTGTCGAATCCACTCAGCGGCAAAGAGCTGCGTGGGTTGCCAGTGTTGTCGACAGGGTTGCTGCAGTACTGAGGTTCGACAAGGCTGCACCGGTTATCTCGTGGATCGCCGCTGTTTTTCTGGTCATACTCGCGGCTGGGACAGTAACAGAACGCGTATCAGGAATGCCTCTTCGGATGGTGTTTTCGATGAGTGTCTATCTACTGTTGGCAGCGTTTGTAGCACCACCCGTACGTAGTTACCTACAAGAGGAGCTTCAAGTGAGTTTCTCACGGCCGACTGTTGTTCTGATTCTCATTATTGGAGTGTTATTGAACGAAGAAATGTTGGCTCCGCCGGTGTGAATCGCCTCGGAGTTGAATGCTTCGAGAATCAAGGATTCCTGTTATTACGAGAGAGTGCAGCTCTGTTGAACGATCCCGAGAACGTCTACTGTATCTGGGAGGACTCATAGCGGTACTTACGCAGAACTACATGACGGCTGATTCACGACGATTGGGACTGAAATGAACTGCTATGCAGCTCATTCTATGACAGGCTCCAACGCGACTACCTCGCTTGCGCTCGGCGTTCTCTCGTTCAAATCACCACCGGGCGATTTTCACGGAACCGGCTCACTCGTCGCTTCGCTCCTCGTTCGCGTTGGTTCCGTGAAAAATAGCGGGAGGTAGATTTGAACCAGACGAGACGGGCTCGTTCCCGATGGTCACTGCGCGCGTCTCGTCTGGTTCAAATCTTCTCGAACGAATTCGTCGCTCGCGGTTTGCGAGCGACAGAATATAGCGGGAGGTAGATTTGAACCCCGTCGACTTTGGTCGCTCCGCTCCCTCGTCGCCTACTTCAAATCCACTCCGGACGATTCTGCGACATCACGGCCGCTCGGCGATGAAACGCCTCGCTGGAGAAGTGATGTCGCAAGAATAGCGGGAGGTAGATTTGAACTACCGATCTGCGGGTTATGAGCCCGCCGGAATCTCCTGGCTATCCCATCCCGCTACCAGTTCCTAACCCGGGTCGCCAATTAAGGATTGTGATTCGGCCACCGTCCGTCAATTCTCCCCGTGGGTCGCCCTCACGCTCGCCCGGTCAGTCCTCGTGGACTCGCCAGGTGAACAGACTCTCGAAGACGAAGTTCACGACCATCGCACACGCGATGGCACCGCCCTTGACCGCCACCAGCCACAGGTCGAGGCCTGCATAGGCTAACTCGACGCTCACACCGTAGAACACGGCCACGAAGAGGACGTACTGGATCGTCGACCCGCCCGCGCGGACGAGGTGTGAGCGCAGGAGGCGGCGACCGAGCGAGCGATTGTCGTCGCCGCCCTCGGTGGCGAACGTCCAGTTGTCGTTGATGACGAACATCACCAGAATGGCGACTTCGATGCTGACGACGTTGGCGGCCGCCGCCGGAACGCCGCCGAGTTCCGTCAGCGCGACGAGCGTCGTCGTGTCGAAGACGGCGCCGATCGCACCGACCGACGCGAACTTCCCGAACCTGACGCCCGAGACGACCGCGGCGAGTCGCCGGCGGACGAGGTCACGCCGGTCGCTCACGGCACCACTCCGTTCGGGCGGGTTGCATCAGTCATCTCTGTCGACCAGCGCCGTCGGTTGTTCGTGGGTGGCCGCGATGGCGTTGTGCACGCGGCTGTTGCGGATCTGTTTCGCCCGATGACGCGCGGTCAGCAGCGCCCGCCCCAGCGCGATGGAGGTCCCGACCGGCGAGACGGTCGATCCGGGCATGTCCTCCCAGGTGATCGGGACCTCGGCGATGTCCAGGTCGAGGGCGCCGGCCATCGCGACCAGTTCCACGTCCCAGGCGAAGCCGGGCTCGTAGAGGTGTTCGCGCACCTGCTCCCAGGCCGGTCGGGTGATCGCCTTCGCCCCGCACTGGTAGTCGTAGAGGTCGGCGTCGAGCAACCGGCGGGCGAGCCAGGCGAACCCGTCGCCGAGAAAGCGCCGGGCAAGCGTCTGGTGACTCGTGATCTCCGCGTCGGGGTGACGACGTGATCCGACGGCGAGATCCGCGTCGCCCCCCGTGACGGCGGTGACGACGTCGCGAAACTCGGTCGGCGGCGTCGACCCATCGGCGTCGGCGAAGGCGAGCACGTCGGTGTCGAGGGCCTCGAAGCCGGCGGTGACGGCGGCGCCCTTGCCGCGGCGGTACGGCGAGACGTGGACCGTCGCGGGCAGGTCCCCCAGCGCGGCCGCGACCCGGTCGCGCGGGTCGTCCAGTTCGATCCGGATGGTCTCGGGAGCCAGCGTCTCGTCTATCGCCCGGACGTAGGTCGTGAGTCGCTCGACGTCCGGGCGGAAGGCGGGGACGACGACGCCGACGGCGAGGCTCATTGGTCGAGTCGTCCGCACCGGCGAGTAAAAACCGTTCGACTTTCGGGACGGTCGCCCGTCCGCGACGGCCCCGAAGCCGATCGCCCGTCCGCGACGGCCCCGAAGTCGCTCGCCCGTCCGCGACGGCCCCGAAGTCGCTCGCCCGTCCGCCACGGCCCCGGCACTGGCCGCCAATCCGCCACGGCCGCCCGCTCGCACCGCTCCGGTCCACAAGATGTATGGTGGCGCGATTCGGTGTGGCGTCTGATGGAGTACGGTCTCGTCCTCTGGTGGCTCGTGGCCTACCTCGCGTTGCTCGCGGCCGGGGTTCCGCTGGCCGCGGTCCTGCTGTCCCGTCTGGAGGACCGCGGGGCCGCGTTCGGACTGCCCGTCGCGCTCGCGCTCGTCTGGCTCGTGGTCTTCCTGGTCGGGCACGTCTCGCTGGAGATCGCGACCTACGCCGGGTTCGCCGTCCTCTTCGGTGCCGCCGGACTCGCCGTCGTCCGCGGCGTCGAGTTCGACCGGCGGCGCTACGCCGAGGTGGCCGCCGTCTTCTCGGTCGCCTTCGTGTTCATGATCGCCGTCCGCGCCGTCGACGCCGGCGTCCACCCCTCGATGGGCGAGAAGTTCCTCGATTTCGGCATGCTGAAGGCGATCCTTCGGGCGGACGTGCTCCCGCCCGAGGACTTCTGGTTCGCCGGTCGCCCGGTGAAATACTACTACGGCGGGCACCTGATCGCCGCGATACTGACGCGGCTCACCGGGACGGAGCCCCGATTCGCCTACAACCTCGCGATCGCCGGCTTCTACGCGATGCTCGTCACCGCCGCCTACGGCTTCGCGGGGTCGCTCGCCGCGAGTCGCGGCCTCTCGCGGATCCGCGCCAGCGTCTTCGGCGGCTTCCTCGTGGGGTTCGCGAGCAACCTCGCGATCCCGTTCAAGATTTTCGACCAGGTGAGCCTCTCCTGGCTCACCGCACCGGGCCGCGACGGCGGGTTCTGGTACTGGCGGGCGAGCCGGGTGATCACCGGGACGATAAACGAGTTCCCCCTGTTCGCCTGGCTCAACGGCGACATGCACGCCCACATGATGAGCACGCCGTTCGTCCTGCTTGCCGCCGCCGTCCTCTTCGAGTACTACCGCACGCCCGGCGAACAGCGGTTGCGGCGGCGCTTGCTCGTGTTCGGTGCGGTCCCGCCGCTCGCGGGCTTGCTCGCCGTCGTGAACACCTGGTCGTTCGCGACGGTCGGCGGGCTGACCTTCCTCGCGCTTGCGCTCGCACCGACTGACCCCGTGACCCTCCTGCCCCGGAGTCTCGTCGACGCCGTCCCGCGTCGAGAGACCTGGCAGCAGGAACTCGCCCGGCACGCGACGGCGCTGGTCGGCGCGGCGCTGACGGTCGCGGTCGGCGTCGTCTGGTCGCTCCCGTTCTGGCTCGTGGCCGCGAGCGGGCGCTCGATCGGCTATTTCCCCGACCGGAGTTCGATGGCCGGCCTGCTGACGGTCCACGGCGTGTTCGTCCTCGTCTTCGCGTTACACCTGCTTCGCCACGCGCTCCCGCACCTTGACGCCGACCACGCTGACAAGGTCGCCGTGTTGCTGGTCGTCGCGGTCGTCCTCGGCTGGAGCGGCGCCTCGTCGGCCGCGCTGGCCCTGCTCGGTCCGATGATCCTCGTCGCCTGGATCCTCTTGCGACTCCAGAGTGACGCCCTCGAACGGGTCGCGGCGGGGGCGGCGGACCGCACGCGCCGCGCCGTCCCCGACGGCGGCAGACTCGAGGACGCCGCCGGCGCGCTCGGCGTGAGGACCGACGACGGTTCCGGGACCGGCGGATCGAGCGGAGAGTCCCCGGACACGGGCTCCCGCCTCAGGGACACGCTCGGCTACGAAACGATCCTGTTCGTGGCGGGTGCCGGCATCGTCGTCCTCGTCGAGTTCGTTTACGTCAAGGAACAGGCCGGGCCGGGCCGATTCAACACGGTGTTCAAGACGTACGCGGACGTGTGGGTTCTCTGGGCGGTCGGGGCCGCCGCGGCGCTGGCCACGCTCGTCGAGAACCACTCGCCGTCGCTCGCGCTCTCGGGCGGGGACTGGGAGTCCGCGATGCGGGTGCTCGCTATCGTCATCGTCCTCTCGACGTCGATATACGGCGTCGTCGCGCTTTCGGACCACTTCACCGGCGAGTCCTACATCAACCCCAACTCCCACCACGAGAACCCCACCCTCGACGGCTTCCACTACATCGAGCGGGACCACCCCGACGAATTACCCGCGATACAGTGGTTCGACTCGCTCGACGGGCAACCGAACATCGTCGAAGCACCGGGGACGGACATGTACCAGTGGACGAACCCGGTCTCGAGTCTGACCGGCGTGCCGACGCTCGCCGGCTGGGCCCACGAGCGCGGGTACGGCCGCCCGAACGCCTACCCCCAGCGCGTCGACGACGTGGACACCATCTACTCCGGGTCCGCCCAGCAGCGGGCGTACCTGCTCAACGAGTACCGCGTGGAGTACATCTACGTGGGGTCCAACGAGAACATCGGCTACCTGCCACAGGACCTGGCCGTCTTCGACTCGATGGCGGGCGTGAGCCTCGAAAAGCAGTGGGGGCAGGGACCGGGCGCGGTGAAGGTCTACCGCGTCGACCGGAGCGAACTGAACGTCCCGGACGACTGAGCGGGCCGCGACCGCCTGCTCGGACCGGGACTGCGCGCTATCACACTCAGACCAGGTCCGCGTGGCGCCGGCGGTGGACGATACCCTGGTTGTTCGCGGTGTTGCGGACGACCGCTCGGAAGGCCTCGCCGGTCTCGCTGTCGTCGTCGAGGACGATCGGTCGGCCGGCGTCGCCGCCCTCACGGACGGCCGGGTCCAGCGGGATCTCCCCGAGGAACGGCATCTGGACCTCCTCGGCGAAGGCCTCGCCGCCGCCGTCGCCGAAGATGCCGTGTTCGCCCCCGCAGTCCGGGCAGCGGAAGGAACTCATGTTCTCGACGATGCCCAGCACGGGCGTCTCGTGCTCGCCGAACATCTCCAGACCCTTGCGGGCGTCGTCGACGGCCACCTCCTGTGGAGTCGTGACGATGACGGCGCCGGTGACGGGAACGCTCTGGAGGAGCGTCAACTGCGTGTCGCCGGTCCCCGGCGGCAGGTCGACGACCATGTAGTCGAGTCCGCCCCACTCGACGTCCTCCCACAGTTGGGTCAACACCTTGTGGACCATCGGCCCGCGCCAGATGACGGGGTCGTCCTCGCCCAGCAGGAAATCCATGCTCATCAGCTTCATCCCGTACTTCTCGGGCGGGACGAGCGTCTCATCGGGCGTGGCCTGTGGTTGCTCGTCGGCGTCGAGCATCCGCGGCACGTTCGGGCCGTACACGTCGGCGTCGAACAGGCCGACGCGCGCGCCCAGCTGTGCGAGCCCGGCCGCGAGGTTGACCGCGACGGTGCTTTTGCCGACGCCGCCTTTCCCGGAGGCGACGGCGATGACGTTCTCCACGCCCGGGAGGACCGACCCCTCCGCGACGAGGCCGCTGTCCACCGCCGCGTCGAGTTCGACCGTCCGGTCAAGCCCCGAGAGCGCTTCCCTGACTTTGCCGGCGATGTCCGTCTCGGTCGGGGAATAGGGTGCCCCGAGCGCCAGCGAGACGCGAACCTCGTCGTCAGTCAGTTCGACCGAGTTGACCAGCCCCAGCGAGACGATGTCCGCTCGCGGACTCTGCCCGCTCGCGTGGTCCGAGGCGCGACGCGCCTCGCTATCGTCGCCCAGGTCCGGGTCCTCGACGGTCCCGAGCAGGTCGAGCACGTCGTCTTCGTCCATGGCTCCCCCTCGGTGATTGCGGGCGAAAAGCCTTCGGAACCTCCTTCTTGCCGGCGGGGGTCCCTGCAAGCAAAAACCTGGTATCGCCTCGCACGCTGGGTAGTCGCGGCCCCCTCCCGAAGCGAGCAAACGATGGCGCTTATACCCGTCGAGCGGCTACGACGGGCCAATGACTGCCGACCCCGCGACCCTCGACGTGACCATCGTCGACGGGTACGTCGACGAACCGGCACACTTCGGCGTGCCGCCCTACATCTCGACGTACCCCCGGTACACCGCGGGGGCCCTCGTCGACGCCGGCGTCCCCGAAGACCGGATCACCTACCACACCATCGACGCGCTCCGCGACGACCGCTCGCTGTGGGCGGACGTGGCCGACGCGGATCTCATGATCTACGTCGGCGGGATGACCGTCCCCGGCAAGTACGTCGGCGGTACGCCCGCCGAACCCGACGAGGTGCGCGAACTCACCTGGACCGCCGACGGGACGACCCTGCTGGGGGGACCGGTCCGCTTCGGCGTCGGCGACGAGAACAAGGGCGCCGAGGAGACCGAGCGCGACGACCTGGACTACGACTTCGTCGCCAAGGGCGACGTCGAGGCCGCGGCCCACGACCTCGTCCGCGAGGGCCTGGAAGGCTTCGGCGACCGGATGCGCGACAACGAGGAGATCGCCCGCTGGGCCCGGGCGGGCGCGTTCGTCGTCGAACAACACCCCAACCATCCTGACTACCTCATCGCCGAACTCGAAACGTCGCGCGGCTGTGCGTACCGCTGTTCCTTTTGCACGGAACCGCTCTACGGCGACCCCGCATTCCGCACGGCCGACTCCGTCGTCGACGAGGTGGACGCCCTCTCGGACCACGGCGTTCGGGACTTCCGACTGGGCCGGCAGGCCGACATTCTCGCCTTCGGCGGCGACGGCGAGGCGCCCAATCCCGACGCGCTCCGCGCGCTCTATTCGGGTATCCGCGAGGTCGCCCCGGACCTGCGAACGTTACATCTCGACAATATGAATCCGGTGACGATCACGGACTACCCCGAGAAGTCACGGGAGGGGATCCGGATCATCGCCGAGCACAACACGCCCGGCGACACCGCGGCTTTCGGCCTCGAATCGGCGGATCCGGTCGTCAGGGAGGAGAACAACCTGCTCGTCAGCGCCGAGGAGTGCCTGGAGGCGGTCCGGATCGTCAACGAGGAAGCGGGGTGGCGCCCGGGTGGCCCGAGCGACGAGAATCGAGAGGCTGCACCGAACTTCGGGTCCGACGCCGCCCCGCGCCTGCCCAAACTCCTGCCGGGGATCAACCTCGTCCACGGCCTCAAGGGCGAGCGCACGGAGACCTTCGAGCACAACAGACAGTTCCTGCAGGACCTCCTCGACGAGGGGCTGATGGTCCGGCGGATCAACATCCGGCAGGTGATGGCCTTCGAGGGCACCGAGATGGCCGAGACGGGCGCCGAAATCGCACACGACCACAAACAGCAGTTCAAGCAGTACAAGCGGGAGGTCCGCGAGACGATAGACAATCCGATGCTCCAGCGGGTCGCCCCGCCTGGCACCGTGCTCCCGGATGTCCACCTCGAATACCACCAGGACGGCAAGACCTTCGGCCGGCAACTCGGCACCTACCCGCTTCTGGTCGCGATCCCCGGCGAGCGCGAACTCGGGGCGACCATCGATGTGGCCATCACCGACCACGGCTACCGCTCGGTGACCGGCGTCCCGCACCCGCTCGATCTCAACGCGGCGTCGCTGAACGAACTGACCGCTATCCCGGGTATCGGCCGGTCGACTGCGGGCGACATCGTCGTCGACCGCCCCTACGACTCGGTCGAGGACGTCCGCCCGACCGCGGAGGTCGACCTCCGCCGGTTCGCCACCGCGCGCTCGCCCGAGGGCGCCGACTGATCCGTCGGCCGGTGGCTCACGCCGGCACGCATCGCGCACGCTCAGTCGTCGGCCGGAACAGAAGGTACTTTTGACCGCCTCCCCCTTGGACCACCAATGAGCGACGTCGAGGTGAGCGTCGTCCTCCCCGCGTACAACGAGGAGGCCACCATCGAGCGGACCGTCGAGGTCACGCTATCGACGCTCGCCGACTTCCTCCCCGCGGGCGCGTTCGAGGTCATCGTCGCCGAGGACGGCTGCGAGGACCGCACGCCCGAGATCGCTTCGCGGATGGCCGACGCCGACGAACGGGTGCGCCACCTCCACAGCGACGAGCGCCTCGGCCGCGGCGGCGCGCTGGAGTTCGCCTTCGACCGCGCTGCCGGCGACACGCTCGTCTACTTCGACACCGACCTGGCGACGGACATGAAACATCTCGAAGAGCTCGTCGAGAGCGTCCGCTCCGGCGAGTACGACCTCGCCACGGGGTCGCGCTGGATGCCCGAGAACCGGGCCGACCGCCCGCCCAAGCGGGCCGTCTCGAGTCTCGGGTACAACACGCTGGTTCGCCTCTTTCTGCGCTCGGACCTGCAGGACCACCAGTGCGGGTTCAAGGCCGTCTCCCGCGAGGCGTACGAGGCGTTGGCCGACGACGTACAGGACGACCACTGGTTCTGGGACACCGAACTGCTCGTGCGCGCCCAGCGAATGGACTACCGGATCAGGGAGTTCCCCGTCGACTGGGAGCCCAAGGGCGACACGAAAGTCGACCTCGTGCGCGACGTGTTCGGGATGGGGAGTCAGATCCTCCGCACCTGGTGGCAACTCTCCGTGAGCCCGCGCATCACGCGGCGGGTGAGCGCCGTTGGCGGGTTCGTGCTCGTCTTCGTCGCGCTCGCGCTGATGACGCTGTATCTCGACCCCGGCGAGGTGCTCGACGCCATCGGCGGCGCCGACCCCGTTCTCGTCGGTGCGTCCGCGGTCGTCTACTTGCTCTCGTGGCCGTTGCGTGGCCTGCGCTACCGCGACATCCTCGACGAAATCGGGTATCACGAGCGGACCGGCTTCCTGACCGGCGCCATCTTCATCAGCCAGACCGGGAACCTCGTCTTCCCCGCCCGACTGGGCGACGGCGTCCGCGCGTACGTCGTCAAGGCGCGACGCGCGATCCCCTACGCCTCCGGGTTCGCGTCGCTGGCCGTCGAGCGCGTGTTCGACCTGCTGACCATCACCGCTCTCGCGGGCTCGGTGCTGCTTGGCCTGGTCGCGACGGGCAACGCCGCGGACCTGCAGGCCGCTCTCGCCGGCTCGGCGGGTATCGGCGGCGAACAGGCACAGAGCGGCCGCACCGCGCTGGTCGTCGCGTCGGCCGTCGGCGCGGCGGCCGTGGCGGCGGTGGTCCTCATCGTCCTCAGCGCGCGCTCGGAGACCAACTACGTCCGGGCCGGCCTCTCGCGGTTGAGTTCCGACTCCTACGCCGATTACGTCGCCGACACCATCGAGCGGTTCGTCGGCGACATTCAGACCGTCGCCGGCGACGGCCGGGCGTTCGTCCGCGTCGGCGCCTCCAGTCTCGCCATCTGGACGCTGGACGTGGTCACCGCCCTGCTCGTCCTCCTCGCGTTCGACGGCGTCTCCGCCCCGCTCCCGACGCTCATCGCGGTGAGTTTCTTCGCCGTCAGTGTCGGCAACCTCGCGAAAGTGCTCCCCCTCTCCCCGGGCGGTATCGGCCTCTACGAGGGTGCCTTTACCCTGCTCGTGGTCGCGCTGGTACCGTCGATCGCTCCCACGACGGCGCTCGGGGCCGCTATCGTCGACCACGCCGTCAAGAACGCCGTGACAATTGTCGGCGGCGTCGTCTCGATGGCGTGGCTCAACGTCTCCCTGACCACCGCCGTCGAGGAGAGCCGCGACGCGACCGACGTCGAACCCGAAGCCCCGGTCCACGACTAGGGTGACGGGTTCGGTACAGTGTGTCTCCCGAGCAGTTGCGGTGGCGCGCGCCGTCGCGGCCGCGAGTTCAGCTCGGACGAGCGGTCAAGACGGCGTCGCGCGAGGTCTTCGTGAGCGGCGCGTGGTTCGAGCAACGCGAGAACCACGGTCGCGAACGGCGAAGCCGTGAGCAATGCGAACGAAGGCTTGTCGGAGCTCTGCTCTGACAGTGGATGAGTAGCGAGGGATCGTCGGTCCCTCGGACCATGCGAGCGGGCCGACGGCCCGCGAGCAGACATCGCAGGCCGCAGGCCGAGAAGCGCAGTCGGTTGGGGAGGTGTGTGACTGTCCGCGGTGCTGTGCGGTGCCTGGTGTCTGCGCGAACGGGGCGTGGTTCGAGCACCGCGAGAACCACGGAAGTGAACGGCGAAGCCGTGAACGAAGTGAGCGCAGGCTCAGGAGAGCGTGCTCTCCTGGCGGATCGAAAGGGTGAGGCACGCGAGGCCGACTGGAAGGAGGCCTCGGAGCCGAACGGCGAAGCCGTGAGGCTGGTCGCGGGTCGAGGGCTTTCAGTGCTCACTGCCCGGATATTGCATCGAAGCGACTTCCACGAACGCGTCTCACGAAATCACCGATACCTCCACACCCGAACTGACCGGCAAACGATACGCCGATCACTCGTCGGTGTCGAACCGCTCGGCCGCCGACTCGAAGGCGAGTTCGTCCTGCTCGCGCGAGCGCCGCCCCTCGCGCTCGGCGATGGCCGCTGGGTCCGGACTCGCGTCGTCGTCGACCCGCGCCCACGAGTCGTGGACCTTCGCGTGACACCACCGGCAGAGGTAGACGGTGATCTCGTGGCGGGGTTCGCTGTCGCCGTCGCTCCCGTCGACATCGCTCTCGTCGACATCGCTCCCGTCGGCGTAGGAAAGGTGGTGTTCCTCCAGCAGCGGCCGTTCGTCGTCGTGGGCCATCCGCTGTTTTTCGAGTCCACAGCGGGCGCACTCGCGGTTGCGGTTCCGACACCGAAAGTGCGGGCAGTCGGCCCACTCCCAGGGACCGGTCAGTCCTTCCTCGGACAGGTCACCCCGCTCGCGGGTCGGCCCGCTCCCCGCTCTCGATTCCGAGATGCTGGGCACCTCGCTCACCACCGGACAGAGAAACTCCTCGCGACTGCGCGCGTCCGCGAATTCGGGATCGCGGTCGCCCTGCTCGACGGCGAACCGGCACCGCCCCTCGTCGGTGCAGTGGTCACAGCGGTCGACGTGCGTGTAGGGGTCCTCAACCCCGACCGAGGTGCCCGAGGGCGTCTTCGCCATGGGCGGGTGGTCGTCCTCGATCGGCTTAATCCACCCGTTCGCCACAGGGTTGCCCGCTCATTCTCACATCCTAAAAACGGAGCGGCCCTTTTACTCCGGCCGGGACGAGTCAGAGCGTACGATGAACGTCTTGTCTCGGTACGAGACGGCGCTCTGGGGGTCGATGCAAGCGCTCGGCGTCGACCAGTCGATCGAGCGCAAGATCCTCGCGGCAGTGTCGATTCAGTTTTTGATATCAGCCGGACAGGCGGCGGTCCCTTTCGTCGCGACGGGGACCGCCCGCCTCGCTCTCGCGGGAGGGTTGTTCGCCGTCGCGGCGGTCGCGTTCGCGAACACGGTGCTCATCACCCGCCGCGACCTCGTCACTCCGCTCGTGCGCCTTGAAGCCCGGGCTCGCGAGATCTCTCGCGGCGAGACGGACGTCGCCGTCGAACCGTGCGATCAGGCCGACGAGGTCGGCGGGCTAACCGCGTCGTTCGTGGCGATGGCGGACTATCTCGAGACGGTCGCGGACCAGGCCGACGCGCTCGCGCGACAGAAGTTCGACGCGGACGCGCTGGACGAGGAGGTCCCCGGCACGTTCGGCGAGTCCCTGTCTCGGATGGCCGACAGCCTCCGGTCATACACGGCGGAACTCGAGGAAACTACGACCGACCTGGAGCGGCGATCCGAGCGACTGGAGCGACTCGTCGACGCCTTCGCCGACGCCGCAGATCGCGCGGGAGATGGTGACCTGACGGCGACGATCGATGTCGACACCGTCGTCGGTGACACGGACGACGACGGCTATCGTGAGCTCTGCGAGAACTACAACGACCTCGTGCGGACGCTCGGGACGACCATCGGTGATGTCGACGCCTTCGCCGGCGAGGTGTCGGCCGCCAGCGCTGACGTGTCGACGAGCATGGGTGAGATCGACCGCGCGAGCGACGAAGTCGCGACCTCGGTTCAGGAGATCTCCGAGGGTGCGACACGCCAGACCGATCGACTTCGGACGGTCGCCGACGAGGTGAACGACCTCTCGGCGACCGTCGAGGAGATCGCCGCTTCGGCCGACACCGTCGCCGAAACTGCCGAGACCGCGGCGACGCGGGGGCGGTCGGGTCGCGAGTCGGCGGTCGCGGCGGGCGACGAACTAACCGATCTCGACGAGCGGATCGGCGAGACCGCCGCGGCGGTTGAGGGGCTGGCCGACCGTATCGAAGCGGTCGACGAGATCGTCTCGTTTATCGACGAGATCGCCGAGCAGACGAACATGCTCGCGCTGAATGCCTCGATCGAGGCCGCGCGCGCCGGCAACGAGGGCGACGGGTTCGCCGTCGTCGCGGACGAGGTTAAGGGCCTCGCCGAGGAGACTCGTGACTCGGCCGAGGAAGTTCAGGCACTGATAGCCGAACTCCAGACCGAGTCCGAGCGGACCGCCGCGACGGTCCGGGAGATGGACGACCAGGTGTCCGACAGCCTCGGAACCATCGAAGCGGCGCTCGGGGATTTCGAGGATGTCGTCGACATCGTCGACGACCTGAACGCGAGTGTCCAGGAGATAAGCGACGCGACCGACACGCAGGCCGAAACCACCCAGGACGTCGTCGGCATGGTCGACGAGGTTGCCGACATCAGCGAGCGGACGACCGCCGAGGCCGAGAACGCCGCGGCGGCCGCCCAGCAACAGACCGCGAGCGTCTCCACCGTCACGCGCGACGTCCAGTCAGTAGCCGACCGCGCCGACGACCTCCAGGTCGCGCTTGACGAGTTCCGACTGCCCGACGAGAGCGAGCGTGACGCCACACCGGACCCCACGCCGAGCACAGCCGACGACGCGGACGAACCTGCCGTCCCCGGCGACGACTGACCGCCGCGTCCGGGACGCGACGCCGAGCACCCACCGCTGACCGGTCGACGGGAACGTTTTTTCCCGCTCGCACCGCAGGCGCGGTATGCGCCTCGTCCACGAATCGGCCGACAAAACGACTCGCACCCTCGCGACGAACGTCGAGACGGCCGACTCGCTGGTCGCGAAGACGAAGGGACTCATGGGCCGCGCGTCGGTCCCCGACGACTACGCGCTCGTCTTCCGGTTCGAGCCGGGTCCGCTCGAACGCCTACACGAGCGACTGCCCGCGCCGCTCTCCCGCCTCACCGCCGGCGCCGAGAAGCGGTCGATCCACATGCTGTTCGTCCGCACGCCGCTGGACGTGCTCTGGCTCCGGGACGAGGAGGTCGTCCAGGTCCGCACGCTCGACCCGTGGCGCGGAACCGGCTCGGCGGCGGCCGACACCGTGATCGAGATGGCCGGCGGCGCCGCCGACGGCGTGGCGGCCGGGGACCAGGTTCGGCTGGTCGACGGATCCGAGTCCGGATCCGAACGGGACTGACAGTAGCCACCGGAACGACGGAGACGTCACCGGAACGACGGAAACTCACCCAGACGCGGATCCAACAGTTTAAAGCCTGCGTGTGGCCTTACGATGAGCCACGATGTCGGACAATACCGACACGGAGGATAGAGGAAGTCGCCTCACGGCGGCTGGCCGGGAAATTCTCCGTCATGTGTGACGGCTCCGGTGAGCGCGAAGGGACCACGCTCTTTGGCGACCATCCCGAGACGACTCACCTCTCTGACGTCGGCGACGTACAGTTTCTCGACACGACGCTGCGCGACGGCGAGCAAGCCCCGGGTGTGTCGCTCACGCCCGACCAGAAGGCCCGCATCGCCCGCTCGCTCGACCGCACCGAAATACGGTACATCGAGGCCGGGAGCGCCTGCACCGGCCCGGGCGAGCGCGAGACTATCTCCCGGGTCGCCGAACTCGACCTCGATGCGACGGTTACGAGTTTCTGCCGGGGCATCGAGCGCGACATCGACCTCGCGCTGGAGTGTGACGTCGACGGGATCAACCTCGTTGTCCCCGCGAGCGACCGCCACATCGAGGGGAAAGTCGGCACCAGCCGCGAGGCGAACGTCCGCAACACCAAAGAACTCGTCGAATACGCCAAGGACCACGGCCTCTGGGTCGAGGTCATCGGCGAGGACGGCTCCCGCGCGGACCTGAACTACCTCGAACAGCTCCTCGGCGGGGCGCTGTCGGCCGGCGCCGACCGGATCTGCTGGGCCGACACCGTCGGCCACGCGACTCCCGACGGCGCCGTCGAGGCCGTCTCGCGGCTCTCGGAACTCGGCCCCGTGAGCGCCCACACTCACGACGACCTGGGGCTGGCCGTGATGAACGCCCTGACCGCCGTCGCGGCGGGCGCCGACGTGGTCCACGGCACCATCAACGGCATCGGCGAGCGCGCCGGCAACGTCGCCATCGAGGAAGTCGCCATCGCCCTCGACCACGGCTACGGCGTCGAGACGCTGGATCTCACGCAGGCGTACGACCTCGCGAAACTGGTCGCCAACACGACCGGCATCCAGCTCCCGCCGAACAAGGCTGTCGTCGGGCAGAACGCCTTCACCCACGAGTCGGGCATTCACACCGACGGCACGCTCAAAGACGAGGCGATGTACGAGCCCTACCCGCCCGAGAAGGTGGGCCGCGAGCGCCGCCTCGCGCTTGGCAAACACGCCGGCCGCGCCGGTGTCGAAGCCGCACTCGCCGAACACGACGTGGACGTCAACGACGACGACCTGACCGATATCGTGCGCCGCGTCAAAGAGATCGGCGACCGTGGCAAGCGCGTGACCGACGCCGACCTGCTGACTATCGCCGAGGAGGTCACCGGCCGCGAACGCGACCGCCGCGTCGAAATCGTCGAACTGACGACCGTCGCCGGCGGCACCACACCCACGGCGACGGTGACCCTCGCGGTCGATGGCGAGGAACGCACCGAGGCCGAGATCGGCTCTGGACCTGTCGACGCCGCCATCAACGCCGTCCAGTCGGCGCTCTCGCACTCGTTCGACACGCGACTCGACTCCTACCACGTCGACGCCATCACCGGCGGCACCGACGCCGTCGTCACCGTCGAAGTCGAAATGTCCCGCGGCGACCAGACCGTCACGGTGTCGGCCAGCGACTCCGACATCACCCGCGCCTCCGTCGAGGCCATGGTCGACGCGATGGACCGACTCGTCACTGACGACTCCGACCGGGTCATCGCTGACGACTAGAACCCACTTTCGTACCCACTTTTTACTGCGGGGGGTTTCCTCGGTCGGCCTTCGGCCTCCCTGCGGGAACCCCCCGTTGCAAAAACGTGGGGAAAAACTGCTGCTCTCCGCTCCTTGCAGTCGCTCCGAGCAGTGAACCGCGCCTACGGCGCGGATACTGGTAGCAGGCCAGCCTCTCGGCCCGCCACCTTTTTCGTCGTCGCCTTTCCTCGCTCACTCCGCTCGCTACGGGAAGGCTCCTCGAAAAAGCTGGATCAAAAAAGCCGCTCGCGCAGTAGTGATCGTCAGAACTTCTGATCGAGTGAGGATGAGTGGTCAGTAGCGACCGTGGACAGGTTGGTTTCAGAAATGTTCCACCGCGAACTGCCTGTTTATATGCGGGTGTCGAAATAGGCGTCTGCAGACCATCTAAGGCAGGTTTTGAACAGGTGAGTTTCCGAATCGCCCTTCACACCGGATTTTCGGAAACCTCATTAAAACTCTCTTTTTCCATTCTATACTCTTTTGAAGGCGTCTAAGCTATCGATCGGCTAACTATACAAAACTTCCAGTGATCACTAGAGCGCGAGCGGGGAACCGCGCCTACGGCGCGGATACTGGTAGCAGGCCTGCCTGTCCCCGGGTTCTCGCGGTTTCACCGCGAGGTCTCGCTACGCGCGACCGGCGCAATCGCGCCGGCACGCGCTCCCGGCCACCGCAACCGCCACTGCTACCACCCCGCCACTGCTACCACCCCGCCACGTTACCACCCCGCCACCGCTACCGCACCCGCACCGCCCACGCCCCGAAATCCCACACCGCCGGAACCGCCCACTCGACCACTGAAACGGCTATTTGAGTCATCGGCGTCGATATATGTACGACAGGCTATCGGAACATATGGACAGGAAACTGATCGTCGTCGTGGCCGTGCTCGTCGTGGGCGCCGGCGCGCTGGCCGCCGTCGTCGGCGGCGGACTGCTGGCCGGCGACGACGCCGGTCCGAACCCCGAATCGAACGACCCCGACAGCGAAAACAGGCTCGGAACGTTCACGGGCGGCGAGGAGTTCGCCAGCTACGTCGCGGCGGGCCAGTCCGCCGGCGCGGGCGGATTCGGCGTGGCGCCCCGGACGGAACGGATGGCAGTGGACGCCGGCGGTGACGGCGCGGTCGCCGCGGAACCAACCAGCGCCGCGTCGGGCGACGCACCGGACGAGGGCTCGTCCGTCCGCGTCGGCACGACGAACGTCCAGGAGGCGGGCATCGACGAACCGGACATCGTGAAATCCGACGGCCAGCGGTTCTACGTCTCCTCGCCGTCCCCGCGGTACGTCGCGGAACCGACGCCGGTGCGGCGGGACAGCGCGGAGCACATACCCGAGGAGCGCCGGCGCGGTGAGAGCCATGTCGTCGACGCCTCCGAGCCCGCCGATCCGGAGCGGATCGCCGGTATCAACGCCTCGGGGCGGATGCTCGTCGTCGGCGACGCACTCGTCGTCTTCGAGGGCGACCGGCTCGTCGGCTACGACGTGAGCGCGCCGGAGAACCCCGAGCGGACGTGGACGCACACACTGAACGGCTCGGTGGTCTCGGCCCGCGCGATGGACGGGCAGGTCTACCTCGTGGTGTCGTCGGCGCTGCACGACTCGCCGCAGTGCCCGGTCGAACCGCTCGCCGGCACCGCCGTCGACTGCGACGACATCTACCGCCCGGCCGAACAGATCCCGGTCGACGCGACCTACACCGCGCTGTCGGTCGACCCCGCGAGCGGGTCGGTCGCGGACTCGGTGGCGTTCGTCGGCACGCGAAGCGCGACGACGGTGTACGCCTCGGCGAACGCGCTGTACGTGACTTACACGGATCCGATGGACCGCACCGAACTGGCGGTCGACGGAGTGCTCGCCTCGGAGACGGTCCCCGCCGATGTCAAAGACCGAATTCGCACGGTCAGGGACTACGACCTCTCGCCGCGCGCGCTGGAGGCGGAACTGACCCACACCATCGAGGGGTGGTTCGACTCCCTACCCGAGGGCGAGCGCGAGGAGACGAGGTCGGCCATGACCGATGACCTCGACGCCTACGCCGCGAACCACTCGCGCGAGTACGTCTCGACCGGGATCGTCCGCGTCGCCGTCGACGGCGACGACCTCTCGGTGACGGACCAGGGGAGCGTTCCCGGTCGCCCGCTGAACCAGTTCTCGCTCGACGAACACGACGGCACCCTCCGGATCGCGACGACCGTCTCCGGGGTCGGGACCGAGAGTGCGAACGACCTCTACACGCTGAACGCCACCTCGCTCGACCGCGTCGGCGCGGTCCAGGATATGGCGCCCGGCCAGCGGATCTACGCCGTCCGCTACGTCGAGGAGCGGGCCTATCTCGTCACCTTCCGGCAGATCGACCCCTTCCACGTCGTCGACCTCTCGGACCCCGCCGCCCCGGTCGAACTCGGCGTCAAGGAGTTACCGGGTGTCTCGCGGTATCTCCACCCGGTCGGCGAGAACCTGATCCTCGGAATCGGGGAGGAAGAGGGGCAGGTGAAGACGGTGCTTTTCAACGTCTCTGACCCCCGGAACCCGACTATCGCGGACTCGAAGATCTACGACCGCCACTGGTCCGCCGTCGCGGAGTCACACCACGCGTTCACCCACGACCCGCGCCACGAGGTGTTTTTCCTCCCCGCCGACGGTGACGGCCTCGTCGTCGACTACGCGAACGCGTCGCTGTCGGTCGAGACGACGGTCGAAACCGGCGACGTGTCCCGAGCGCGCTACGTCGGCGACTACCTCTACGTCTTCGGGGAGGGCTCGGTCGTCGTCGTCGACGAGACCACCTGGGAGCGCGAGACGACGCTCGAACTCGCGCGATGAAAGCCGAACGGTAAAAATCGAAGTCGCGACTCAGCGGTCGGGGTCGTCCTCGTCGTCTTCCTCGCCGAAATCGAACTCCGAATCGTCCTCCTCGCCGAGGAATGCGGGGTCGTCCTCCTCGCCGACCCCGAACCCGGGGTCGTCCTCGCCGAGCCCGAGATCGGATCCACCCTCGCCGAGATCGCCCCTACCCCCGGTTCCTGTCCCGGGCCCGCCGCCGCGAGCACCGCCCACGTCGCCGACACCGAGTTCGTCGGGGTCGCGCCCGGCCACGTCGATCACTTCGTCGGAGACGATGATGGGGCAGTCCACCCGGAGCGCGAGCGCGATGCCGTCGCTCGGGCGGGCGTCGAAGACCATGTCCGTGCGCTCGCCCCCGTCGTACTGCTCGGTGTCGATCTTCGCGTAAAAGGTACCGTCGGCTAGGTCGTCGATCCGGATGCGGTCGATGGCGGCGCCGAACTCGGCGACCATGTCGACGAGCAGGTCGTGCGTGAGCGGGCGCTCGAAGGGCGTGCCGTCGAGGGCGTGTTGCATCGACTGAGCCTGGTCCGGGCTGACGAAGATAGGGACGAGCTCGTCGCGGACGCTGAGCAGGACGACCGGGTGCCCCTTTTCGTCGTCGCCGACGCCGACGCCGACCCCCTCCACGCTCGCCTCGTGTGTAGCCATACCCGACGTACGTGAGCGAGCGTCAAAAAGGCCTGGCGGGCGTGTCGGACGGTATTGGAATACGGAAGTCACGCGAGCAACTGCGGTGGCGCGGGCCATCGCGGCCGCGAACCCCGACCGGGCGGACGACGGTGTCGCGCGAGACAGCATTGCGGGGTGGACCGACCGCCGGACGCCAGGCCCCGCTCAATCCGGATTAATCCGCGTTAAGAGTTGCGTGAAATCGATTAAATCGGCCGAAATCGGGAGAATCAGGCTTCAGCGCGTCCCCCCTTCAAGGGCATCGAGCGACGACGGGTCAAGTGGAGACACCCACGATGAAACTCAAACTCGCTGCGGTCGCGGTCGCACTGCTCATGTTCACGACCGGGGCCGCCATGGCGATGCCGGGCAACGCGCCCGACGCCGCACAGGCCGACGAACACTCGCAGGCCGGCGACCACCAGCCCGACGACCCCGCCGCCGACCAGGCGGACGACGCCGCGGACGACGACAGCGACGAAGCGGCCGCCGACGAGCGCGACGCCGACAACGAGTCCGCCGAACGACGTGGACCGCCGAGCGACGCGCCCGCACCAGCGACCGCTGACGCCGCGGACGCGAACAGTAGCCAGGGCCCGCCCGTCGACCTGCCCGACGCGGTGCCGGACTTCGTGAGCGAGATTCACGAACTGATCGGCCAGCACCTCGACGGAGCGCTTGACGGCTCCCTCGGCGAGGCCATCAGCGGCGTGACGCCCGATGACGGCGACGCCGCGGACGAAGACAGCCCGAGCGAGAACGCCGGCAACGCGACCGACGCGATGCCCGGCAGCGTCCCCGCGGGCCGATAACGCAGCCGGCGACACCCCTGATCGGACCCGAATCCGACACGACTCCCACCCCACCTCTTCGCGCGCCCTGACCCGTTCTGACGTGCGCTCACCCATTGCGTGCGCTCACCCATCCCCTGCGTGCGCCCTGGCACGGTCCGCACGCGGGACCGCGCGGCGACCCGCGCCGCCCGGTCCGAATCGGTCTCTCCGTTTTCGACGATACTGTTCAGGTACCCGAAAAACCACTCCTCGAAAAAGCTGTCTTCGTGAGCGAAGCGAACGAAGGCTCGTCAGAGCTTGCTCTGACGGTGGACCAAAAACCGGGACCTCACTTCGTTCGGTCCCGCGAACCGCGCGCCGCAGGCGCGCGGATGCTCAGCCTACTCCCGCAGCGCGTCTTCCCGCTCGGTCGCCTCGAGCGTCTCCTCCTCGACGCTCGTCGCGACGACGGCGGGCTTGTACGCGCCGCCGTCGATGAGGTCGTGGTCGCTCACGCTCGATTCGACGAAGCGGGTGAACGCGCGGCGCTCGGGCGGCAGGTGCCCGTAGATGACCTCTTCCTCGACGAGGTCGTAAACGGGAATTCGCGGCGTGAGCAGGGTGTTCTCGCCGACGATAGAGTTCTCGCCGACGACGAATCCCGAGGTGACCCGACAGCCCGCACCGAGGGAGACGCCGTCCTCGACGATGACCGGGGCGTCCTCGACCGGTTCGAGGACGCCGCCGATGAGCGTGTTCGCGCCGAGTTTGACGTTTTCGCCGATCTGGGCACACGATCCGACGGTGTCACAGGAGTCCACCAGGGTCCCGTCGCCGACGTGCGCGCCGATGTTGACGAACGCGGGCGACATCAGGATGGCGTCGCCGCCGACGTACGCACCCCGACGGATGACGGTCCCGTCGGGCGTGTTTCGCGTGCCGCGTGCGGCCAGGTCCGCAGTCTCCCGCAGCGGGAGCACGTCGTGATACGTCACGTCGCCGTACTCGCGGGCCTCGGTCTCGCGCAGGCCGAAGTTCAGCAGGATACCCTGCTTGACCCACTCGTTTGCCTCCCACTCCCCGCCCTCCTTCTCGGCGGCGCGAACCTCGCCGGCCTCGAGCGCTTCGAGGAACTCGTCGAGGACCGCACGATGCTCGTTGGTCGCCTCACTCGCGGTCAGGCCATCCTGCTTGCGGGCCCAGAGGTCGTCGATGTCGGACTGGAGTGTCATGGTCGGCCCCACTCACTCGGCGTCGATAACAGCACCGAAGTCGTACCAGCCCGGGTCCCGGCCAGCGAGCCAGGCGGCGGCGTCGAGCGCCCCCGCGGCGAAGACGGCGCGGTCCTCGGCACGATGCGAGAGCGAAACGACCTCGTCGTTGCCGGCGAGGATGAGTTCGTGCTCGCCACGGATGTCACCTGCCCGGCGGGCGAAGACGGCGATCTCGTCCTCGTCGCGGGGGGCATGCCCCTCGCGGCCGTAGACCGGGTGTACGTCCCGTTCTTCCTGGACGGTCTCGAGGATAGTCTTGGCCGTCCCCGAGGGCGCGTCGATCTTGTCGTTGTGATGGGTCTCCATGAGTTCGAGGTCGTACGTCGAGAGCGCGCCGACGGCCTCCCGGACCGTCCGCAGGAGGGCCTGGATCCCCCGGGAGAAGTTCGTCGCCTTCAGCACCGGGACGGACTCGCTGGCGGCCTGCAGGGTCTCGAGTTGCTCGGCGTCGAAGCCGGTGGTCCCGACGACGAGACCGACGCCGGCGTCGGCACAGGCCTCCGCGAGCGCGACCGTCGACTTCGGGATGGTGAAATCGACCACGACGCTCGGCTCGTAGTCGGCGAGCGCGTCGGCCGTCTCGCTCGCGTCGACAACCGGCACGCCCGCCACCTCGTCCACGTCGGCCACGTCGAACCCGACGACGACCGTCACGTCGTCACGCTCGGCGGCCGTCTCGATGACCGTCCGTCCCATCCGTCCGTCGGCGCCGTTGACTGCGATCTGCGTGCTCATCGCTCTACGTTGGCGTACGCGTCCTCGTAGTCGAAGGTTTCGGCTTCGAGGTCGTCGAGCACCGCCTGCAGGTCGTCGCGGTACTGCTCGGCGAGGCGCGTGAGCGGCGAGCGCATCCGGGCGGGGCCGTAGCCGCGTATCTGCATCGCCTCCTTGACGGGAATGGGATTGGTCTCGACGAACAGTTCGCGAAAGAGCGGCCCGAGGCGGTGGTGGATGGCCCGAGCGCGCTCGTAGTCGCCCGCCAGCGCCGCACCGACCAACGCGCAGGTCCGCTCGGGTTCGACGTTCGCGGCGACGCTGATCGCACCCGTCGCGCCGACCGAGAGCATCGGCAGCGTCATCCCGTCGTCGCCCGAGAGCACGTCGAGGTCCGTCTCCCGCGTCCGCTCGATTATCTCGCTTATCTGTCCCATGTCGCCGCTGGCGGCCTTGTATCCCTGGATATTCGGATGTTCAGCGAGCCGTTCGACGGTCCGTGGCTCGATGTTCTGGCCCGTGCGCGAGGGGACGTTGTAGACGATCTGCGGGAGATCGACGTCGTCGGCGATCCGCTCGTAGTGCTCGACGAAGCCGCGCTGTTCGGGCTTGTTGTAATACGGCGAGATGAGAAGCAGGGCGTCGGCACCGGCGTCGGCCGAGCGCCGGGAGAGCGAGAGCGCCTCGCGGGTGTTGTTCGAACCCGAGCCGGCGATAACGGGCACGTCGTCGACGGCGTCGATGACCGCCTCGACGACTTCGACGTGCTCGTCGTGGGAGAGCGTGGCCGACTCGCCGGTCGACCCGCAGGGGACGAGTCCGTCGACACCCGCCGCCTCGAGGCGCTGGGCATCGGCTCGCAGTGTTTCGAAGTCGATACTGCCGTCTTCGTCGAAGGGCGTACACATCGCGGGATAGACGCCCCGGAAGTCGAATTCTGTCATGTATTGGTAATCTCTGAAGTCACGCGCGTCGGTCCGGAGTCGGTGCGAGCGTCGAACCGGCCCGGGACGGGGGCGCCACGCCCGCCGCGAGCCACTCAGGACCGCTTGCGTTTCGGAGAACGGACGGACACGCCAGTCTCGCCGCCGCCGGCGACAGCGAGCGTGGCGCGGGTCATGTCAGTGAAAGCGGGCGGGACGGACTTATGTATTGTGAACTCGCGGTCCGTGCCGTCGGATCGGCCGCGGACGAGGGGAAACCCGACCGCACGCGGACTCACGCGTCGATCCCCGCGACCTGCCGATACGCCTCGAAGCGGAGAAAACGCGTCTCGTCGTCGAGGGCGAAGGCAAAGAGCAGTTCGCGGCCGGGGAGGCCGGCCGACGCGTCGGCCAGTGCCTCGATGGTCGCTCGCCGGTCGAAGTACGTTCCCTCGACGACGTCGCCGAGACTCCCGGCCGTCGCTGGATCCTGAAGCGCGAGCGTCACCAGGAGTCGCGCCGCTGCCCGGACGATACCCTCGTCGTCGCCCGCCGTCAGTTCGACACACAGCGGGACGACCGACTGGACGGCCTCGGGGTCGTGGCCCGCGACGTGGGTCAGCGAAACCAGCGCCAGCCGGCGCGTCTCCGACTCGTCGGGGTCCGATTCCCGGGACCCGCCGACCCGACTACGACGGCCCGACCGGGACCCGCTGCCCTCGGCCTGGTCGTCGGATCCCGTCGGGCCGCGAGACGATTCTCCCCCGCCGCGGGTCGCGGTCGACTGCCCGCTCGCGCCGTCGGTCGATCCACGACCGGATCCGGCGCTGGACCCGCGCGAGGGGCCCTCGTCTCGGACGACGGCGACGAGTCGCTCGACGGCCGGGTCGAGTGCCGCGGGGTCGAGCCAGCCCGCCCGCGCGAGCACCGCGATGGCCGACCCGCGGGCGAGCGAGTTGCGTCGCACCTGCGCCACGCACGTCTCGAGGTAGCCGCTCGCGACCGTCGGATCCCGCGCCGTCGCCGCCGCCAGCACCGACATCGCGCGGGCCTGGACCCGCTTTTGCTCGTGGTCGAACAGGGGCTCGATCCGGGCGAGTTCCTCGGGGTAGGCGGTGACGACGTGCTGAAGCGCCTCGGCGGCCGCGCGGTTGACCCAGATGTTGAAGGCGGTGAGATCCGTGACGAGGCGGTCGACGACCGGGCGGACCGCCGCCGGATCCGCGGCCGCGATCCGGTCCAGCGCCTCGAGGAACGGGTGGCGGTCGGCCTCGTCGTCGTCGTCCATCGCCTCGACGAACAGCGGGACCGCGTCCGCGAACGCGCCCGCTCGCTCGGCCGGTATCGACCCGATGGCGGCGGCGATAGTCGCTCGCTCCTCGCGCTCGGCGGCCGCCAGTTCGTCGACGACCGCGTCCGGGTCGGCCCGGTCCGGCGCGTACCGGATACGGTCGGCCAGCGGCTCCAGCCCCACCCCGTCGGCGGCGTCTCCTGTCATCGGATTCCCGTGGATGGACCCATTACTCGCGACCCACTTAAATGTAGAACGAAGGGGAAGTTCCGTGGGAACGGCCGGGTACGGGGTCAGACGAAGGAAGGAGCCGACCGTCTCATACGGATTGCTGTCGGTCCGCTCCGGACCGACCGCACGGTTGCGTGCGGTCGGACCGAGAAACCGCGACAGCGATCCGTCTCAGTCGTCGGCCTGGCCCTGGAACGGTTCGCTGATTCCGCCGGCGTCGGTAGCCGGGTCGGGCAGTTCCGTGCGCACGTCGTCGCGCTCGCGTTCGGCGATGACCTCGGCGTAGGCGTCGGGCATCACCTTCGTGAAGTTGTCGAGTTCGGCGTCCCAGTCGGCCAGCAGTTCCGCCGCGCGGTCCGAATCCGTGTAGGCGGCGTGGTTCTCGACGAGGCGGGTGATCATCGTCCGGTCGAGTTCGTCGGGCGTCGGGTCGATGGAGACCATCCCGGTGTTGGCCTTGCGCGCGAAGGTGCCGTCGGGGTCGTAGACGTAGGCGACGCCGCCGGACATCCCGGCCGCGAAGTTCTTCCCCGTCTCCCCGAGAACGACGATGGCGCCGCCGGTCATGTACTCACAGCCGTGGTCGCCGACGCCCTCGACGACGCCCGTGACCCCGGAGTTGCGGACGCCGAAGCGCTCGCCCGCGACGCCGTTGACGTACACCTCGCCCTGGGTCGCGCCATAGAGGGCGACGTTGCCGATGACGACGTTGTCCCCGGCGGCGTAGTTGGCGTTCTCGGGCGTCCGGACGATCAGTTTCCCGCCCGAGAGCCCCTTGCCGACGTAGTCGTTGGCGGTGCCGACGAGATCCATCGTGACGCCGTCCTGGAGGAAGGCGCCGAAGCTCTGCCCGGCGGTGCCTTCGAGTCGGCAGGTGATCGTGTCGTCGGGCAGGCCCGAACCGCCGTGGGCCTGCGAGATGGCGTTCGAGAGCGTCGCCCCGACCGCACGGTCGACGTTGTCCACCTCGGTCGAGACGACGACCGGTTCGCCCGATTCGATTGCCGGTTCGGCCTCGTCGATGAGCTCCCAGTCCAGCGACTCGTCGATGTCGTGGGTCTGCTCGCGGGTCTTCGTACGGTCGTCGTTACCCGCCGGTTCGGCGATGATCCCCGAGAGGTCGAGTTTCTTCGCCTTGGGCTGGGATACGTCGGTCCGCTGGGCGAGGACGCCGGGGCGGCCGACCATCTCCTCGACGCTCGTAAAGCCCAGTTCGGCCATGATCTCGCGCAGTTCCTGCGCGACGAAGGTCATGTAGTTGATGACGTGCTGGGGCTCGCCCGGGAACCGGTCGCGCAGCTTCTCGTTTTGCGTGGCGACGCCGACCGGGCAGGTGTTCTCGTGGCACTGCCGGGCCATCACACAGCCCGAGGTGACCAGCGAGGCGGTGCCGAAGGCGTACCCCTCCGCGCCGAGCAGGGTGGCGACGGCCACGTCGCGGCCGGTCTTCATCCCGCCGTCGGTCGTCACCTCGATACGCGAGCGCAGGCCGGTCGCGCGGAGCATCTGATTGGCCTCCGCGAGGCCGAGTTCCCACGGCAGGCCCGCGGACTTGATGCTCGTCTTCGGGGAGGCGCCGGTCCCGCCGTCGTGACCCGAGATGTGGACCTTGTCGGCGTTGGCCTTGGCGACGCCGGCCGCGATGGTCCCGATGCCGTCCTCGGCGACGAGCTTGACGTTGATGTCGGCCTCGGGATTGCTCGCCTTCAGATCGTGGATGAGCTGTTTCAGATCCTCGATGGAGTAGATGTCGTGCAGCGGCGGCGGCGAGATGAGCCCGACGCCGGGCGTCGCGAACCGAATGTGTGCGATCATCTCGTTGACCTTCTTGCCGGGGAGGTGCCCGCCCTCGCCGGGCTTGGACCCCTGGGCCATCTTGATCTGGAGTTCGTCGGCCTCGGTGAGATACTCGGAGGTGACGCCGAACCGGCCCGAGGCCACCTGCTTCGTCTTGCACTCCTTGGGCGTGCTGAACCGTTCCGGGGGCTCGCCACCCTCGCCGGTGTTGGCGTGGGCCCCTAACCTGTTCATAGCGATGGCGTTGTTCTCGTGCATCTCCGGCGAGAGGCTCCCCAGGGACATCGCCGCCGTCTCGAAGCGCGTGACGATCTCCTCGACGGGTTCGACCTCCTCGATGGGGACCGGGTCGCGGTCGGAGTCGAACTCGAGCAGGCCGCGCAGGGTCTGGAGCTGTTCGTTCTGGTCGTTGATCTGGGCGGCGAACTCCTTGTATTTCTCGTAGTCGCCGGTCCGGACCGCCTGCTGGACCGTCCCGACCGTCGAGGGGTTCCACTGATGGTGAATACCTCCGGAACGGTTCTCGAACTCGCCCTGGCGTTCGAGGTCCGGGTCCTCGCCCCAGGCGACCTCGTGGCGGTCCAGCAGGTCGGATTCGATCTCCTCGATGCCGATGCCCTCCGTGCGGTTGGCCGTCCCCTCGAAATACTCGGCGACGAAATCCGAGGCGAGACCGACGGCCTCGAAGATCTGGGCGCCCTGGTAGCTCTCGACGGTGGAGATGCCCATCTTGGACATCGTCTTCAGGAGGCCATCCTCCAGGGCGTTCACGTAGGCGTCGATGGCCGTCGAGAGTTCGGCGCCGTCCGGCCCGGCGACGAGGTCCTCGATGGTCTGATAGGCCAGGTAGGGGTTGACGGCGCCCGCACCGTAGCCGACCAGCGTCGCGACGTGATGGACCGTCCGCGGATCGCCGGACTCGACGACGAGGCCGACGTGGTTGCGCAGGCCGTTGCGGACGAGGTGGTGGTGGACACCGCCGACCGCGAGCAGGGAGGGGATCGCGACCCGGTCGGACCCCGCATCGCGGTCCGAGAGGACGAGCACGTCGTGGTCCGTGGCGGCCTCGGTGGCTGCCTCGCGGACCGCTTCGACGGCCTCGCGGAGGTCGTATTCGTCGGGGTCGTAGGTGATGTCGACGACCGTCGCCGACATGCCGTTCTCGTCGAGTTCGCGGATCGCATCGGTTTCCTGGTCGGTGAGGACCGGCGAATCGAGAACGAGCTGGCGGGCGTGTTCGGGCGACTCGTCGAGGAGGTTCCGCTGGTGGCCCAGCCGTGACTCCAGGGACGTCACCAGTTCCTCGCGGATGTAGTCGAGCGGCGGGTTCGTCACCTGCGCGAACAGCTGTTTGAAGTAGGTAAACAGCGGGCGGTTGAACTGCGAGAGCACCGACAGCGGCGTGTCGTCGCCCATCGAGCCGACCGGGTCCTTGCCCTTCTCGGCCATCGGTTCGATGAGGTGATCGACTTCGTCGTAGGTGTAGCCGTACTGGGCCTGGAGCGCGCGGAGCTGGTCGGCGTCCCTGCGGGGCAGGTTGTCCGGGTCCGCGAGGAGGTCGTCGAGTTGCGCCTGTTCCTCGGCGACCCACTCGGCGTACTTCTCGTCGGTGAGGTCCTCGAACACCTCGTCGTCGGGGATGACGCGTCCCTCCGAGGGGTCGGCCAGGAACAGTTGTCCGGGCTGGAGGCGGCCGCGTTCGGATATCTCGGCGGGGTCCGTGTCGAGCGCGCCGGCCTCGCTCGCCATGACCAGCGTGTTGTCTTCGAGAATATCGTACCGGCAGGGGCGCAGGCCGTTGCGGTCGAGGACCGCGCCGACGCGCTCGCCGTCGGTCGCGGCGACGAGGGCCGGCCCGTCCCAGGGCTCGACGACCGAGGCGTGGTAGTCGTACCAGTCCCGGCGGCTGCCGCCGACTTCGTTGGCCTCGCCGCGCCAGGCTTCGGGAATGAGCATCCGGAGCGCGTGGGGCAGGTCCCGCCCCTCCTTCAGAAGCAGTTCCAGCGCGTTGTCGACGCTGGCGGTGTCGGACTGGTCGGGGTCGTCGATGATCGGCTTGATCTCGTCTATCTCCGCCCCGAAGGTCTCGCTCTCGAGGTCCGTCTCGCGGGCGCGCATCCAGTTGATGTTGCCCTGGATGGTGTTGAACTCGCCGTTGTGGATGATCCGCCGGTACGGATGCGCGAGGTGCCACGCCCCCAGCGTGTTCGTCGAGAACCGCGCGTGGACCATCGTGAACGTCGTCTCGACGCGTTCGTCGGTCAGGTCCGGGTAGTAGTCGGCCACCTGGTCGCCCTTGAGCAGCCCCTTGTAGACGACCATGTCCTGGTCGAGCGAGACGACGTAGAACCGCTCGTGGCCCGCCGGCTCGGTCTCCTCGACGTGGGTCTCCAGCGCCGAGCGAGCGACGTAGAGCCGGCGGCCGAGTTCCTCGTCGGTCTTCCCGTCGGCCGATTCGACGAACACCTGTACGATCTCGGGTTCGGATTCCAGAGCCGTCGCACCGAGGTCACCGTTGTTCGTCGGAACCGAGCGCCACGCGAGCACGTCCAGGCCCTTCGCGGCAAACTGCTCTTTGACGAGGTCTTTCAGGACCGCCTGTGCCTCGGAGTCGTCTTTCGGCAGGAAGAACGTCCCGACGGCGTACTCGCCGGGGGTCAGGTCCGCGTCGACCTCGTCGGCAAAGAGTTCGTGCGGTGTCTGGATCATGACGCCCGCGCCGTCACCCGTGCCCTGTTCCGCGCCGGTCGTCCCCCGGTGCTCCAGATTCTCCAGGAGTTCGAGCCCGTCCGAGACCACCCAGTGACCGCCGTCGTCGTCCAGGTCCATGACGACGCCGACGCCGCAGTTCGACCGCGCGTCCGTGGGGTCCGCGAGCAACCGATCCCCGTCGTCGCGAGAGAACGTACTCATGTCTTCTGTCCCTATCCGGCACCCCGATAAAACGCTTTGCCTGATAGAATATATGACCGTTATACCCGATCTAAGGTATATTAGGGGCCTTCAAGTGTCTCACGACGCCGCGAACACCGGGCCGCATCTCCTGATCAGGTGTACGCAAACAGCGCCAACAGTAAAACCTATCGATAGTGTTCGCCTCGGAAGTGGACAGTTAGGTGTATTCAGGCGCAAAAAGAAGAAGAAGGGATAAATCGAACAGACGGGGTGGCGGGCGATACGAGCGGAGTGATCGCGGTCAGGGCCAGGTACCGGCCTGTCGCGGTCAGGGCCAGGTACCGGCCTGTTCGGCGGCGTCGAGGACGCGCTGGATCGCGACGACGTAGGCGGCGGTACGGAAGTTCGGCAGGTCGTGCTCCTCGTAGGCGTCGACGAGGTTCCAGAACTGCTCGACGGTGATGTCCTCGAGACGCTCGTTGACGGTTTCCTCGTCCCAGTAGAAGCGCTGTCGATTCTGTACCCACTCGAAGTAGGAGACGGTGACGCCGCCGGCGTTGGCGAGGATGTCCGGGACGACGAGGACGTCTTTCTCCGCGAGCACGTCGTCGCCGTCGGGCGTGATCGGGCCGTTGGCGGCCTCGGAGATGACGTCGGCTTTCACGTCTTGGGCCAGCTCCGCGTCGATGGCGTTCTCGAGGGCCGCGGGGACGAGCAGGTCCACGTCGAGAGTCAGCAGTTCGTCGTTAGTGACCTCCTCGTCGGCGCCGGGGAAGTCGACGACGCTTCCGGTCTCGCGCTTGTGGTCTTTCGCGGCGACCGGGTCGAAGCCGTCCTCGCTGTAGACCCCGCCGCTGGAGTCCGAGACCGCGACGACCGTCGCGCCCATCTCGTCGACGAGTTTCGCGGTGATCCAGCCGGCGTTCCCGTAGCCCTGGATGGCGACCGTCGCGCCCTCCAGGTCCTTGTCGAGGTAATCGAAGGCCTCGCGGGCGACCAGCACGGTCGAGCGGCCGGTCGCCTCGACGCGGCCCTCGCTCCCGCCGCTGTCGAGGTCCTTGCCGGTGATGACGCCGGGTTCGGTCGTGTTCTCGATGGTCTCGTAGGTGTCTTTGATCCAGTTCATCTCGCGCTGGCCGGTGTTGACGTCCGGCGCGGGCACGTCGCGGTCGACGCCGATGAGCGGCGTGAGTTCCTTCGCGAACGCGCGCGTGATGCGCTCGAGTTCGCTCTCGGAGTACTCGTCGGGGTCGATGACGATCCCGCCCTTGCCGCCGCCGAGCGGGATGCCGACGGTCGCCGTCTTGTAGACCATCCAGCCCGACAGCGCTTTCACCTCGGACCGGTCGACCTGCGGATGGTACCGGATGCCGCCCTTGTAGGGGCCGCGGTCGCCGTTGAACTGCGACCGGAACGCGCGGAAGACCTCGATGGAACCGTCGTCCATCTCGACCGAGAGGTTTGTCTCGAGGATCCGCTCGGGGTTCTTGAGACGGTCGAGTTGGCCCTCGTCCACGTCGAGGTACGCCGCCGCGTCGTCTATCTGTTCTTGCAGACTTTCGAACGGGTTGACTTCCGCCATACATGGACGAACATAGACTCACGGTAAAAATATCTCGGAATCTTCCAGTAATTTTCCGAGTCTTCCCTGAGATATTATACAGAAAGGGGATTATGAGAATATAAAGTGTATAAGGTGTGGTTGGCAGGTCGTTGTGTGCCGGTCGCCGGTCAGGCGGATGCGGACGAGCTGGCGACCAGTCGACCGCCGTTTCACGTCGAGATCCCGCTCACGTCTGCCGGTTGTCTGCCCGGAGTCTGACGCCCTTTTATCAGTCATCGTCCGTGAGTCAGTGATGCCGGGGGCGGCACGGTCACACGCTCCCGTTCCCCGCCTCGCGGCGACATCCCATCCTATCCGACCGTTTTGGTGCGTTCAGTCCCGAGCGACGTGTTCGGCCCCGGTGTTCCCTCGCTCAGTCCTCGCGCCGGCCAGTTCGAGCGCCGGTCACTCCGTGAACGTGTAGGTGCCGAGGACGAACGACTCCTCGGACCCTCGTTCCTCGTAGATGACGCGGATCGTCTCGCCCGGTCGCAGCCCAGCGGTCGACAGGGAGAGCGCGGTTCCGTTCCCGGTGGCGACCGGAACTCCCGTATCGGCACTGAGATTCTCGTCCGTCGCGAGCACCACGCTGGCGCTGTCCCCGCGCTCGAGCGTCGTCGATCCGAACAGTGGTCCCGCGAAACCGGTCCCCGCGTCCACACGGCCGTCGACGCGCCCGTGGACACCGTAGGACTGTTTCCCGTCGACGAGCACGTCGACGTGCTCCCCCGCCAGCGTCCCGCCACCGTCGTGGGTGACCGTGACGACCGTTACCGACGCGGTCGTGTCGTTTGCCCCGTGGACCGTCGCGTTCGTCTGCTCGAACGCGAACTCGGCCGACGGGCGCTCGGCCCCGCCGATGTCCCCAACGCCGAAGACGAAGACGGCCATAGCCGCCGAGGCGAACATCGCGAGACCGACGATTACGAGCGCGCCGAACACGGGCGGACGACCCCCTCGCGAAAACGCCATCCTCTGATGGTAGGACAAACAGCGTGAAAAGGACTCGGTCTATTGTCCGAGATGACACGACCAGCCGCTCGATCGCCGACGTAGCCGCCCCCTCCTCTCAGTCGCTAGCGCCGCCACGGTCGGCGCGCGAGGGCGGCGGATACCGGTCGTCGCCGGCGCTCGCGGGTGAGTCCGGGAGAACACACCGGTCGGGTTCGCCGTTGACGTGCTCGTACTCGTCGGGCGCGTTGGCCAGCGGGTGGGCCGGGTTGTGACCGCTTGGGATGCGCGCCGCACGGATTGCGTCGAAGTCCCGGAGCCGGGTCCGGATCCCCCGCCAGTGGAGGCCGGTGTTGTGCGGGACCCGGACGCGATGGGTCGGCTCGAATCGCGGGTCGCGACCGTTGAGGACGGCGGCGTTGACGTTCGCCGCCAGGTCGTCGTGGTCGATGAGGACGCCGACGCGCGCGTCCGCCGGCGAGCGCGCGGCGAGGACGTCGAGGCCGAGATGGAGCGCGCGGTACTCGGCGACGTTGTTGTCGGGCACCTCGTGTGGGACCGATAGACGTGTGACGCGCGTCCCGTCGCGCGTCTCGATCACGACACCGAGCCCGCCGTCACGGCCCTGCCCGGACGCGGTGCTCCCCTGTCTGTAGGAGCCATCCGTCGCGAGGTAGAAGTCACGATGGTGTGTCCGGGGCGGATGTGCGATGTGGGGCGTCGGTGCCTCGTCGTACAGGTCCCGAAGCGTCGGCCGGCCGTATGCGGCCATACGTGCTCTTTGGGATGGACTAATTTAAACGTACGGGGGATTTGCGACCATATCGCGGAGCGGTCACTCGGTTTTCCCGTCACTCGTCGAGATCCGGCAGGGGAACGTACGGCAGGGGACCGTGAGCAAGGCAGCGTCAGCAGGTCACTCGCGGTAGTGGGGATGCCCGATGAGCAGTGCGACGACGTTCAGCGCGAGTAAGACGAGAAACGCCGTCGCAGTCGCACTGTCCGAGAGACCCGTCGCCAGCAACAGGGGGAGATGGAGGAAGGGGAGAGCGATAGCTGACCAGAAGGCGATACCGGTAATCGGTGCGAGAACTCGCTCGTCGACGTCGGGGAGTCCGACGCGCGAGTTCTCCAGCGACAGCCCGAGTTCATTCGATCGACTTGCCATACGGGGACACCTCGTAGTTCACCACTGGACTGGTAGTACCTTATAACCGCGAGAGTCTTCCGGTCATTTTACCACATTTCACGCGCGCTGTGTGACCGATACCGACGTTTTACAACCGATCGAGAGGGTCCGAGACATTTTAATCGCCACTCTACGGTAGTTTCGAGAGAATATATCGATCGATCAATAGAGCTCCGGAACGGAAAATATCCCCCAGCAGTAGCCGAAATGTCGACACGTTCGTCATCCCAGGACTACCACGTCGACACGGACGGGGGCTCGGTCCGTCTCGATAGTCGTCTCGGCGACGAAGTGGTCCCGGACCCGGTCGCGCCACGACGCCACCGCCGCACGATGGCGGTCGTGGTGACGGTCGACCGTGTAGTCGGCGTCGGAGTCGGCCCGGAGCGCGTCCCCGGTGTCGGCCGGCCGCGGGTACGGCGGCGCGTCCGACCCGACGAACGCCCTGGGGTCGACGTGAAGCGGTTCTGGCGGTCCGCGTTCGGCGTCGGTGTCGGTCGAACCGGGCACGCCCTCGTCAGTGGACGGTTCGCTCTCGGCCACGTGGAGTCGGGCGCGCATTCGCCCGCTGAACGGGGGCGTCACCCGCAACACGACTGGCCGACTGCGCTGTCGACGGGCCTCGAGCGCCGCGATGACGTCGTTGGCAGTGACCGCGATCACCGAAATCGACCGCGGATCGTCGGACGGTGGGACCATCGTCGTCGACCTAGTCCGCGCCGAATAAAGTCCCACCGTCGGCCCTGGAGAGAACGCGTTCGCCCGCGAGGGCCGCTGAGACCGCCGATACACTTGGCCGATTTTCAACAGTGATAATCAACCGGGTGGATTTATGTTCCATTCGGTTCGATTTCCGTCTAACTGGTGACGGCTGACTCACTGGGTACACGATGACTACGCCGAACAGCAACTCCGACGGGGCGACAGTCCTAGTGGTGGACGACGAGCAAGACATCGCCGACCTCTACTCGACGTGGCTGGAGGAGGAGTACGAGGTCCGCACAGCCTACGGCCCACACGAGGCCCTGGAGAAGGCGGACGAAGCGCTCGACGTGGTCTTTCTCGACCGGCAGATGCCGAAGATGACCGGCGACGATGTCCTCGGGGAGTTACGTGACCGGGAACTCGACTGTCGCGTCGTGATGGTGACCGCCGTCGACCCCGACTTCGACATCGTCGACATGCCGTTCGACGACTACCTCACCAAGCCGGTGATGCTCGACGACCTGCGGGACGCCGCCGAACGGATGCGCACGCGGGAGACGTACGACGAGCAGATGCAGGACTTCTTCGCGAAGGCTTCGAAGAAGGCCACACTCGAGGCCGAGAAAGATTACGTGGAACTCCAGGAACACGAGGAGTACGAACAGCTCGACTCGGAGGTCCAGGAGCTCCGGCAAGAGGCTGACCAGGCCGTCGACGACCTCAGCGAGGCCGAGGACTTCGAGACACTGTTCGCGGAGCTCCCCGGCGACGCCTGACGGCCGCATATTTTCGCCGACGCCAGACGGCCGCATATTTTCGCCGACGCCAGATCGTATCGAGCGACGCGGAGTCACGTCTCACGAAGACAGTTTCGAAGCAGTCGCTCACACGAGGTTCGCGACGACGGAAAATGCCCGGGGAGGGCTCCGAACCACGGAAAATCGGAGATTTTCCTGCCCTGCGCTCACTGGCGTTCGCGCAGGACCTCCGGGTTCTCCGCCTCCGCCCGGTATTTTCTGGACCAGTCGCTCACACGAGGTTCGCGATGACGGAAAATGCCCGGGGAGGGCTCCGAACCCTCGATCTCCGCATGTCCCAGGTCCGAGGCTGACGGGCCTCGTGGGCGCATGCCGGCTGCCGCGCGGTCAAACCCTATGAGTGCGGCGCTATGTCCAGCTAAGCCACCCGGGCGCAGTCAGTCGTACTTGGGTTGTAGCCTAAAAGGTTCTCATCTCCCGCGGTGGGTGCGACCCGGTCACGCACCGCCGTGGTGCGGTCCGCGGCGCTACGCCTCTCCGGTCCGATTCTCAGGCGTGTGAACGGGGCGACGGGCGCACCCGCGGTTTTATGCTCACGGACCGGCACACCTCTGGCATGGACATCCCGGACCTCGTCCAGCAGGCGCTCGACGGCGAGGAGATCCAGGCGGGCGTCTCGCTCGGCGACGAGGACGCCGTCTGTCTCACGCCGACCCGGACGCTGGTGTATCGGGGCGACGGCCTGCTGAGCGACGAGCAGGTCTCGGAGTTCCCCCACGATGTCGAGCAACTCGCGGTCTCCGAGAGCCGGCGCAAGACCAAGTTCACGCTCCAGTACATCGACGGGACCGACTCCTTTACCGTCCCCGCCAAGCGCGGCGAGAAGGTCCTCGAGTTGCTCCTCGAGGGCGTGCTCCGTCTCGAGGAGGTCATCGAGCCCCGCGAGTCGATCCTCGGCGTTTACCGCTTTAGCGAGCTCACCGTCATCGTCGCCGAGGGACGGCTCATCAAGCACATCGGCGAACCGGTCTGGAACGAGGACTTCGAGGTGTACGACTTCGAGGACGTGACCGGGCTGGAGTTCGAGCGCGCCAGCGTCGCGACGAGTATCACCCTCGCCGTCGACGGCCGACCACAGCGGATCAAGGTGCCCAACGACACCGCACCGGTCGTCCGCCAGACTCTCGAGAAGGCCCTGTTCGAGTACTACGAGGTCGACACCCTGGAAGACCTCAACCGCGTCATCGACGAGAGCGCCGACACCGCCGCGGTCGAGGCCGGGACCGAACCGAACGACGCCACCGGCGACTTCGAGTTCGGGGACGACTTCGACCCGCTGGTCAGCGACGAGGACGATGACGAGGGCCTGACCGAATCTGTCGACGCCGACGACCCGCTCGCCGGTGGCTCGCCCGCGAGCACGGGCGCCGACGACCGGTCCGTTTCGGGGACCGAATCGGAGGATACGTCGGCGGCCGCGTCGGGCACGTCATCCGCGGAGGCGGCGACTGGCGGAGAGACGACTGGCGCGGAGACGACGACCGGCGGAGAGACGACTGCCGGCGGAGAGACGACTGGCGCGGAGACGACGACCGGCGGAGAGACGACTGCCGACGCGGAAGCGCCGGCAACCGGGACGGAGATGAGCGAGGGCGGACGAGCGTCCGCCGCGGCCGGAAGCGAACCGAGGGAGGAAACCGGGACCGGAGCGAGTGCGTCGCGGGAGGCAGGCGCGCAGAGAGGGAGTCCGTCGCGGGAGGCAAGCGCGGGCGAAGGAGGCGCGCGGGAAGCCCCCGACGCGTCCCGAGATGGTGCAACAGGTGACGCCGTCACCCGCGAGGAGTTCGAGGCGGTCGCCGAGCGCCTCGACGACCTGACGGAAGCGGTGGAACGTCAGAACGAACTCCTCCGGCGCCAGCACCGGGCGATAAAGCAACTGGTCAGACAGCACGAAGACGAGCGCTGATCCGGGCCGAGCGGCCGAATCTTCGGCTGCTTCGCAACGGAGTTCCCGCTTCCTCGCGGCGGGCTTACGCTTCCTCGCGGCCGGTCACTTTTCGGATGCACGACGACCCGAACGGGCCGTGTTCGCCGGCGTCGAACTGCACGAAGTAGCCGGTCGAGAGCCCGGCGTTACAGCGCTTGCAGGTGAACTCCCCCTCGCGCGAGACGACGTCTCCGCCCTCGAAGCTGAGATAATCGCTCGTCGTCGGGACGACCGTCTCGCCGTCGCGGTCGATGACGCCGCGCCGTTCGGCCGTCTCGAGGATTTCCCGAGTCACTGCCGGGTCCGTCGTGACCGTCTCGACCCGGTCGACGGCGTCGGCCAGCGATAGCGCCTCGTGTTCGAGGTGGGCGAGCAACTCGACGCCGAGTTCCACGCGGTCGGTCACGTCCCAACCTCCGGGCGGCGCCGGATTAAGTGTTCCTGGGACGGTGCCGAACAGCACATCCGATGGTGAGCTGACCCGGGTGAGCGGACCACAAGACTTGTGCGAGCGCCGACCGCAGCATCGTTCGATGACAGTCAGTCGAGCGACGAAACGACAGGTCGCGAGCCTCGGGGCGCTCGCGGCGGTCCTCGTCGGAGTGTCGCTCGTCTTCTCCCCCGGGGCGGTTCTCGAGTGGGTCGCCGGCCTGTCGGCCCGCCCGTTCGTCTTCCTCGGCGTGTTGTCCGTCCTCTATCTCGCGCGGCCGTTCCTGATGTGGCCGATCAGCGCCCTCTCGATCACCGTCGGGTACGTCCTCGGCGTCGAGTACGGCATCCCGGTCGCCATCGCGGGGACGGTTGTCTCGAACACCATCCCGTTCCTCGTCGCGCGGTACCTCCGGACCGACGACGGCGTCATCGGGTTCGCCAGTCGGTCCGGCGAGCGCTACGTGGCGACCGTCGGCGAGTTCCGCGGCGTCGTCGCGGCCCGACTCTCGCCGCTCCCGGCCGACGCCGTCTCGACGACCGCCGGGCTCTCGGAGGTGTCACTGAGCGCGTACCTGCTCGGGACGCTCGTCGGCGAATCGCCGTGGATCGCCGCGGAGGTGATCGCCGGCGCGTCGATGCACACCCTCTCGGTCCACGGCCTCGGCCACAGCCTCGCGCTGTTCGCCGGCGCAACCTCGGTGTCCGCACTCCTCCTCGCCGGGCCGGTGTACCGCCGGTTCAGCGACGACGCCGTCTCCGGCATCGAGCAGTAACGTTTCCGGTCGCGCCGACCGTGCTCGGCCGCGAATCGGTCAGTAGAAGGTGTCCGAACAGTCGTAGACGACGCCGTGTTCGGGACAGACGTACTTGCAGTGGCGGTGGGTCATCGGTCGCTCGCAGACTGGACACGGACGACCACCCGGTCCGTCCACATCTGCGCCCCCGAGGTCGCACTGCCGGTCCATACCCGTGACAGCGGCGCGTCCCGCTTCAGTCTTTCCACGCGACCGGTGCGAGTGGGGTCGGTGAGAAAACGCTGACCGGGGCAGCGACGAGTCGGCGCCGACGTGGGACGAAATCTAGAGAGACTCCGACGGGTTTTCGAACAACGCCTATACGGATCCTCTCCCCAGCACGGGACATGGCCGACAGATCCCTCGCGGACCGCTACCCACCGGGACTCGGGACGCTCGCCGTCTCGCTGGCGGCCGGCGTCGCCGGACTTCTCGGCTCGTACGGCGCCGTCGGGTTCACCACCGCGTTCGTCGTCTCGCCGGTCGAACGCACGCTCTCGCTGTACATGCCCGGCGCCGTCGTCACGTTCGCGATCACGACGCTGGGCAGCCTCGGACAGCAACTGAACTTCGCGACTGCCGCGGCCATCGTCGTCGTGCTGTACGCGCTTCTTGTCGGCCTCTCGGTCGGGATCGGCCGCCAGCTTGACAGCCGCCTCGTTCCTCTCATCGGGTCAGCCGTCACGGTCTGGGTCGCGACCGCGGCGCTGACGAACGAGTACGTGGCGTCGCTCGGTGCCGCGGCCGCCGTCGGCGCGGTCGTCGCCGCCACCGACCTCTCGCGGACCGGCGGACGGGTCGTCGGCGAGACCGACCCGAACGGGCGCCGCCGCGTCCTCGCGGGCGTCGGCGCCGCCGCGGGCGCGAGCACCATCGGGTTCGCGCTCGGCGAGGAGCGGTCACCGACGAACGTAATGGGCGTCAATCAGGACGTCTACGGCGACGTCGACGCGCCGAGCTACGACGTCGACGACCTGCTCTCGACCGCGGACGAGCGCTCGGACCCGGTCGGTGACGTGGACCCGCTGGTCAGCGAGGGCTTTTACAACGTCGACATCAACACCATCGATCCCACGCCCGACGCCGCCGACTGGTCGCTGTCGGTCACCGGCGAGGTCGAACAGGAACTCGAACTCTCGTATGCGGACCTCCGGGCAATGGACCACGAACACCGGTTTGTCACCCTGCGCTGTGTCGGCGAAGGGCGCAACGGCCACAAGACCGACACCGCGCTCTGGAGCGGCGTCCCCGTCGGACCGCTCCTCGAGCGAGCGGGCCCGACCTCCGACTGCGAGTGCGTGATGCTCCGGGCGAAAGACGACTTCTACGAGGAGTTCCCGCTCGAAGCCCTGGAGTCGGGACTGCTCGCGCTCGGGATGAACGGCGACCCGCTCCCCCGCGCCCACGGCGCGCCCGTCCGCGCGCTGGTCCCCGGTCACTGGGGCGAGGTCAACGTCAAGTGGCTCACCGAGATCGAACTGCTCTCCCGGGAGCGGACGGGGTACTGGGAGAAGAAAGGCTGGCAGGGAACCGGCCCGGTGAACACGGTCGCCAAACTCCACGGCCGCGAGCGGGTTGCCGAGGGACGACTCGCCGTCGGCGGCCACGCCTACGCCGGTACTCGCGGGGTCGAGCGAGTAGAGGTGTCGACCGACGGCGGGGCCACCTGGTCCGAGGCGACGGTAACCGAACGGCTCCCGGGCGCGACGGGACCGGCCGTCGACGACTCGCCCGAGTACGCGCGGGACGCCTGGCGCCAGTGGCGATACGAGTACGACTCGCCCGGTGAAACTCACGAGGTCGTGGTCCGGGCCGTCGACGGGACGGGGCAACGCCAGACCCGCGAGGAGACCGGGCCGGTTCCCAGCGGCGCGACCGGGTGGGTGAGCCAGTCGATCGATCCCGGGTCGCTATGAGCGAGGCGCCCAGTGGAGCGTACGCCGAAGGGTCGAGCGGCGGCGGAGAGAACGCCGAGCAGTCGAACGACGGCGAGAGCACCGAACGGTCGAACAGCGAGAGCGCCGAACGGCCAAGCGGCGGCGAGAGCGCCGAACGGTCGAACGCTCCAGGAACCAGCACGCATAAACGACGCGGCCGAGACACGAACGCACGAGCGTCGATGGAAAAGGCACTGTGGTACCTGCTCGCCGGCACGCGCGGCGGGGAGAACCGCGCTCGCATCATCCGACTGGTGGACGAGCGCCCACGGAACGCCAACCGCCTGGCCGAGGAACTCGACGTCGATTACAACACCGTCCGCCACCACCTCGACGTCCTCCTCGACCACGACGTCGTCGAGCGCGGCGGCGACGACTACGGCGCGATGTACTTCCTCACCGACCGCTTCGAACACCACCGGGACGTCTTCGAGACGATCACCGAGCAGATGGACTGAGAGCACACGGAGAAGACACATGAACATGGCACCCTGGCTGACCGTCGCGACCACGCTCGCGGCGCTGAACGCGTTACTCCTGCTCGCGCTCGGCGCCGTCTGGCTCAAGAACTACCGCACCTTCGGGTCGAACCTCACGCTCGGCCTGCTCGCGTTCGCGGCCGTCATGCTGCTGGAGAACCTCGTCGCCGTCTACTACTTCTTCAGCATGGAGATGCTCTACGTCGGGAGCGCGGGCGCCCAGCAGTCCGTGCTCGTCCTCCGCTCGCTCCAGTTCGTCGCGCTCCTCTTTCTGACCTACGTGACGATGCGGTAGCCGCGGCCGCGTGCTCACGACCGCCGCCGTCGATCGGGACGCTGGGGACCGCGTGACCCGGTCACCCCGCCCGACCGCAGGACTTCGGTCCGGGACCTGACGAGTGCGAAACTCGCGCCGACGACGACGCCGACGAAGTGACCGACCACACCAACGCCGGGAACGCCGAAGACCACTTCGAGGAGCGCTTGCCCCGACAGGAGGCCGCCGAAGAGCGTGAAAAACCACGTCGTCTCGCCGTGCCAGCGGTCGGTGATCTCCTGGTAGCGGAGACTGTCGACGACGACCAGCGCCGTCAGCGCGAACGCGATGCCACTGGCCCCGAGCGTTCCGACGCCGGGCGGGTCGCCCGCCACCACGTAGGTGGTGACCTGCGCGCCGATGGAGGCGACGCCGCTGGCGGCGATCAGCCCGAGGTACGCCTCGTCCCGCAGGCGCCGCTCCGCGATGGCGCCGAAGACAAGCAGTTGTGCGAGATTGCCGAGGGGGTGCGTGTGCTGTACCGGCGAGTGTGCGAGCGGCGCGAGGAGCCACCCGACCGAGGGGCGCTGTCGGGCGACGAACAGCGTGTCGAACGCGTCGAACTGGCCGGTCGTCCAGAGATACAACTCGACGGCGTAGACGGAACAGAGAAGCAGACAGAACGCGAGCGTGATGCGAGTCCTGACGAGCCAGCGAACGCCGCGCGCGAGTGCGGGCGTGGCGTTCGCCATCCTGTCAGGTCAGCACTCGGACCAGCCGCAGGACTCGCAGGTCTTGCACCCCTCCGAGTAGTACAGCGACAGCGACCCACACTCGGGACACTCGGGGTTCTCACCCGCGTCGATGAGGTCCTGCTGGGCGTCATCGGCCGCGCCCGCCTGCCCGTCGGCGCCGCCGTTCGCGCCCCGCTTGGCGCTCGAGGCGCCGGCGGAGACGGCACCGCCGTCGGTCTCGGGTTCGGCGACCGCACCGCGTTCGACGCCGTCCTCATCGACGTCGTCGGCAGTCTCCTCCAGCGTCCGCTGCTGGGGATAGTTCTTGTCGATCTCGTCGTCGAGATAGCGCCGCAGGGCGGTCCCGAAGGCGTCGGGGATGGAGTTGATCTGCTCGCCTTTGTCCCAGGCGACCTTCGGCGAACGGATGCCCTGGAGCTTGTCGACGATCTCGTAGGGGTCGACGCCCGAACGCAGGGCGACCGAGATGGTCTTGGCCAGCGCGTCGGTGAAGGAGTTGGTGAACCCGCCGGAGTGGCCGGTGTTGGCAAAGAGCTCGAACGGTTCGCCCGTGTTGGGGTCCTCGTTGATGGTGACGTAGAGCTTGCCGTAGCCCGTCTCGATGCGCTGGGTGACGCCGTGGAGCTGGTCCGGCCGCGGTTTCTTCTCCGCGTAGACCGACTGCTCGCCGTCGGCCGCCGCGAGCAGTTCCTCGACCTGCTCGTCCAGCGCCGCCTGGACCGCCTCCTCCTCGAGGAACTCGTCCATGCCGCCGAAGATCTCCTCGATCTGGTCGACGACTTCCTCGGCGTCCATGTCCGCGAACTCGGCGTTCTGGGCACGGGTCGTCAGCACCTGCTTCGAGCGGGTGCCGTCGCGGTAGTAGGTGACGCCCTTGCCGCCGTGCTCGTAGATGTACTCGAAGACCTCCTTGGCGTCCGCGACCGTCGAATCGTTGGGCGCGTTCACCGTTTTCGAGATGGCGGAGTCGACGCCCTCCTGGCAGGCGACCTGCACGCTCGCGTGCTGTTTCGCGGAGAGCGACCCGGTCGTGACGAACAGTTCCCCGACCGCGTCGGGCACCGTCGTGAGACCGTCGACGCCGTCGAACTCGTTTTCGGCCATCTGGGCCTGGGCTTCCTCCTTGACAGCCTCGATGTCGAGATCGTTTTCCTCCAGAACGCGGAGGAAGTAGTCGTCGAACTCGACGAGCATCTCGTCGCCCTGCACGTCGTCGGAGACGTTCTTGTAGTAGGCGACGTTGTAGATGGGCTCACAG